>Ga0226835_1000095_pt1 | contig 176944 bp, 161 predicted proteins | sample LAC_MetaG_1_FD_163627 | JGI IMG/M metagenome (GOLD analysis project Ga0226835, IMG submission 163627) | Anaerobic ammonium oxidizing microbial communities from anammox membrane bioreactor (MBR) in UC Berkley, California, United States -... | ecosystem: Engineered > Bioreactor > Anaerobic >... | reverse complement strand
CCTCAGCCGAGCGAGCTCGCGATCTGGTACAGGCCTTCGAGCACCAGGTTGTCGTGGTAGGTGAATTCGATCGTCAGGCGCGGCCCGAGCGTGCGCGCCGCGCCGCCCGACAGGATGCAGCGCAGGTCGGGATGGTTGCGCTTGTGCAGGTAGTAGAGCCGCTCGACCGCGCCTGCCTGCGCGTGTGCGCACCCCGACGCGATCGCGTCCACCGTCTGACGCGGGTAATCGACGTATTCGCCCTGCGCATCGGGCAGCGTGGCCGTGTTCTGGTGCAGCGCGCGCACCATCAGCCCCAGCCCCGGCATGATGCCGCCCCCAAGGAAGTGCCCGTCGGCGGTGAGCAGGTCCATCGTGGTCGCGGTGCCGCACACCACGACCAGCGCGGCGCGCTCGCCCACCAGCGCGCGAGCGCCGATCATCGCGGCCCAGCGATCACAGCCCAGCGCGGCCGGATTCAGGTAGCCGTTCTTCACGCCGCACTGCTCGGCGCGCGAGGTGATCCAGTGCGGCTCGGGTGCGTCGGGCCAGATCTCGAGCGAGCGCAGCGTCGGGTTGACCACGCCGGTGCCGGCGACGTTGGAGATCACGATCGCGCCCGGAGTCGGCTGGCGTCGCCACTCCTTGGTCACCATCGAGACTTCCTCGAGCAGCACGCGGCCGAAGGCCAGTTGCTTGTCCTGCGCGAGCGACCGGCCGGCCGATGACGGCGGAGAGTAGGTTCCCCACTTGAGGAACGTGTTGCCGATGTCGATCAGCAGGTAGCTCATTCGGAGCTCACCGGGAGTTTCCCTATCCGGGCCTGCCACTCGCGCGGACCGGTCTCGTGCACCGAGGTGCCACTGGCATCGACCGCCACCGTCACCGGCATGTCCTGCACCTCGAACTCGTAGATCGCCTCCATGCCCAGGTCGGCGAAGCCCACCACGCGGGCCCTGCGGATCGACTTCGAGACCAGGTAGGCAGCGCCGCCCACTGCCATCAGGTAGGCCGCCTTGTGCCGGCGGATCGCGTCGATCGCCCCGGGTCCGCGTTCGGCCTTGCCGACCATCGCCAGCAAGCCGGTCTGCGACAGCATCATGTCGGTGAACTTGTCCATCCGCGTCGAAGTCGTCGGCCCCGCCGGCCCCACGACCTCGTCGCGCACCGGGTCGACCGGGCCGACGTAGTAGATCACGCGCCCGGCGAAGTCCACCGGCAACTTCTCGCCGCTCGCCAGCATGTCCTGGATGCGCTTGTGGGCCGCGTCGCGGCCGGTGAGCATCCGCCCCGAGAGCAGCAGCGTCTGCCCCGGAGCCCAGGAGGCCACTTCCTCGCGCGTGAGCGTGTCGAGGTCGACCCGCCTCGAGCTGCGTACGTTCGGCGTCCAGTGCACGTCGGGCCAGGCCGACAGCGGCGGAGGTTCGCAGAAAGCGGGTCCGGAGCCGTCGAGCACGAAGTGTGCGTGCCGGGTCGCGGCGCAGTTCGGGATCATGGCCACCGGCTTGGAGGCCGCGTGGGTCGGGAACATCGCGATCTTCACGTCGAGCACCGTGCTCAGGCCGCCCAGCCCCTGCGCACCGATGCCCAGTGCGTTCACCTTCTCGTACAGTTCGACGCGCAACTCCTCGAGCCGGTTCGACGGTCCGCGTGCCAGCAGGTCGAACATGTCGAGCGGCTCCATCAGCGCCTGCTTGGCCATCAGCACCGCTTTCTCGGCGGTGCCTCCTATGCCGATGCCGAGCATTCCCGGCGGGCACCAGCCGGCGCCCATCGTCGGCACCGTCTTCAGGACCCAGTCGACGATCGAGTCCGAGGGGTTGAGCATGGCCAGCTTCGACTTGTTCTCCGAACCGCCACCCTTGGCGGCGACCGTCACCTCGACCGTGTCGCCCGGCACGAGTTCCACGTTCACCACCGCCGGCGTGTTGTCGCGGGTGTTCCTGCGCTCGAACTGCGGGTCGGCGACCACCGAGGCGCGCAGCGTGTTCGACCGATCGAGATAGGCGCGACGCACGCCCTCGTCGATCGCGTCGGCGAGCGAGCCGCCGAAGCCCTCGAAGCGCACTCCCATGCCGATTCTCAGGAACACGTTGACGATGCCGGTGTCCTGGCACAGCGGGCGGTGCCCTTCCGCGCACATCCGCGAGTTGGTCAGGATCTGGGCGATCGCGTCTCTTGCAGCCGGGCTCTGCTCGCCCTCGTGGGCTCGCGCCAGATGCTCGATGTAGTCGCGCGGATGGTAGTAGCTGATGAACTGCAGCGCAGCACGCACCGATTCGATCAGATCGTCCTGCCTGATGACGGTCATGGCCTGTCCTCGCTGGAACCGGGCGTCGATTCTAGCGGAACGTGGATATGGCTCCCTCGCGGGCCTCATCGGGACTATCCTATTGCGACGCATCAAGCGCATGGGGCGGCGCACGGGGTCCGACCGGAAGCGGTCGGCGTAAGCGAGTCGTAAGGCATCGCTCGTAAGGTGGCCGCAGTCGACAAAGGCAGGAAGTGCGAACAGGAGGGTGAGCGATGTCGGCTCAGATCGAATCGGTGCTCCAGGAGGCCAGGTTGTTTCCGCCGCCCGAAGCATTCCGCAAGCAGGCAACGATTTCGGGCATGGAGCAGTACGAGGCTCTGTGCGCCGAGGCGTCGAAGGATCACGCAGGATTCTGGGCGCGCCTGGCGCGTGAGCACCTGGTCTGGCACAGGCCCTTCACCCGCGCGCTCGACGAGTCGAATGCGCCTTTCTACAAGTGGTTCGACGACGGCGAACTGAACGTCTCCTGGAACTGCCTCGATCGCCACATCGGCACGCCGGTCGAGAACAAGACCGCGATCATTTTCGAGGCCGACGACGGCAGCGTCACCACCGTCACTTACCGCGAGCTGCTCCACAGGGTGGGCCGCTTCGCCAACGGGCTCAGGGCGCTGGGCTACAAGCGCGGCGACCGTGCGATCATTTACCTGCCGATGTCGATCCAGGGCGTGGTCGCGATGCAGGCCTGCGCGCGGCTCGGCATCATCCACTCGGTGGTGTTCGGCGGCTTTTCGGCCAAGAGCCTGCACGAGCGCATCGTCGACGTGGGCGCGACGCTGGTCATCACTGCCGACGAGCAGGTGCGTGGCGGCAAGCGTGTGCCGCTGAAGAACGCGGTCGACGAAGCGTTCGCGATGGGCGGCTGCGAAGCGGTGCGCAAGGTCATCGTCTACCAGCGCACCGGCGAGGGCGCGACGATGCGGCCCGGCCGCGACCTCTCCTGGGAGCAGGCGATCGAAGGCCAGTCGACCGACTGCCCGCCCGAATGGGTCGGTGCCGATCATCCGCTCTTCGTCCTCTACACCTCGGGCTCCACGGGCAAGCCCAAGGGCGTGCAGCACTCCTCGGCCGGCTTCCTGCTCGGGGCCGCGCTCACCGTGAAGTGGGTGTTCGATCTCAAGCCCGCCGACGTCTACTGGTGCACCGCCGACATCGGCTGGGTCACCGGGCACACCTACATCGCCTACGGCCCCACGGCCTGCGGCGCGACGCAGGTGATCTTCGAGGGAATTCCCACCTACCCGAATCCCGGCCGCTTCTGGGAGATGATCGACCGTCACAAGGTCAGCATCTTCTACACCGCGCCCACTGCCATTCGTTCGCTGGTGCGCGCGGGGCAGACCTCGCCCGGGCATCATCCGAAGAAATACGACCTGTCGTCGCTGCGCCTGCTCGGAACTGTCGGCGAACCGATCAATCCGGAAGCCTGGATGTGGTACTACGAGAACGTCGGCCGCGGGCGCTGCCCGATCGTCGACACCTGGTGGCAGACCGAGACGGGCGCGACGATGATCTCGCCGCTGCCCGGAGTGCATGCGCTCAAGCCGGGTTCGTGCACGATGCCGTTGCCGGGCATCTCCGCGGCGATCATCGACGAGGCCGGAGGAGAGGTCGACAGGGGCAAGGGCGGCTTCCTCGCGATCACCAGGCCCTGGCCGTCGATGATCCGCACGATCTGGGGCGATCCCGAGCGCTTCAAGAAGACCTACTTCCCGCCGGAGGTGCAGGGCGGGCGCTACTACGTCGCCGGCGACGGCGCGATGCGCGACGAGGACGGCTACTACCGCGTGATGGGCCGCATCGACGACGTGCTCAACGTGTCGGGTCACCGCCTCGGCACGATGGAGATCGAGTCGGCGCTGGTCGCGCATCCTCTGGTGGCCGAAGCGGCAGTGGTCGGACGACCCGACGAGGTGACGGGCGAGGCGATCTCCGCCTTCGTCGTGCTCAAGCAGGAGCGGCCCACCGGCGAGGCGGCGGCAAAGGTCGCGAAGGAACTGCGCGACTGGGTCGGCAAGGAAATCGGGCCGATCGCCAAGCCGAAAGACATCCGGTTCGGCGACAACCTGCCGAAGACCCGCTCGGGCAAGATCATGCGCCGGCTGCTGCGCTCGCTTGCCCGCGGCGAGGAAATCACGCAGGACGTGTCCACGCTCGAGAACCCGGCGATTCTCGAGCAGTTGAAGCAATCGCTCTGAGCCAGGCAGGCCGGGCCGCCGTGGCGGGCCGCAACAGGGGCGGGCAGGCAACGGATCTGCCCGCCAGGGGGAGACAGCAAGCGTGCTGGGCGTGGTGATCGTACTCAAGGGGTTCGTCGAGTTCGTCGGGCTGCTGCTGCTCGCCCAGGGGCTCGTCTTCCTGATGAGCTTCGGTCGGCACGAGTCCAACCCGGTCTACCGTCTGATCCGTTTCCTCACCTCTCCGGTCACCCGGCTCGTGCGGCGCGTCGCGCCCCGGTTCGTCGTCGATCGCCACGTTCCGGCGCTGGCGTTCGTTCTGTTGTTCTGGATCTGGGTGGCCCTCGCGGTGGCCAAGCTCAGGCTCCAGATGCCGACGGGCTGAACCGATGGGTGCCGCCGCGATCGGCTTTCTCGAAGTCTGGTACTACCGCCAGATGGCGCTCTGGGCCGGACTGCTCGGACGCACCGGACTCGAGCTCGAATACTGGGAGCGCGTGCGCGCGCTGCGCCCGCGCGACACCGGCACGCTGGCGGCGATCGCGAACCGGCGCGCCGCGCAGGGGGACACGCACGGCGCGATCGCGGTGCTCGAGTATTCGGTGCAGGTCGATCCCGGCACGTCTCACGCCTGGTTCAACCTCGGTTTCCTGCGGCAGGAGCTCGGCGAGCACGAGGCTGCCTGCGATGCGTTCGACCGGGCGATCGCGCTCGATCCGAAGCTCGACCGCGCCTGGTACGGCAAGGCGCTGTCGCTGGTCAAACTCGGCCGCGTCGAGGATGCGGTCGGGCCGCTGAAGAAAGCGATCGAGCTGCAGCCGATGTCACCCTACGGCTACTACCAGCTCGCACACGTCTGGCACCGGCTCGGAGACGCCGGGCGGGTCGCGTCCACCATTCGCAGGCTCTCGGAGTTCGAGCCGAAGGTGGCGCTGCAGCTGCAGCGCGAAACCGGCGTGGACGCCGGCGTCGAGGATCCGTTCCGGCCGGGCGCGCGCGCGGCCCGCAATGGTTCGTGACACGGGTGGCAAGCACCCGACGAGGAGAGGAGAGGAGAGCAGACATGGAACTGAGTGCCAAGCACCATGAGTACTGGCGACGAAACCTGCGCATCGCGTCGATACTGCTCGCGATCTGGTTCGTCGTCACTTTCGTGATCGCGTATTTCGCGCGATCGCTGACCTTCGATTTCTTCGGCTGGCCATTCTCGTTCTGGGTGGCCGCGCAGGGGGCGCTGGTCGTCTACCTGCTGCTGATCATCTACTACGCGCGCTACATGAACAAGATGGACCAGGAGTTCGGCGTAGCGGAAGGAGACCTCGAATGAGCGCCGCCCAGCAATCGCAGAAAGCGTTCACCCAGCAGCTGAAGAAGGTCTACGCCTTCTACACCGGGGGCTTCGTCGCCTTCGTGATCGTGCTGGCGATCCTCGAGCAGATGGGGATGCCGCGGCAGATCATCGGCTACGTGTTCCTGATGGCCACGATCCTGCTGTACGCCGGCATCGGCATCATCAGCCGCACCAGCGAGGCGGCCGAGTACTACGTGGCGGGACGCCGCGTGCCGGCGGTGTTCAACGGCATGGCGGTGGGCGCCGACTGGATGTCGGCCGCTTCGTTCATCGGCCTGGCGGGCACCTTCTACCTGGCCGGCTACAACGGCCTGGCGTTCGCGATGGGATGGACCGGCGGTTACGTGCTGACCGCGATGTTCCTCGCGCCGTACCTGCGCAAGTTCGGGCAGTTCACGATTCCCGACTTCCTGGGCGCGCGCTACGGCGGCAACATCCCGCGCTTCATCGGCATCGTGATCGCGATCCTGTGCTCGTTCACCTACGTGGTGGCGCAGATCTACGGCGTGGGCATCATCACTACGCGCCTGACCGGCGTGGCCTTCGAGATCGGCGTGTTCCTCGGTCTGGCCGGCATCCTGGTGTGCTCGTTCCTCGGGGGCATGCGCGCGGTCACCTGGACGCAGGTGGCGCAGTACATCATTCTCATCATCGCCTACCTGATTCCGGTGGTCTGGCTGTCGGTGCAGCAGACCGGTTTCCCGATCCCGCACCTGATCTACGGCAAGCAACTGCAGCGGGTGACCGCGCAGGAGGAGAAGCTGATTGCCGATCCGAAGGAGATCGAGGTCAGGAAGATCTTCGCCGACCGGGCTGCAGCCGCATCGGAGAAGCTGAAAGACCTGCAGGGTTCGTTCGCCGCCGGCAAGGCCGCGCTCGACAAGGCGGTGGCCGACGCGACCGCCTCGGGCGACGCCGCCGCGCTGAAGAAGGCGCAGGACGACCTGGCCAAGTATCCGCAGACGGTCGAGGACGCCCGCACCGCGTGGGCGAAGGAGAGGGGGCTGGCGGCCCGTGCCGCACCGCCGCTGCGGCATGCCGAGCCGTTCCCCGGCAAGGACGAGGCCGCGCGCGACGTCTCCCGCAGGAACTTCCTCGCGCTGATGTTCTGCCTGCTGGTCGGCACGGCCTCGCTGCCGCACATCCTGATGCGCTACTACACCACGCCGTCGGTGCGCGAAGCCCGGGTCTCGGTCGGATGGTCGCTGTTCTTCATCCTGCTGCTGTACCTGTCGGCGCCGGCGCTGGCGGTGCTGGTGAAGTACGACATGTATCACGACGTGGTGGGCCTTCCGTTCGCGAGCCTGCCGGCGTGGGTGCAGTCGTGGGCGGCGGTGGATCCGGGCCTGCTGTCGATCTCCGACGTCAATGGCGACGGCATCGTCCAGGCCGCGGAGATCTCGATCGGCGGCGACATCGTGGTGCTGGCCACTCCGGAGATCGCGGGCCTGCCATACGTGATCTCCGGCCTGGTCGCCGCGGGCGGCCTCGCGGCTGCGCTGTCGACCGCCGACGGGTTGTTGCTCACGATCGCCAACGCGCTGTCGCACGATCTCTACTACAAGATGATCGACCCGACCGTGTCGACCCAGCGGCGCGTGCTGCTCTCGAAGATGCTGCTGCTGGTGGTCGCCGTCCTGGCTGCGCTCACCGCCGCGCAGAAGCCGGCCGACATCCTGTTCCTGGTGTCGGCCGCGTTCTCGTTCGCCGCGGCCGGGTTCTTCCCGGCGCTGGTGCTCGGCATCTTCTGGAAGCGCGCCACCGGCATCGCCGCCACCCTGGGCATGCTCGCGGGCATCGGCATCACGTTCTACTACATGACGCTGAACCAGGTCTGGCTGCGCGAGATGTTCTACGGTACTCCGCGCGCCGTGCCGATCACCGATCTGTGGTGGGACATCCAGGCGATCTCGGCCGGCGTGTTCGGCGTGCCGCTGGGCTTCGTAGTGATGATCCTCGTGTCGCTGGTCACGCCGGCGCCCGATCGCACGACGCAGGAACTGGTGGAGAACGTCCGCTATCCGAGCCTGAAGGCAGCCTGAGCGTCGCGCGCTGGCCGCGGCGCTCGAGCCGCAGCGGCCAGCCCGCGAAGCCGCGGCCGACCCGGCCGCGGCGCATCGGGGGCGATCGGAGGATCGCCCCCTTTTTTTTCTTTTGTTTTCAGGGTCTTGGATGCAAGCGTCGCAGCCCCGGGTGCGGTATACTGCGCGCCCTCGGAGGGATGGATGAGTGGTTTAAGTCGCACGCCTGGAAAGCGTGTAGGGGTGAATAGCCCCTCGGGGGTTCGAATCCCCCTCCCTCCGCCAGAAACACGGTGCAAGCCGGCTGCGCTCGGCACCGGCCCCCGCTGCAAGGCGCCCGCCGGTCAGCGCGGCAACAGGCTCGCGCCCATCAGGAAGGCGTCGATCGCGCGTGCGGCCTGCCGGCCCTCGCGGATGGCCCACACCACCAGGCTCTGGCCTCGGCGCATGTCGCCGGCAGCGAACACGCCCCTGACGTTGGTCCTGTAGCCGCTCGCGTCCGAAGTGTCGGCCCTGGCGTTTCCGCGGCTGTCCTTCTCGACGCCGAAGCCCTCGAGCACGGAGGCCACCGGACTGGTGAAACCCAGGGCGAGCAGAACCAGGTCGGCCGGCCATTCGCGTTCGGTACCGGGCAGTTCGACCAGCCTGCCGTCCTGTTGCTCCACCTGCACCGTCTCGAGTGCTCGCACGCCGCCGGCCTTGCCGCGGCGCCCGATGAAGCCCCGGGTGGAAATCGCGAATTCGCGCCTTGCGCCTTCCTCGTGGCTGTCGCTGGTGCGCAGCCTGAGCGGCCAGTAGGGCCAGGTGAGCAGCCTGTCTTCGTGCAGCGGAGGCATCGGCATGAGTTCGAACTGCGTTACGCTCCTGGCGCCATGGCGATTGCAGGTGCCCACGCAGTCGCTGCCGGTGTCGCCGCCACCGATCACGATGACGTGCTTGCCGCTGGCCGATATCGGGTCCCCGACGCGGTCGCCCGCGTCGATGCGGTTCTGCTGCACCAGCAGTTCCATCGCGAAGTGGATGCCGTGCAGTTCGCGTCCCGGCACCTGGAGGTCGCGCGATTGCTCGCAGCCACCCGCGAGCAGCACCGCATCGAATTCCTGCAGAAGTCGAGCCGCCGGCACCGCCTCGCGCGACATGTCGGCGATCTTGCCCGCCGGCCCCTTTCCCGGCATGGAACCCACGAGCACGCCGGGGCGGAAAGCGACGCCCTCGGCCTGCATCTGCTCGATGCGCCGGTCGATCCAGGACTTGTCGAGCTTGAAGTCGGGGATGCCGTAGCGCAGCAGCCCTCCGATGCGATCGTTCTTCTCGAACACCGTCACCGCGTGACCGGCGCGCGCCAGTTGCTGCGCCGCCGCCAGACCCGAAGGACCCGAGCCGACCACTGCCACTGTCCTGCCGGTCTTCCGCGCCGCGATCTGCGGCACCACCCAGCCTTCCTTCCAGGCGCGATCGACGATGGCGCGCTCGAGCGACTTGATCCCCACCGCTCGACTGTTGATGTACAGCGTGCACGCGGCCTCGCACGGGGCCGGGCAGATGCGGCCGGTGAACTCGGGGAAATTGTTGGTCGAGTTCAGGACCCGGAACGCGTTCTTCCAGTCGTTGCGGTAGACGAGATCGTTGAAGTCGGGGATGACGTTGTTGACCGGGCAACCGTGGCTGCAGAACGGGACGCCGCAATCCATGCAGCGCGCCGCCTGCTGGCGCGCATCGGCCTCGCCCAGTGTCGTGACGAACTCGCGGAAGTGTCCGAGCCGCTCGGCGACCGGCGCATGCGGTTCCTCGATGCGGTCGAACTCCAGGAAACCGGTGACCTTGCCCATGAAGTGATGTCCTGCTCGGGGTTCTGGCGTGCTGGCGCCGCCTCAGGGGCCGGAGGGTGCTTCCCGGTTCACGACCGCGTGCCGGGCTGCCCCTGCGGCCGCGGCGGGCGGCGGCGCATGCAGATCCCTCAGCGCGCGTCGGTAGTCGTTGGGGAACACCTTGACGAACCTGGCGCGTGCCGCGTCCCAGTGGTCGAGCAGGGCGCGCGCCCGGCGGCTGCCGGTCCAGCGCACGTGGTCGTCGAGCAGCGCCTTGAGCTGTTCCTCGTCCGGGCGGCCGCCGTGCATGAGGCCGGCATCCTCGCGCGCCTTCTGTTCGGCGGCGGGCAACACCTTCTCGAGCCTGACCATCGCGAGGTTGCAGCGGCTGGCGAACTGGCCATCCTCGTCGTAGACGTAGGCCACGCCGCCCGACATGCCGGCTGCGAAGTTGCGGCCCGTGCGGCCCAGCACCGCCACAGTGCCGCCGGTCATGTACTCGCAGCCGTGGTCGCCGGTGCCCTCGACCACTGCCGTGGCGCCCGACAGCCGTACTGCGAAGCGCTCGCCCGCCACCCCCGCGAGGAACGCCTCGCCGCTGGTGGCGCCGTACAGCACGGTGTTGCCGGCGATGATGTGTTCGTGCCACGCGCCACGGAAGTCCAGACTGGGACGGATCACGATGCGCCCGCCCGACAGGCCCTTGCCGGTGTAGTCGTTGGCGTCGCCGACCAGGTACAGCGTGATGCCGCGGCACAGGAAAGCGCCGAAACTCTGGCCACCGGTGCCCTCGAGCTGGATGTGGATGCTGTCGTCGGCGAGGCCTTCCGGGTGCGCCCGGGTCACGACGCCCGAGAGCAGGGCGCCCACCGACCGGTCGCCATTGCGCGCGACGTCGAGGAGGCGTACGCGTTCGCCCGCCTCGATGGCCGGGCGCACCTTGTCCAGCAGACGCTGGTCCAGTGCGCGCGCCAGCTCGTGCTCCTGCTCTTCGCAGTGCCGGCGAGCCACATCGTCCGGTGCGGCCGGCGGAGCGAACAGGCGCGAGAAATCGAGCCCCTGCGCCTTCCAGTGCTCGATGCCGCGGCGCATGTCGAGCAGATCGCTGCGCCCGATCAGGTCGTCGAACCGGCGAACACCCAGTTGCGCCATGATCTGGCGCACCTCCTCGGCCACGAACAGGAAGTAGTGCACGACGTGCTCGGGCTTGCCGGTGAACCGCTTGCGCAGCACCGGATCCTGTGTCGCGATTCCCACCGGGCAGGTGTTCAGCTGCCCCTTGCGCATCTGGATGCAGCCCTCGACCACCAGCGGCGCGGTGGCGAAGCCGAACTCGTCGGCTCCGAGCAATGCCGCAATCACGACGTCGCGGCCGGTCTTCATCTGGCCGTCGGTCTGTACGCGGATGCGCCCGCGCAGGCGGTTCAGCACGAGCGTCTGCTGCACCTCCGCCAGGCCGATTTCCCACGGGCTGCCCGCGTGCTTGATCGACGACCAGGGCGAGGCGCCGGTGCCGCCGTCGTGCCCGGCGATCACGAGGTGGTCGGCCTTGCACTTGGCGACCCCGGCGGCCACCGTGCCGACGCCGACCTCGGACACCAGCTTGACGCTGATGCTGGCGTGCGGGGCGACGCTCTTGAGGTCGTGGATCAGTTGCGCGAGGTCTTCGATCGAATAGATGTCGTGGTGCGGCGGCGGGCTGATCAGGCCGACGCCGGGCACGCTGTGGCGCAGGCGGGCGATGTAGCCGGTCACCTTGCCGCCGGGCAACTGGCCGCCTTCGCCCGGCTTCGCGCCCTGCGCCATCTTGATCTGGATCTGGTCGGCCGACACCAGGTATTCGGTGGTGACGCCAAAGCGCCCGGAGGCCACCTGCTTGATGCGGCTGCGCAGGCTGTCGCCCGGCGCGAGCGGCTGGTCCACTTCCACCACGTCGGCGCCGATCACGGAGGCCAGTGACCTGCAGCCGTGTCCGGCCGTCGGAGCGCGCTCCTCGCGATACCGGCGCTCGTCCTCGCCGCCTTCACCGGTGTTGCTCTTGCCGCCCAGGCGGTTCATCGCGATCGCCAGGGTTGCGTGCGCCTCGGTCGAAATCGAACCCAGCGACATCGCACCGGTGGCAAAGCGCTTGACGATCTCGCTGGCCGGTTCCACTTCGTCGAGCGCGATCGCCCTGGCCGGATCGACCCTGAACGCGAACAGCCCGCGCAGTGTCATCAGCCGCTCGGACTGGTCGTTGATGATCTGCGCGTACTCCTTGTAGGTGCCGAAGTTGCCGCTGCGCGTGGCGTGCTGCAGCCTGGCGATGGCGTCGGGCGTCCACATGTGCTCCTCGCCGCGCACGCGCCAGGCGTACTCGCCGCCGGCAGCCAGCCCACCGGCCAGCGCCGGATCTTCGCGAAACGCCGCACGGTGGCAGCGCAGGGCCTCCTCGGCGATCTCGAACACGCCGATCCCCTCGACCCGGCTCGAGGTACCGGTGAAGTACTTGTCGATCGTGTTGCTGTCGATGCCCACCGCCTCGAACAACTGCGCGCCGCAGTAGCTCATGTAGGTGGACACGCCCATCTTGGACATCACTTTCGACAGGCCCTTGTCGATCGCCTTGATGTAGTTCCGGATCGCCTGCCCGGCGCCGGGCGCACCAGGCGAGCCCTGGTGCATGGCCAGCAGCGTCTCCATCGCGAGCCAGGGGTGCACCGCCTCGGCGCCGTAGCCTGCCAGCACGGCGAAGTGGTGCACTTCGCGCGCGCTGCCGGTCTCGACCACCAGGCCGGTGCTGGTTCGCAGGCCAGTGCGCACCAGGTGCTGGTGCACGCTCGAGAGCGCCAGCAGCGCCGGAATCGCCACCCGTTCGCGGCTCACGCCACGGTCGCTCAGGATGAGCACGTTGTGCCCGCTGCGGATCGCATCGACGGCCTGCGCCGACAGGCTGGCCAGGCGCGCCTCCACGCCCTGGGCACCCCAGGCGAGCGGATACGTGATGTCGATCACCTGCGAGCGGAACTTGTCGTGGGTACGCCGCTGGATGTCGCGCAGCTTCGCCATGTCGGCCGGGTCGAGGATCGGCTGGCTCACCTGCAGCCGCATCGGCGGGTTGACCTGGTTGATGTCGAGCAGGTTCGGATTCGGGCCGATGTGGCTCACCAGGCTCATCACGATCGACTCGCGAATCGGGTCGATCGGCGGGTTGGTGACCTGCGCGAACATCTGGCGGAAGTAGTCGTAGAGCGGCTTGTCCTGGCCCGACAGCACCGCCAGCGGACTGTCGTCGCCCATCGAGCCGACCGCTTCCTCGCCGCTGGCTGCCATCGGGCCGAACAGGAACTTGAGGTCCTCCAGCGTGTAGCCGAAGGCGCGCTGCAGGTGCAGCAGATCGGGCGGCACCGCTTCCATCCCGGTGCCCTGCGGTTCGGCCGCGCCCATCGGCGGCTCATGCGCATCGGCGCCGGCCACCGGGTGCAGCACGTCATCCAGGCGTACGCACAGGTTCTCGATCCAGCGCCGGTAGGGCTTGGCGTTCGCGAGGCTCGCCTTGATCTCCTCGTCGTCGATCATGCGCCCCTGGTCGAGGTCGATCAGGAACATCTTCCCCGGCTGCAGCCGCCACTTCTTCACGATCCTGTGTTCCGGGATCGGCAGCACGCCTGATTCCGAGGCCATCACCACCAGCTTGTCGTCGGTGACGCAGTAACGCGCCGGGCGCAGGCCGTTGCGATCCAGCATCGCGCCGATCTGGCGGCCGTCGGTGAACACGATCGCGGCCGGGCCGTCCCAGGGCTCGAGCATCGAGGCGTGGTATTCGTAGAACGCGCGGCGGCGTTCGTCCATCGTCGCGTGCTGCTCCCAGGGCTCGGGGATCATCATCATCGCCGCCTGGGCCAGCGGATAGCCGGCCATGGTGAGCAGTTCCAGGCAGTTGTCGAAGATCGCGGTGTCGGACTGGTGCGGCAGGCTGATCGGGTAGAGCTTCTGCAGGTCCGCGCCCAGCACGGGCGAACTCATCACGCCCTCGCGCGCGCGCATCCAGTTGTAGTTGCCGCGCACCGTATTGATTTCCCCGTTGTGCGCGACGTAGCGATACGGGTGCGCGAGCGGCCATTCGGGGAAGGTGTTGGTCGAGAAGCGCTGGTGCACCAGCCCCAGCGCCGAAACGCAGCGCTCGTCGCGCAGGTCGAGGTAATAGGCACCCACCTGATGCGCCAGCAGCAGGCCCTTGTAGATCACCGTGCGGCTGCTCATGCTCGGGACGTAGTACTCCTTGCCGTACTGCAGCCCCAGGTTCTCGATGGCCGCGCTGGCGGTCTTGCGGATGACGTACAGCTTGCGCTCCAGCGCGTCCTGCACGATCACGTCGGCGCCGCGACCGATGAACACCTGGCGGATCACCGGTTCCTTGGCGCGCACGGTGAGCGACATCGGCAGGTCGCGATCGACCGGCACGTCGCGCCAGCCCAGCAGCACCTGGCCTTCGGCCCGGATGGCGCGCTCCATTTCCTCCTCGCATGCCAGGCGCGAGGCGTGTTCCTTGGGCAGGAAGATCATGCCGACGCCGTATTCGCCGGGCGGCGGCAGTTCCACCCCCTGGGCTGCCATCTCCGCGCGGTACAGGGCATCGGGAGTCTGGATCAGGATGCCGGCGCCATCGCCCATCAGCGGGTCGCTGCCGACCGCGCCGCGATGGTTCAGGTGCTGCAGGATCTGCAGCGCCTGGGTGACGATGGCGTGGCTCTTCTCGCCCTCGACGTGGGCGACGAAGCCGACGCCGCAGGCGTCGTGCTCGCAACGGGGGTCGTACAGGCCGCGGCGGGCGGCGGCTTCGATCTCTTCGGCGCCTGGGGCGCGGACGGAACGGCTCAAGGCATTCCCCGATGCATCTGCGATGTACCAGCAACACTAGCACCCGATCTGGTGCACCACAACAAAAAATAAATGGGGTCGGAGCATAATTTAATGGTCATGTTCCGGATGGCAATTTAATTGGGGACATATCACGAAACGGCCGATGCCCTGCGACGCGGGCGCCCCCGCGGGCGCGGCGCGCCGGGGCGGCCCGGGCGCGCGGCAGAGGCAGCGAAGGCGGGCGAACCGAAAGCCCAGCCACCGCGCAGTGCGCGCTCGAGGCGTTCGGCCAGGCGCTCGTCCACGCCGGCTTCGAGGCGGCGGCGCCACGCGGCTTCGCGCTCGAAGGGGGTGTTGCCCAGACCCCAGTAAGCCTGGGGGTCGGTGATCAGCGTGTCGCGCCGGGCGCCGACGTGGTGCGCTGCACTGCTCGCCTTGCCGGCCGCTTCGCTGCCTTCGACCCAGGCCATCGCCGCCAGCACGAAGTCGCCCGGTTCTACCGGGCAGGCGCGAAAGCGCCCGTCCCACAGCGTGCCGCGCCGACCGTGCCGCCGGTTGCAGGCCGCGACATAACGTCGGCCGATTGCCTGCATCAGGCGCGCGAGCGCCTGCGGCGCGGCCGGGGTGACGAGCAGCCGCAAGTCGCCGGCCTGCAGTCCGTAGGCGTGCAACTGCACCTGCTCCATCGCCAGGCCCTCGCGCAGGATGCCCATGAAGTGCGCCCGGTCGGTGTCGTCGGCGAACGCGGTGCGCCCGTCGAGCGCACGCTGCTGCACCAGGTGCGGGTGCCCGGCGAGCACGAGGCGCGGCAGTCGTGCCATGCAGCAGTATTCGGCGGGTGGCGGGTCAATCGCCGCCGCGGCGCCGCGGCGCGCGTCGTGCGCGTGGGCAGGTGCGGGGCGCGCACGGATTCCGTGGCCGTTCAGTCATCCAGCCCGAGCTCCTGGATCTTGCGTGCGATCGTGTTGCGGCCGATGCCGAGCCTGAGTGCAGCCTCCTGGCGGCGGCCGCGCGTGAGCCCGAGCGCCGCGCGCAGCAACTCGCCTTCGAAGCGATCGCAAAGACGCTGCCAGACGTCGGTTTCGCCGGCCTGGATGCGTGCGCGCACCTCGCGGCCGAGTGCGGCAACCCAGTCGTCGCAGGGCGCTGTGGCTGCATCGGCTGCGGGCGTGGCAGCGCCAGCCTCGGGCGCTGCAGCCAGCAGTTCAGGAGGCAGGTCTTCGCACTCGATTCGCTGCCCGGGCGCCATCACCGTGAGCCAGCGGCACAGATTCTCGAGCTGGCGCACGTTGCCGGGAAAGTCGGACCCCTCCAGCCGTGCGAGCGCGGCCTCGCTGATCCGCTTGGCCTCGACGCCGAGTTCGCGTGCGCTGCGTGCGAGGAAGAACCGCGCCAGCAGCGCAATGTCCTCGCGCCGCTCGCGCAGCGGCGGCAGGCGCAGGCGAATCACGTTGAGGCGGTGGTACAGGTCCTCGCGAAACGTGCCCTCGCGCACGCGTTGCTCCAGGTGCTGGTGCGTGGCGGCGATCACGCGCGCCTGCGCCTGCAGCGGCTGCTGGCCTCCGACGCGGTAGAACTGCTGGCTGCTGAGCACGCGCAGCAACCGTGTCTGCAGCTCCAGCGGCATGTCGCCGATCTCGTCCAGGAACAGCGTGCCGCCGGCGGCCTGCTCGAAGCGGCCGGGCCGGGTGGCCTGCGCGCCGGTGAAGGCGCCGCGTTCGTGGCCGAAGAGCTCGCTCTCGAGCAGATCCCTCGGGATCGCCGCCACGTTGATGGCGACGAACGGGCCGGCGGCGCGCGGGCTGTGGCGGTGAAGCGCGTGGGCGACGAGTTCCTTGCCGGTGCCGCTGGCGCCCGTGATCAGCACCGTGACCTCGCTCTGGCTGAGGCGCCCGATGGCACGGAAGATGTCCTGCATCGCGGGCGCCTGGCCCAGCATCTGCGGAAGTTCCAGACCGCCGGCGTCGGCAAGGTCCCGGCCCGGGCGCTCGGCGGCTGCGCGACGAATCAGCTCGACCGCCTTCTCGACGTCGAAGGGCTTGGGCAGGTACTCGAACGCCCCGCCCTGGAACGCAGCCACCGCACTGTCGAGGTCGGTGTAGGCGGTCATGACGATGACCGGCAAGCCGGGGTGGCGGCGCCTGATCTGCGCCAGCAGTTCGATTCCGCTGGTTCCCGGCATGCGGATGTCGCTCACCAGCACCTGCGGCGCGCTGTCGGCGTCGAGCGCGGCGAGCACCTCGCGCGGATCGGCAAAGGCCCGCACCGGAAGTTGCGCGCGGGCGAGCGCGCGCTCGAGCACGAAGCGGATCGACTGGTCGTCGTCGACGATCCAGATCGGCTTCATTGCGCGCCGCCGTTTCCGGCCTGCCCGTTCGCTGCGCCCAGCGGGAGCAACAGCGTGAACCGCGTCGCTCCGGGGCGGCTGTCGCATTCGATCGTGCCGCCGTGCTGCTGCACGAAAGCCTGCGTCAGCGTGAGTCCGAGCCCGTGACCGGCCGGGCTGCCCGACACCAGCGGCTGGAAGATGCGCTCGCGCAGCGCTTCGGGCACGCCGGGGCCGTTGTCTTCGACCTGCAATTCGATCGCCAGCCTGAAGCGCTGCCCGCCAAGCGTGACCTGGCGTGCGATGCGCGTGCGCAGCACGATGCGCGCATCGCCCGCCGCGATCCGCCCGGCGAGCGCCTGCGCGGCGTTGCGCACGATGTTGAGCAGCGCCTGGACCAGTCGTTCGCGGTCGCATCGGAGTACGGGCAGCGAGGGGTCGTAGTCGCGCTGCACCTCGAGGCCGCAGGGAAACTCGGCCAGTGCCAGTGTGCGCACGCGCTCGCAGATCTCGTGGATGTTGACTTCGGTCCACACCGGCGCCCCGCGGTGCGGTGCCAGCAGCCGGTCGACCAGCGCCTGCAGGCGGTCGGCTTCCCGGACGATGACCTCGGTGTAGTCGCTGAAACCGCTCGTCGCGGACTCCAGCGCCAGCAGCTGCGCGGCGCCGCGGATGCCGCCCAGCGGATTCTTGATCTCGTGCGCAAGATTGCGCAGCAGTTCCTGGTGGGCGCGTATGAGGCCGTGCATGCGCGCCTCGCGATCGGACTGGACCTGCCGCTCGACTTCGATCATCTCCAGCATCGCGCAGGCGTCCGGGCCGCCGCGCCCGATCGGACTGACGATCACCCGTACCGGGAGTTCGTGCGTGTCCGGCGGCTGGCAGCGCAGCGTCGCCTCGAAGCGGCTGACGACCAGGTGTTGGCCGGCCACGCTTTGCAGCGCCGCCTGCAGCGGCGCCGGATCGGCGAACCAGTCGAGCACCCGGGCGTGCACCAGCCTGCGGCGAGATTGCCGGATGGCATTCTCGAGCGCGGAATTCACCATCAGGCAGCTTGCGTCCATGCGCACGATCACGACCATGCTGGCCAGCCGGTCGTAGGCCTCCTGGTCGTGGGTCATCGCGGGCGCGGGGCGCATCGGAACCACAGGGATGAAACGGATCGGCAGGCGCCTGGCGCGACCCTGCCCACGCATCAGTGTAATGCGACATCGCCGATACCCCTCGATGCCGGATGTGCCGTCCATCTCTCAACGGCCTTCGGCATCGACGAATGCCAGGACGCGCTCGAGCGCCTCGCGCGTGCGCTCGGCGGTGTTGAAGGCCGTCAGGCGCAGGTAGCCTTCGCCGGCGGGGCCGAAACCCGATCCGGGAGTGCCGACCACCTGCGCCTGGTGCAGCAGGCGATCGAAGAACTCCCAGGAACCCTGGCCACCTGGTGTCCGCAGCCAGACATAGGGCGCGTGCAGGCCACCGAAGACCTCGAGCCCAGCGCCCCGAAGCGCCGCCACGATGCGATGCGCGTTGTCGGTGTAGGTGCGCACCTGGGCTGCGACCTGCGCACGTCCTTCGGGCGAGAGCGCGGCCTGCGCCGCACGCTGGACCGGGTAGGACACGCCGTTGTGCCGGCACGCGGCGCGGCGCCGCCACAGGGTGTTCAGGTCGACCTTCTTCCCGCCGGCCCGGCCGACAAGCGCCTTCGGGACGATGGTGTAGGCGCAGCGCGTGCCGGTGAAACCGGCGGACTTCGAGAACGAGCAGCATTCGATCGCGACCCGGTCGGCGCCCGGAATCTCGTAGATGGAGCGCGGAATGGCGGGATCGGTGACGTAGGCCTTGTAGGCGGCGTCGAAGACGATCAGCGTTTCGGTCTCGAGCGCGTAGCCGACGAAACGTGCGAGCTGCTCGCGCGTCAGGACGGTGCCGGTGGGGTTGTTCGGATAGCAGAGGTAGAGCAGGTCCAGGGGCCGGGTCGGCAGTTCGGGAACGAAGCCGTTCTCGGCCCGGCAGGGCAGGGTGACGAGTTCGCTCCAGGCGCCGCGCCGGTATCGGCCCAGCCGCCCGGCCATGGCGTTCGCGTCGACGTAGGCGGGATACACCGGATCGGTGACACCCACTCGCGCATCTGCCGCCAGCAGTTCCGGCAGCGCCGAGGTATCGGTCTTGGCGCCGTCGCTCACGAAGACCTCGTCCAGCTCGAGTTGCACGCCCAGCGGCGCATATTCGGCCTCGACGATGGCGTGTCGCAGGAATGCATGGCCCTGCTCGGGGGGGTAGCCGTGGAAGCCCCCGGGGCTGCCCATTTCCTGCGTGGCGCGGACCATCGCCTCGACGATGGCCGGTGCCAGCGGTTGCGTCACGTCGCCGATGCCCAGGCGGATGAGCGGTCGCGGGGCGACGGGTTCGTAGGCCTGGACGCGGCGCGCGACTTCGGCGAACAGGTAGTCGCCGGGCATCGCGGCAAGGTGTGGATTGAGCCGCATGTCAGGCTTCGAGCCAGACGCCGTCGAACACGAAGGCTGCCGGGCCGCTCTGATGAACACGGTTGCTGTGCGCATCCCAGTCGATGAGCAGTTCGCCGCCCGCCAGTCTCACCACTGCACGGCGATCGGCCGCGCCATGCATGACCGCAGCCACCAGGCTGGCCGCGGCTCCTGTGCCGCAGGCGAGCGTCTCGCCGCTGCCGCGCTCCCAGACGCGCATTTCGAGCAGGTCACGCCGCACGACGCGGACGAACTCGACGTTGGTGCGATTCGGAAACAGCGGATCGCTTTCGATCCGCGCGCCGATGCCGTGAACGTCGATCGACTGTGGGTCGTCCACGAAGATCACCGCGTGCGGGTTGCCCATGCCCACACAGGTGATGGCCCAGGTTCGTCCCATCACGACCAGCGGGTGATCCTGCACCACGTCGCCCGGCAGGTCGACCGGAATGCCTGCCGGGGCGAGCGTGGGCTCGCCCATGTCCACCGTGACCCGTTCCACGCGGCCACCGCGCACCTGGAGCTCCAGCGCCTTCGTGCCACCGCGGGTCGCCAGCGTGAGGCGGGTCTTGCGGGTCAGTCCGCGTTCGTACACGTACTTGCCGATGCAGCGTGCGGCGTTGCCGCACATCTCGCCTTCGGAGCCGTCCGCATTGAACATGCGCATCGCGAAATCGGCTTCGGCAGACGGTCCGATCAGCACCAGTCCGTCGGCGCCGACCCCATGGTGCGGGCGCGACATCGCGACTGCCAGCGCCCGGGGGTTCGCCACCGTTTCGGTGAAGGTGTCGACATAGACGTAGTCATTGCCCAGGCCGTGCATCTTGGTGAACTTCATGGCGGCCGCGGCTCACAGGCTGTAGTACATGTCGAACTCGATCGGGTGCGTAGTCATGCGCAGCCGCGTCACCTCCGCCATCTTGAGTTCGAGATAGGCGTCGATCATCGCGTCGGTGAACACGCCGCCCCGGGTGAGGAAACCCCGGTCCCGGTCGAGGTAGTCCAGCGCCTGCTCCAGGCTGTGGCAGACGGTCGGGACCCTGGCGTCCTCCTCGGGGGGCAGGTGGTACAGGTCCTTGTCGAGCGGCTCGCCGGGGTCGATGCGGTTCTCCACGCCGTCCAGTCCGGCCATCAGAAGGGCGGCGAACGCCAGGTAGGGATTCGCCGTGGGATCGGGGAAGCGCACTTCGATGCGCCGGCCCCTGGGATCGGTCACGAACGGGATGCGGATCGAGGCCGAGCGGTTGCGGCTGGAATAGGCCAGCTTGACCGGAGCCTCGAAGTGCGGAACCAGGCGCTTGTAGCTGTTGGTGCCCGGGTTGGTGATTGCGTTCAGCGCGCGGGCGTGCCTGATGATGCCGCCGATGTAGTGAAGCGCCATCGGGCTCAGGCCCGCGTAGCCATCGCCGGCGAACAGGTTGTGCCCGTCCTTCCAGACCGACTGGTGCACGTGCATGCCCGAGCCGTTGTCGCCGACGATCGGCTTGGGCATGAAGGTCGCGGTCTTGCCGTGGAGGTGTGCGACGTTGTGGATGACGTATTTCTGCAACTGGAGCCAGTCGGCCCGCTGCACCAGCGTGGAAAAGCGCGTGCCCAGTTCCATCTGGCCCGCGGTGCCGACTTCGTGATGGTGCAACTCGACCGGCACCCCCATCTCTTCGAGCCGCATGCACATCTGCGAGCGCAGGTCCTGGAAGCTGTCGACCGGGGGCACCGGAAAGTACCCGCCCTTGACCGCCGGACGGTGGCCGCTGTTGCCGTGCTCGTAGTCCTTGCCGCTGTTCCAGGCGGCTTCCTCCGATTCGATCTCGACCATGCAGCCTGACAGGCCTGCGTGCCAGCGCACGCTGTCGAAGACGAAGAACTCGGGCTCGGGACCGAAATAGGCGACGTCACCGATCCCGCTGCCCTTCAGATAGACCTCGGCGCGCCGCGCCAGCGAACGCGGATCGCGTTCGTAAGGCAGGCCGTTGCCCGGTTCCAGGATGTCGCAGGTGAGGATCAGCGTCGGCTCCTCGAAGAAGGGGTCGAGGCTGGCGGTGCCCGGGTCGGGCATCAGCAGCATGTCCGATGCCTCGATGCCCTTCCAGCCGGCGATCGACGAACCGTCGAACGGATGGCCGGAACTGAACTTGTCCTCGCCGAACGCGCTGGCCGGCAACGTGACGTGCTGCTCCTTGCCGCGCGTGTCGGTGAAGCGCAGATCGATGAACCTGACCGCGTTCTCCTTCACCATCTTCATGACGTCTGCTACGGTTCTCGACATGCGTGCGCTCCATTTGCGACCTGAATGCCGGATTCGAAGCACGGACCGTGCCAGTGGCGGTGCCAGGCCACGATCGACGAACGCGAAGGCCGCGTGATGCCGCGAGCGCGACCGAAGTGCACCGACCTGGTGCAACCCGGGCCCGGCGCGTGCACCGCACAGGTGCATCGCGCTGCCCCCTGGAATCAGGCCCCCTGTCGTGCGATCAGGGTCACGCCGAGCACGATGAAGGCGATCCCGAGCCAGCCGTTCAGGCCCATGGTCTCGCCGAGCCAGAAACGCGCGATCAGCGCGTTGATGATGTAGCCGATCGACAGCATCGGGTAGGCGACCGTGACCGGCACGCGGGTGAGCGCGGCGATCCAGACCACCAGGCTCACCGCGTAGCAGGCCAGCCCGAGCAGGAACGGCCAGTCGCCCAGGACGCGAAGGCCCACCGGCAGCGCCTGCGACAGCGAGAACCCGACCGGACCGAGCCGGTTGGTGCCGTGCTTGAGCAGCGTCTGCGCCACCGCGTTGAGCACGACGCCGGTGAGCACGAGCGCGAGACTGAGCGGATTCATCGGCGCACATCTTAGCTGCTAAACTCGCCGCCCATGTCCGCAAGCGAGCGCCCAGGCCGGCCCGCGGTGACGCTCGCCGCGCTCGGCGTCGTCTACGGCGACATCGGCACGAGTCCGCTGTACGCGTTCAAGGAAGCCTTCGGCGGCACGCACTCGCTGCCGCTCACGACGGGCAACGTCTTCGCGGTGCTGTCGATGATCTTCTGGGCGGTGACGATCGTCGTCTCGCTCAAGTACGTGTCGATCATGCTGCGCTTCGACAACCGCGGCGACGGGGGCGTGCTCGCGCTGCTGTCGTACTGCGCGCAGCAGGTGCGCGAGCGGCCGCGGCTGCTGTGGCTGGTCACGATCCTGGGCGCGTTCGCGGTGTCGCTCTTCTACGGCGATGCGGTGATCACGCCGGCGATCTCGGTGCTCTCGGCGGTGGAGGGAATCGTCGTGCTCGCGCCGGGGCTGCAGGTGCTGGTGGTGCCGATTGCGCTGGGCATCATTCTGGCGCTTTTCGTGCTGCAGCGCCGCGGCACCGCGGCGGTCGGGGCCTTCTTCGGGCCGGTGATGCTGGCCTGGTTCCTCGTGCTCGCCGGGCTCGGAATCTCGGGCATCGTGCAGAATCCGGCGGTGCTGCAGGCGCTCGACCCGCGCCATGCGCTCGCGCTGATCGTCGAGCAGCCGGGACTCGCCTTCGTGGCCGCCAGCGCGGTGTTCCTGTGCATGACCGGGGCCGAGGCGCTGTACGCGGACATGGGCCATTTCGGCCGGCGCCCGGTGCAGAGGGCGTGGTTCGCGCTGGTGCTGCCGTCGCTCACGCTCAATTACTTCGGCCAGGGCGCGCTGGTGCTGCGCGACGCCGGGGCGGCGCGCAATCCGTTCTACATGCTCGCGCCCGAGCCGCTGCTGCTGCCGCTGATCGCGCTGGCCACCGCAGCCACCGTGATCGCTTCGCAGGCGACCATCTCGGGGGCGTTCTCGGCGACCCAGCAGGCGTCACGCCTGAACTTCCTGCCGCGGCTGCGCGTGCTGCACACCTCCGACGTGGCGCAGGGGCAGGTCTACATCCCGGCGGTGAACTGGCTGCTGCTGGTGTTCGTGCTCGCGCTGGTGCTCGGCTTTCGCAGTTCGGGGGCGCTGGCCTCGGCCTACGGGATCGCGGTTTCGGGCGATCTGCTGATCACCAGCCTGATGATGCTGATCGTGCTGCCGCTGGCGATCGACGCGCGGCTGCGCTGGCTGTGGCCGCTGTTCCTGCTGTTCGCCGCCCTCGAGGCGTCGTTCTTCGCGGCCAACGCCGCGAAGCTGCTGCACGGCGGCTGGTTCCCGATCGTGCTGGCGCTGGCGGTGTTCACCGTGCTGACCACCTGGCGGCGCGGAATCGAGATCATGCGTGCCCGCAAGGAGGCGGCGCCGAACGCGGTGCGCGACGGACTGAGCCTGGACCTTGCCGAGGTGCCGCGCGTGCCCGGCGCCGCGGTGTTCTTCTCCTCGTCTGCCGGCGGCTGCCCGAGCGCGTTCCTGCACAACCTGAAGCACAACCGGATCGTGCACGAGCAGACGGTGTTCCTCACGGTGCAGTTCGACGAGGCGCCGCGCGTGCCCGACGACGAGCGCATCGAGGTGATGCGCGGCGCCAACGGGATCGTCCGGATCACGGCGCACTTCGGCTATCGCGAGCAGCCCGACGTCGACCGCGTGTTGCGCCTGGCGGCGCGCAAAGGGGTGGCCTGCCCGGTCGGGCAGACTTCGTTCTTCACCAGCAAGCCGACGCTGGTGTCGGTGAGCAGGCGGGGGCTGTTCGGCTGGCGACGCTCGCTGTTCGGCTGGATGCTGCAGAACAGCACCAGCGTGGCGAACTACTTCGAGCTGCCGCCCGACCGGGTGGTCGAGCTGGGCACGCAAGTTGCGATATAGGCGTCATGCTGATCGTCCTTTCCGATTCGCAGCGGCTCGATTTCGGGTCCGCGCAGCGGGTCGGCCGCCACACCCGGCCGCGCTTCCTGGCGCAGGCACGCCTGCTGGCCGGGTTGCTGAAGAAGCTCGATCCGCGCGAACTCGCGTCGTTGATGTCGATCAGCGACCCGCTGGCGGGATTGAACGCCGCGCGCTACGGTCAGTGGAAGCCGCCGTTCACCTCCCGCAATGCGCGCCCGGCAGCGTTCGCGTTCGCGGGTGATGTCTACCGCCAGCTCGATGCGCGGACACTCGACGAATCCGGCCTGGACTGGGCGCAGCGGCATGTGCGCATCCTCTCCGGTCTGTATGGCCTGCTGCGCCCGCTCGACCTGATCCAGCCGTACCGGCTCGAAATGGACGCGCCGCTGCGCAATCCGGGCGGCGCCGATCTCTACGCGTTCTGGGGTGAGCGGTTGGCGCGCGCGCTGGACCGGGAACTCGCTGCGCATCGTGTGCCGGTCGTGGTGAACCTGGCATCGGTCGCGTGCTTCAAGGCGCTCCGCGCCTCGCGTTCGCGCATCGTGAAGCCGGTCTTCCAGCAGCGGCGAGCCGATCGCTGGAAGGTCCTCGCCTTCGACGCCAAGCGTGCGCGCGGCGCGATGGCGCGCTACGCGATCGAGCGGCGCATCGACGATCCGTACGAACTGCGCGACTTCGATGCGAATGGATATCGCTTCGCACCTGCCGCGTCGGAAGCATCGATCTGGGTCTTCCGGCGCGACTGACCGCTCGGTGCCGACGGTCGTGGCGATCGCGCCACGCAAGCCTCGACCTCCATGGTTCCGGCAACCACGAGCACGTCACGACAACCATTGTTCCGCGATCGTCCGGATGCTATGGTGTGCGCGCCCCTGCAGTCAGTGTTCCCTCGGGGCGTGCGGCACGGGCGGCACGCCATTTGCGGTCACCAGCACTCGAAGTCGGGCCATCTATTCTGGACAAGGCCGGTTGGCGGGTGTCGAACGGATCGCGAATGGCCATCCGCCCGCGACCGCGACAAGCCACCATCCGCCGATGAACGGGTGGCGTCGAACGACAAGGAGACCTCGCGATGGACATGAACCGCAGACAGTTCTTCCGCGTCAGCGCGGCAGGACTGGTCGGGTCCAGCCTTGCGGCAATGGGTTTTTCACCCACCGCCGCACTGGCCGAGACCCGCGCCTTCAAACTCGCCCACGCCAGCGTGGCGCGCAGCACCTGTCCGTACTGTTCGGTCAGCTGTGGAATGCTGATCTACAAGCTCGGCGACGGCGCGAAGAATGCGAAGGAGCGCATCATCCACGTCGAGGGCGACCCCGATCATCCGGTGAGCCGCGGTTCGCTTTGCCCGAAAGGCGCAGGCGTTCTCGACATGATCAACTCGCCCAACCGCGTGAAGTACCCGCAGGTGCGCGAGCCCGGCAGCAAGGAGTGGAAGCGCATCGGCTGGGACGAAGCCCTCACGCGCATCGCGAAGCTCATGAAAGCCGACCGCGACGCGAACTTCGTGCAGAAGAACGACGCCGGCGTCACCGTGAACCGCTGGCTCACGACCGGCTTCCTGATCTGCAGTTCTTCGTCCAACGAATCCAGTTACCTCACCGTCAAGGTCGCGCGCGGCCTCGGAATGGTAGGAATCGATACGCAGGCACGTGTCTGACACGCACCGACGGTGACCAGTCTGGGCCCGACGTTCGGTCGCGGAGCGATGACCAACTCCTGGAACGACATCAAGAACGCTGATCTCGTTCTCGTGATGGGCGGCAATGCCGCCGAAGCCCACCCCGTGGGGTTCAAGTGGGTGATCGAAGCGATGCGCAAGCGCAAGGCGCGTCTGATTTCGGTCGACCCGCGCTTCAACCGCACCTCCGCAGTGGCGGATCTGTACGCGCCGATCCGCAACGGCAGCGACATCGCCTTCCTGGGCGGCGTCATCAACTGGCTGTTGAGCAACGACAAGATTCATCGCGATTACGTCAAGTTCAACACCGACGCCACGTTCCTGCTCAAGCCGGGCTTCAGCTTCGACGGCGGCTTCTTCAGCGGCTACGACGAAGCGAAGCGCAGGTACGACAAGTCGACCTGGGGCTACCAGCTCGACGAAAACGGCCACATCCGGGTCGACGACAGCATGCAGGATCCGCTGTGCGTGTTCCAGCAGCTGAAGAAGCACTACAGCCGCTACACGCCGGAAATGGTGAGCCGCATCTGCGGCACGCCGCAGGACAAGTTCCTGAAGATCTGCGAGATGCTCGGCGAGATGTCGGCACCCGACAAGACCAGCACCATCCTGTATGCGCTGGGCTGGACGCAGCACACGGTGGGCAGCCAGAACATCCGCACCATGGCCATGATCCAGCTTCTGCTGGGCAACATGGGACGGCCGGGCGGCGGCGTGAACGCGCTGCGCGGGCACTCGAACGTGCAGGGCGTCACCGACATGAACGCCTACGCCGAGGTGTTCTCGGGCTACATGACCGCGCCGGGCGACAGCGACGACACCTACGCGAAGTTCCTCGCGCGGGCCACGCCGAAGGCGCTGCGCCCGAACCAGTTCAACTACTGGAGCAACTTCCCGAGGTTCTGGGTCAGCCTGATGAAGTCGTACTACGGCAAGGCGGCCCAGCCCGAGAACAGCTTCTGCTACGACTGGGTGCCCAAGTTCCCGGGCGGCTTCGACGTGATGCACATGTTCGAGCTGATGCACCAGGGCAAGATGAACGGCTTCATCTCGTCGGGTTTCAACCCGCTGGCCACGGTGCCGAACAAGAACAAGCTGTCGGCGGCGCTCTCGAAGCTGAAATACCTGGTGATCATCGATCCGCTCGAAACGGAAACGAGCGAGTTCTGGCAGAACTTCGGGTCTGTCAACGACGTCAAGCCCGAGAGCGTCCAGACCGAGGTCTTCCGCCTGCCGGCCGCGTGCTTCGCCGAAGAGGCGGGCAGCTTCACCAACTCCAGCCGCGTGATGATCTGGAAGGAAAGGGCGATCGATCCGCCCGGCGAAGCGAAGGTGGATGCCGAGATCATGGCCCGGCTCTTCGTCAGGCTGCGCGAGATGTACGCGAAGGAAGGAGGGGCGCTGCCCGAGCCGATCCTCGGGATGGCCTGGGACTACGTCCAGCCCAACGAACCCTCGTCGAGCGAGTTGCTGCGCGAGATCAGCGGCAAGGCGCTCTCCGACGTCCTCGCTCCGCCCGACCCTGCAAACCCGTCGGCGCCGCGCGCGGTGCTGGTCAAGGCCGGGCAGCAGGTGCCGGGCTTTGCGATGCTGCGCGACGACGGTTCGACCGCCTGCGGCAACTGGCTGTATTCGGGCTGCTGGTCCGAGGCCGGAAACCTCACCGCCCGGCGCAGCCTCTCCGACCCGACCGGCCTGGGCGTCTATCCGCAGTTCGGGTATTCGTGGCCGGCCAACCGCCGCATCATGTACAACCGCGCGAGTGCCGACAAGGACGGCAAGCCCTGGTCGGAGAACAAGAAGTACGTGTACTGGAACGGCAAGACCTGGACCGGTGCCGACGTGCCCGACATGCTGCCGACCGCGGCGCCGAGCATCGGCATGGGCTCGTTCATCATGACCCCCGAAGGCGCGGCGCGACTGCACGCCATCGGCATGGCCGACGGGCCGTTCCCGGAGCACTACGAACCGTTCGAGACCCCGATCGGCGTCAATCCGATGCACCCCGACAACCCGAAGGCGATCAGCAATCCGGTCGCACGGGTGTTCAAGAGCGACATGGACGCGTTCGGCAAGAAGGACGAGTTCCCGTATTCGGCAACCACCTACCGGCTCACCGAGCACTTCCACTACTGGACGAAGCACTCGAAGCTCAATGCGATCGTGCAGCCCGAGTCCTTCGTGGAAATCAGCGAGGAACTGGCCAGCGAGAAGGGCATCCGCCACGGCGACACGGTCAAGGTGAGCAGCAACCGCGGCCATATCGTCACCAAGGCGGTAGTCACCAAACGCATCAGGCCGTTCGACGTCAACGACCAGAAAGTGCATCTGGTGGGCATTCCGTTCCACTGGGGTTTCAAGGGGCTGACGAAGACCGGCTATCTCGCCAACACGCTGGCGCCGTTCGTGGGAGACGCCAACTCGCAGACGCCGGAGTTCAAGGCGTTCCTCGTCAACATCGAAAAGGTGTGAACCATGTCGAGTCTGCAATCACAGGACGTGGTCGCGCGCTCGGCCACGACGACCCCGACGCCCCAGGCGCGCTCGCAGGTGCCGCGGGTTGCCAAGCTCATCGACGTCTCCGCGTGCATCGGCTGCAAGGCCTGCCAGGTGGCGTGCATGGAGTGGAACGACCTGCGCGACGAGGTTGGCAGCAACATCGGCGTCTACGACAACCCGACCGACCTGACGCCCGATTCCTGGACGGTGATGCGGTTCTTCGAGGTCGAGCCGGAGAAGGGCAGGCTCGAGTGGCTGATCCGCAAGGACGGTTGCATGCACTGCGAGGATCCGGGCTGCCTGAAGGCCTGCCCCGCGCCGGGTGCCATCGTCCAGTACGCCAATGGCATCGTCGACTTCATCAGCGAGCACTGCATCGGCTGCGGGTACTGCGTCAAGGGCTGCCCGTTCGACGTGCCGCGCATCAGCGAGAAGGACAACAAGGCGTACAAGTGCACGCTGTGTTCGGATCGCGTCGGCGTGGGCCTGGAGCCGGCGTGCGTGAAGGCCTGCCCCACCGGTGCAATCACTTTCGGCCCGAAGGACGATATGCTGGCCGCGGCCGGAGAACGCGTGGCCGAACTCAAGGAGCGCGGCTGGGCGAACGCGGGGGTCTATGACCCGGCCGGCGTGGGCGGTACGCACGTCATGTACGTGCTCAAGCACGCCGACCAGCCCGGACTGACCGGGTTGCCGGACAATCCGGCCATCAGCCCGTGGGTCTCGCTGTGGAAAGGCTGGGCCAAGCCGGTGGCCCTGGCCGTCATGGCGGGCGCGGCCCTCACCGGGTGGTTCCACTACCTGCGCAAGGGTCCGCTCGAAGTCCCTGAAGAGGAGGAGGAGTACGAAGGCGGCACTTCCGGCGCCAAAGGAGAGCAGCGATGAAAAAGGTTCAACTGCAACGCTACAGTGGCGCCCAGCGGTCGAATCACTGGGCAGTGGTGGCCTGCTTCGTCTGCGCGGGCATCACCGGATTCGCGCTGTTTCATCCGGCGCTGTTCTGGCTGAGCTCGCTGGCGGGCGGACCGCAGTGGACGCGCATCCTGCATCCGTATCTGGGCATCGCGATGTTCCTGCTGTTCCTGGTCATGTTCTTCACTTTCGCCGGCGCCAACGTCTGGCGAAAGGAAGACTCGGCCTGGCTGGGATCGGCCGGAAAACTCGTGTCCGGAGGGCAGGTGCCGGCGGCGGGCAAGTACAACGCGGGCCAGAAACTGGTGTTCTGGGTGTTCACCCTGAGCCTGATCGTGCTGCTCGTGACCGGCCTGTCGTTCTGGCAGGCCTGGTTCGCCGGCAGCGTCCCGATCGGGGTGCAGCGCATTGCCGTGCTGCTGCACGCCATTGCCGCTTTCGTCCTGGTGCTGGCCGTGATCGTCCACGCGTATGCGGCCATCTGGGTCAAGGGTGCCGTGGGCGCGATGGTGCGCGGAACGGTGAGCGCCGGTTGGGCGAAACACCACCACCTCTTGTGGTACCGCGAGCTCACGCAGGGCCGCTCCCCGAAGGCATAGCGGGAGTGCCCGCCTTTCACTGATCGACGGCTGCCGTGCGGTGGCATCCACCGCCGGCAGCCCATTTTGCTGCTGCCCACCTTGACCTCCACGACCCACACCTCCGGCGCTCACGCGCCCGAAGACATCGCGCTGCGCTCCGGGATCGAAGTTCCCCCGTTGCTGCTGCCCGATCCCGCACAGGTGTTTGCCGCGCGCGGGCTGCGCCTGCGCCAGCTCGCCGCCGGCCACGCGATGCGCGACTATCTGATGCTGCTGGCGCTGGTTTGCGAAGCCCAGCATGCCCGGGCAGTCGGGGGCCCGGCGCTGCCACTTCCCACCCAGGTTCGGCGCGAGGCCGCCGCCGAGGCGGGCGAACCCTTGCTGAATGCCCTGGGCTGGCCGCGCGATGCGCTTTGGCGCACCGAGCTGCGCGCCCTGCTCGGGCAGGTGATCGACCGTCTTGCGCACGACAACCCGGCCCGCACCGCGGTGCACAGCGCAATCGCGCTGCCCGACGAGACGCTGGAGCAGCAGGCCGACCGTCTGCTGGCGGGCATCACGACAGGCGTCGATCTCGCCACTGCGCCCCTGATCGCGGCCGGGCTGCAACTGTATTTCACCCGCATGGTCGCTGCCAGCGGCGCGGCGCATGCCGATGCCTTTGCGCCGCCCGAGGCGGGCACCCGTTGTCCCTGCTGCGGGAGCCTTCCGGTGGCCAGCCTCACGCGCCTGGGCGGCGTGCAGGAAGGGCAACGCTATCTGCACTGCACGCTGTGCAATGCCCAGTGGCACCTGAACCGCATACAGTGCACGCACTGCCTGGCGACCGAGGGCATCGGGTATCGGGCACTGCAGCCGGTCGCCGAAGAGAGCGCGCCCGCGCAGCCGGCGGCGATCGAGGCCGAAACCTGCGAGAGCTGCCGGCATTACCTGAAGATCATGCACATGGCGCGCGACCTGCACGTCGAGCCGGTTGCCGACGACCTGGCCACGCTGACGCTCGATCTGCTGGTTTCCGAGGCCGGCTTCGAGCGGCACGGCACCAACATGCTGCTGCTGTTCGGCGACAGCGACTCCGTTTCCGAGGAAGGCACCGGGCAGGCGGGAGCGCCCCGATCGTGACGGTGCATGCGCCACCCGACCTCCATTACCTGATGGAGCACCAGGTCTGGGCAAGGCTCGAAGACGACGAAACGGCAACGGTCGGCATCACGCAGCTCGGAATCCAGTTGTCGGGTGAAGTCTTCATGTGCCGGCCCAGGCGCGTGGGCACCGAAGTGGCGCAGGGCGGCACCGTGGCAGTCGCCGAACTGTCCAAGGCCATCGTCGCGGTCAAGTCGCCGGTCACCGGCGTGGTGGTCAAGATCAACGAGACGCTCGACGAGCATCCCGAACAGGTGCACCGCGATCCCTACGGTGCCGGCTGGATCGCGCGGCTGCGGCTCACCGACTTCGCCCGCGACCGGACTGCGCTGGTGACGGGCGACGCAGTGGCGCCCGCGATGCAGGAACACGCCTGGTCGCACCGCGACGAAATGGTGCCGGCCACGACGCCCGGACTCGGGCGTCCGGCGGAGCGCGGCATCTCCTGAGCCCGGGCGCATGCCCGATGCGCAGCAGGGTCGGGAAGGCGCGGGTACCATACGGGCGAATCGGAAGATGCACGCGCATGCACATTCTGTTTGCTGCTTTCGCGAGGCCGCGGGCGGGTCGTGGACGGACCTGACGAGTCCCTGATCGACAGTCGGGAGCTGGCGCTGCGCAGGCTGCCTTCGGTGGATCGCGCGCTGCGCCACGAGGGCGTGGCACGTCTGGTCGACGAGCATGGGCGCAGCTTCGTGACTGCGCAGTTGCGCGCATTGCTCGCCGAGCTGCGCGCGCGCACCGGCACCGGCGAACCGCCGGCCGAGGCACTGGACGACGCTGCGCTCGCACGCGCGCTCTCGGAGCGCTGCGCGCGCCGCCTCGCGCCGAAGCTGCGCAGCGTGCTGAACCTGAGCGGCGTGGTGATCCACACGAACCTCGGACGTGCGGTGCTCGCGCAGCCCGCGCTGCAGCAGGTGCTGCGCAGCGTGAGCGGGGCGTGCAACCTCGAATACGACCTCGACACCGGGCGTCGCGGGGAGCGCGACTCGCTGGTCGAGGGCCTGCTCGCGGAACTCACCGGTGCCGAGGCGGCGACCGTCGTGAACAACAACGCGGCCGCGGTGCTGCTGACCATCGCCGCCTTCGCGCGCGGTCGCGAAGTGGTCGTCTCGCGCGGCGAACTGGTCGAGATCGGCGGCGCCTTCCGGATGCCGGAGATCATGGAGTGCGCGGGTGCGCGCATGGTCGAAGTCGGCACCACGAACCGCACGCATCCGCACGACTACGAACGCGCGATCGGACGGCGCACCGCGCTGCTGATGAAAGTGCACACCAGCAACTACCGCGTGCAGGGCTTCACCGCATCGGTCGACGAGGCGACGCTGGCGCGCATCGCCCATGCCCACGGTCTTGCGCTGGCGAGCGACCTCGGCAGCGGAGCGCTGGTCGATCTGTCGACTTACGGGCTGCCGCGCGAGCCGCAGCCGCAGCCGATGCTCGCCGCCGGCTGCGACGTAGTCACTTTCTCGGGGGACAAGTTGCTCGGCGGCCCGCAAGCCGGGCTGATCGTCGGTACGCAGGCTGCAGTCGGAAAGATCCGGCGCCATCCCCTGAAGCGGGCGCTGCGCCTGTCGAAACTCCCGCTGGCGATGCTCGAAGCCACGCTGAAGCTGTACCTGAGGCCGGAACGCCTGCCGATCGACCTGCCGACGCTGCGGCTGCTCGTGCGCCCGCTCGCGGCAATCCGCGAGTCGGCACAGGCTCTGGCTCCCCGATTCGCCGAGGCGGTCGCGCCGCGCTACCAGGCAAGCGTGGTCGAGCTCGCCAGCCAGATCGGATCGGGGTCGCTGCCGACCGAGACCCTGCCCTCGGCTGGCCTGGCGATCGAGCCGGTGCGCGGGTTCTCGTCGGGCATCGGGTCGGCGCTCGAGGAATTGGCGGGCGTGCTGCGGTCCTTGCCCACGCCGGTGATCGGCCGGGTATCGCAGGACCGGCTGCTGCTCGACCTGCGCTGTCTGGAGGACGAGTCCGCCCTCGTCGCGTTGCTGCCCGCGCTGCGAGAGCGTCTGGCCCGATGAGGCGAGGCGCTCGCATCGCGGCCCGCGCCGCACGCTGCTTCCGCTCATGATCGTCGGCACCGCGGGTCACATCGACCACGGCAAGTCCACCCTGGTGGCCGCGCTCACCGGCGCCGATCCCGATCGCCTGCCGGAAGAGAAGCGCCGCGGCATCACGATCGAAGCGGGGTACGCATGGCTCGAGGTGCCGGGCGGGGATGGACAGCGCATCGGTTTCGTCGACGTACCCGGCCACGAACGGCTGGTGCGTACGATGATCGCCGGCGCGAGCGGAATCGATTTCGCGCTGATGCTGGTGGCGGCCGACGATGGGCCGATGCCGCAGACGCGCGAGCACCTGGCGGTGCTTTCGCTGCTCGGGCTGCGCCGGGGCGCCGTTGCGGTGACCAAGTGCGATCTGGTCGAGCCGGCGCGCGTGCAGCAGGTCTGCGCTCAGGTCCGGGCGCTGTTGCGCGCAACGCCGCTGCAGGATGTGCCGATCCTGCCGCTGTCTGCGCACACCGGTAGAGGAATCGACGCGCTGCGCGCGCTTCTGTACGCGGCGGCCGCCGAACCGGTGGCGCTGGCCGCGAACCGGGCCTTCCGGCTCGCGATCGACCGGGTCTTCGTGCTCGGCGGAAGCGGCGTCGTGGCGGCCGGAACGATTCATGCGGGCAGCGTGCGGCCCGGCGACGAGCTCGCGATCGCTCCGTCGGAGCGTGGGCTGCGGGTGCGCGTGCGCGGGCTGCACGTGCACGATCGGCGCGCCGACGAGGCCCACGCCGGCCAGCGCTGCGCCCTCGCGCTGGCCGGCGTGGAACGCGGCGACATCGGGCACGGCCTCTGGCTGGTCGATCCTGCGGTGGCCTTGTCCACTCATCGCGTCGACCTGCGGCTCGCGTTGTGGCGCGACGAGGACAAGGCGTTGCGCTCCGGCACCCGCGTGCACGTCCATGCCGGCGCGTCCGACACGGTGGGCAGCGTCGTGCTGCTGGACGGCGACGCGCTCGAGGTCGGCGCGAGCGCTCGCGCGCAACTGGTGCTGCAGGAGCCGATCGCGGTCTGGCGCGGCGACCGGGTGGTGCTGCGGGACGCGTCGGCCTCGCGAACGATCGCTGGCGGCAGCGTGCTCGATCCGTTCGCCCCGGCGCGCTATCGGCGCACCGTGCAGCGGCTGGCGGTGCTCGACGCCTGCGAACGCGACGGCGCCGCGCAGCGGCTGGCCGCGCTGCTGGCGGTGTCCTCGCACGGCGTCGACCTCGCGGCGTGGGCGCGAGCCGAAGGAATCCCGGCGTCGGCGCTTCCCGAGCCCGCGCAGAGTTGGCTGCGGGCGCGCGAGGCCGGGCACGATTGGGTGCTGGGCGAGGCGCAGGCGAGCGAAATCGGCGAAGCGGCGCTCGCCGCGCTGCACGAGCATCATCGCCGCGAGCCGGACGAAATCGGCCCGGACGCAGCGCGCCTGCGCCGGACCTGCGCTCCGCGCCTGCCCGCACCCCTGTGGTCGGCGCTGCTCGGGCGCCTCGCAGACGGAGCTCGTGTGCAGCGGCGCGGGCCGTTCGTGCACCTGCCCGAGCATGCGGTGCGCCTGTCGGAGTCGGAGAGCCGCATTGCGAAGAAGATAGCGCCGCTGCTCGAGGCCGCCGGCTTCAACGGCAGCTGGGTGCGCGACCTGTCGCGCGAGACGCGCGAATCCGAGGCCCTGATGCGCACCACGCTCGCCAGAATGGCGCGCCACGGTGACCTGCACCAGGTCGTGAAGGATCTCTACTTCGACGTGCGGACGATGCAGCGGCTGGCCGCGATCGCGCGCGCCGAGGCCGAGCGTGGCGACGGCGGGGTGACGGCGGCGCGCTTTCGCGACGCAACCGGGCTCGGCCGCAAGCGCGCAATCCAGATCCTCGAGCATTTCGACCGGATCGGTTTCCTGCGCCGTATCGGCGATCTGCACCGCCTGCGCACCGACACGGCCTTGTTCGCGACCGCACCTGAGGGTGCCGAGCGAACGACCTGAGAGCGAACGAACCGGGCGAACGAACTGAGCGGGGGTGCCGGGACGGCGGTTCCGGGGTCATCCGGGCCGGCAAGTAAAATGACGCCTCATGAACCCTACAAGCCTGCAACGTTCACCGACCCCGATTCCGGTCCGCACGGCCGCCGTGCCCGATTCGCGATGAGCCTGGGGCTGCGCATCGTCGTCTTCGTCGCGGGCGCGCTGGCGCTCGGCTTCGCGATCACCTGGGCGTTTCTCGCCTACCTGAGCCCCGAGATGGTCTTCGACTTCGCGGCGCTGCTGCAGAGCTGCGGCATCCCGCTGGCCCGCTGAAGCGCTTCTTCCTCCCGTTTTCCGACATGGCGACACGCAAGAGCGATTACCGCGAATCGTCGATTCGTGTTCTGAAGGGCCTCGAACCGGTGCGGCAGCGGCCCGGCATGTACACGCGAACCGAGAACCCGCTGCACATCGTCCAGGAGGTGATCGACAACGCTGCCGACGAGGCGCTGGCGGGGTTTTGCCGCGAGATCGAGGTGACGCTGCACCCCGACGGCAGCGTGTCGGTCGACGACGACGGCCGCGGCATCCCGGTCGGGCCGCATCCCGAGGAAGGGTTGCCGGTGGTCGAGATCGTGTTCGCGCGGCTGCACGCCGGCGGAAAATTCGACAAGGCGGGTGGCGGCGCCTACGGTTTTTCGGGCGGCCTGCACGGGGTGGGCGTGTCGGTGACCAACGCGTTGTCGAAGCGCCTGGAGGTCACGGTCTGGCGTGACGGGGCGGTGCACCGCATTGCGTTCGCCGGCGGCGAGGTCGCCGCGCCGCTTGCCTCCCGGCCGGCCGGGCGCGACGAGCGGCGCAGCGGCACCCGGGTGCGCTGCTGGCCCGATCCGAAGTACTTCGATTCGCATGCGATTCCGCAAGGCGAGCTCGCGCGGCTGCTGCGCTCGAAAGCGGTGCTGCTGCCCGGCGTGAAGGTCGCGCTCGTCGACGAGAAGAGCGGACGGCGCCAGTCGTGGCACTACGTCGAAGGCCTGCGCGGCTACCTGTCGGAGTCGCTGGCTGCGCTCTCGGACGCCGAGCCGGTGATTCCGCTCTTCGAGGGCGAGCAGTCGGTGGGCCCAGGCCACGACGTTTTCGCCGAAGGCGAGGGCGCGCACTGGGTCGTCGCCTGGACCGAGGATGGCGGGCTGCTGCGCGAGTCGTACGTGAACCTGATCCCGACCCCGGCCGGCGGCACGCACGAGTCGGGCCTGCGCGAGGGCCTGTTCGCTGCGGTCAAGGGCTTCGTCGAGCTGCACAACCTGCAGCCCAAGGGGATCAGGCTGCTGCCCGAGGACGTCTTCGCGCGCGCGAGCTTCGTGCTCTCGGCCAGGGTGCTCGATCCCCAGTTCCAGGGGCAGATCAAGGAGCGGCTGAACTCGCGCGACGCGCTGCGGCTCGTCTCGTCGCTGGCGAAGCCGCAGCTCGAGCTGTGGCTGAACCAGCACGTCGAGCACGGCCGCAGGCTGGCCGAACTCGTGATCCGCCAGGCGCAGGCGCGCAGCCGCGCGGCGCAGAAGGTCGAGAAGAAGAAGAGTTCCGGGGTCGCGGTGCTGCCCGGCAAGCTCACCGATTGCGAGTCGAACGACATCGCCCGCAACGAGCTGTTCCTGGTCGAGGGCGACTCGGCCGGCGGCTCGGCCAAGATGGGGCGCGACAAGGAATTCCAGGCGATCCTGCCGCTGCGCGGCAAGGTGCTCAACACCTGGGAGGCCGAGCGCGACCGGCTGTTCGCCAACAACGAGATCCACGACATCGCAGTGGCGATCGGCGTCGATCCGCACGCCGCCGGCGCCGAACCCGATCTCTCGAACCTGCGCTACGGGCGCATCTGCATCCTGTCGGATGCCGACGTCGACGGCGCCCACATCCAGGTGCTGCTGCTCACGCTGTTCTTCCGTCATTTCCCGGCGCTGATCGAGCGCGGACACGTCTACGTCGCGCGCCCGCCGCTGTACCGCGTCGACGTGCCGGCACAGGGCAGGCGGCCGCTGCGCAAGCTCTACTGCCTGGACGATGGCGAGCTGCGGCACGTCGAGGACAAGCTGCGCAAGGAAGGCGTGCGCGAGGGCAGCTGGACGATCTCGCGCTTCAAGGGGCTGGGCGAGATGAGCGCCGAGCAGCTCTGGGAGACCACGATGAACCCCGACACACGGCGGATGCTGAGGGTGTCGTTCGGCGACGTCGATCCCGCGGGCACGCGCGCGCGATTCACGATGCTCATGGGCAAGGGCGAGGCGGCGTCGCGGCGCGCGTGGCTCGAGGAGCGCGGTAACGAGGCGGAGGTGGACATCTGATGATCTCCGTCTTCGTTCGAAGCGCGGCGCGCTCGCGGCAGGTGGCACCGAGGCGGAGCCGTGCGCAGGGGTGCGCCGGGCCGCGGGCAGGGCAATGCGGGTCGCGCCCCGCGTGGCGGAGTCACTGAAATGCAGGAACCCGATCTGTTTGCAGACGATCAGCCGGCCGAGGACTCGCTGGCGCTGGCCGACTACGCCGAGCGCGCCTATCTCGACTACGCGGTCTCGGTGGTCAAGGGGCGCGCGCTGCCCGACGTCTGCGACGGCCAGAAACCGGTGCAGCGGCGCATCCTGTACGCGATGAACGAGATGGGGCTCGGCCCCGTCGCGAAGCCGGTCAAGTCGGCGCGCGTGGTGGGCGACGTGCTCGGCAAGTTCCATCCGCACGGCGACGTCGCCGCCTACGACGCGCTGGTGCGCATGGCGCAGCCGTTCACGCTGCGCTATCCACTGGTCGACGGGCAGGGCAACTTCGGTTCGCGCGACGGCGACGGCGCGGCAGCGATGCGCTACACCGAGGCGCGGCTGACGCCGTACGCGAGATTGCTGCTCGACGAGATCGACCAGGGCACGGTCGACTTCACCGCGAACTACGACGGCTCCACCGAGGAGCCGGTGCTGCTGCCGGCGCGGCTGCCGATGGTGCTGCTCAACGGTGCCTCCGGCATCGCGGTCGGCATGGCCACCGAGATTCCGCCGCACAATCTGCGCGAAGTCGCGGCCGCCGCCGTGGCGATGCTGAAGAATCCGAAGGCCGATCTCGACGCACTGCTTGCGCTGGTGCCCGGGCCCGATTTCCCCGGCGGCGGGCAGCTGATTTCGCCGCCGGCCGACATCCGCGAGATCTACGCGAGCGGCCGCGGCTCGGTGAAGGTGCGCGCACGCCACGCGATCGAGGAGCTGGCGCGCAACCAGTGGCAGCTGGTGATCAACGAACTGCCGCACGGAGTGTCGGCGCAGCGCGTGCTCGAGGAGATCGAGGAGCTGACCAATCCGAAACTGCGCCCCGGCAGGAAGTCGCTCACGCCCGAGCAGCTGCAGTTGAAGCAGACGGTGCTCGCGGTGCTCGACGCGGTGCGCGACGAGTCGGGCAAGGACGCGCCGGTGCGGCTGGTCTTCGAACCGAAGACCTCGCGCATCGACCAGCACGAGCTGCTGCGGGTGCTGCTCGCGCACACCAGCCTCGAGACGGGCGTGCCGATGAACCTGGTGATGATCGGCATCGACGGGCGGCCGCGACAGAAGGGGCTCGCCGCGATCCTCGCCGAATGGTGCGAATTCCGGGTGCGCGTCGTCACGCGGCGCAGCGAGCACCGGCTGGGCAAGGTCGGCGAGCGGATCCACATTCTCGAGGGGCGGCAGCTGGTGCTGCTGAACATCGACGAGGTGATCCGCATCATCCGCGAGTCCGACGAGCCGAAGCCGGCACTGGTTGCGGCGTTCGGGCTGAGCGACCGGCAGGCCGAGGACATCCTCGAGATCCGGCTGCGCCAGCTGGCGCGACTCGAGGCGATCCGCATCGAGCGCGAGCTCTCCGAGCTGCGCGCCGAGCGCCAGGGGCTCGAGGCGCTGCTCGCGAGCCCGGCTGCGATGCGTCGCCAGGTGATCCGCGAGATCGAGGCCGACGCGAAGCAGTACGGCGACGCCCGGCGCACGCTGATCGAGGCGGCCGAGCGCACTGCGGTCGAGTTGCGCGTGGCCGAGGAGCCGGTCACCGTGATCGTCTCGGAGAAGGGCTGGGTGCGCGCGCGCCAGGGCCACGGCCACGATGCGTCGCAGTTCGGCTACAAGGCGGGCGACGGACCTTACGGCGCGTTCGAAGTGATGACCACCGACCAGTTGTTCGCGATCGCGACCAACGGCAGGGTCTATTCGGTGCCGGTGTCGCAGTTGCCGTCGGCGCGCGGCGACGGCGCACCGATCACCAGCTTCGTCGAGCTCGAGCCCGGCTCGCGCATCGACCACGCGTTCGCCGCGCCGCTCGACACCGGGGTGCTGCTCGCCACCAGCGGCGGCAACGGGTTGCTGTGCCAGGCGGCCGACCTGGTGGGGCGCACCCGCCAGGGCAAGGCCTTCGTGTCGCTCGAGGACGGACAGGTGCCGCTGCGCCCGGCGCTCTTCGCGCCGGGCATGGCGCGGGTGCTGTGCGTGTCGGGCGAGGGCAAGGCGCTGGTCATCGGGCTGAACGAGGTGAAGGTGCTGAAGAACGGCGGGCGCGGCGTGATCCTGATGGGTCTGGACGCGAAGGATGCGCTGCGCCAGGCGCTCGTCTACGGACCGGCCGGCGTGCGGGTGCGTGGCGCGGGACGCGGCGGCAAGGCAATCGACCGGGTGTTCGGCGCTGGCGCGCTCGAAGCCTGGGCGGGCGCGCGTGCGCGCAAGGGGCGTTATCTCGAGCCGCGCGTGAAGGACGCCGTGCTCGAGTGCGCGAAGTGAAGGAAGAGGAGCGTGAAATGGGTGCGATGAAGGAAACACTGGGGTTCCAGGCCGAGGTCAGGCAGTTGCTGCAGCTGATGATCCACTCGCTGTACAGCAACCGCGAGATCTTCCTGCGCGAGCTGATCTCCAATGCCTCCGATGCCTGCGACAAGCTGCGCTTCGAGGCGCTCGATCGGCCCGAACTCTACGAGGGCGATGCGGAGCTGGGCATCCGCATCGAGGTCGATGCGGCCGCCCGCACGATCACGGTCTCGGACAACGGCATCGGGATGTCGCGCGACGAGGCGATCGAGCACCTGGGCACGATCGCGCGCTCGGGCACGCGCGAGTTCTTCGGCAGGCTCTCGGGCGACCAGGCGAAGGACGCGCAGCTGATCGGCCAGTTCGGGGTGGGTTTCTACTCCGCGTTCATCGTCGCCGACCGCGTCACCGTGGTCTCGCGCCGCGCGGGGCTGGCCGCCGGCGAGGCGGTGCGCTGGGAGTCCGACGGCAGCGGCGAGTTCTCGGTCGAGACGGTGGGCAAGGCCGGGCGCGGCACCGACGTGATCCTGCACCTGAGAACCCGCCGGGCCGGTGCCGCGGGCGGCGAGGAGGGCGCTGCGGACGAGGACCAGGGTTTCGACGACCTGCTCTCGCGCTGGAAGCTCGAGTCGATCGTGCGTCGCTACTCGGACCACATCTCGCTGCCGATCCGGATGCGCAAGGAGCAGTGGGATGCCGGGGCGAAACAGATGCGCACCACCGACGACTGGGAGACCGTCAACCAGGCGAGCGCGCTGTGGGCGCGGCCCCGCTCGGAGATCACCGACGAGCAGTACCGGGCGTTCTACAAGCACCTGTCGCACGGCGACGACGAGCCGCTCGCGTGGACGCACAACCGGGTGGAGGGCCGCACCGAGTACACGCAGCTGCTCTACCTGCCCTCGCGCGCGCCCTTCGATCTCTGGGACCGCCAGCGCCGCAGTGGGGTGCGCCTGTACGTGCGCCGCGTCTTCATCATGGAGGACGCCGAGCAGTTGCTGCCCGCGTGGCTGCGCTTCGTGCGCGGCGTGATCGACTCGGCCGACCTGCCGCTGAACGTCTCGCGCGAGATCCTGCAGGAGAGCCGCGACGTGCGCGCGATCCGCGAAGGCTGCACGAAGCGGGTGCTGTCGCTGCTCGAGGAGATGGCGGGCGCGCGCGCCGACGACTATGCGAAGTTCTGGTCGGAGTTCGGCCAGGTGGTCAAGGAAGGCATCGGCGAGGACCAGGCCAACCGCGAGCGCATCGCCAGGCTGCTGCGCTTCGCATCCACCGTCTCCGAAGACGACGCGCAATCGACCTCGCTGGCCGACTACGTGGGCCGGATGAAGGAGGGCCAGAAGAGAATCTGGTACATCACCGCCGACACGCCGGCGGCCGCGCGCAGCAGCCCGCACCTCGAGGTGTTCCGCAAGAAGGGCGTGGAGGTGCTGCTGCTCACCGACCGCGTCGACGAATGGATGCTGTCCTTCTTCGACCAGTACGAGGGCCACGAACTCGCGTCGGTGGCGCGCGGCGGGCTCGACCTCGACGCGCTCGAGGACGAGGCCGAGAAGGCCGCCTCGAAGCAGGCCGCCGAGGAGTTCGCCGGGCTGCTCGCGAGCATCCGCGAGGCGCTCGGCGACGCGGTGAAGGAGGTGCGCGTCACCAACAGGTTGACCGATTCCGCCGCCTGCCTGGTCTCCGACGAGGGCGAGATCAGCGGCCATCTCGAACGGCTGCTCAAGCAGGCCGGGCAGAAGGCGCCGCCGCGCAAGCCGATTCTCGAGATCAACCCGCAGCATCCGCTGCTGGCGCGCGCGCGCGCCGACACCGAACGCATCGCCGACTGGTCGCGGCTGCTGCTCGACCAGGCGGTGCTGGCCGAGGGTGGGCAGCTGGACGATCCGGTCGCGTTCGTGCGGCGGATGAACGCGATGCTGGTGGCGCCGCCGCTGGCGCCCGAGGCGCCGGCGAGGACGGCCTGAACGCATGCTGCGCGGGCTCGCTCCGGTCGTCGATCGCGGCTCGCGATTGCTGGTGCTGGGCAGTTTCCCGGGCGAAGCGTCGCTGACGGCAGGGTACTACTACGCGCACCCGCGCAACCAGTTCTGGCCGATTCTCGGGGCGGTACTCGGGCTGCCGCTGGCCGACTGGCCGTTCGAGCGGCGCTACCGCGCGGTGCTCGAATCGGGGCTTGCGATCTGGGACGTCTACGCCGGATGCCGCCGCGAGGGCAGTCTCGACGGGAGCATCCGCGACCCGTCGGTCAACGACTTCCAGGCGCTGTTGCGGCGCGCGCCGGGCCTGCGTGCGGTGCTGTTCAACGGCCGCACCGCCGCGCGCCATGAAGCCTGGTTCGCCGGCCGCGGGCTGGCCACGCGGGTGCTGCCGTCGACCAGTCCCGCCTTCGCCGGCATGAGCGTGGCGGACAAGCTCGAGCGCTGGCGCGAGGCGATCGAGGTACTTCGATGACGATGCGCAAGCGGGGGCGCGCCGAAAGCGGGATCACCTTGTCCGAAGAGGCCGGCGTGCGCTACCTGCACTTCGGCTCGCCGTGGGTGCAGGGCGCGATGCGCATTGCGCGGCCCTATGCGCTCGAGATCGATTACGTGCGCGACATGATGGTCTGGCTGCTGTTTCTCGCGCCGCCGGCGCACATCCTGCAGCTGGGCCTGGGTGCGGCCGCGCTCACCAAGTACTGCTGGCGCCGCTTTCCGGAGTCGGCGATCACCGTGGTGGAGCGCAGCGCGGCAGTGATCGCGTGCGCGCACCGCGACTTCGCGCTGCCCGCGGACGACGCGCGGCTGCGCGTGGTGCGCGCCGACGCCGGCGAATTCGTGGCGCGACCCTCCGAACGGGGCCGCTACGGCGTCGTCCAGGTCGATCTCTACGACCGGCACGCGCGCGGCCCGGCGATCGACACGTCGGCGTTCTACCGTCGCTGCCGCGGCGCGCTGGCAGCGTCGGGCGTGCTGGTGCTGAACCTCTTCGGCGAGCACGAGTCGTACCGGCGCAGCACCGCGCGCGTGGCCGAGGCCTTCGACGGGCGGCTTATCGCCTTGCCGCCGGTGCCCGCGGGCAACGTCGTGCTGCTCGCGCTCCAGGGCCCCCCGCTGCAGGTCGACTGGCCGGTGCTGCGGCGGCGCGCGCGCGAGCTCGAGCGCGCGGGACTGCCGGCGCGCGCCTGGTTCGACGCGCTGCACGGCCAGCAGGGGCGGTTCGCGCAGTTCGTGGTCTGACCCTCCGGGGCTGCGCAGCGGCATCGCGGGCCGGCCGTCCGTTTCGACCGTTCGTCCGTCGCGCTCTGCCCCTGGCGGGCCGCGCTGCTAGCCTGCCTGCATGAACGCGCGTACCGATCCGGGTGCTGCCCTGGCCGCCGCCCTGCCGCCGCTCGGCCAGCCCGGGCGCCGTGTCGCCGTCGAGGACCTGCTGCCCGCGCTGGTGGCCGACGGGCTGCTCGCGCCGGCCGACGCCGAGGCGGTGGCCCGCTATGCGCGGCTCTCCAGCGCCGACCAGCATGCGCTCGTGGCGCTCGCGCGGCGCAAGCTGAAGTCTCCCGACGGCCACCGGCTGCTCGACCTGGACGTGCTCTGCCCGTGGTTCGCGCAGCGCGTGGGCCTGCCGTACGTGCACATCGACCCTCTCAAGGTCGACCTGTCGCGCGTGGCCGAGGTGATGTCGAGCCAGTATGCGACGCGCTTCAGGATCCTGCCGCTGGAAGTGAAGGCCGGCGAGATCACCATCGCCACCGCCGAGCCGTTCGTCACCGACTGGGTCGACGAACTGCGCAGCCTGCTCAGGCGCGAGATCCGGCGGGTGATCGCCAATCCGCAGGACATCGCCCACTACACCGTCGAGTTCTTCACGCTCGCGCGCACCGTGCGCGGCGCGCAGAAGAACGGGCAGGTCGCGCACCAGAACAACTTCGAACAGCTGGTCGAGCTGGGCCGCTCGGGCCGCAGCCTGGACGCCAACGACCAGCACGTGGTCACGATCGTCGACTGGCTCTGGCAATACGCGTTCGAGCAGCGCGCGAGCGACATCCACATGGAGCCGCGGCGCGACGCCGGAACGATCCGCTTCCGCATCGACGGGGTGCTGCACAACGTCTACCAGGTGCCCGCGTCGGTCTTCGCCGCGATGACCAGCCGCATCAAGCTGCTCGGGCGCATGGACGTGATCGAGAAGCGTCGCCCGCAGGACGGCCGGATCAAGACGCGCAATGCCGACGGCCGCGAGATCGAGCTGCGCCTGTCCACGCTGCCCACGGCCTTCGGCGAGAAGCTGGTGATGCGCGTGTTCGACCCCGAAGTGCTGGTGCGCGACTTCGCCGAACTCGGGCTGCACGACCACGACCTCGAAACCTGGGAGTCGATGACCGCGCGGCCCAACGGCATCGTGCTGGTCACCGGCCCGACCGGCTCGGGCAAGACCACGACGCTGTACTCCACGCTCAGGCAGCTGGCCACCGACGAGGTGAACGTGTGCACCGTCGAGGACCCGATCGAGATGGTCGAGCCGCGCTTCAACCAGATGCAGGTGCAGCACGGCATCGACCTGAGCTTCGCCGACGGCATCCGCGCGCTGATGCGCCAGGATCCCGACATCATCATGGTCGGCGAGATCCGCGACCTGCAGACCGCGGAGATGGCGGTCCAGGCCGCGCTCACCGGTCACCTGGTGCTCTCGACGCTGCACACCAACGATGCGCCGTCGGCGGTCACGCGCCTGCTCGACCTGGGCGTGCCTTCGTACCTGCTGAACGCGACGCTGATCGGCGTGATGGCGCAACGGCTGGTGCGCACGCTGTGCGAGTCGTGCAAGCAGGAGGCCGACGCGCTGGCCGAGGAGGAGTGGAACGCGCTGATCGCGCCGTTTCGCGCGGCCAGGCCGAAGCGCGTCTACCGGCCGGTCGGTTGCCTGGAGTGCCGGATGACCGGTTACCGCGGGCGCACCGGTCTCTACGAACTGCTGGTTCTCGACGCCGGACTGCGCCAGCTGATCGACGAAAAGCCCGATCTCGGGGCGATCCGCCGCCGCGCGATCCGCAGCGGCCTGAAGCCGCTGCGGCTGGCCGGCGCGCAGAAGATCGCGGCCGGCCTGACCACCCGCGACGAAGTGCTGCGCGCCGCCCCGCCGATCGGCGATCAAATGCGCTGACCGCGCCCGCCGGGCGCTGTCAATCCCGCGTCACTTCGACAGCTCGCGCATCGCCCGCTCGAGGCCCTGGAGGGTGACCGGGTACATGCGGTTGTGCAGGATCTGCTTGATCACCGCGATCGACTGGCGGTACTCCCAGACCCCTTCCGGCTCCGGATTCAGCCACGCGAATTTCGGAAACCGCTCGACCAGCCGCCGCAGCCACACCGCCCCGGCTTCCTCGTTGTCGTACTCGACCGAGCCGCCGGGCTGCAGCACCTCGTAGGGGCTCATCGTCGCATCGCCGACGAAGATCAGCCGGTAATCGGGGTTGTACTTGCGCAGGACGTCCCAGGTCGCGAAGCGCTCGGCGTGCCGGCGCCGGTTGTTCTTCCACAGGTAGTCGTAGACGCAGTTGTGGAAGTAATAGAACTCGAGGTGCTTGAACTCGCTCTTCGCGGCCGAGAAGAGCTCCTCGGTCTGCCGGATGTGGTCGTCCATCGTGCCGCCGACGTCGAGCAGCATCAGCACCTTGATCGTGTTGTGCCGCTCGGGAACCATGCGGATGTCGAGCCAGCCGGCATTGCGCGCGGTCGACGCGATGGTATCGTCGAGATCGAGCTCTTCCTCGGCGCCTTCGCGGGCGAACTTGCGCAGCCGCCGCAGCGCGACCTTGATGTTGCGGGTACCGAGCTCGACCTGGTCGTCGTAGTCGCGAAAGGCGCGCTGCTCCCAGACCTTCACCGCCGTGCGGTTGCCGGCCGACGGCCCGCCGATGCGAATGCCCTCGGGGTTGTAGCCCCCGTTGCCGAACGGCGAGGTGCCGCCCGTGCCGATCCACTTGCTGCCGCCCTGATGGCGATCCTTCTGCTCGTCGAGCAGCTGGCGCAGTCGCTCCATGAGCTTGTCCAGGCCGCCCATCGCCTCGATCGCCGCCTTTTCCTCCGCGGTGAACTCGCGCCGGAACTGGCGCTTCAGCCAGTCGAGCGGAAGGTCGACGTCGACACCCGGGATCGCCTGCACGCCCTTGAAGTAGGCGCCGAACGCCTTGTCGAACTTGTCGAAATTGCGCTCGTCCTTGACCAGCGTGGCGCGCGAGAGGTGGTAGAACTCGTCGATCGACGGACCGATCACGTGCTCGCGCATCGCCTCGAGCAGCAGCAGGTACTCCTTGATCGAGACCGGCAGCCTGGCGTGTCGCAGGTGCAGGAAGAAGTCGATCAGCATGGCCTCGTTCCTTCAGGGCTGCGCCGGGTCTGGCGCGCGTGCCCGGCGCAACAGCCAGTCGAGGTTGGCCCGCACCGCGGGCCACTCGGCGGCGGTGACGCTGTACACCGCAGTGTCGCGCAGTGAGCCGTCGCGCATGCGCTGGTGGCTGCGAAGCACCCCGTCCAGGCGCGCGCCGAGCCGCTCGATCGCCGCACGGCTCGCGTGGTTCAGGTAGTGCGTGCGGAACTCGACCGCGATGCACTCGAGCCGCTCGAAGGCGTGGCGCAGCAGCATCGCCTTGCATTCGGTGTTCAGCGCGGTGCGCTGCACCGAGGCCGCGTACCACGTCGAGCCGATCTCCACGCGCCGGTTCGTCGCGTCGACGTTCATGTAGGTGGTCATGCCGACGATACGCCCACCGGGGTGGCGCACCGCGAACGGCAGCATCGTGCCGGCCTGCTGCAGCGACAGGCGGTGCGCGATCTCGGCCTGCATCGCCTCGGGGCGCGGCACCGTCGTGTACCAGAGCTCCCACAGCCTGCCGTCGGCGCACGCCGCCGCGAGCTCGGCTTCGTGCGTCTCGGCCAGCGGCTCGAGCATCGCGTGCTCGCCGGCCAGCGTGACGGGCTCGAGCCAGGCCATCGCGACGGTTTCAGCGGTTGTGGCGCGCCATGAAGATCAGGCGCTCGAACAGGTGCACGTCCTGCTCGTTCTTCAGCAGCGCGCCGTGCAGCGGCGGAATCACGCTCTTGCTGTCCCGCGAGCGCAGCGCCTCGGGCGGGATGTCCTCGGCGACCAGCAGCTTGAGCCAGTCGAGCAGCTCGGAGGTGGAAGGCTTCTTCTTCAGTCCGGGGAGCTCGCGGATCTGGAAGAACGCCTCGAGCGCCTCCTTGAGCAGCGTCTTCTTCAGCCCCGGGAAGTGGACGTCGACGATCGCCTGCATCGTCTCCTTGTCGGGGAACTTGATGTAGTGGAAGAAGCAGCGGCGCAGGAACGCGTCGGGCAGTTCCTTCTCGTTGTTCGAGGTGATCATCACCACCGGGCGGTGTCGCGCCCTGATCAGCTGGCGCGTCTCGTAGACGTAGAACTCCATCCGGTCGAGCTCGCGCAACAGGTCGTTGGGGAACTCGATGTCGGCCTTGTCGATCTCGTCGATCAGCAGTACCACCGGGCGCTCGGACTCGAAGGCCTGCCAGAGCACGCCCTTGACGATGTAGTTGTGGATGTCGCGCACGCGCTCGTCGCCCAGCTGCGAGTCGCGCAGCCGCGACACCGCGTCGTACTCGTACAGGCCCTGCTGCGCCTTGGTGGTCGACTTGATGTGCCACTGCAGCAGCGGCATGTCGAGCGCACCAGCCACTTCCTCGGCGAGCATCGTCTTGCCGGTGCCCGGCTCGCCCTTGATCAGCAGCGGCCGCTGCAACTGGATGGCGGCATTGACCGCGAGCTTCAGGTCGTCGGTGGCGACGTAGGAGTCGGAACCCTGGAAGCGCATGATATGGGGTTGATCCGGATGTCGGGTTGAAAGCGCTTCGAGTATACGGGAACCCGTCGCGGCCTCCCGTTGCGCCTGGCGCGTACCCCTTCTCTGGACGTGCCCGCGAGCCCTCCGATAGAATCCGCGTTCCCTTTGCACAGATCAAAGACTTCGGGGCCGGAAGACACATGTACGAGAAAATCCTGATCGCTGCCGGTCTTGCCGCGGCGCTGATTCCCGTGGCGGGGGCTGTCGAAGGCAGCGCCGACGCCGGCAGCAAGAAGAACTCGATGTGCATCGGCTGTCATGCCATCCCGGGGTACAAGTCGTCGTTCCCCTCGGTCTACCGGGTGCCGATGATCAAGGGGCAGAGCGCGAAGTACATCGAGTCGGCGCTCGAGGCGTACCGCAAGGGCGAACGCAGCCACCCGACGATGCGCGGCGTCGCGCAGGGCCTGAGCGACCAGGACATCGCCGATCTCGCGGCGTACTACGGCACGAAGTGAGACGACGATGAGCGACCTCCGTTTCTTCCGTACCGACCGCATCGCCGCGCTGGCCGGCGCGCTCGCGCTGTTCGTCGCGGGCGCCGCCCAGGCCGCCGACATCGCCAGGGGCAAGGAGAAGGCCGACCAGGTCTGTGCCGCCTGCCACGGCAAGGACGGCAACACGCCGATCGATCCGACCTATCCGCGCCTGGCCGGCCAGCACGACGACTACCTGCGGCACGCGCTGCTCGCCTACCAGAGCGAGCAGCGCAAGAACCCGATCATGGGTGCGCAGGCCAAACAGCTCTCGCGCGCCGACATCGACAACCTCGCGGCCTATTACGCGAGCCTGCCGGGCCAGCTCAGCCACCAGCGCTGAGCCCCGCGCGCGCGACGCGCCGGCCCGGGCACGGTTCCGGCGCCGGCTCGTGGCGCAAGGTCGGGTCGCATCGCGCCTGCGCCAGGTTCCGTCGCTGCAACCGCACGCCACCTCGCCGCTCGATCGCGCTCGGTCGCCGGCCTGCCGCCTTCCGTCGCGCGGTGGTGCCGGGGCGGCGCGCGCCGTCGCAACATCTGCCGGTACCTCACCATCGTTGCGCCGCCGTTCCGATGCGACCCGACATGCCGAAGCGCGTGCGACGCCCGCAAATGGGCGTGACCGCGCTCGAACTGGCGATCGTGACCGCGATCGTGGCGACGATCGCGGTGGCCGCGGCGTCCGACCTCGCGGGCTTTCTCGTGAACGCGCAGCTTCGCACCGCCTCGGATGAGCTGCGCAGCGCCCTGCGCCTGGCACAGATCGAAGCGATCAAGCGCCAGGCGGTGGTCGAACTGGTGCTCACCGCGGAGGCGTCCGGGCGCCCCGACGTGCAGCCCGCGAGCGACGGCCGCAACTGGGTGATCCGCGCGGTGCGCGCCGACGGCGGCTTCGAGCTGCTGCAGGCCTCGTCCGGCGCCACCCTGGCGCCACGGGTCCGCGTCGAGGCCGATCGCGAAGCCTTCGCGTTCGATGCGTTCGGTCGACTGCGCGCGGACTCGCTGGGCAACGCTGCGCCCGAGGCCGAGCTGCGCATCGAGCTGAGCGACCGCGACGCGCTCGCTCGCTCGCTGCGCGTCGTGGTGCGCCCGTCCGGCTCGAGCCTGAATTGCGATCCGCACGCGCGCGGCGGCGACGCCTTCGCCTGCGGTTAGACACCATGGTCGCCCGCCAATGCGCGGGCGACCATGGTGTCTAGCGGATGTGCGAAGATCGCCCTCCCGCCGCTCACTGTCGCCAGGATCCGACATGCCGCAGAACTCGACGATTTCCAGCTTCGCGACCACCGAACTGTGCGATGCGCACGAGGAGCGGCTCAACGCCGGCGAGTTGCGCGTGCTGCATCCCGCGTTCAGGCCGTTCGGCAGGCGCGCCCGCTTCGCCGGGCCGGTGGCGACGGTGCGCTGTTTCGAAGACAACTCCATGGTGCGGGCGGCGCTCGAGACGCCCGGAGAAGGGCGGGTACTGGTCGTCGACGGCGGCGGCAGCCTGCGCTGCGCGCTCTTCGGCGGCAACCTGGCCCGGCTCGCGAGCGACAACGGCTGGGCCGGAGTCGTGGTCAACGGCTGCGTGCGCGACGTGGCCGAAATCAACGCCAGCGACATCGGCGTGCGCGCGCTCGCGGCGCATCCGCGCCGCAGCGACCGGCGCGGCAGCGGCTCGCAGGGCAAGGTCGTCGAGATCGCCGGAGTGCGGGTGGCGCCCGGCGACTGGTGCTACGCCGACGACGACGGCATCCTGATCAGCGACTACCCGCTCGGATAGAACGCGACGGCCATCCGCGACCGCGCGAGCGGCGGGCGCGCCCCGGGCCGGCTCACACCAGTCCTTCGAAAGCGATGCAGTCGACCGCGTCGCCGATCTCGACCGGCCCCTGGTCGTGGTGCAGCACGACCACGCAATTGGCCTCGGCCATCGAGCGCAGCACGCCCGAGCCCTGGCTGCCGAAGCTGCGCACCGACATCGTGCCGTCACGCTCGAGCGCGAGTCGCGCGCGCTGGTACTCGGTGCGGCCCGGGCGCTTGCGAAAGGCGCTGAGCGAACGCGCCCGCACCAGCGGCAGCGGCGCGGGCTCGGCGCCCATCTGGCGCAGCAGCGCGTCGCGCGCGAAGAAGTAGAAAGTGATCATCACCGCCACCGGGTTGCCGGGCAGGCCGAAGTAGCTCGCGCGCCCGATGCGCCCGAAGGCCATCGGCCGCCCCGGGCGCATCGCGATGGTCCAGAACGCGATGTCGCCGAGCCTGGCCATCACCTGCTTCGTGAAGTCGGCTTCGCCGACCGACACGCCGCCCGACGAGACGATCGCGTCGGCGCACTCCGAGGCGATGCGCACCGCCCGTTCGAGCGAACCGGGGTCGTCGCGCACCACGCCCAGGTCGATCAGCTCGACGCCCAGTCGCGCGAGCATGCCGTACAGGGTGTACCGGTTGCTGTCGTAGAGTTCGCCCGGGCCGAGCGGCTCGCCCACGCTGCGCAGTTCGTCGCCCGTGGAGAAGAACGCCACCCGCAGGCGCCGGCGGACCGGCACTTCGGGAAAGCCGAGCGAGGCGAGCAGCCCGAGGTCGGCCGGCGCGAGCCGCTTGCCCGCGCGCAGCGCCGGCTTGCCGCGGGCCAGGTCTTCGCCGCGACGCCGGCGGTGCTGGCCCTGTTGCTGCCCGGCAGGCACGGTCAGGCGCTCGCCATCGAGCGTGACCATCTCCTGGATCACCACGGTGTCGAGACCGGCCGGCATCACTGCGCCGGTGGTCACGCGCACCGCCTGGCCAGGGCCGGCGAGGCCGTCGAAAGGCCGGCCCGCCAGGGCCGTGCCCACGAGCACGAGCGTGGTCGGCGCGTCGGCGGCCAGGTCGGCGGCGCGCACCGCGTAGCCGTCCATCGCCGAGTTGTCGGCGGCCGGAACGTCGATCGGGGAGGCGATGTCGTGGGCGAGCACGCGGCCGAGTGCGCCGCGCAATGCGACCCGCTCCACCGCCTCCACGGGCACGACCACGCGCTCGATGATCTCTCGCGCGCGCGAGACCGGCAGCGCGGTCGGGTCGTAGTCGGACAGGCAGCTGATCGCCTCGGCGAGGGTCTGCGGCACGCTGGTGTTCACCCGGATTCCTGTTCGCTCAATTCCTGCGGCGTATTGATGTTGCGGAATGCCGCTGCGTCGTCGAATTCGACCTCGACCACGCCGAGCGGCGCGTACCAGGCGTCGATCTTGCGCCGGCCGCTGGCGAGAAAGCCTTCCAGGTCGGCGAGCAGCGAGCGCTCGACCAGCGCGAACACCGGATGCGCCTGCTCGCGGGTGCGCGCGACCGCCAGGCGCGCACCGGGCGTGTCGGCCAGCGCCGCGGCGAGCCGCTCGACCAGGTCGGCGGGCAGGAACGGCGAGTCGCAGGGCACCGTGACCACGTAGCGGGTGCGCGCGTGGCGCATGCCGGCGTGCAGGCCGGCCAGCGGCCCGGCATGACCTTCGATCGCATCGCCGATCACCGGCCAGCCGAAGTCCGCATAGCGCTCGCGGTTGCGGTTCGCGTTGACCAGCAGCGTGCCCACCTGCGGCGCGAGACGCTCGATCGCGTGCTGCGCCATCGGGCGGCCGCGAAATGGCTGGAGTCCCTTGTCGACCCCCTGGCCGTCGGCGCTCATGCGCCGGCCCAGGCCGCCGGCGAGCACGATGCCGGTGATCTCGCTGCGCTCGATCGGGTGCGCGGACATCGGCAAGCGGGCGGCTCGCGCGGTCAGGCCAGCGCCGTTGCCGGCTGGCGCACGAAGCGCTGTCGGCCGGTGAACAGCAGGTAGTGCCGGCCCTGGCAGCGCCCGACCATCGTGATCCCCACGCGGAGGGCGATCTCGTAGCCCATCTGCGTGAGCCCGGAGCGCGACAGCAGGAACGGAATGCCCATCTGCGCGCACTTGATCACCATTTCGGAGGTGAGCCGCCCGGTGGTGTAGAAGATCTTGTCGGCGCCGCCGATGGAGTCGAGCCACATCCAGCCCGCGATCGCGTCCACCGCGTTGTGCCGCCCGACGTCCTCGACGAAGCGCAGGATCTCGCCGCGCGCGTCGCCGCTGTTCGAGCACAGCGCGCAACCGTGCACCGCGCCCGCCACCTTGTAGATCGACTCGTGGCGCCGCACCCGATCCATCACGGTGTACAGCGTCTCCTCGGTGAGGCGCGCGCCGGCCGGCAACGCGATGCGATCGATCTCGTCCATGAGGTCGCCGAACACCGTGCCCTGGCCGCACCCGGTGGTCACCGTGCGCCGGCCGAGCCGCCCGGTGAGCGCGTCCGAGCGCGCTGCGTCTTCCCAGATCGTGACGCCGCGCTCGGCGAGCGAGCGCGAGGTGATCGCCACCGAGCCGGTGTCCCAGTCGACCTGCACCGCGGCCAGTTCGCCGATGTCGGCGACGAGCCGCTGATTGCGAAGGTAGCCGAGCGCCAGGTGCTCGGGCGCGGCGCCCAGCGTCATCAGCGTGACCAGTTCGCGCTTGTCGAGATACAGCGTCAGCGCGTGCTCGCCGGCAATCGCGGTGGGCACGGTCTCGCCGCGCTCGTTGAGCGCCTCGACCTGGAAAGTGCCCGGACGCGCCTGGCTGGTGAGGGAGGGAATCGGCATTGCGGGGGCGGCTCAGCCGCCGATGTAGGACATCTCGATCCTGCGCAGCCCCGCCGTCGCGGCCGAGCGCAGTTCCGAGTAGCGATCGTCGCGCACCGACCAGATTGCGCCGATCGCGGCCGAGATCTGCGCATCGTCGAAGCCGCCGCGCAGCAGCGCGCGCAAGTCTTTTCCGGCGGTGGCGAACAGGCAGGTGAACAGCTTGCCTTCGGTGGACAGGCGTGCGCGCGTACACCCGCCGCAGAACGGCTGGGTGACCGAGGAGATCAGCCCGATCTCGCCCTGTCCGTCGAGGTAGCGCCAGCGCTCGGCGACCTCGCCCTGGTAGTTCGGCTCCACCGGCTCGATCGGGAACACTTCACCGATCCGGCGGGCGACCTCGGCGCTGGGCACGACGTCGTCCATGCGCCAGCCGTTGGAGGCGCCCACGTCCATGAACTCGATGAAGCGCAGGATGCGGCCGCTGCCGCGGAAGTGCCGTGCCATCGGAACGACCTCGTGGTCGTTCATGCCGCGCTTGACCACCATGTTGACCTTGATCGGGCGCAGTCCGGCCGCTTCGGCGGCGTCGATGCCGGCCAGCACCTCGGCCACCGGGAAGTCGACGTCGTTCATCGCGCGGAACACCCTGTCGTCGAGCGCGTCCAGGCTCACCGTGACGCGCTGCAGGCCGGCCTCGCGCAGCGCGCGCGCCTTGCGCGCGAGCAGCGAGCCGTTGGTGGTCAGCGTGAGGTCGAGCGGCACTCCGGCCGGGGTGGTGAGCGCCGAGAGCATCCCGATCAGCCGCTCGACGTCGCGGCGCACCAGCGGCTCGCCGCCGGTCAGGCGCAGCTTCTCGACGCCGTGCGCGGCGAACAGGCGCGCGAGCCGTGTGATCTCCTCGAAGGTGAGCAGCGACGCCTGCGGCAGGAACGCGTAGTCGGAGCCGAAGACCGCCTTCGGCATGCAGTAGGTGCAGCGGAAGTTGCAGCGGTCGGTGACCGAGATGCGCAGGTCGTGCAGGCGCCGGCCCCGCCGGTCGGTGAGCCGGCCGGTGGGCGCCTGCGGCCGATCGGGCACTTCAGGCACCGCAGCCGCATAGCGTCGGTCGGCGATGGGGACGTTGCGTTCGCTCATGGTGCATTCGCCAGGATGCCCGCATGGTAGCAATGCGCACGCCGGCGCCGGGAGAAGTCACTGGAACGACGTGTCTTTCGCCCGGGCGGCGCGGCGTGCCTTCGCTTCAGGCTTCGCCGCCCGGCCGGGTCTCCACCTGCTGCAGCGGCTCGGACACCGGCGCTCGGCGCGGCCGACGCACCCGCGGTGCCCTGGGGGGCGGCACTTCGGCCACTTCCCGGGTTTCGGGGCGGGCGACCGTCTCCACCCATTGCAGGCCGGCACCGGCGAGCATCTGCTCGAGCTCGTCCTTCGGCAGTTCCACCGGCGCGATCGGCTGGGCCGCCTCGGGCGGCACCGCCACCGGCTGCGCCAGCCCGGCCTCCGCGATCTCCTGCTCGGGCGCTGTCGCCGCGGCCGGGGTCCCGGGTGGCTCGGCAGGTGCGGCGGCGGTGGCCGGCGGCTGCGGCGCCGCCAGCTCGGCCACGGGGGCCGCGAACGGCAACTCGGCCACGGGCGCAGCGAACGGCAGTCGCGGCTGCAATTCGACCGCAGACGCGGCCTGGGCCTCACCCGGAACTTCCACCGGTTGCGCCGGCGCTTCGGCCGCCTCCGGGGCGGCGGACTGCACCGGCTCGCCGGCGACGTCCCCGGCGGTCTCCGTGCCAGCGGCCGCGGTTGCTTCGCGTTCGCCTGTGCGCTCGCTGCTGCGACGGCCGCGACGACGCCTGCCGCGCCCGCGGCGCGCCTCGTCGGCCGCCGCCGCTTCACCGACCTGTGCCTGCGCCTCGACCCCGATCGGCAGGCCCTGCGGCGACGCAGCGGCTTCCAGGCCTTCGATGGCTGCGGCGCTCGCGGCTGCACCGGCACCGGCACCCGTCAGCGGTTCACGCTCGGCGGGCGTGGCCGCGACCTCGGGGCGCGCCTCGGGCCGTTGACGATCGCGTCCGCCACGGCGTTCGCCACGTTCACCACGCTCGGTGCGTTCGCCGCGCTCGGTGCGCTCGGCGCGCGGCGCCTCGTCGGGTTGCCGAGCCTGTGCCTCGCGCTCGGGCCGGCGCTCGCGGCGGTCACGCGCTTCGCGCGGCTCGCGCCGCTCCTGGCTGCGACGCGCGCCGCGGCCTTCGGCTTCGCCGCCCGCTGCGCGTTCGCCGCGGCCCTCGCGGCTCGTGCGCTCCTCGCGGCCTTCGGTGCGGCGCTCGCGTGCGCCGGTGCGTTCGCGACCTTCGCGCGGCGGGCGCGCTCGTCGCGCGGCTTCGCCGGTGTCGGCCACCGGAGCAGCCTCGGCGGCGGCGGACGGCATTGCGCTCGCCTCGTTCGCCGGCTTGCGCCGGAACCAGTTCAGGATGCGCCCGAGCAGCCCGTCGTCGCCGGCGGGAGCAGCGGCCACCACCGCGGTGCGCGCGACCGGATGCACTCCGGCGGCGACAGCGGCTGCCGGAACCGGCGGCGGCTGTTGCGGGGTGATGCCCTTGACCACTGCCTCCTGGCGGGGCCTGGCGGCTTCGAGCTTGCTCTCCAGGTAGGAGTTGTCCTCGGCCGGTGCCTCGGCCAGCGTGTGGCTCGCGCGGTAGCTGGACAGGCGTTCGTCGTCGTGGCGCAGCCGCTCGGCCTTGTAGTGCGGCGTCTCGAGATGGGTATTCGGGATCAGCACGATCTCGACTTTCAGCCGCGCCTCGAGCTTGTTCAGTTCGCTGCGCTTCTCGTTCAGCAGGTAGGTGGCGACGTCCACCGGCACCTGTGCGTAGACCGCGGCGGTGTTCTCCTTCATCGCCTCTTCCTGGAGCACGCGCAGGATGTGCAGCGCCGAGGACTCGGTGTCGCGGATCACGCCGGTGCCGTTGCAGCGCGGGCAGGTGATGTGCGAGCCCTCGGCCAGCGCCGGACGCAACCGCTGGCGCGAGAGTTCCATCAGCCCGAAACGCGAGATCTTGCCCGTCTGGACACGGGCGCGGTCGTAGTGCAGTGCGTCTTTCAGGCGCTGTTCGACTTCGCGCTGGTTCTTCGCGCTCTCCATGTCGATGAAGTCGATGACGATCAGTCCGCCCAGGTCGCGCAGCCGCATCTGGCGTGCCGCCTCGTCAGCGGCCTCGAGGTTCGTGCGCAGCGCGGTCTCCTCGATGTCGGAGCCCTTGGTGGCGCGCGCCGAGTTCACGTCGATCGCCACCAGCGCCTCGGTGTGGTCGATGACCACCGCGCCGCCCGAAGGCAGCGGCACGATCCGCGAATAGGCGGTCTCGATCTGGTGCTCGATCTGGAACCGCGAGAACAGCGGCGTGTCGTCGCGATAGCGCTTGACCTGGTTCACCTTGTCCGGCATCACGTGCGCCATGAACTGGCGCGCCTGCTCGTAGATCTCGTCGGTGTCGATCAGGATCTCGCCGATGTCGGCGGTGAAGTAGTCGCGAATCGCGCGGATCACCAGGCTCGATTCCTGGTAGATCAGGAAGGGGCCGGGCGCCGAGCCCGCCGCTGCCTCGATCGCCTTCCACAGCTGCAGCAGGTAGTTCAGGTCCCACTGCAGCTCCTCGGCCGCCCGGCCGATGCCGGCAGTGCGCGCGATCAGGCTCATGCCCGAGGGGTACTCGAGCTTGTCCATCGCCTCGCGCAACTCCTGCCGGTCTTCGCCCTCGATGCGGCGCGAAACGCCGCCGCCGCGCGGGTTGTTCGGCATCAGTACCAGGTAGCGGCCGGCCAGTGAAATGAAGGTGGTGAGCGCCGCGCCCTTGTTGCCGCGCTCCTCCTTGTCGACCTGGACGATCACTTCCTGGCCCTCGCCGATCGCGTCCTGGATGCGTGCGCGCGAGGCGTCGACGCCGGCCTTGAAGTAGGCTTTGGAGATCTCCTTGAACGGCAGGAAGCCGTGGCGTTCTTCGCCGTAGTTGACGAAACAGGCTTCGAGGCTGGGCTCGACGCGCGTGATGACGCCCTTGTAGATGTTGCTCTTGCGGGACTCGCGCCCCGCCGATTCGATGTCGATGTCGATCAGCTTCTGGCCATCGACGATTGCCACGCGCAGCTCTTCGGCATGCGTGGCGTTGAACAGCATTCGCTTCATGCAAATGACTCCGTTGCGCGCCCGGAGCGTGGCGGCGCGCGTCGGCCAGCGGGCCGATGCGAACGCAAGCGGAAGGAACGCGGCGCGGCGGGCGGCGCTATGCGCGGGCGACCCGCCCAGGCGAGCGGGCGCGCGTCGAGGGCGGGCATCGCCCGGCCGAATCGACGACAGCGTTCGCAGACATGGCGTTCGGGGATCGCACTGGCTTGGCCGGCCGCCCTCGGGCCGCCGGCTCGCATTCATTCCGGAAAATTCCGCATCGATCCGCGTTCCCCGGCCCGGGGAACCGCGGTTGAAGTGTCTTTCCTGTCGTGCAGGCGATCGGCTTCGATCCGCCTTCGGCGGAACCGGCCCGGTACAATCGGTTCTCGTGATACGGGATTCCGCGATTCGATGCGCGGAACTTCCGGTTCGACGCGCTTCGCCGGGGCATCCTCGGACGCGAGCCGGCTGCCAACCGGGGCAGCCGATCCGGTCGGGCCGGGATCGCACACAACGTACGAAGTATAGCAACGTGAGCGCTCTGCGCACAAAGCTCCGACCTGCGGTCGCTGCGGAGGAGGTGCGGCACCTGCCGATCGGCGAAGACGACGCCGGCCAGCGCCTCGACAATTTCCTGGTGCGGCTGTGCCGCGGCGTGCCCAAGAGCCACCTCTACCGGTTGATCCGCAGCGGGCAGCTGCGCGTGAACGGCCGGCGCCAGGGCGCCGATTACCGGCTCCAGGCGGGCGACTCGGTGCGCCTGCCGCCGATCCGGCTGGCGGCCGAAGCGCTGCCGTCGGGGCGCGAACCCGGCGCCGCCGCCCGGGAGCGGGTGCGGCGCACCCGGGCGGATCTGGCCCGGCGCCTGCCGGTGCTGCACGAAGACGAATCGCTGCTGGCGATCGACAAGCCCGCCTCGGTCGCGGTGCACGGCGGCAGCGGCGTCTCGAGCGGGGTGATCGAGCAGTTGCGGGCGGCGCGGCCGCAGGCGCGTTTCCTCGAACTGGTGCACAGGCTCGATCGGGAGACCTCCGGGGTACTGCTGCTCGCGCTGCGCCGGGCTGCGCTGGTGGCCCTGCACGCCCAGTTGCGCGAGCGCGGCGCCGACAAGCGCTATCTCGCGATCGTCACGGGCCGCTGGCCGCTGCGCACGCGCACGCTGGCCTTTGCGCTTCACCGCCACGAGGCGCCCGACGGTGATCGGCGCGTCTCGGTGCAGGCCGGCGGACAGGAGGCAGTGACGCGGGTGAGCGGCCTGCTTCGGTTCGAGTTGCCGCCGCTGGGCGAATTCTCGCTCGTCGAGGCGCGGCTCGAGACCGGACGCACGCACCAGATCCGCGTGCACCTGGCCCACGCAGGCTGCCCGATCGTCGGCGACCCGAAGTACGGCCGCTTCGAGCTGAACCGCGAGATGGCGCGCCGCGGCTTCCGGCGCATGTACCTTCACGCGCACTCGATCCGGTTTCGCCATCCGGACACGGGACGCCCGATGCTGATCGAGGCGCCGATGCCCGACGAATTCGCCGCGCTGCTGCGCGTCGCCGGCAGCGCCTGGACGCCGGCATCGCGGCGCGGCCCCGATCGGACAGTGCCCTCGGGCGGGGAGCACGGATGAGGCAGCGCTTTCGGCTGGTGGTTTTCGACTGGGACGGCACGCTGATCGATTCGACCGCGGCCATCGTCCATGCGATCCGCGCTTCGGCGGCCGACCTCGGCCTGCCGATGCCGACGCGCGAGCAGGCTGCGCACGTGATCGGCCTGGGGCTGTTCGAGGCGATCCGCGCCGCGGTGCCGATGATCGACCGGGCGCTGATGCCCGCCTACATCGAGCGCTACCGCCATCACTACCTGCGCCGCGACGCCGATCTCGTGCCGTTCGACGGCGTGCCGCAACTGCTCGGCGAACTGGCCGACAACGGCGCCTGGCTGGCGGTGGCCACCGGCAAGTCGCGGATGGGGCTGAACCGTGCGCTCGACCAGATGGGCTGGACCGGCCGCTTCCTCACTACGCGCTGCGCCGACGAGGGCGCACCGAAGCCCGACCCCTGGATGCTGCGCGACATCGGCGACGAACTCGGGATCGCGGCGTCCGAGATGGTGATGGTCGGCGACACCACGCACGACCTCGGGATGGCGCGTGCGGCGGGCGCGGCCGCGATCGCAGTCGCCTACGGCGCGCATCCGCGCGCAGCGCTGGAAACCGAACCCGCATTGACGATCGTCGACACGGTGTCGGAGTTGCGCGAGACGCTGCTGGCGAGGGTGTGAGGAAGGGAAGAGGAAGGGGCGGGCCTATACTCGGGTTGCGCGCCTGGCCTGTGCGGCGAAGAGCCTGATGGACGCGTGACGGGCGCGCGAGGGTCGCCGCCGGGCCCCACGCCTGGCCGATGAATTCCGGGACACTGCCATGACCGAAGAAGATGTTCCGGCCGGCGGCAAGCCGCCGGCCGCAGGCTGGGAGCGCGACGTGCTCGAGAAGCTGGTGCTCGGCACGCTGCAGGAGAGGCGACGCGCACGCCGCTGGGGCATCTTCTTCAAGCTGCTCGCCTTCGCCTGGCTCGTCGCGGCGCTGCTGCTGGCCGGCGGCTGGCTCGGACGCGAGACGAGCGTGAGCGCCAGCCGGCACACCGCACTGGTGGAACTCAGGGGCGTGATCGCCGCCGGCAGCGAGGCCGCCGCCGAGGACATCGTCAGCTCGCTGCGCGCCGCATTCGACGACTCCAGGACCGCCGGGGTCGTGCTGCGGATCAACAGTCCGGGCGGCAGCCCGGTGCAGGCGGGCATCATTCACGACGAAATCCGGCGGCTGCGCGCGCTGCACCCGCGCACGCCGCTCTACGCGGTGGTCGAGGAGGTCTGCGCTTCCGGAGGGTATTACGTCGCGGCGGCGGCCGATCGCATCTACGTCGACAAGGCGAGCCTGGTCGGCTCGATCGGCGTGCTGATGGAGGGCTTCGGCTTCGTCGGCGCAATGGAGAAGCTCGGCATCGAGCGTCGACTGCTCACTGCGGGCAGCAACAAGGGCTTTCTCGACAGCTTCTCGCCGCTGCCGGAGGACCAGCGCCAGCACGCGCAGGCGATGCTCGACGAAATCCACAAGCAGTTCATCGAGGTGGTGCGTACCGGTCGCGGCGAGCGGCTGAAGGATTCCCCCGAGCTGTTCTCGGGCCTGGTCTGGACCGGCGCACGCAGCGTCGAGATGGGCCTGGCCGACGCGCTGGGAAGCGTCGATTCGGTTGCGCGCGACGTGGTCAAGGCCGCCGAGGTCGTCGACTTCTCCACCCGCAAGAACCTCGCGGAGCGCCTGGCGCGCCGCTTCGGCGCCGCGGCCGGCGAGACGATGGCGGCAGTGCTGGGCGCGGCAGCGCAGGCAACGCTCATCGCCCGGTGACGCGGCGCCGGGCGCCGCGTGCGGGCGAGGCGGCGCTGCGCTGCGCGGGCCGCGCGGCCTCGGCCTGAAAGCCGAAGACTGCTGGCGTCTTCGGCAATTCGCGTGCGGCGCCGCGCCAGCCGGCCACCGTGTCGACGACGATGCGCTGCGCGGGAAGGCTCAGGGCGCTCGCCACCATCAGCCGCGTCGAGGGTGCGAGCGCCTGCAGTGCCGCGTCGAGCAGCGCCTGGTTGCGGTACGGCGTCTCGATCAGCAGGATGGTCTCGTCCTCGCGCGCCGAGCGGCGCTCGAGTTCGCGCAGTCGTTCGAGCCGCGGTGCCGCTTGCGCCGGCACGTAGCCGGCGAATGCGAAGCGCTGGCCGTTCAGTCCCGAGCCCATCAGCGCGAGCAGAAGCGAACTCGGCCCGATCAGCGGGCGCACCTCGATTCCGGCCGCGTGGGCGGCGGCCACCAGTGCCGCGCCCGGGTCGGCGACCGCCGGAACCCCCGCCTCCGACAGCAGGCCGCAGTCGCGTCCGGCCAGGATCGGCGCGAGCAGCAGCGGGATTTCACGCGCGGGCGTGTGCTCGTTCAGTTCGCGCAGTTCCAGCGCCTGCAGCGGCGCACGGGTGCCCGCCGACTTGAGGAACGCACGCGCGCTGCGGGCGCTCTCCACCACGAAGTAATCGAGCGGCTCGACCGCGGCCAGCGTGTCGGCCGGCAGCACGCGCTGCGGGTCGCTGCCGGCGCCCAGCGGCGTCGGGATCAGCCAGAGTCGGCCTGGCGGCATCGCGGCGCAGGAGCCGCTCAGCCGCCCAGCGGCGACCGGCCCGCCTGGCGCAGCATGCGGGTGAGCGCGATCAGCGGCAGGCCGATCAGCGCAGTCGGATCGTCGCCCTCGACGGCTTCGAGCAGCGCAATTCCCAATCCCTCGACCCGCGCCGCGCCGGCGCAGTCCCAGGGCTGCTCGAGCTGCAGATAGCGCTCGATCTCGGCGTCTTCGAGACGGCGAAAACGCACCCGGGTGCGCACGCTGGCGTGCTGCTCGAAACCGTCGGACGCGCGCGCGACGCACAGCGCGGTGTGAAAGTCCATCGTGCGGCCCGAGGCCGCGCGCAACTGCTCGCGGGCCCGCTCGTGGCCACCCGGCTTGCCGATCGCGTTCGCGCCATCCAGCGTGGCTGCCTGGTCCGAGCCGATGACCAGCGCCTGCGGATGCCGGCGCGAGACTGCGCGGGCCTTGTCGGCGGCGAGCCGCAGCGCGAGCGCCTCGGGCGGTTCGCCGGGTCGTGGCGACTCGTCGACCAGCGGAGCCTCTACCGCGAACGGCAAGCCCAGCCGCGACAGCAATTCGCGCCGGTAGCGCGAGGTCGAGGCGAGGATCAGCGAAGCGGCGGCGGTCGGCACGCGGTGTCCGGAAGATGCGGTGGCAAGGATGTCCGGCGCGCAGCGCGCCGGCCGGGCGCCGCGGTGACGCTGCCGGGGCCCGGCCGCTATGATACGGCTCCAGTCATGCAGCAGACGATCGACACTTCCGGACTCGCGCGTACCGGCACCGAACTGGTGGGCGAGTATCCGCTCGCGCAGATGCAGCGGCTGGGCTCGCTGCTGGCCGACAGCGAGGGGGCGCTCGCCTGGCGCCTGCGCGGCTGGCGCGAGCGCGGAGTCGACGGAGCCGGGAACGATTTCATGGCGCTGTCGATCGACGCGACCGTGCGGATGGCCTGCGTCCGGTGCAACCAGCCGGTGGCCGTCGAGCTCTCGGCCGAACGCGCGTATCGGCTGGTGGGCAGCGAAGCCGAGGCCGAGCGGCTCGACCTGGACGATCACCAGTTCGACGTGCTGGCAGGCAGCCGGCGCTTCGACCTGGCCGCGCTCGTCGAGGACGAGGCGATCATGGCCTTGCCGCCGATGCCGCGGCACGAGCGTTGCGAGCTGCCGATCGCCGCAACGGCGGCCGGCGCGGCCGCGCAAGCGCAGCGCGAGCGGCCGTTTGCCGCCCTAGAGCGCCTGAAGAATAGCGCGCAAAATACTGATATAATTGAAGATTGACTTTCGGAGAGCCGCAACATGGCCGTCCAGCAAAACAAGAAGTCGCCCTCCAGGCGCGGCATGCACCGCGCGCACGACTTCCTCGCCAACCCGCCGCTCGCGGTCGAGCCGACCACCGGCGAGGTGCACCTGCGCCACCACGTCAGCCCGAACGGCTTCTACCGGGGCAGGAAGGTCGTCAAGACCAAAGCCGACGAGTAAACTCGCGCCTCGTTCACGAGCGCGCGCGTGGCAGTCCGGATCGCCATCGACTGCATGGGCGGTGACCACGGCCTGCCGGTCACCGTTCCTGCAGCGCTCGGCTTTCTCCGGCAAGGCTTCGACGTTCGCCTGCTGCTGGTCGGCCCGAAGGAGGCGATCGAGCAGGCGCTCGCGAAGTCCCGTACGGTCGACGCCACCCGCATCGAGGTGCGCCACGCCTCCGAGGTGGTGACGATGGACGACCCGCCTGCGGCCGCGTTGCGCGGCAAGCGCGATTCGTCGATGCGCGTCGCGATCGAGCTGGTCAAGGGCGGCGAGGCCGATGCCTGCGTGAGCGCCGGCAACACCGGGGCGCTGATGGCGATCTCGCGCTTCGTGCTGAAGATGCAGCCGGGCATCGACCGGCCGGCGATCGCCACTCAGTTGCCCAACCGCACCGGCGGCACCACCACGATGCTCGACCTCGGCGCCAACGTCGACTGCGAGCCGCAGCACCTGCTGCAGTTCGGCGTGATGGGGGCGGCGCTGGTCACCGCGCTCGAAGGCAAGGAGCGACCCACGGTCGGCCTGCTGAACGTCGGCGAGGAAGTGATCAAGGGCAACGACACGGTCAAGCAGGCCGCCGAACTGCTGCGCGCGAGCTCGCTCGACTTTCGCGGCAACGTCGAAGGCGACGACATCTACGAGGGCACCACCGACGTGGTGGTCTGCGACGGCTTCGTCGGCAACGTTGCGCTGAAGACCTCCGAGGGCCTGGCGCGCATGCTCGGCGAGTTCATCCGCGAGGAGTACAGGCGCCACGTCTTCACGCGCCTGATGGCGCTGCTGTCGTTGCCGGTGCTGCTTCGTTTTCGCAAGCGGCTCGATCACCGGCGCTACAACGGCGCGAGCCTGGTGGGGCTGCGCGGCGTGGTGATCAAGAGCCACGGCTCGGCCGACGCCTACGCGTTCGAGTTCGCGCTGCGCCGTGCCTACGATGCGGTGCGCAACGGACTGCTGCGGCGCATCGAAGAGGCGCTGCCGCGCATCCAGGCCACGGAGCCGGGCGCGCCCGACGCCGCCGGTCCGGGCTGATGGCGGGCTGGCCGACGTCCGCTCCGATCGCTGCCCCGCCTCCCCATCCCGCATTTCCGACCAGGTTCGCACCTTCGCCATGAGCTTTCCGCACTCACGAATCATCGGCACCGGCAGCTACCTGCCGCCACGCGCCGTCGCCAACGAGGAACTCGTGCGCGAACTGGCGGCGCGCGGCGTCGAGACCTCCGATCAGTGGATCGTCGAACGCACCGGCATCCGTCAGCGCCACCTCGCCGACGCCGGCGTGGTCTGCAGCGCACTGGCCACCGAAGCGGCGCGGCGGGCGCTGGCGGTGGCCGGCCTGCAGCCTGGCGAAGTCGACCTGATCGTGGTCGCGACGTCCACGCCCGACTTCGTCTTTCCGAGCACCGCGTGCCTGGTGCAGAAAGCGCTCGGCGCCCCGGGCGGCGCGGCCTTCGACGTCCAGGCAGTCTGCAGCGGCTTCACCTACGCGCTGGCGGTGGCCGATTCGATGATCCGCACCGGGCTGGCCAGCCGAGCGCTGGTGATCGGCGCCGAGGTGTTCTCGCGCATTCTCGACTGGAACGACCGCGGCACCTGCGTGCTCTTCGGCGACGGCGCCGGGGCGGTGGTGCTGGCCGGCGACGAGCGTCCCGGCGTGCTTGCGGCGCGCCTGCACGCCGACGGGCGCTACGAGTCGATCCTGCGTACCGCGGGCAACCTGTGCGCCGGCAAGGTGGCCGGGCATCCCTATCTCACGATGGACGGCCAGGCGGTCTTCAAGCTGGCGGTCTCGGTGCTCGATGCGGTGGCGCGCGAGACGCTGGAGGCGGCCGGCATGGCGACCACCGACGTCGACTGGTTCATTCCGCACCAGGCCAACGTGCGCATCCTGCACTCGGCCGCGCGCAAGATCGGCATCCCGCTCGAGAAAGTGATCGTCACCGTCGACCGGCACGCCAATACCTCGGCCGCATCGATTCCGCTGGCGCTCGACCTGGCGGTTCGTGATGGCCGCATCCGCGCGGGCCAGAACGTGCTGATGGAAGGCGTGGGCGGCGGCTTCACCTGGGGCGCGGTGCTGGTGCGCATGTGACGGCACAGCGGGAGAATCGGTCATGAACCTGGCATTCGTCTTTCCGGGGCAGGGCTCGCAGTCGGTGGGCATGCTCGACGGCTTCTCCGGTTCGCCGGCGGTGCGTGCGCTGCTCGGGCAGGCCGATGCGGCGCTCGGCGAGCCGTTGTCGGCGCTGATCGCGCAGGGTCCGGCGGAAACGCTCGCGCTCACGGTGAACACGCAGCCGGCAATGCTCGCGACCGGTTATGCCTGCTGGCTTGCCTGGCGCGACGCGGGCGGCCCGGAGCCGGCAGCGGTGGCCGGCCACAGCCTCGGCGAATACACCGCGCTCACGGTGGCCGGCGCCATCGCGGTGGCCGACGCGCTGCGCCTGGTGCGGCTGCGCGCACAGGCGATGCAGGAGGCGGTGCCGGTAGGCCAGGGCGCCATGGCGGCGATTCTCGGCCTGGACGACGACAAGGTGCGCCAGGCCTGCGCCGAGGCGGCGAGCGCCGCGGTCGGCGAGGTGGTCGAGCCGGCAAACTACAACGCTCCCGCGCAGGTGGTGATCGCAGGCCACAAGGCGGCCGTCGAGCGCGCCTGCGAACGTGCAAAGGCGCTCGGTGCCAAGCGCGCACTGCCGTTGCCGGTGTCGGCGCCGTTTCACTCGTCGCTGCTGCGCCCGGCCGGCGAACGGCTGGCGCAGGCGCTGGCGGCCGTCGAGCTGAGCGCGCCGCGCGTGCCGCTGGTGAACAACGTCGACGTCGCGATCGAGACCGAACCCGCGCGCATCCGCGACGCGCTGGTGCGCCAGTCCTACGGGCCGGTGCGCTGGGTCGAGGTGGTGCAGCGGCTGAAGGCGCTCGGCGTGACCGGCGTGATCGAGTTCGGGCCCGGCAAGGTGCTGGCCGGCCTGGTCTCGCGCATCGATCGCACGCTGCGGGTGGCGGCGGTTCACGATCCTGCGTCGCTCGAGGCGGCACTGAAAGAGCTCGGATGAAGGAGGGCGTCTCATGACAACGACGAACCTGTCCGGACAGCTGGCGCTGGTAACCGGTGCCTCGCGCGGCATCGGGCGGGCGATCGCGCTCGAACTCGGCCGCCAGGGCGCGACCGTGGTCGGCACCGCCACCAGCGAAACCGGCGCGCAGGCGATCTCCGCCGCGCTCGCCGAGGCGGGCGTTACCGGTCGCGGCGAGCGTCTCGACGTGACCGATGCGGCGCGCTGCGAGGCACTGGTCGAAGCGCTGCAGAAGGACGGCAAGGGCATCGCGATCCTCGTGAACAACGCCGGCATCACGCGCGACAACCTCGCGATGCGCATGAAGGACGAGGAGTGGGACGCGGTGATCGACACCAACCTCGGTGCGGTGTTCCGCATGTCGCGCCTCGTGCTGCGCGCGATGGTGCGCGCGCGCTACGGGCGCATCGTCAACATCACCTCGGTGGTCGGCGCCAGCGGCAACGCCGGGCAGGCCAACTACGCGGCCGCCAAGGCAGGCGTGGGCGGCATGAGTCGCGCGCTCGCACGCGAAGTGGCCAGCCGCAACGTCACGGTGAACTGCGTGGCGCCGGGCTTCATCGAGACCGACATGACCCGCGCGCTGAGCGCCGAGCAGAGCACCGCGCTGATCGCGCAGGTGCCCGCCGGGCGGCTCGGGCAACCGCAGGACGTCGCCGCCGCAGTGGCTTTCCTCGCGTCGCCGCAGGCGGCCTACATCACCGGCGCAACCCTGCACGTAAACGGCGGGATGTACATGGAATGAGTGAAGGTTCGCCGCAGATCGGCTCCGTATCGTGCGACGGCCATCGGCCTCGCGGATTAGGCGGCCGGCCCGCGGCGTCGCGCGGCGTGAAGTGCTATACAATCGCGCCGCGCCGACACGCAGTCGTGGCGCCTGACCACGTGAAGGCAGAGCAAACGGGAGCACCGAATGGAAAACATCGAACAGCGCGTCAAGAAGATCGTGGCTGAGCAACTCGGCGTCAACGAGGCCGAAATCAAGAACGAATCCTCGTTCGTCGACGACCTCGGTGCCGATTCGCTCGACACGGTCGAACTGGTGATGGCCCTCGAAGACGAGTTCGAGACCGAGATCCCCGACGAGGAAGCCGAGAAGATCACCACGGTGCAGCAGGCGATCGACTACGTGAAGTCGCACTCGAAGGGCTGATGCGCGCTCGCGCGGCGGCGCGGCCGCCGGCGTTCGCCCGTCGCAGGCAAGGAGCAACCAAGTGAGCCGGCGCCGTGTCGTGATCACCGGGCTGGGCATCGTCTGCCCGGTCGGCAACGACGTGCCTACCGCCTGGGCGAACCTGGTCGCCGGGCGCTCCGGCATTTCCACGATCAGCCGCTTCGATGCCGGCGCGTTCCCCACGCGCATCGCCGGCGAGGTGCGCGGGTTCGACGTCGCGCAATACCTGCCGGCGAAGGAAGCGCGGCACTTCGACACTTTCGTCCACTACGGCATCGCCGCCGGCCTGCAGGCGCTGCGCGACAGCGGCATCGAGGTCACCGAGGCCAACGCCGAGCGCATCGGGGTGATCATCGGCTCGGGCATCGGCGGCCTGCCGCTGATCGAGGCCACGCACGCCGAACTGACCCAGCGCGGTCCGCGACGGGTGTCGCCGTTCTTCGTGCCCGGCTCGATCATCAACATGATCTCGGGCCAGATGTCGATCATGGCCGGGCTGAAGGGCCCGAACTACGCGATCGTCAGTGCCTGCACCACCGGGCTGCACTGCGTGGGCGACGCCGCGCGCATCATCGCCTACGGCGACGCCGATGCGATCGTCGCCGGCGGTTCCGAGGCGACGATCTCGCCGCTCGGGCTCGGCGGCTTCTGCGCGGCACGTGCGCTGTCGGTGCGCAACGACGATCCCGCCACCGCGAGCCGGCCCTGGGACCGCGACCGCGACGGCTTCGTGCTCGGCGAGGGCGCAGGCGTGCTGATGCTCGAGGAATACGAACACGCCAGGCGTCGCGGCGCACGCATCTACGCCGAGGTCGCGGGCTTCGGCATGAGCGCCGACGCGCATCACATCACCGCCCCCGACATGGACGGGCCGCGGCGCTGCATGCTCGCCGCGCTGCGCGACGCCGGCGTGGCGCCCGCGGAAATCGACTACCTGAACGCCCACGGCACCTCCACGCCGCTGGGCGACAAGAACGAAACCGACGCGATCAAGGCTGCGCTGGGCGAGGACGCGGCGCGCCGACTGGTGGTCAATTCGACCAAGTCGATGACCGGGCACCTGCTGGGCGGCGCCGGCGGCATCGAGACCGTTTTCACCGCGCTGGCGATCCACCACCAGGTCTCGCCGCCGACGATCAACATCTTCGAGCAGGATCCGGAGTGCGACCTGGATTACTGCGCCAACACCGCTCGCGACCTGCCGATCGGCGTCGCGATGAAGAACTCGTTCGGCTTCGGCGGCACCAACGGCACGCTGGTGCTGCGCCGGGTCTGAACCCGGCGGCCCGCGCGCATCGGCCGGCACGACGGCCATGTCGATCGCTTTCGAACTGCACGCCGCGCCGGGCGAGGCGCTGCGCGCGCTGCGCATGACCGTGGTGGCGCTGGCCGCCGCGGGCTTCGCGCTTGCGGCCTGGCTCGCCTCGTCGCCGTGGGGCGGCATCCTGCTCGCCGTGGCGCCGTTTGCGTGCGCCGCTGCCTGGCAGCGCGGCGGGCACGGGCTGGCGCGGGGCCGGTTGAGCGTCGATCCGGCCGGGCAGGCTTGCTGGCAAGCCCCCGACGGGCAGGGCGCAGCGCAGCCGGTCCGCATCGAGCGCTGGTGCGTGACCGAGCGCCTGGTCTGGATCCGTTTTTCGACGCAGCTCGCGGGGGCGCGACGCGACACCCTGGTGGCGCGCGGTGCCTGCGAGCCGGCCCAGTGGCGCAGTCTGCGCACCTGGCTGGCGTGGCTCGAGCGTGGCGCGGCTTGAATTCGCCAGGCTGCCATCCCATCTCGTCTGTTACCTTTCCGATCGGGGCAGATCACCGATGATCCGGATCACGATGAACCGACTGTTGCTCGCCTGCGTGCTTGCGCTCGGCGCGTTTGCGGCTGGCTGGACGCCGCAGCCCGCGGCCGCGCAGGCGCGCCAGCTTCCCGACTTCGCCGACCTGGTCGAGCGCGCCGCGCCGGCCGTGGTCAACATCCGCACCGCCGAAAGAGTGCGCGAGCGCACGCAGATGCCGCAGTTCCCGTTTCCCGAGGGGCTGGACGAGAACGATCCGTTCTACGAGTTCTTTCGCCGCTTCTTTCCGCCGCGCCAGGCCCCGTCTCCGGGGCCGCGCGGCCACGGCGACGAAGTGCCGCGCGGAGTCGGTTCCGGTTTCGTCATCTCCTCCGACGGCTACGTGATGACCAATCACCACGTGGTCGACGGCGCCGACGAGATCTACGTCACGCTGGCCGACAAGCGCGAGTTCCGCGGCAAGCTGATCGGCTCTGACCGCCGCACCGACGTGGCGCTGGTGAAGATCGAGGTCGCCGATCTTCCCAGGCTGCCGATCGGCGACTCGCGCAAGCTGCGCGTCGGCGAATGGGTGATCGCGATCGGCTCGCCGTTCGGGTTCGACAGCACGGTGACAGCCGGCATCGTCTCGGCCAAGAGCCGCGACACCGGCGAATACCTGCCTTTCATCCAGACCGACGTGGCGGTGAACCCCGGCAACTCCGGGGGGCCGCTGCTCAACATGGCCGGCGAGGTAGTCGGCATCAACTCTCAGATCTACAGCCGTACCGGCGGCTTCATGGGCATCTCGTTCGCAATCCCGATCGACGAGGCGATGCGCGTGGCCGACCAGCTGCGTGCGAGCGGACGAGTGATCCGGGGCCGAATCGGCGTGGGCATCGCCGAGGTCACCCGGGAGGTCGCCGAACCGCTCGGGCTGCCGAAGGCTGCCGGGGCGCTGGTGCGCAGCCTGGAGCCGGGCGGGCCGGCCGAAAAGGCAGGCATCGAGGTGGGCGACATCATCCAGCGCTTCGACGGCAAGCAGGTGGAGCGCTCCAGCGACCTGCCGCGGCTGGTCGGCGGCACGCGGCCGGGCACGAAGGTGAGCGTGCAGGTCTGGCGACGCGGCGAGCAGAGGTCGCTGACGATCGCGGTGGCCGAGATGGAATCCGACCAGGTCGCGACTCCGAGCGGGCGCCAGTTACCGCCGCGCGGCGGCGGCGCGCCGCCGAAGGTGGCCAACGCGCTGGGGCTGGTCGTTTCCGACATTCCCGTCGAGCGCAAGCAGCAGCTCAGGTTGCGCAACGGCGTCCTGGTCGAGTCTGCCGAGGGCGTGGCAGCGCGCGCCGGCATCCGCGGCGGCGACATCGTGATGGCGCTGAACAACCAGGAGGTGAGCAGCGCGCGCCAGTTCGCCGAGCTGGTCGGGAAGCTCGACCTGTCGCGAACGGCGGTGCTGCTGGTGCGTCGCGGCGAGAATGCGCAGTTCGTGCCGGTGCGGCCCGAAAGGCGCTGACACCGCTTGCCTGCCGGTGTCCCGGCCTTCCCATGCAGCACATCCGCAATTTCTCGATCATCGCGCATATCGATCACGGCAAGTCGACGCTCGCCGACCGGCTGATCCAGCGCTGCGGCGGCCTGACCGATCGCGAGATGGCCGAGCAGGTGCTCGACTCGATGGCGCTCGAGCGCGAGCGCGGCATCACGATCAAGGCGCAGACCGCCGCGCTGAAGTACCGGGCGGCCGACGGCCGGGTCTACGACCTGAACCTGATCGACACGCCGGGCCACGTCGACTTCTCCTACGAGGTCAGCCGCTCGCTCTCGGCCTGCGAGGGCGCGCTGCTGGTGGTCGACGCCTCGCAGGGCGTCGAGGCCCAGACGGTGGCGAACTGCTACACCGCGATCGAGCTGGGCGTCGAAGTGGTGCCGGTGCTCAACAAGATGGACCTGCCGCAGGCCGACCCCGATTCGGCCGCGGCCGAAATCGAGGACGTGATCGGCATCGACGCGAGCCACGCGATCCGCGCCAGCGCCAAGACCGGCATGGGAATCGACGAGATCCTCGAGGCAATCGTCGCGCGGGTGCCGCCGCCCAGGGGAGATCCGGCGGCGCCGCTGCAGGCGCTGATCATCGACTCCTGGTTCGACAACTACGTCGGCGTGGTGATGCTGGTGCGCGTGGTGAACGGCACGCTCAGGCAGCGCGACCGCATCTGCCTGATGGCCACCGGCGCCAGCTACGTCTGCGAGCAGCTGGGCGTGTTCACCCCGAAGTCGGCGCCGTGCGAGGCGCTCGGCGCCGGCATGGTCGGCTTCCTGGTCACCGGCATGAAGGAGCTGAAGGCGGCGAAGGTCGGCGACACGATCACGCTGGTCAGCCCGTCGGCCGATGCGCCGCTGCCGGGTTTTCGCGAGATCAAGCCGTCGGTGTTCGCCGGGCTGTATCCGGTGGAGGCGAACCAGTTCGAGGCAATGCGCGAGGCGCTCGAGAAGCTGCAGCTGAACGACGCGTCGCTGCAGTTCGAGCCCGAGGTCTCGCAGGCGCTCGGTTTCGGCTTCCGCTGCGGCTTCCTCGGCCTGCTGCACATGGACATCGTGCAGGAGCGCCTGGAGCGCGAGTTCGACATGGACCTGATCACCACCGCACCGACGGTGGTCTACGAGGTGCTGCTGCGCGACGGCACCGTGCTGCGGGTCGAGAACCCGTCGAAGATGCCCGACCCCTCGAAGATCGAGGAGATCCGCGAGCCGATCGTCACGGTCACGATCTTCACGCCGCAGGAATACGTGGGCAACGTGATCACGCTGTGCACCAACAAGCGTGGCGTGCAGATGAACATGGCCTACCACGGCCGCCAGGTGCACCTGACCTACGAACTGCCGATGAACGAGATCGTGCTCGACTTCTTCGACAGGCTCAAGTCGACCTCGCGCGGCTACGCCTCGATGGACTACGAGTTCAGGGAATACCGCGCCTCCGACGTGGTGAAACTCGACATCCTGGTGAACAGCGAGCGGGTCGACGCGCTGTCGCTGATCGTTCACCGCAGCGTGGCGCCGGGCCGCGGACGCGAGGTGGCCGCCAGGATGCGCGAGCTGATCCCGCGCCAGATGTACGACGTGGCGATCCAGGCGGCGATCGGCAGCAACATCGTGGCCCGCGAGAACGTCAAGGCGCTGCGCAAGAACGTGCTCGCCAAGTGCTACGGCGGGGACATCACCCGCAAGAAGAAACTGCTCGAGAAACAGAAGGCCGGCAAGAAGCGGATGAAGCAGGTGGGCAGCGTCGAGATTCCGCAGGAAGCCTTCCTCGCAGTGCTCAAGGTCGACGAGCGCTGAACCACACCGGAATGCACCGACCGCAAGGCTCCGAACGATGAATTTCGCCCTGATCCTGTTCCTGCTGCTGGTGCTGACCTTCGTCGCCTGGCTGGCCGACCGCTTCGTGTTCCGGCGCCGGCGCGTGCGTGTTGCCGACGCCGCGGTGCGCGACTTCGAGCGCGAGGCCGCGGCGCGGCTGCGCGCGTCGATGGGCGAGCCGGCGGTAGCCGCCGAACGCGAGCGCTTGCGCGCAGTGCACGAGAAGCAGCCGTTGTGGCTCGAGTACACGGCGGGCCTGTTCCCGGTGATCGCGGTAGTGTTCCTGCTGCGCTCGTTCGTCGCCGAGCCGTTCAAGATACCGTCGGAATCCATGCTGCCGACGCTGTTCGTCGGCGACCTGATCCTGGTGAACAAGTTCAGCTACGGAGTGCGCCTGCCGGTGGTGCACGCCAAGGTGTTCGACCTGGGCTCGCCGCAGCGCGGCGACGTGATGGTCTTCCGCTTCCCGCAGGATCCTTCGGTCGACTACATCAAGCGCGTCATCGGCCTGCCGGGAGACAAAATATCCTATGAAAACAAGCGCTTGGCGATCAACGGGGTGGAGGTTCCACTGGTTGCGGCCGGCGAATTCGAGGATCGGCGGCGCCTGGCGATCTATCCACAATACTCAGAAAAGATCGGAGATATCGCCCATAAGGTATTGACAGAATTGGATAAACCGTCTGTCATTCAACCCGTGCTGCGCTTTCCCCACTTCGATCAGTGCCATTACCAGAGCCGGGGCGTGACCTGCACCGTGCCCTCCGGCCACTACTTCGTGATGGGCGACAACCGCGAGAACAGCCTCGACAGTCGTTTCTGGGGATTCGTCCCGGAACGCAACATCGTCGGCAAGGCCTTCTTCATCTGGATGAACTTCGGCGACCTCAGCCGCATCGGACGCTTCCAATGACCGCGAATCGCATCGTGCCTTCCGCGTTCCCGCCGGCGCGCCGGCGCGCCCAGCGCGGGCTGTCGCTGATCGGCCTGCTGTTCGGCGGCGCAGTGATCGCCCTTCTCGCACTGCTGGTGATGAAGGTGCTGCCGTCGGCGCTCGAGTACAACGCGATCCGCAGCGCGATCACCAAGATCGCGACCGAGGGCGGCACTTCGGCCCGCGACTACCAGGTGGCGTTCGACCGGCACGCGGCGATCGACGACATCACGGCGATCAGCGGCAAGGACCTGGTGATAGAAAAGAACGCGGGGGGGCAGACGGTCATCTCGTTCGAGTACGAGAAGCGCATTGCGCTGTTCGGCCCGGCCTCGCTGGTGATCGAGTACCGGGGCAGCACGCAATGAAGGGGCGCGTCCCGTGAGCCTCGACGAGTTGCAGCGGCAACTCGGGCATCGTTTCGCCGATGCTTCGCTGCTGCGGCAGGCGTTGACGCATCGCAGCCACGGGCAGCCGAACAACGAGCGCCTCGAGTTCCTCGGCGACTCGGTGCTCAACTGCGTGGTCGCGGCGATGCTCTACCGTCACTTCACGCGCATCGACGAGGGCGACCTGTCGCGGCTGCGCGCCAATCTGGTCAAGCAGCAGTCGCTGTACGAGATCGCGCAACGCCTCGGCCTGAGCCAGTACCTGCTGCTGGGCGAGGGTGAACTGAAGAGCGGCGGTTTTCGCCGGCCGTCGATTCTCGGCGACACGCTCGAGGCGATCGTCGGCGCGGTGTTCCTCGACGGCGGCTTCGAGGCGGCGCAGTCGGTGATCGTCGCGCTGTACCGCCCGGTGCTCGAGACGGTCGATCCGCGCACCCTGGGCAAGGACGCCAAGACCCTGCTGCAGGAGTACCTGCAGGGCAAGAAGCTTCCGCTGCCGGTCTACGCCGTGGTGGCGACCCACGGGGCCGCGCACAGCCAGGTGTTCGAGGTCGAGTGTGCGATCCCGAAGCTGAAGATCCGGGTGCTGGGCAGCGGTGCCAGCCGGCGCGCCGCCGAGCAGGCGGCCGCCCGTGGTGCGCTCGATGCGGCGCAGGCGCAGGTGCCTGCTGGAGGGCGGCGCCCGCGTGCACCGCGCGCCGCGCGCGCGGTGGCCGCGCAGGCCACCGGCTCGCAGGGTACGGCGGCCACGGGCGGGGCCGCCGCTGCGGCGGCTGCGGCGTCGCAGGCCGGCGAGCGCGACGACGCTTCGTCCGACGAGACGGCCGTTCCTGCACCGCCGCCGGCAGCCGCCCTCGAGGATCCGCGCTCGGCACGCGCTGCCTGAGAACGGATTCGTTCCGTTCCCGACGGGTTTCCGGATGTTCCGCTGCGGGTACGTCGCGATCATCGGCCGTCCGAACGTCGGCAAGTCGACGCTGCTGAACCGGCTGGTGGGGCAGAAGCTGTCGATCACCTCCGATCGGCCGCAGACCACGCGCCACCGGATCGTCGGGGTCGTGACGCGGCCCGACGCGCAACTGCTGTTCCTCGACAGCCCGGGCTACCAGACGCGCACCGGCGGAGCGCTCGCCCGGGTGCTCAACCGCACCGCGCTGCAGGCGGCCGAAGACGCAGACGTGGTGGTGCTGCTGTGCGACGGACGTCGCTGGACGCCGGCCGACGCGCAGATCGCGCGCCTGCTGCCCGCCGACCGGCCGGTGCTGCTCGCAGTGAACAAGATCGACGCGGTCGCCGACAAGGCGCGGCTCATGGCGCTGGTCGAGCAGGCCCGGCACGTGCGCGACTTCGACGAAGTGGTGCCGATCAGCGCGCGCACCGGGCGCCAGGTCGACCTGCTGCTCGACCTGTGCGCGGCCCGACTGCCCGCGGGGCCGGCACGCTACGAGGCCGACGCGCTCACCGATCGCAGCGAACGCTTCCTCGCAGCCGAGCTGATCCGCGAGAAGCTGTTTCGACAGCTCGGCGACGAACTGCCCTATGCCAGCACGGTCGAGATCGAGCGCTTCGAGCAGACGCCGAGACTGCGGCGCGTGCACGCGGCGATCCTGGTCGATCGCGAAAGCCAGAGGCCGATCGTGCTGGGCGCGCGCGGCGAGCGGATCAAGCGCATCGCGACCGATGCGCGCATCGACCTGGAGAAGCTCTTCGGCGGCAAGGTCTACCTGGAGCTGTTCGTCAAGGTGAAGTCCGGCTGGGCGAGCAGCGAACAGAGCCTGCGGGCCTATGGCTACGAGTAGGACGCAGCAGCCGGCCTGGCTGCTGCATTCGACGCCGTACCGGGAAACCAGCCTGATCGTCGACCTGTTCACCCGCGAGCACGGGCGAATCGCGGCGGTCGCCAAGGGGGCGAAGCGTCCGCGCTCGACGCTGCGCGCGGTGCTGCTGCAGTTCCAGCCGCTGCTGGCGGCCTGGTCGGGGCGGCGCGAGCTGCGCACGCTCGTCGGCGTCGAGTGGACCGGCGGCCAGGCGGCGCCGCAGGGTGACGCGCTCCTGTGCGCGTTCTACCTGAACGAGCTGCTGCTGCGCCTGCTGCCGCGCGAAGACCCGCATCCGCCGCTGTTCGACGCCTACGGCGAAGCGATCGCCCGGCTCGCCGAGGGGTCGGCGCTCGACGAGACGCTGCGCCGCTTCGAATGGCAGCTGCTGCGCGAGATCGGTTACGCGCCCGATCTCGCGCACGACGCTGCCGGCAGGCCGATCGAACCCGATCGCCGGTATCGGTGGAGCCCGTCGGAGGGCTTCGTCGCCGGGGAGCCGATCGGTGCCGTCGGCGGCGAGGCGTCGATCAGCGGCGCGACGCTGGCCGAGCTGGCAACGGGGCGATTCGCGTCTGCCACGGGCCGGCAGCAGGCAAAATACCTGATGCGCGCGATTCTCTCGCATCATCTGGAAGGCGCGCCGCTGAACACCCGGCAGATCCTGATCGACCTGCAGAAGCTCTGAACGATCGCCCCCGAGGCCCGGAAGCGCACGCAATGATCGAACTCGGCGTCAACATCGACCACGTCGCCACCGTGCGGCAGGCGCGCCGCACCTACGAACCCGACCCGGTCTGGGCGGCGGTCGAGGCGCACCTGGGCGGCGCCGACGGCATCACGGTGCACCTGCGCGAAGACCGGCGCCACATCCAGGACGCAGACGTCCGACGCTTGCGCGAGCTCACGCACATCAAGCTGAACCTCGAGATGGCAGCCACCGACGAGATGGTCGGCATCGCGCTGCAACTGCGCCCCGAGATGGCGATGCTCGTGCCGGAGGGGCGCCACGAGATCACCACCGAAGGAGGGCTCGACATCGTCTCGCAGACCGGGCGGCTGGCGCAGGTGGTGGCGATGCTGGCCGATGCCGGGATCGTGACCAGCGTCTTCATCGACGCCGAGCTGCGCCAGGTGGAGGCCGCCGCGCGCATCGGTGCGCGCGTGTGCGAACTGCACACGGGCCCGTACGCGCACGCGTTCCATTCGCAGGGGCGCGACGCACAGGGCGCCGCGGTGCTCGCCGAGCTCGCGCGGCTGCGCGAGGCGGGCGAGGCGATCCGGGCGCTGGGCATGCGCTTCAATGCCGGCCACGCGCTGAACTACTTCAACGTGCAGCCGGTGGCCGCGCTGCCGGGCGTGCGCGAACTGCACATCGGCCACGCGATCGTCTCGCGCGCGCTGTTCACCGGCATGCGCGAGGCGGTGCGCGAAATGAAGCGGCTGATCCGCGAGGCCGCCGCGCGGCCTGGCGCATGATCTACGGCATCGGCACCGACATCGTGATGGTCGAGCGGGTGCAGGGCCTGCTCGAGCGCTATGGCGAGCGCTTCGCGCGGCGCGTGCTCGGGCCCGACGAGTTCGCCGAATACGGTCGCCGCCTCGGCAAGGCGGGCCACGGCAACGGCTACGCCGCGCGCTATCTGGCCAAGCGTTTTGCCGCCAAGGAGGCGTTCTCCAAGGCGCTCGGGCTGGGGCTGCGCGCTCCGATGACGCTGCAGTCGCTGCAGGTGCTCAACGACGCCCGCGGCCGGCCGGTGGCGAGCGCGCGCAACGAGCTCGAGCCGTACCTGCGCGAGCGCGGGCTGGTCGCGCACGTGTCGCTGTCGGACGAGGTCGACAGTGCAGTGGCATTCGTGATCATCGAACAGGAGCGACCGTGATGCGGCGTGCAGTGGCGCACGATGAACCGGAGGCGCGCCGCGAACCCGCCGGCCGGGCGCGCGGGCCGGTGGTGCTCGACGTGCAGGGGCCGAAGCTCGACGCGGCCGAGCGCGAGCGCCTCATGCATCCGCTGGTCGGCGGGGTGATCCTGTTCGCGCGCAATTTCGAATCGCGCCGGCAGCTCGCGCGCCTGTGCGGCGAGATTCATGCGCTGCGCCGCCCGAGGCTGCTGATCTGCGTCGACCACGAAGGCGGGCGCGTGCAGCGCTTCCGCACCGGTTTCACGCAGGTGCCGCCGATGCGCGAACTCGGCCACCTGTGGGACCGCGACGTGCTGGGCGCCTGCCGGCGCGCCACCGGGGTCGGCCGCACGATCGGCGCCGAACTGGGCGAGGTGGGCGTCGATCTCAGCTTCACGCCGGTGCTCGACCTCGACTGGGGGCGCTCCGCGGTGATCGGCGACCGGGCGCTGCACTCCGACCCGCGCGTCGTGGCGATGCTCGCGCGCTGCCTCGCGCACGGCCTGCTGCTCGCCGGCATGGCCAACTGCGGCAAGCACTTCCCCGGGCACGGCTGGGCGCTGGCCGACTCGCACGTCGCGCTGCCCACCGACGAGCGCGATCTCGACACGCTGCTGGCTGGCGACGCCGCGCCCTACGCGTGGCTGGGCGAGACGCTGTTGTCGGTGATGCCGGCGCACGTGGTCTACCCGCAGGTCGACGCGCTGCCCGCCGGGTTCTCGCGGCGCTGGCTGCGCGACATCCTGCGCCGCAAGCTCGGCTTCGACGGGCTGGTCTTCAGCGACGACCTCACGATGGAGGGAGCCGCGGTGGCCGGCGACATCGTGGCGCGCGGGCGTGCGGCGCTCGCCGCCGGCTGCGACATGGTGCTGGTGTGCAACCGCCCCGAGCTGGCCGACCGGTTGCTCGACGGGCTCGACTGGAGCCCGCCGGCGCACTTCGCGCGAAGGCTCGGGGCGCTGTTTCGCCGCTGAGCGGACGCGACGCAGGTGGCCGGCAGGGACGATCCGCAGGGGCAGGGCGCGCAGCCCCCGCCGTTCGACCTGCGCGAGTTCCTCGCACGGCTGCCGAACCGACCGGGCGTTTACCGGATGATCGGCGCCGGCGGCGCGGTGCTCTACGTGGGCAAGGCGCGCGACCTGAAGAAGCGCGTCTGCTCGTATTTCACGCGCAGCCAGCAGAGTCCGCGCATCGCGCACATGCTCGAACGCGTCGAGCGGGTCGAGATCACGGTGACGCGCTCGGAAGCCGAGGCGCTGCTGCTCGAGAACAACCTGATCAAGACCGCCGCGCCGCGCTACAACATCCTGTTCCGCGACGACAAGTCGTATCCGTACCTGAAGCTGACCGGCCACGCGTTCCCGCGCATCGTCTACTACCGTGGCGCGGTCGACCGGCGCAACCGCTATTTCGGCCCGTACCCGAACGCCTGGTCGGTGCGCGAGGCGATCCAGGCGCTGCAGAAAGTGTTCCGCCTGCGCACCTGCGAAGACTCGGTGTTCGCGAACCGCTCGCGGCCGTGCCTGCTTTACCAGATCGGCCGCTGCAGCGCGCCCTGCGTCGGGCTGATCGACGAACGCGCCTACGCCGAGGACGTCGAGGCCGCGGCGCGCTTCCTGCAGGGCGGCCAGCGCGAAGTGCTGGCCGGCATCGAGGCGAAGATGCAGGCGGCGGCGGCCGAGCTGCGCTTCGAGGAGGCCGCGCAGCTGCGTGACCGGCTCGCCGCGCTGGCGCGGCTGCAGTCGCGCCAGTCGATGGAGACCGGGCAGGACGTCGACGCCGACATCATCGTCGCGGTGGTGCGCGGCGGGCGCGCCTGCGTGAACCTCGCGATGGTGCGCGGCGGCCGGCACCTGGGCGACAAGGCGAGCTTTCCGGTGCACGCCGCCGAAGGCGCGGCGGCCACGCCCGCCGAGATCGTCGAGGCGTTCGTCGCGCAGCACTACGACGGGATGCCGGTGCCGCCGGTGCTGGTGGTCGACGGCCCGGCGCCCGACGAGGCGCTGCTCGACTGGCTGCAGCAGCAGGCCGGCCATCCGGTGCAGTGGATCCGCCAGCCGCAGGGGGTGCGCCGCGAATGGCTCGATCTCGCCCGGCAGAACGCGGAACTGTCCATCGCGCGGCTGCTCGCGGAGCAGGGCTCGCAGAAGGAGCGCACGCGCGCGCTCGCCGGCCTGCTCGGGCTGGACGACGGCGGCGACCTCGACCGGCTGCGCATTGAGTGCTTCGACATCAGCCACACGATGGGCGAGGCGACGCAGGCCTCGTGCGTCGTCTACCAGCATCACGCGATGCAGCGCGGCGAGTACCGCCGCTTCAACATCGAGGGCATCGTCGGCGGCGACGACCCGGCCGCCATGCGCCAGGTGCTCGCGCGCCGCTATTCGGACGCCGCGCTGCCCGACGTGGTGCTGATCGACGGCGGCGCGGCCCAGGTCGGCGCCGCCCGGCAGGTGTTCGAGGAACTCGGCGCGGACGTTTCGGCGCTGGTGGGCGTGGCCAAGGGCGAGGGCCGAAAGGTGGGGCTCGAGACGCTGGTGTTCGCCGACGGGCGTGCGCCGATCGCGCCCGGGCGCGATTCCGCGGCACTGATGCTGGTCGCGCAGATCCGCGACGAGGCGCACCGCTTCGCGATCACCGGCATGCGCTCGCGCCGTGCGAAGGCGCGCAAGGGCTCGCGGCTCGACGAAATCGAGGGCATCGGGCCGAAGCGCCGCCAGCGCCTTCTCGCGCGCTTCGGTGGGCTGCGTGGCATCATGGCGGCAAGCGTCGACGACCTCGCCTCGGTGGAAGGTGTCTCGCGCACGCTTGCCCAGGAAATCTATCGACGACTGCACTGACGCCGGTGCGGACGCGCCCGAACGACCCGGGCCGTGCGCTCCGGCCCGGACCATGCACTGGAATCTCCCGACGCTGCTCACCTGGACGCGCGTACTCGCGATACCGCTGCTCGTGGGGGTGTTCTACCTGCCGGTGCCGCCGTTCACGCAGAACCTGCTGGCCACCGCGCTCTTCGTGGCCGCCGCGATCACCGACTGGCTCGACGGCTGGCTCGCGCGGCGCTGGGGACAGGTCTCGGCGTTCGGCGCGTTCCTCGACCCGGTCGCCGACAAGCTGATCGTCTGCGTCGCGCTGGTGATGCTGGTCGAGCTGAACCGCGTCGATGCGGTCGTCGCGGCGGTGATCGTCGGGCGCGAGCTCACGATCTCGGCGCTGCGCGAATGGATGGCCCAGATGGGCGCGCGCGCCAGCGTCGCGGTGCACTCGATCGGCAAGTTCAAGACCGTGGCGCAACTGGTCGCGATTCCGATGCTGCTCTACGACGGGCGCATCGTCGGCCTGTTGCACACGCACGTGCCCGGAACCTGGCTGATCTGGGCCGCAGCGGTGCTGACGGTCTGGTCGATGCTCTACTACCTGCGCCGGGCCTGGCCGGTGCTGCGCGACGGCGGTCCGCGCGGCGGCCGGGGCTGACGCCGGGGCCGACCGCGGCTTTGCCGGCAGCCTCGCGGCAAGCGCCGCGCGGTTTGACAGCGCGTCTTGCCGGGATATAATAGCGGGCTTCCAGCGCGCGGGAGTAGCTCAGTTGGTAGAGCGCAACCTTGCCAAGGTTGAGGTCGCGAGTTCGAGACTCGTCTCCCGCTCCAGTTCCTGAAGGGAAGCCCGCGCTTCCCTTTTTCGTGCCGGCCGAACCACCCCGGTGCGGCGCGCACACCCGGCGGGGTGGCAGAGTGGTTATGCAGCGGCCTGCAAAGCCGTGTACGCCGGTTCGATTCCGACCTCCGCCTCCACGAATATCATCCTCGTCGAGCAGCCCGGCCTGGCGCTGCGCGTCGCACCGCAACCCCCGACACCGACATGAACGCTCCATACCCCCACCTGCTCGCTCCGCTCGACCTCGGCTTCACCACGCTTCGCAACCGCGTGCTGATGGGGTCGATGCACACCGGCCTCGAGGACATCGGCAACGCGCACGAGCGGCTCGCGGCCTTCTACGAAGCACGCGCGAAGGGCGGCGTCGGCCTGATCGTGACCGGCGGGTTCGCCCCGAACGAAGACAGCATCGTGATGCGCGGCGCGTCGATCCTCGACAACGAGGCCGAGGCGGAGAAGCACCGGGTGATCACCGATGCGGTGCACCGGCACGGCAGCAGGATCTGCCTGCAGATCCTGCACACCGGGCGCTACGCGTACTCGAAGCAGCCGGTGGCGCCGTCGGCGATCAAGGCGCCGATCAACCCGGCGACTCCGCGCGAGATGACCGAGGACGACATCGCGCGCACGATCGCCGACTTCGCGCAGTGCGCCGCGATGGCGCGGCACGCGGGCTACGACGGCGTCGAGATCATGGGCTCGGAGGGCTACCTGATCAACGAATTCATCGCGCCGCGCACCAACCATCGCAGCGACCGCTGGGGCGGTTCGTTCGAGAACCGCATCCGCTTCGGGCTCGAAGTGGTGCGCGCGGTGCGCGAGCGCGTGGGGCGCGAGTTCATCGTCATCTTCCGCCTGTCGATGCTCGACCTGGTCGACGACGGCAGCACCTGGGACGAAGTGGTCGCGCTCGCGAAAGCGATGGAGAAAGCCGGCGTGAACATCATCAACACCGGGATCGGCTGGCACGAGGCGCGCATTCCGACGATCATGACCACGGTGCCGCGCGCCGCGTTCACCGAAGTGACGCGCCGCCTGATGGGGCAGGTGAAGATCCCGCTGGTCACCTCGAACCGGATCAACGACCCGCAGGTGGCCGAGGACATCATCGCGCGCGGCGACGCCGACATGGTGTCGATGGCGCGCCCGTTCCTCGCCGACCCCGACTTCGTCGCGAAGGCGGCCGCCGGACGCGCCGACGCGATCAACACCTGCATCGCCTGCAACCAGGCGTGCCTCGACCACATTTTCTCGATGCAGGTCGCCTCCTGCCTCGTCAATCCGTTCGCGGGCCACGAACTCGACGTGACGATCGAGCCGGCGGCGGCGCCGAAACGGGTCGCAGTGGTGGGGGCGGGGCCTGCCGGCCTGTCGGCCGCAACGGTGCTCGCCGAGCGCGGCCACCGGGTGACGTTGTTCGACGAGGCGCACGAGATCGGCGGGCAGTTCAATTACGCGAAGCGCATTCCGGGCAAGGAAGAGTTCGGCGAGACGCTGCGCTACTTCGGCACGCGGCTGAAGGAACTCGGGGTAGACCTGCGCCTCGGGCGCCGCGTCGCGGCGGGCGAACTGGGCGGCTTCGATCACGTGGTCGTGGCCACCGGCGTCGTGCCCCGCACGCCGCAGATCCCCGGCATCGACCACCCGAAAGTGATCGGCTACGCGGACGCGATCACCGGCCGCAAACCGGTGGGAAGGAAAGTGGCGCTGATCGGCGCCGGCGGCATCGGTTTCGACGTCGCCGAACTGCTGACGCACTCCGACACAGGTGGCGCGCTTGCCGCCTTCCGCAGGGAGTGGGGCATCGACGTCGGCTACACCGAGAACCGCGGCGGGCTGGTCGAGCCCGAAATGCCCGCGCCGGAGCGCGAAGTCTGGCTGCTGCAGCGCAAGCCGACCAGGCTCGGCGAAGGGCTGGCGAAGACCACCGGCTGGGCGCATCGGTTGCTGCTGCAAAAGCGCGGCGTGCAGATGCTGGGAGGATGCCAGTACCTGCGGATCGACGATGCGGGGCTGCACCTACGGGTGGGCGACGACGAACGCGTGCTCGACGTCGACACGGTCGTGGTCTGTGCGGGGCAGGAGCCGCGGCGCGAACTGGTGGCGGGGCTCGAGGCGGCCGGCACGCCACACACGCTGATCGGCGGTGCGGACGTGGCCGCCGAGCTCGACGCGAAGCGCGCGATCTGGCAGGCGGCCGAGTTCGCGGTGGAGTTCTGACCTCGTCGTCGCTGGTGCGCGGGGCGGGACTCGAACCCGCATGCCTTGCGGCCGCGGATTTTAAGTCCGCTGCGTCTACCGGTTTCGCCACCCGCGCCGGGCGCTCTGCATGATACGCGGTGCGCCCCGAGCGCGGCGCCGCTACCCGCGGATGTCGTGGTCGATCGTGTCGAGCCGGGCCTGCGTGCGCAGTTCGGTGACCCGGGTCTCGATGAAGCCGAGCTTCTTCAGCACCAGGTCACGGTCGACCATGCGCGCGCTCCCCGGCCCGACGATACCTGTCCAGATGCGGCTTCAGGTCGAAGAACTCGTTGCGGGCCCTCACCTCGAAGCGCACGCGCGCGTTGCGATCGCGCTCGACGAGCAGCACGCCGTCGCGCAGCACGCGATGGATCAGGTCGACCGGCGCGCGGTTGAGCACGACCAGGTCGACCGGGCGGCCGATCGCGGCTTCGACGTCGCCGGCCATGGCGGCTGCGGAGCCCTCGAGCGTCTCGGGCGGCTCGCGGTCGAGCAGGACGGCGACGTCGACGTCGCTGTCGGGGCGCGCGCTGCCGCGCGCCACGCTGCCGAACAGCCAGGCGCAGACGATGCCGTCGGGGCGCGATTCGAAGTAGCCGCGCAGTGCGTCGACGATCGAGCGGGTGTCCATCGCGGCAAGCCTACCGCGGAACCGTTCGCGCTGTCACAGCCGCAACCAGCCGCGGCGCGCCGCGTGGTGCGCGAGCACGCCGAAGAGCACCGCGAGCCCGGCGTGCCAGACCGCGATGCCGGCAGTGGCCAGCACCACGAAGCGCTCGGCCTTCTCGCCGCCCGCCTCGCGGCTGCCCAGCGCGAGCTGCAGCCCGGCCAGGAACAGGATGGCGCCGAGCACGGCCGGCGGCACCAGCGCGAACAGCAGCGTCACCGCGTCGGCGAAGAACACGCCCACCAGCAGCATCGTCGCGCCGAAGATCAGCGGCGCGCGCCCGCTGCGTGCGCCGAAGCGCATCTGTGCGGCCATGCCGCCGGTACCGTGGCACAGCGGAATGCCGCCCAGCGCACTGGAGGCGAGATTCATCAGGCCGGTGGACAGTGCCACCGTGCGTTCGCTGGTCGGGCGATCGGGAAAGCGCCGGTTGTTCTCGTCGACGATCGCGAACAGCGCGTTGCCGAAGGTGAGCGGCAACTGGGGCAGCGCGAGCAGCAGCAGGCCGAGCTCGAGCGCGCGCCAGGACAGCTGCGGCCACGCCAGCGTGGGCAGCGACAGCGCGGGAATCCACTGAGAGGCGTCGAGGCCGGCCGGGCGGCCGGCAACGAGGCTGGCTGCGGCACCGCCGAACAGCAGCAGCAGCATCGTCGGAATCGCCGGTCGCGACAGCAGCAGCATCGCGAGCGCGAGCGTCAGCGCGGAAGCCAGCGGCATCGCCGACATCGTTCGCAGCCCTTCGAGCATGAAGGCGAAGCCGAGTCCCATGACCACGCCGAGCATCGCCTCGCGCGGCACCAGCGCGCTCAGCCGCCCGGCCAGGCCGGTGAGGCCCAGCGCGAGCCAGATCAGCGCGGTGCACAGCCCGGCGGCCACCACCACTTCCGGCGTCATTTCGACGCCGGAGCCTGCGTAGACGATCACCGAGGCACCGATCAGCTTCATCGGCTGCACCGGGAACGGCGTGCGATACCAGAGCCCGGCGGCGATCGACGCCAGGCCGAGCGGCACCAGCACGCCCGCAGGAGCCATGCCGAGCACGCCCAGGTATGCGGTGACGAACGGGATGAGCACCCCGAGGTCGCCGAACGCGCCCGAGGCTTCGGCGAGCCAAGAGGCGCGCCGCGGAGCCTGCTCGCTCCCCGGTGCAGGCATTGCGGCGTCCGGCGGCGCCGGGCCGGCGTCGTCGGGCGCTGCCGGCGGTCGCATCGTCGCGTTCAGCCGAGCAGCGGCCGCAGCGTCGGCCAGACGTTGTCGAGCATACGCTGCTGCGCCTTCTCGTTCGGATGGATGCGGTCGGCCTGGAACAGCTCGGGGCGGTCGGCGACCCCATCGAGGAAGAACGGCAGCAGCGCTGCCTGCTCGCGCTCGGCCACCTGGCGAAACAGCCCCGCGAACGCGTCGGCATAGGGGCGGCCGTAGTTCGGCGGCACCTGCATGCCCAGCAGCAGTACGCGGGCGCCGCTGCCGCGCGCGGCGCCCGCCATCGCGGCGAGATTGGCCTCGGTGGCCGAGAGGTCGAGGCCGCGCAATGCGTCGTTGCCACCGAGTTCGATCACCACGATCGCCGGCCGATGCCGCGCGAGCAGTTCGTCGATGCGGCTGGCGCCGCCGGCCGTGGTCTCGCCGCTGATGCTCGCGTTGACCACCTGCCACGGCGGCCGGCGCGCCGCCAGCCGGCGCGACAGCAGCTCGACCCAACCGGAGCCGCGCCGCAGCCCGTATTCGGCCGACAGGCTGTCGCCCAGCACCAGCAGCGTGCGCGCGCCGTCGGGCGCGCGAGGGGCGGCGCGACCGACTCCCGGTAGACTCGCTGCGGTCGCGCAGCCCGCCAGCAGGCGCAGCAGCCTGCGACGATCGCATCTGCCCGCAGCCGCGTCGGCGGCGGGCGAAGACGGGCAGGGCGCCGGACGGCGCAACGGAAAGGAACGGTCAGGCATGGACGCGATTATCGTCGAGCATCTGGGCAAGCGCGTCAGGGACGCGGACGGCTGGCTCACCATTCTCGACGATCTGTCGTTTCGGGTCGCCGCCGGCGACACCGTGGCGATCGTCGGCGCGTCCGGGTCGGGCAAGTCGACGCTGCTCGGCCTGCTTGCCGGCCTGGACCTGCCCACCGAAGGCACCGTGACGATGTTCGGCGAGTCGCTGTTCGCGCTCGACGAGGACGGGCGCGCGGCCTGGCGCGCGCGCAACCTGGGTTTCGTGTTCCAGTCGTTTCACCTGCTGCCGCAGATGACCGCGCTCGAAAACGTGATGCTGCCGCTCGAACTGGCCGGCGAGCGCAAGCCGGCGGCGCGCGCGCGCCAGCTGCTCGAGCGCGTGGGGCTCGGGCAGCGACTCGGGCACTACCCGAGGACGCTGTCCGGCGGCGAGCAGCAGCGCGTGGCGCTGGCGCGCGCATTCGCGCCGCAACCGAGGCTGCTGTTCGCCGACGAACCCACCGGCAGTCTCGACGCGGCCACCGGCGCGCGCGTGATCGACCTGCTGTTCGAGCTCAACCGCGAGGCCGGGGCGACCTTGCTGCTGGTGACGCACGATGCCGAACTGGCGGCGCGCTGCAGCCGGCGGCTTGCGCTGCACGCGGGGAAGCTGGAGGCGCCGGTCGGCGCCTGAGGGGAAGCGGAGCAGGGAGCTCGCCGGCCGACCGCGCCCGGGCGCGGGGCGCGTGCGCCGACCGGGAAGCGAAAGCTCAGCCGCGACTGGCGCGCGTTGCGCGGATCCGCTCGAGCAACGCGCGCAGGTCGGGCGCGAGCTGCGCAGGCAGTTCGCGCGCGGCATCGAGCAGCGGCTCGATCTCGCCCGCCAGTTGCTTGCCGAGCTCCACGCCCCACTGGTCGAAGGAGTCGATGTCCCAGAGCCAGCCGAGCGCCGCCGTCTTGTGCTCGTAGAGCGCGAGCAGCGCCCCGAAGCGCTCGGCATCGAGCCGATCGAGCAGGATGAGGCTGGACGGCCGGTTGCCCGGGCAGGCGCGGTGCGCGGCCAGCCAGGCCGCCGCATGGCCGGCGGCGGCATCGGGTGCGCCCTGCGCCGCCGCTGGCGCGTCGTTGCCGGAGCGCCCGTGCAGCAGCGCCTCGCGCTGCCCCAGCGCGCTGGCGAGCAAGGCGTCGCCGCGTCCCTCCGGATCGGGCCCCGAAGGCACGGCCACGATGAACTCGACCGGGTGCACGCCGGTGCCCTGGTGCAGCGCCTGGAAGAACGAGTGCTGCACGTCGGTGCCGGGGCCGCCCCAGACCACCGGAGCGGTCGGCCAGGCCACCGCTGCGCCGTCGCGGCCCACGCGCTTGCCGTTGCTCTCCATCTGCAGTTGCTGCAGCCAGGCGGTGAGGCTGCGCAGCGCATCGCTGTAGGGCACGACCACTTCGGTGGCGCCGGGCAGCGCCAGCGTGTTCCACAGCGACACCAGCGCGAGCAGCACCGGTGCGTTGGCGGCCAGCGGCGCCTCGGCGAAGTGGCGGTCCATGGCGTGCGCGCCGGCGAGCATTGCGCGAAAACGCTGCGGGCCGGCCGACAGCATTGCCGGCAGGCCGATCGCCGACCACAGCGAATAGCGGCCGCCGACCCAGTCGCGGAACGGAAAAATCGACTCGGGTGCGAGGCCGAAAGCGCGCGCGGCCTCGAGGTTCGCGGTGATGCCGACCAGGTGGCGGTGAAGATCGCCGTGCCCGATGCCGCCGGCGGCGAACCAGCGCCGCAGCGCCTGCGCGTTGCGCGCGGTCTCCAGCGTGTGCCAGGACTTCGAGGCGACGATCGCGAGCGTGGTTGCCGGGTCGAGACCGTTCACCGCCCTGTCGAAGGCGCGCGGATCGACGTTGGACAGGAAGCGGAAACGCAGCCGCGGATGGGCGTGGTCGATCAGCGCTTCGCAGGCCAGCTGCGGGCCCAGATGCGAGCCGCCGATGCCGATGTGCACCACGTGGCTGATCGGCTGGCCGGTCGCGCCGCGCCACTCGCCGCTGCGCACCGCTTCGCTGAATCGGTCCATCCGGTCGAGCGTCGCGGCGACCTCGGCAGCGATCCCTTCGCCGGCGATGGCGCCCGCCGCGGCGCCGGCCGGAGCGCGCAGCGCCACGTGCAGCGCGGGCCGCTGTTCGGTGAAGTTCACTTCTTCGCCCGCGTACATCGCGTCGCGCCGCGACTCGAGCGACGACGCCCTGGCCAGCGCGAGCAGCGCATCGAGCGCTTCGCCCGGCAGGCGATGCCGCGTGAGGTCCAGATGCAGCCCGGCCGCGTCCAGGCTGAGCCGTTGCGCGCGCGCAGGCTCGTCGCGCAGCAGCGATGCGATCCGGATCCCGCCCGAGGCGCGCGCCCGCCGCGCCACTTCGCGCCAGGCTTCGCTGCGTCCGTCATCGTTCATTGGCTGTCACTCCTCGTTCGGGCGCCCGGTGCAGCGCTACACGCACCCACCGCGGCAACTCGGCTGCCGAGAGTCCTTCGGCGTGGCCGTGCGCCGTCTCGAAGCGCATGCCGGCGCGCCCGTGCAGCCAGGCGGCCAGGCACGCAGCCGGTGCGGCGTCGAGCCCGCGCGCGAGCAGCGCCGCGATCATGCCGGCGAGCACGTCTCCGGTACCGGCGCTGGCCAGCGCGGGGCTGCCGGCGCCGACGATCCACCAGGCGCCGCCCGGCTCGGCGACGACGCTTCCGGCCCCCTTGAGCAGCGCGACCATCCGGTAGCGCTGTGCGAGCGCGACAGCGGCTCCCCGGCGATCGGCCTGCACCTGCGCGGCCTCGCATCCGAGCAGGCGCGCCGCTTCGAGCGGATGCGGCGTCATCACGCAGCGTTGCGGCGCCGCTGCCGGCGGCGCGGCGAGCAGCGACGCATCGGCCGCGAGCAGATTCAGCGCGTCGGCGTCGAGCACCAGCGCTCTCGCGCTGGCCAGGGCGGCGGCCAGCTGCCGGCGCGCCGCGCCGGAGCGGCCGAGTCCGCAGCCGATCGCCACCGCGTCGCAGGCGCCGAAGTCGGGCTCGGCGGGCGCGGTCATCAATTGCGGCTGGCCGGGATCGAACGGCTCGCCGTCGGGCGCGGCCACGAACACCTTGCCCGCGCCGAGCGCCTGCGCGCCGCGCCCCGCGAGCAGCGCCGCGCCGCGCATGCCGCGCGCGCCGCCGTAGGCGAGCACGCTGCCGAAGCTGCCCTTGTTGCTGTCGCGCGCGCGCGGGGCGAGCAACGCGGCCGCGCCGGCTGCGTCGAACAGCTGGCCGATCGAACTGCCGGCGCGTTGCGCGAACGTTTCGCGCGCGGCTTCCAGGCCGAGTGTCGCGACTTCGACCGTGCCGACCCGGTCGAGCGCCGCACCGGTGTGCAGGCCGGGCTTGTCGGCGATCATCGTCACGGTGAGGCGGGCGCTCAGTGCGCAGCCGGCGGTGCCGCCGACGATCGCCCCGGTGTCGGCATCGAGACCGCTGGGAACGTCCACCGCGACCACCGGCAGCGCGGCTTGCGCTACCGCTTCGCAGAACCGGCGCGCCTGGCCGGCCAGCGGCCGGTCGAGCCCGATGCCGAACAGGCCGTCGATCACGATCGGAGCCGCCGCCAGTCGCGCATCGAGCGCCTCGGGGGTGTCGATCGGCACTCCCGCGGCTTGCGCGGCACGCCAGGCCTCGGCGGCATCGCCCCGGGAGGGCGGCCCGGAGCTCGACGCCACCGCGCTGCAGGCATAGCCGCGCTCACGCAGCAGCGCGAGCGCGAGCAGCGCATCGCCGCCGTTGTTGCCGGGGCCGACCAGGGCCAGCACCGGACGTCCCGGCGCGAGCGAACGCGCCAGGCGCGCGGTGGCGCCGGCGACCGCCCCGGCTGCGCGCGCCATCAGCGTGCCCGGCGGCAAGCCGGCGAGCGCGGCCGCTTCGAGGCGTCGCAGCGAGTCGGTCGGGAAGAGAGCGGACATCGGCGCGGGCATCGACGCAACGATAGCGCAGATCGGCGCTGTCGCCGCGCTGCTACGGCTCAGCCGATCGAGCGCATCTGCCCGGGCAGCCAGGTGACCAGGCCGGGGAACAGGTAGATCAGCAGCACCGCGACCACCATCAGCCCGAACATCGGCATCGACTGCCGCGCGACCCATGGCAGCTGCCGGCCGGTCATCCCCTGCAGCACGAACAGGTTGAAGCCCACCGGTGGCGTGATCTGCGCCATCTCCACCACCAGCACGATGAACACGCCGAACCACAGCAGGTCGATGCCCGCAGCCTGCACCGTGGGCAGAATCACGCCCATCGTCAGCACGACCATCGAGATGCCGTCGAGGAAGCATCCGAGCAGGATGTAGAACAGGGCCAGCGCGACGATCAGCTGGAAGCGCGACAGGCCGAGCGAGGCGATCCACTCGGCGAGCTGCCGCGGCAACCCGATGTAGCCCATCGCCAGCGTCAGGTAGGCCGCGCCGGCCAGGATCAGCGCGATCATGCAGTACAGCCGGGTCGCGCCGAGCAGCGACGCGACGAAGGTGCGCCGGTCGAGCGAGCCCTGGGCACCCGAGAGCACGAGCGCGCCGACCACGCCGATCGCGGCCGCTTCGGTCGCGGTGGCGATGCCCGCGTAGATCGCGCCCAGCACTCCGGCGATCAGCAGTACCACCGGAATCAGGCTGCGCGAGGCCCAGAGCTTCTCGCGCAGCCCCGGTTCCTGCTCGGCCGGCGGCACGCTCGCGCGGTTCAACAGTGCCCAGCCGATCACGTAACCCATGAACAGCAGCGCGAGCATGATGCCGGGCAGCACGCCGCCCACGAACAACTGGGCGATCGACACGTCGGCGCTCACGCCGTAGACGATCATGATGATCGACGGCGGAATCAGCAGGCCGAGCGTGCCCGCGCCGGCCAGCGTGCCGACGACGATGCCTTCGGGGTAGCCGCGCCGTCCCAGTTCGGGCAGCGTCATCTTGCCGATCGTGGCGCAGGTGGCGGCCGACGAGCCCGAGACCGCCGCGAAGATCGCGCAGCCGATGATGTTGGTGTGCAGCAGCCGTCCGGGCAAGCGGTTCATCCACGGCGCCAGCCCCTGGAACATGTCGGCCGACAGCCGGGTGCGGAACAGGATTTCCCCCATCCAGACGAACAGCGGCAGCGCGGTCAGCGTCCAGCTCGACGCGGCACCCCAGATGGTGACCGCCATCGCGTCGCCGGCAGGCCGCGACGAGAACAGCTCCATGGCGACCCACGCGACGCCCGACAGCGCCAGTCCGATCCAGACGCCGCTGCCCAGCAGCGCGAACAGCGTCACGATCAGCAGCGTGGTGACCGCAAGCTCGCTCATTCCACGCGCTGCATGTCTGCGGCCGGCGCGCCCGCACGGCGCCCGCGCAGTTCGAGCACCAGTTCGTCGACGAAGGCGACCAGCAGGATCAGCGAGCCGGCCGCCATCGACAGTTGCGGCAGCCACAGCGGAGTGGCATCGGCGGCGGTGGAGATGTCGTTGAACAGGTACGACTGCCAGGCCAGGCGCACGCTGTAGAAGGCGAGCAGCCCGGCCAGCAGCAGCGCCACGCCGAGCGCCCAGCGCTCGAGCGCGCGCCGCGTGCGCGGCCCCGCCAGGCCGAGCAGCAGGGTCACGCGGATGTGCTCGTTGCGCTTGAGCGTGTGCGCGAGCGACAGGAAGCCGGCCCCTGCCATCAGGTAGCCGGCCCAGGCGTCGGTGCCCGGAAGGTAGAAGCCGAACTGGCGCCCGGCGATGCCGAGCAGGACCATCGCGAGCAGCCCGACCATGGACGCCGCCGCGATCCACGCGGCGACGTCGTAGAGGCGGTCGAGCGCCGCGCGCATCACATCTTGCCGTACGCGTCCAGGATCGCCTTGCCCTCCGGGCCGGCCTTCTTCACCCAGTCGTCGATCAGCGCCTCGCCGACCTTCCTGAACTCGGCGGTCATCTTCGCCGACGGGGGAAGCACCTGCATGCCGTTCTTCTTCAACTGGTCGAGGTACCAGGCGGTCTTCTCCTCGGAGCTCTTCCAGCCGCGCGCCTCGGCGGCGGCGGCGGCTTCGAGCAGCGCGTCCTGCGTGGCCTTGTCGAGCGCGTCGAACGCCTTCTGGTTCACGAGCACCGCGTTCTTCGGCAGCCAGGCCTGGTTGTCGTAGAAGTACTTGATGTGCTCGTAGGCCTTGGTGTCGTAGCCGGTCGAACCCGAGGTCATGAACGACTCGACCGCACCGGTGGCCATTGCCTGCGACAGCTCGGCCGCCTGGATCGTGACCGGCTGCGCACCGAACATCTCGGCGATCTTCGCGGTGGCCGCGTTGTACGAACGGAACTTCACGCCCTTGAGGTCGCTCGCCGCATCGAGCGCCTTCTTCGAGTACAGCCCCTGCGGCGGCCAGGCCACCGTGTACAGCAGCTTCATGCCCTGCGAAGCGAGCAGCTTGTCGAGCGCCGGCCGCGCGGCCTTGTCCAGCTTGCGCGCGGCCTCGTAGCTGGTGGCGAGGAACGGCAGCACGTCGATGCCGTACAGCGGATTCTCGTTGGAGAAATTCGACAGCAGCACCTCGCCGATCTGCGCCTGGTTGCCCTGCACCGCGCGCTTGATCTCGGGTGCCTTGAAGAGCGACGCGTTGGCGTGCACGGTGATCTCGAGCTTGCCGCCGGTGGCCTTTCTGACGTCGCTGGCGAACTGCACCAGGTTCTCGGTGTGGAAGTTGCCGGCCGGATAGGCGGCGGGCAGGTCCCACTTGACCTGGGCGGACGCGACCCCGGTCGCGACGGCGAACAGCAGGGGCAGGAATCGGCTGGGTTTCATCGGGCCTCCGCAATGATGGATGGACGGACGGTGCGGGACGGCAGGCCGCCCGCGCGGACGGGCGCAGGGGCGCACGCACCGGCGGGCGCACGAGCGCAGCATGACCGGGCTTGAAGCTTAGGAGCCATGAAGATAAATTGTCAACGTTTTATGAACGTTTCGGAGGCGTGCATGGCCACCAGAGCCCGCGGCGCACGCAGCGGCGCCGCGTCCGTGCCGGCGCCCGAGGCGCCGCTGCGCATCCTGTCGTCGGCGCACCTGGCCGACGGGGAGTGGGGCGAACTGTCCGAGTTCGAGTTCGGCCTGATCGTCGCCACGCACGCGTTCGCCCGCTGGGCGGTGCGCTGCATGGCGGCGGCGGGAATGCCCGACCTCACGATCACCGACGTGCTGGTGCTGCATCACGTGCATCACCGCGGCAAGGGCAAGAAGCTCGCCGACATCTGCTTCACGCTGAATTACGAGGACGCGCACGTGGTCGCCTATGCGCTGCGCAAGCTCACCGGGCTGGGCCTGGTGCGCGGCGAGAAGGTCGGCAAGGAAGTGTTCCACTCGACCACGCCGGCCGGCGCTGCCCTCGTGGCGCGCTATCGGACGGTGCGCGACCGCTGCCTGATCGCGAGCGTGCCGGGACGGCTCGGCAGCCTGTCCGGCGCGACCGGGCGCGAGCGCGCCGCGGCGGGCGACGACCGCTTCGAACTCGCCCATCTCGCGCGCATGCTGCGCACGCTGTCGGGGCTGTACGACCAGGCCGCGCGCGCCGCCGCCTCGCTCTGATCGCCACCACCGGGGAAGCCCTTTCGATGAGCGCCTGGCAATTCTGGATCGACCGCGGCGGCACTTTCACCGACATCGTGGCGCGCGGGCCCGATGGGGCGCTCGCCAGCGCCAAGCTGCTGTCGGAGAACCCCGGGCGCTACGAGGACGCCGCGGTCGAAGGCATCCGCCGGCTGCTACGGTTGGCGCCCGGCGAGCCGATCGCCGCCGCGCAGGTCGAGGTGGTGAAGATGGGCACCACGGTGGCCACCAACGCGCTGCTCGAGCGCAAGGGCGAGCCGCTGGCACTGGCGGTCACGCGCGGCTTTCGCGATGCGCTGCGCATCGCTTGCCAGAACCGGCCGAAGCTGTTCGAGCGGCGCATCGTGCTGCCCGAGATGCTGTACCGGGAGGCGATCGAGATCGACGAGCGGGTCGGCGCCGACGGCACCGTGGTGCGCGCGCTCGACGAGGCGGGCGCGCGTGCCTCGCTGCAGCGCGCGTTCGATGCCGGACTGCACGCGATCGCGATCGTGCTGATGCACGGCTACCGGTTTCCGGCGCACGAGCGGCGGCTCGCGGCGATCGCGCGCGAGATCGGGTTCACGCAGGTCTCGGTGTCGCACGAAGTCTCGCCGCTGGTGCGTTTCGTGGCGCGCGGCGACACCACGGTGGTCGACGCCTACCTGTCGCCGGTGCTGCGCCGCTACGTCGAGCGGGTGGCCGCGGCGATGCCGGGCGTGCGGCTGCAGTTCATGCAGTCCAACGGCGGGCTCACCGACGCGCACGCATTCCAGGGCAAGGACTCGATCCTGTCGGGGCCGGCCGGCGGCATCGTCGGCATGGCGCGGGTGAGCGCGGCCGCCGGCTTCGACCGCGTGATCGGCTTCGACATGGGCGGCACCTCGACCGACGTCTCGCACTACGCGGGCGAGTTCGAGCGCGAGTTCGAGACGCTGGTGGCCGGCGTGCGCATGCGCGCGCCGATGATGAGCATCCACACGGTGGCCGCCGGCGGCGGATCGATCCTGCATTTCGACGGCGCGCGGATGCGCGTGGGCCCCGACTCGGCCGGCGCCGACCCGGGCCCCGCCTGCTACCGGCGCGGCGGCCCGCTCACCGTCACAGACGCCAACGTGATGCTCGGCAAGCTGCAGCCGGCGTTCTTCCCGGCGGTGTTCGGGCCGGGCGGCGACCAGTCGATCGACGTCGAGGTGGTGCGCGAGCGCTTCGCCGAACTGGCCGCGCGCATCGGCGCCGAGACCGGGCGGGCGATGCGCCCGGAGGAGGTGGCGCAGGGCTTCGTCGACATCGCGGTGGCCAACATGGCCAACGCGATCAAGAAGATCTCGGTGCAGCGCGGCTACGACGTCACCCGGTACACGCTCACCACTTTCGGCGGCGCCGGCGGCCAGCACGCCTGCGGCGTCGCCGACGCGCTCGCGATGCCGCGGGTGCTCGCGCACCCGCTGGCCGGGGTGCTCTCGGCCTACGGCATGGGCCTGGCCGAGCAGGTCGCGATGCGCGAGTGCTCGGTGGAGCGACGCCTGGACGCCGAGGGCATCGCCGAGGCGCGGCGCGCGCTCGCGCAACTCGACGCGCTGGCGCGCGCGGAACTGCTCGCGCAGGGCGAGAACGCACAGGCGATCCGGGTGCGCCATCGGCTGCACCTGCGCTATGAAGGCACCGACACCGCGTTGCCGGTCGAGGCGGCCGACGAGGCGACGATGCGCGAGCGCTTCGAGGCGGCCTACCGGCAGCGCTTCGCGTTCCTGATGCCCGAGCGGCCGCTGGTGATCGAGTCGGCGGCGGTCGAGGCGCTCGGCGAGTCGGGGCACGGCGCGACGCTCGCGCCGCCGGCCCGGCGCGATGGTCCACTCGTGCCGCAGGCGCGGGTGCCGGTGTTCACGCAGGGCGCCTGGCGCGAGACGCCGCTCCATCTGCGCGAGCGGATGATCGCCGGCGACGTCGTCGACGGCCCGGCGGTGATCGCCGAGGCTACCGCCACCACGGTCGTCGAACCGGGCTGGCGCGCGACGCTGAGCGCGCGCGGCGACCTGGTGCTCGACCGGCACCTGCCGCGGCCGCGCCGCGTGGCGCTCGGCACCGATGCCGATCCGGTGATGCTCGAGATCTTCAACAACCTGTTCATGACGATCTCCGAGCAGATGGGTTACCGGCTGCAGAACACCGCGCATTCGGTGAACATCAAGGAGCGCGTCGACTTCTCCTGCGCGGTGTTCGACCAGGAGGGCAACCTGGTGGCCAACGCGCCGCACATGCCGGTGCACCTGGGCTCGATGGGCGCGAGCGTACGCGCGATCATCGAGGCGCACGCCGGTGCGCAGGCGCGCGCGCGCGGCGCCGCGCCGCTCGAGCCGGGCGACGTCTACCTGCTGAACGACCCCTACGCCGGCGGCACGCACCTGCCCGACGTCACCGTGATCACGCCGGTGTTCGATGCAGCCGGAACGCAGATCCTGTTCTACGTCGGCTCGCGCGGCCATCACGCCGACATCGGCGGCATCACGCCCGGCTCGATGCCGCCGGGCAGCGCGCACATCGACGACGAGGGCGTGCTGCTCACCGACTTCGCGCTCGTGCGCGGCGGGCGCCTGCGCGAGGCCGAACTGCGCGAGGCGCTGGCTTCTGCTCCTCATCCGGCGCGCAATCCCGACCAGAACCTGGCCGACCTGCGCGCGCAGGTCGCGGCCAACGAGAAGGGCCGCGAGGAATTGCTGAAGATGGTCGAGCACTTCGGGCTCGACGTGGTGCGCGCCTACATGGGCCACGTGCAGGACAACGCCGAGGCCTCGGTGCGGCGGGTGATCGGGGCGCTGAAGGACGGCGCCTTCGAGCTGCCTCTGGACAACGGCGCGGTGATCCGCGTGCGCATCACGGTCGATCACGCGCAGCGCTCGGCGCGCATCGACTTCAGCGGCACTTCGGCGCAGCAGCCGGACAACTTCAACGCGCCGCACGCGGTGACGATGGCCGCGGTGCTCTTCGCTTTCCGCACGCTGGTCGACGACGAGATCCCGATGAACGCCGGCTGCCTGAAACCGCTCGAGGTGATCGTGCCCGAAGGCTCGATGCTCAATCCGCGCTACCCGGCGGCGGTCGTGGCGGGCAACGTCGAGATCTCGCAGTGCATCACCAACTGCCTGTACGGCGCGCTCGGCGTGATGGCCTCGGGCGCGCCGACGATGAGCAACTTCACTTTCGGCAACGCGCGCTACCAGTACTACGAGACGATCGCGGGGGGCTCCGGCGCGGGCGGCATCTTCGATGACGAAGGGCGGCTGTGCGGCGGCTTCGACGGCACCGCGGTGGTCCAGACGCACATGACCAATTCGCGGCTCACCGACCCCGAGATCCTCGAGTCGCGCTTTCCGGTGCGCCTCGAGAGCTACGAGATTCGCGCGGGGTCGGGTGGAGCGGGGCGCTGGCGCGGCGGCGACGGTGGGGTGCGCCGCGTCCGCTTCCTCGAGCCGATGACCGCCTCGATCCTCGCCAACGGGCGCGTGCACCCGGCGTTCGGCGCGGCCGGCGGCGAGCCGGGGGCGCCCGGGGCCGACTACGTGGTGCGCGCCGACGGACGCCTCGAGCGCTTGCGTCACGCCGATCGCGCGGAACTCGCCGCGGGTGACCTGTTCGTCGTCGAGACGCCCGGAGGCGGGGGCTTCGGCGCACCCTGAAGGCCGGCGCCGCGGCCGCCCCGGGCCGCAGCCTGCGCAGTCGCCTCGCCTTATAATTGCCGGTTCTACCAGCGCGTGCGGCCGCCGATCACGCGGTGCGCGCCCCACCCACTCCGCGACCGCCCCATGCCCGCGTACCTGATGCTTGCTGGACAGCCCGCGCTGTCCGAGTTCCGCCTTGGACGACTGCTCGAGCAGCTGCGGCGCATCGACGTGCGCGTGGTCGGGCTCGATGCGCGCTTCGTTCATGCGATCTGGAGCGACGCGCCGCTGTCGCCCGACGAGCAGGCGCGGCTGGCCGCGCTGCTCGACCTGCCGGCCGATGCGCCTGCGCCGGCGGGGCAGCGCGTGTGGGTGATGCCGCGCCTGGGCACCGTCTCTCCCTGGGCGAGCAAGGCCACCGACATCGTGCGCAATTGCGGCATCACCGGCGTGCGGCGCGTGGAGCGCGGCGTCGAATACCGGATCGAGGCGCGCAGCGGGCTGCTCGCGGGGCTGGTGCGCACCACGCACTTCGAGCCGGCCGAGATGGCGGCGCTCGCGGGCGCGCTCCACGACCGGATGACCGAGACCGCGCTGCTCGATCCGCCGGAACCCTCGTCGCTGTTCGCCTCGTTGCCGGGCAAGCCGATGCGCGCCATCCCGATCGGCCGCGACGGGCGCGCGGCGCTCGTCGCCGCCGATCGCGAGCTCGGCCTGGCGCTGTCGGCCGACGAAATCGACTACCTGCTCGAGGCCTTCGTGCGTGCGGGGCGCGATCCGACCGACGTCGAGCTGATGATGTTCGCGCAGGCCAACTCCGAGCACTGCCGGCACAAGATCTTCAACGCCAGCTGGACGATCGACGGCGCAGCGCGCGAGGAAACCCTGTTCGGGATGATCCGCGGCACGCACGCGGCGCACCCGGCGGGCACGGTGGTCGCGTATACCGACAATGCGGCAATCCTGGAAGGCGGACCGGCTCGGCGCTTTCATCCGGTGCCATCGGCCAACGGCCTGTACCGCCCGGCCGAACGACTCACGCACGCGCTGCTGAAGGTGGAGACGCACAATCACCCGACTGCGATCTCGCCGTTTCCGGGCGCCGCCACCGGTGCCGGCGGCGAGATCCGCGACGAGGGCGCCACCGGCCGCGGCGCCCGGCCGCGCTACGGCCTCACCGGCTTCACCGTGTCGAACCTGCGCATCGAGGGCTTCGAGCAGCCGTGGGAGAACGCGCGCGACGTGCTCGCGGCGGCCGACCCGCGGGCCGGCGCGCACGCGCCGTACGGGCTGCCCTCGCGCATCGCCGCGCCGTTGCAGATCATGATCGAAGGCCCGATCGGCGGGGCGGCGTTCAACAACGAGTTCGGCCGCCCGAACCTGCTCGGCTATTTCCGCACCTACGAGCAGAACGTCGGCGGCACGGTCCGCGGCTATCACAAGCCGATCATGATCGCCGGCGGCGTCGGCAGCGTCGACGCGGCGCACACCGCGAAGCTCGACCTGCCGCCGGGCACGCTGCTGGTGCAGCTCGGCGGCCCCGGCATGCGCATCGGCATGGGCGGCGGCGCCGCTTCCAGCATGGGCGTCGGCACCAACATCGCCGAGCTCGACTTCGACTCGGTCCAGCGCGGCAATCCCGAGATCCAGCGACGTGCCCAGGAAGTGCTCGACCGCTGCTGGGGGATGCACGAAGACAATCCGCTGCTGTCGATTCACGACGTCGGCGCCGGCGGGCTGTCGAATGCATTTCCCGAACTGGTGCACGGCGCAGGACGCGCGGGCCGTTTCGATCTCGACAAGGTGCCGCTCGAAGCCTCCGGGCTGTCTCCGGCCGAGATCTGGTGCAACGAGTCGCAGGAACGCTACGTGCTCGCGATCGCCCCGGCGTCGCTGGGCGTCTTCGACGCGCTGTGCCGCCGCGAGCGCTGCCCTTACGCGGTCGTGGGCCAGGTGAGCGACGACCGGCAACTGGTGGTCGATGCGAGCGCAGCCGACGGCGCGCGGCTGCGTGCGGTCGACATGCCGATCGACGTGCTGCTCGGCAAGCCGCCGCGGATGCACCGCGAAGGACTGCGCCGCGAGCGTGCGCTGCCGCCGGTGGCGGCCGCCGGGCTCGATCTCGCCGAAGTGGCCGTGCGCGTGCTGCGGCTGCCGGCGGTGGCGAGCAAGGCTTTCCTCGTGACGATCGGCGACCGCAGCGTGGGCGGCCTGACCGCCCGCGACCAGATGGTCGGGCCGTGGCAGGTGCCGGTGGCCGACTGCGCGGTCGGCCTGGTCGACTACGAGGGCTACCGCGGCGACGCGCTGGCGATGGGCGAGCGCACGCCGCTCGCGGTGATCGACCCGCGCGCCGCGGCGCGCATGGCGGTGGCCGAGGCGGTCACCAACATCGCCGCGGCGCCGATCGAGTCGATTCGCCGCATCAAGCTGTCGGCCAACTGGATGGCGGCTTGCGGCGATCCGGCCGAAGATGCCGATCTCTTCGACGCGGTCGAGGCCTGCACCACGTTGTGCCGGCAGATCGGGATCTCGATTCCGGTGGGCAAGGATTCGCTGTCGATGCGCACCGTCTGGCAGGAGCGCGTCGTCGGCCAGATCGCCGAGACCACGCTCGACAAGCAGGTGCTCGCGCCCACCTCGCTGGTCGTCACCGCGTTCGCTCCGGTCACCGACGCGCGGCGCGTGCTCACGCCGCAGCTCGTGCGCGGCGTCGATTCGGTGCTGATCCTGATCGACCTGGGGCTCGGGCGCCAGCGACTCGGCGGCTCGGCGCTCGCGCAGGTGACGCAGCAACTGGGCAACGAGACGCCCGACCTCGACGAGCCCGATGCGCTCGTGCGCTTCTTCGCGGTGATCCAGCGGCTGAACGCCGAAGGCCGGCTGCTCGCCTACCACGACCGCTCCGACGGCGGCCTGTTCGCCACCGTCTGCGAGATGGCCTTCGCCGGGCGCTGCGGAGTGGCGGTGAACCTCGACCTGCTCACGATCGATCCGAACGCCGAAGACTGGGGCGACTACAAGATCCGCCCCGAACAGGTGTCGGTGCAACGCAACGAGCGCACGATCGAGGCGCTGTTCAACGAAGAACCCGGTGCAGTGGTGCAGGTGCGCGCCGCCGACCGCGACGCGGTGCTCGGTGTGCTGCGCGAGGCCGGCCTGTCGAAGCACTCGCACGTGATCGGCAAGCCGCAGACGAAAGAGGCGATCGAGTTCTACCGCGACGCGAAGCTCGTCTACGCCGCCTCGCGCGCGGCGCTCGAGCAGGCCTGGAGCGAAACCAGCCACCGCATCGCCGCTCTGCGCGACCATCCCGAATGCGCCGCGCAGGAATTCGAGCGCATTGCGCGCACCGACGATCCCGGCCTGCACCTGAAGCTCGGCTTCGATCCGGCCGAAGACGTCGCCGCGCCGTACCTGGCGCGCGGCGCGCGCCCGCGCGTGGCGATCCTGCGCGAGCAGGGGGTGAACAGCCAGATCGAGATGGCGGCCGCCTTCCATCGCGCCGGCTTCGACGCGTTCGACGTGCATATGACCGACCTGGTCGAGGGCCGCCACCAGCTCGCCGGGTTCCGCGGGCTGGTCGTCTGCGGCGGCTTCTCGTACGGCGACGTGCTCGGCGCGGGCAGCGGCTGGGCCAGGTCGATCCTTTTCAACGCGGCGCTGTCCGAGCAGTTCGCGCTGTTCTTCGGCCGTGCCGACACCTTCACGCTGGGCGTCTGCAACGGCTGCCAGATGATGTCGCAGCTGAAGGCGATCATTCCCGGCGCGACGCACTGGCCGCGCTTCCTGCGCAACCGCTCCGAACAGTACGAGGCGCGCCTGTCGATGGTCGAAGTGCTCGATTCGCCGTCGGTGCTGCTCGCCGGCATGGCCGGCAGCCGCATGCCGATCGTCGTCGCGCACGGAGAGGGGCGCGCGCACTTCGATTCCGGCGACCAGCAGCGCCACGCGGGCGCTGCGCTGCGCTTCGTCGACAACGACGGCTCGCCGGCGCACGCCTATCCTGCCAACCCGAACGGCTCGCCCGACGGCCTGGCAGGCTTCACCAGCGCCGACGGCCGCGCGACGATCCTGATGCCGCACCCGGAACGGGTGTTCCGCTCGGTGCAGATGAGCTGGCGCGACCCGTCGCTCGGCGAGGATTCGCCGTGGATGCGCATGTTCCGCAACGCTCGCGCCTGGGTCGGCTGAGAGCCGATGCTGTCCACCGTCAACGTCACGATGCAGTTCGGGGCGAAGCCCCTGTTCGAGAACGTCTCGGTCAGGTCCGGCGAGGGCAACCGCTACGGCCTGATCGGGGCCAACGGCTCGGGCAAGTCCACCTTCATGTAGATCCTCGCCGGCGAACTCGAACCGAGCTCGGGACAGGTGATGCTCGACGCCAACGAGCGGCTCGGCACGCTGCGCCAGGACCAGTTCGCGTTCGAGGACCAGCGGGTGCTCGACGTGGTGATGATGGGCCACGCCGGGATGTGGCAGGCGAAGAGCGAGCGCGACGCGATCTACGCCGATCCCGACGCGAGCGAAGACGACTACATGCTCGCTTCCCGTACATCCGCTTCGAGCAGGCCCGGCCGATGCATCGGCTGGCGGTGGAGGTCGAAGGGCTCGGGTACCGCCACGAGGGCGCGCAGCAGCCGGTCTTCAGCGGCTTTTCCACGATCGTCGAGGCGGGCGACAAGGTGGCGATCGTCGGCGCCAGTGGCGCCGGAAAGACGACGCTGCTGCGTTGCCTCGCGGGGGCGGCGCCCGCAGGCCCGGCGCCCACGCGCGGCTGCTGTTCCCGGGCGACGAGGTGCGCAAGCCGGTGCGCCGCGCCGTGCACGGGCACCCTGTCGACGTGCGCGCCCAGGTCCCGTGGGGGCGAGGGCACGCGCGTCACGCCGACGGGATGAAGTCGGGATCGTCCTGGTGCCTGCGCTCGAAACGCAGGAAGTCGTAGTAGCCGCACTTGCTGCCGTTCGGGTACTGCCGGCACACGACGGGTCGCGCCGCGTAGACGGTGCAGCGGCGTTCGCCGGTGTCGAAGAAGCGGCAGATCGAGCCGTAGATCTCGTCCTTGCGATGCCGCAGGATCCGCTCGTCGCTGTCGGCGTCGCGGTAGCGCCGCGTGAAGCGCTTCTCCGCCTCGGCGGTCGTCAGGCCGAAGTGTTTCGCGAGCCGGGCGAGGTCGCTGTTCCTCACTTCGATGCGCGGATAGCTGCAGCAGTAGCCCGGACACTTCGAGCAGTCGTAGGCGATCTTCGCGGGCCTGGCGGCGGACATGTCGGTGGCGGCGGGGCGGTCGGCGGGAGCGCAAGTGTAGCGCAGCCGGCACCGGGCGGCCGCCGATGCGCCGCGCCGCCGGCGCGTCGCGAGCGCGACTCAGTCACGGGCGCGCCGGCGCAGCATCCGCCTGACGAAGCGCGCCGGATCGAGCGCGCGCAGCAGGTCGGCTTCCAGCGGCATCGGGTCGCCTTCGACGAGCGCCGGCAGCAACCCGGCCGCGAGCGCCGACCACAGCAGCCCGCGCGAGCCGAACGCGAAGGCGCCGAACAGGCCGCTTGCGCGCGGCACCGGCAACCGGTCGTTGCGCAGCAGGGCCGCGGCTTCGCGCAGTGCCGCCGCCTCGTCGGGCAACTGGCCGATCACCGGCATCCGGTCGGTGCTGGCGTAGCGATGGCCCACGGGACCCGATCGTGCCCCCTCGAGCCAGGCTGCCGCGTCGCCTCCGATCATGCGCGCGAGCCGGCGCAGGTTGGCGGCGTCGACTTCGCGCGACGGTTCGAGTGATTCGCCATCGTCGTAGCTGGCGCCGGCGAGAATCATGTCGCCAAGAGGAGCCGCGTAGGCGTCACCGCCCAGCACGGTGCGCAGCGCTCCGATGCGTTCGCGCGCCACCAGCGTGCCTTGTCCGCGAACGCGCCGCAATGCGAGCGAACCGCTCGCCGCCAGTCGTGCGGCATCGCCCGCGTTCGCGAGGATCGTGATCGCGGCTTCGCCGAGCACGCGCTCGTCCGCCGCGCGGGCGCGCCATCCGCCAGGAACCGGTTCGAGCGACGCGACCGGACTGCCCGTGCGCAGCGTCACGCCCGGCGTGGCCAGCCACGCGCGGGCTGGTTCCGCCGGATCGAGCGCGTCGCATCCGGGCAGCCACAGCCCGCCGCGCGGCAGGCGCAGGCCGGCTGCGTCCGACGCCTCGTCGGGCGTCAGTTGCCGCGCGAAGGTGTCGGGAAACCCGAGCCGCGAGAGCATCGCCGCGCGGCGTGCGGTCTCGCGCTCGTCGGCGTCGAGCAGCAGTTTGCCGAGCGGCGTGCGCGCCGGCATCGCCGGGTCGTGCAGCCGCCATTCGAGCGCGGCGCGGCTCAGGCGCGCGAGCGGATTGTCGTCGGGCGACAGGTGCGGATGATCCGCACACAGGGGTTGCGCCGAGCCGCCGCGCAACGGCCCGGCCGCGGCTTCGAGCACGGTGACTTCCCAGCCGCGGCGCGCGAAGCCGGCGGCCGTTGCCGTGCCCGCCAGGCCCGCGCCGACGACCAGCACGGTGCGCGCAGGCCAGTGCGACGGCTCGGGCGCCCGGGCGCCGCGCCAGCGCGGCGCGTGACGAGCGCGCAGCCGATGACGCTTGTCCGCGTAGCCGGCCACGCGCTCGACTTCGAAACCCGCGCCGGCGAGCGCCTCGCGCACTGCGCCCGCAGCCGACCAGGTCGCCAGCGTGGCCCCGGGGCGTGCGAGCCGCCCCAGCGCCCGCAGCAGTGCCGGATCCCACATGCGGGGATTGCGCGCCGGTGCGAAGCCGTCGAGGAAGAACGCATCGGCGGCGAGGCGCAGCTTCGGCACCAGCGCGGGCGCGTCGCCGAAGCACAGCGTCAGCGTGACTGCCTCGGCCTCGAAGACCACGCGATGCATGCCCGGCAGCGCCGCGGGCCACTGTTCGAGCAGCCGCCGCGCGTCGCCCGGCGCCGCACCGAGCGCATCGAGCCCGCGGCGCAGGTCGTCGAGGCCGAGCGGATGCGCTTCCACCGACACGTAGTGCAGCCGGGCGGGCGACGCGCCGCGTTCGCGCCAGGCCTGCAGCGTCGCGAGGAAGTTCACCCCCAGCCCGAAGCCGAGTTCGAGCACCGTGAACGACGCAGCCGGTCGCTGCCGGCCGAGTTCGTCCCAGCGCTGCGGCAGCGCGCAACCCTCGACGAAGACCGCGCGCGACTCGGCCCAGGCGCCGGCGCGGCTGCGGAACACGTCGCGATACAGCGTGCTGGTCGGCGTGCCGCTCTCGTCGAAGACCAGCGGCGGATGGGGCGCGAAGGCGGGCATGGGGCAGTCGATGGCGGCGATCCCGAGGGCGCCCCGGACACAGCGGGGCGCGCAACGGTAGGTTACAGTGCAGGCATCGAAGGCGAGGGCGAAGCAGATGATCAGGGCTCACTGGCAGGACCGCATCGAAGTGGCGCTGGGCTTGTGGCTGGTCGCTTCGCCGTTCGTTCTGGGCATGGCGCACCAGCTGGCCGCATGGTCGGCGATGCTCGCCGGAGTGGCCGTCGTCACGCTGGCGGTCGAGGCTTTCTACTATCCCGAGATCGTCGAGGAGTGGGGCAACCTGGCGGTGGGCATCGGGCTCGCGGCCTCGCCGTGGCTGTTCGGCTATGACGGCGAACGCATCGCCATGGCGAACGCGCTCGCCTGCGGCATCGCGATCGCCGCGCTGTCGTTCTGGACCGCGGAGGACATCCAGCGCGAGCAGCGTGACGCGCGCTGAGACGCGGCCGCGGCAGGCGCCGATGGGGTGGCTCGCGCGCCTGGCGCGCTGGTTCGACGAGAATGTCGCGTCGCTCGGCCGCGACATGCGGCTGTCGTACCTGCCTCCGCTGATGGTCTACATGGCGGCGGGCATCTCCGGGCTCACCGCGATCGTCGGCACTTTCTTCGTCAAGGAATACCTCGGTCTGTCGGCCGAATTCCTGGCGGCGCTCGGCTTCTGGGCCGGCTTGCCGTGGGCGCTGAAGATGCCGCTGGGCCACCTGGTCGACCTGATGTGGCGCTTCAAGGCCGGGTTCGTCTGGCTTGGCGCGTCGCTGATCGCCGCGAGCCTGCTGATCATGATCGGTCTGCTCGCGGATCCGCGCGCCATGGCCACGGTGATGCGCGCCGAAGCCTGGTACGTGCTCTCCGCGCTGCTCGCGCCGATCGGCTACGTGACCCAGGACGTGGTCGCCGATGCGATGACGGTGGAGGCCGTGCCGCACCACGACGAATCCGGCCAGCCGATCGGCGAGGAGCGGCGACGCTCGATGCACACCACGATGCAGACGCTCGGCCGCGTGGCGATCATCGGCGGCGGCGTGCTGGTGGCGCTGGCCAACGTGTTCCTGTTGCGCGGCGCCGGCACGCTGCCCGAGGCGCAGAAGGTCGAGGTCTACGTGTTCGTGCACCAGCTGGCGCTGTCGATCCCGGTCGTGTCGGTGGCCGGGGTGGTGTTCGCCGCCTGGCTGCGCCGGCGCAACCGTCGGGCGCTGCGCGCACAAGGCCTTGCCGAGGCCGAGATCGATGCACGGCTCGAAGTGCACACGAAGCGTCCGCCGGTGAACTGGTGGGTGCTCGGCGGCGGGCTGGCGTTCGCGGTCGTGTCGGTCACGATCGGGCTGAGCGACTTCCGCTGGAGTGAAGAACTGATCTTCGGCGCGTCGATGGCGATCGTCGTCGCGCTGATGTGGCGGCTGCTGCGCGAGCTCGCGCCGCAGGCGCGTGGCGCGCTGCTGGGCACCGCGATCGTGGTCTTCGTGTTCCGCGCCACCCCCACCGCGGGCGCGGGCCAGACCTGGTGGATGATCGACGAGCTGGGCTTCGACCAGCAGTTCCTGTCGGTACTCTCGGTGATCGGGAGCGCGCTCACGCTGGCCGGCCTGTTCGTCTTCAGGCGCTTCATGGCCGAGCGCTCGATCTACTACATCGTCGGCTTCCTCACCGTGATCGGCACGTTGCTGATGCTGCCGATCGTCGGCATGTACTACGGCCTGCACCACTGGACCGCCGCTCACACCGGCGGGCTGGTCGACGCCCGCTTCATCGCGCTGGTGGACACCGCGATCGAGTCGCCCCTGGGACAGATCGCGATGGTGCCGATGCTGGCCTGGATCGCCAACTCGGCGCCCGAGAAGCTCAAGGCCACCTATTTCGCGGTGATGGCCTCGTTCACCAACCTGGCGCTGTCGGCCTCGCAGCTCGGCACGAAGTGGCTGAACCAGGTCTTCGTGATCACGCGCCAGGTGAAGGATCCGCTGAGCGGCGCGATCTCCGCGCCCGCCGACTATGCCCAGCTGGGCGAACTGATGCTCGTGGTGCTGCTGATCGCGCTGGCTGCGCCGCTGGGCACGATTGCGCTGGTGCGGCTGGCCCGGCTGCGCAGCGCCTGAGGGGCCTGCGCGGCGCATCGCGCCCGCGCGATCCCCGCGGATAGAATCGGCCGATGATGCGTGCCCTCGCACGACCGGCCGCACGTGCGCCGGCCGTCATAGCCTTCCTGCTGGTCTCGCTCGCGGCGCACCTCGCGGTGCTGCGCGGGGCGAGCGTGGCGGGCCGGGTGGCATCGCCTTCGCACGAGCCCATGCCGGTGACGGTCGACCTGATCGTGGCGCCGGCGCCACGGCCGGCGGCGGCTGCCGCCCCGGTGGCCGCGCGGCCCGATCCGGTTGCGCATCGCCGGCCGCGTCCGGCGCGCCGTGCTGCGCCGGTGCCTGCTGCAGCATCGCCCGACGCATCGGCGCCCGAGGCGCTGCCGCCCGTGGCGTCGCTGGCCGACTCCGATCCGTTCGGCGCGATGCTCGGCCTGGCGCAGGACGATGCCCTGCCGATCGGGCCGACGCAGGCGACGGAGGCGGATACCGCGCCGTCCGCCCAAGCCGGGCCGCCCGCCGGGGCAGCGCCGGACGCCGGGGCGGCGCCGGACGCCGCGCAGGCCGCGCTGCCGGCCGAAGCGCCGATCGTGGTCGCGCCGCAGTCGGGCGCGGTGCGCTATCGGGTGCACTACGGCGATCCCGTGGACGGCAACGTGGTGGCCACGCTCGAGCAGTCGTTCGAGATCGGCACGCATCACTACCGCCTGCACAGCGAGGGCAGGGCGAAAGGCCTGGTCTCCTGGTTCTATCGGGGCTCGCTGGTACAGGACAGCGTCGGCACCGTGTCGACGGCCGGCCTGGCACCGTCGAGCTATCGCGAGCAGCGCGGCGATCGCGCGCCGCGCTCGGCCACGATCGACCCGGCACACGGCGAGGTGGTCTTCGGGTCGGGCCAGCGCCGCCAGGCGCCCCCGGGCGTGCAGGACCGCCTTTCGGTCGCGGTGCAACTGGCGCTCATGCGCCAGGCGCGGCCGCAGCAGTTCGAACCGGGCGCGACGATCCGGCTGCCGATGCTCGGCAATTCGAGCGTCGAACCGGTCGACTGGATCGTGATCGGCGAGGAGACGGTCGCAACCGACGCGGGCACCGTGCGCGCGCTGCGCCTGCAGCGCCCCGGCGTCGGCGACGATCCGGCGATCGACCTCTGGCTCGCGCTGGACGCGCGCATCGTGCCGGTACGCATGCGCGTCACCGAGCCGACCGGGCGCGCGCTCGACCAGGTGCTCGCTTCACAGTGAGCAGCCCTGCGGCGGATCCGCGCGCCGGATGCGCTATGCTGGCCGCCATGTCACGCGTGTTCCACCGCGCACTCGGGCGCGGCTATCCGGTCGCCGTCTCGGGCGGTGGCGCAGTGCTTCGCGACGCCGACGGCAAGGCCTACATCGACGCATCCGGCGGCGCTGCCGTCTCGTGCCTGGGCCACGGCCACCCGGACGTCGTCGCCGCGATGCACGCGCAGATCGACCGGCTGTCGTACGCCCACACCAGTTTTTTCACGACCGAAGTCGCCGAGCGCCTGGCCGACACCCTGGTGGCCGATGCGCCCGAAGGCATCGGCCAGGTGTACTTCGTCTCCGGCGGTTCCGAGGCGGTCGAAGCGGCGCTGAAGATGGCGCGCCAGTACTTCGTCGAGATCGGGCAGCCCGAGCGGCGGCACTTCATCGCGCGACGCCAGAGTTACCACGGCAACACGCTGGGGGCGCTCGCCGTCGGCGGCAACGCCTGGCGGCGCGCGCAGTTCGCGCCGCTGCTGATCGAAGTCGCACATGTTTCGCCCTGCTACGAATACCGCGAGCGCGGCGCCGACGAGGCACCCGAAGCCTACGGCCGGCGCCTGGTGGCCGAACTGGCTGCCGAGATCGAGCGCCTGGGCCCGGGCAACGTGATCGCGTTCGTGGCCGAGACGGTCGGCGGTGCGACCTCCGGCGCAATCACCCCGGTGCCCGGCTACCTGCGCGGCGTGCGCGAATTGTGCGACCGCCACGGCATCCTGCTGATCCTCGACGAGGTGATGTGCGGCATGGGCCGCACCGGCACGCTGCACGCCTGCGAGCAGGAAGGTGTCTCGCCCGACCTGATGACGATCGCGAAGGGACTGGGCGGCGGCTACCAGCCGATCGGGGCGGTGCTCGTGCAGCAGCGCATCGTCGATGCGTTCGCGCGCGGCAGCGGCTTCTTCCAGCACGGCCACACTTATCTCGGCCACGCGGTGGCGTGCTCGGCCGCGCTCGCGGTGCAGCAGGTGATCCGCCGCGACGGCCTGCTCGATGCCTGCGTGCGGCGCGGCGATGAACTCCGTGCGGGGCTCGTCGCGCGTTTCGGCGCGCATCCGCACGTGGGCGACATCCGCGGGCGCGGCCTGTTCCGGGCGATCGAGCTGGTGGCCGATCGCGCGACGAAGAAGCCGTTCGACCCGTCGCTGAAGCTGCACGCGCGCATCAGGCAGGAAGCGATGGCGCGCGGTCTGCTCGTCTACCCGATGGGCGGCACGATCGACGGGCGCCGGGGCGATCACGTGCTGCTCGCTCCCCCGTTCATCGTCTCGCCGCAGGAAATCGGCCAGGTCGTGGAGCGGCTGGGCGAGGCGGTCGACGCCTCGATCGCTGCACTGGCGTCGGGATGATCCCGACTTGTCTCGCGCCGGCGGACCCGCATAATGGCGCCGGTTCAACGGTTCCCAACCTCGGAGTCCTGCAATGAACAAGATCCTGAAAGCAGCACGGTTCGCCGCTATCGTCGGCGCCGCGCTGTCGGCCTCGGCGTTCACGACGCCGGTGGCGGCGCAGAGCAAGTTCATCACCATCGGCACCGGCGGCGTCACCGGCGTCTACTACGCGGCGGGCGGGGCGATCTGCCGGCTGGTCAACAAGGATCGTGCGAAGCACGGCATCCGCTGCTCGGTGGAATCCACCGGCGGCTCGGTGTTCAACGTGAACACGATCAAGGCCGGCGAGCTCGACCTCGGTTTCGCGCAGTCCGACGTGCAGTACAACGCGCTGAAGGGCGTCGGCCAGTTCAAGGACGCCGGTCCCTGGGCGGACGAGCGTGCGGTGTTCTCGGTGCACCCCGAGCCCTTCACCGTCGTCGCGCGCAGGGAAGCGAACATCAAGTCGTTCGCCGACTTCAAGGGCAAGCGTTTCAACGTCGGCAACCCCGGTTCGGGCACGCGCGCTTCGATGGAAGAACTGCTGGCGGCGATGGGCTGGAAACTCGGCGACTTCGGCCTGGCCGCCGAGCTGAAGGCCGACGAACACGGCCCGGCGCTTTGCGACGGCAAGATCGACGGTTTCTTCTACGCGGTCGGCCATCCGTCGGCGAACATCCAGGATCCGACCACTTCGTGCGCCGCGCAACTCGTCTCGCTCACCGGCCCGGCGATCGACAGACTGCTCGCCGACAAGCCGTACTACGCGAAGGCCACGATTCCCGGCGGCCTGTACCCGAACAACCCGCAGCCGACCGAAACCTACGGCGTGCTCGCAACGGTGGTCGCCTCGGCGAAGACGCCGGCCGACACGGTCTACCAGGTGGTGAAGGCGGTGTTCGACAACTTCGACGAATTCAGGAAACTGCACCCGGCGCTGGCCAACCTGAAGCCCGAGAACATGGTGAAGGACGGCCTGTCCGCGCCGCTGCACGAGGGGGCGTTGCGCTACTACAAGGAAAAAGGCTGGGTGAAGTAGCAGGCGGATGAGCCAGAGCGGCAAGCCGTCGGCCGAACTGCAGCAGCTCGTCGCCGACGCCGACACCGGCGGGCGCGCCGCCGCCGGCCTCTCGGGGGCCGTGATCAGCGTCGTAGCGATCGCCTGGTCGCTCTGGCAACTCTGGTACGCCTCGCCGCTGCCGTTCTCGCTCGGCGTCGGGCTGCTCAACGACACCGAGGCGCGGGCGCTGCACCTGGCGCTGGCACTGTTCCTCGGTTTCCTGGCGTATCCCGGTTCGCGCCGGCGCGGCGTACGCTATCGCGTTCCGCCCGCCGACTGGGCGATGGCCTTCGTTGGCGCCTTCGCCGGCGCTTACCTGTTTCTCTTCTACAACCAGCTCGCCACGCGTCCGGGCGTGCCGATCGCGCAGGACATCGTGGTCGCCACCGTGGGCATGGTGCTGCTGCTCGAGGCCACGCGTCGCGCGGTAGGCCTGCCGATGACGATCCTGGCGCTCGTCTTCCTCGCGTACATCTTCCTCGGGCCGTGGCTGCCCGACGTGGTCTCGCACAAGGGCGCATCGCTCGAGCGGATGATCTCGCACATGTGGCTCACCACCGAAGGCGTCTACGGCGTGGCGCTCGGGGTGTCGGTGTCGTTCATCTTCATCTACGTGCTGTTCGGCTCGCTGCTCGACCGCGCCGGTGCCGGCAACTACATGATGCAGGTTGCATTCGCCGCGCTCGGGCACCTGCGCGGCGGGCCGGCCAAGGTCGCCGTCGTCTCCTCGGGCCTGAATGGCCTGATCTCCGGGTCGTCGGTGTCGAACGTCGTCTCGGGCGGCATCTTCACGATTCCGCTGATGAAGAAGGCGGGCTACGGCGGCGTGAAGGCCGGCGCGATCGAGACCGCCTCGTCGGTCAACGGCCAGATCATGCCGCCGGTGATGGGCGCGGCGGCGTTCCTGATGGTCGAGTACGTCGGCATCCCGTATTCCGACATCGTCAAGCACGCGTTCCTGCCGGCGGTGATCTCCTACATCGCGCTCTTCTACATCGTGCACCTCGAAGCGCTCAAGCTCGGCATGAACCCGAGTGCGGTGCGCCGGCCGCGTCCGATGCGCGAGCGGCTGCTCGGCTGGGGCTTCGGACTGAGCGGAACGATCATCGTCTGCGCGCTCGTCTACTGGGTCGCGCTGGGCGCGCAGCAGCTCTTCGGCGAGAGGGCGATCTGGATCGTCGGCGCGCTGCTGCTCGCCACGCACGTCGCGCTGCTGCGCGATGCGGCGCGCAACCCCGACCTGCCGCAGGACATCGACATCGACAACCCGGTGCTGCCCGACACCTGGCCGACGGTGCGCGCCGGGCTGCACTTCCTGATCCCGATCGGCGTGCTGATCTGGTGCCTGATGATCGAGCAGCTGTCGCCGGCGCTGAGCGCGTTCTGGGCGACGACGACCCTGATCGTGCTGATGGCCACGCAGCGGCCGATCGTCGCGTTCTTTCGCAGCCGGCCGATGCTGCCCGAGTGGCGCACCGGTTTTCGCGAGGTCGTGCAGGGCCTGAACGACGGCGCGCGCAACATGATCGCGATCGGCATCGCGACCGCGACCGCCGGCATCATCGTGGGCGGAATCACGCTCACCGGCCTGGGCTTCCGGATGACCGACTTCGTCGAGGTCGTCTCGCAGGGCAACGTGGTCGTTATGCTGCTGTTCACCGCCTTCGTCTGCCTGGTGCTCGGCCTGGGCGTGCCCACCACGGCGAACTACATCCTGGTCGCTTCGCTGATGGCGCCGGTGATCGTCGAACTGGGCGCGCAGAGCGGGCTCATCATTCCGCTGATCGCGGTGCACCTGTTCGTCTTCTATTACGGAATCATGGGCGACATCACGCCGCCGGTGGGCCTGGCGACTTTCGCCGCCGCGGCGATCTCGGGCGAGGACGCGATCAGGACCGGCATCCAGGGGTCGCTCTACGCGCTGCGCACCGTGGTGCTGCCGTTCGTCTTCATCTTCAATCCGGCGCTGCTGCTGATCGACGTGCACGGATGGTTCGAGGTCGCGATCGTCGCGTTCGCCTCGATCGTCGCCTCGCTCACGTTCGCGGCGGCGACGATGGCGTGGTTTCGCGTGCGCTGCCGCTGGTGGGAGGTGGCCGTGCTGCTGCTGGCCACCTTCGCGCTGTTCCGTCCCGACTGGTTCATGGATCGCTTCACGCCGCCATACAGGGAGGTCGGGGCCGCGCAGATCTTCGAGGTGGCACGGCAACTGGGCGAGGGCGACCGGCTGGCGCTGGTCATCGCCGGCACCAACCTGGAAGGCGACGAGGTGCGCAAGACCGTCGGCGTGCAGTTGCGCGAGCCCGGCGACGGGCGCAAGCGCCTGCAGGAGGCCGGGCTCACGATCACCGCGCTCGGCGACCAGGTGCAGATCGCCAACGTGCGCTTCGGCAGTCGCGCGAAGAAGAACGGCTTCGAGATCGGCTGGACGGTGGGGGGCGTGCTCGTGCCCACCGAGCGGCCGTCGATGTACTGGGTCTACATTCCCGGGCTGCTGCTGGTGGCGCTGCTCTGGTGGTGGCAGGGCCGGCGGATGCCGCGCGCGGCGCCGGCAGCCTGAACGCGCCGGCGCTCCGAGCGCACCCGGGGGCGCCTGCTCAGCCCGCGCCGATCCAGCCGGCCCAGGCGGCGAGGTCGACGTTGCCGCCGCTGACGATCACGCCGACGCGCCGGCCGTGCCAGCGCGGCGCCGCGGCGAACGCGCCGGCGGCTGCCAGGCAACCGGTGGGCTCGACCACCATCTTCATGCGCTCGGCGAAGAAGCGCATCGCCTGCACCAGATCCGCGTCATCGACGGTGAGGATGTCGCGCACCCGCTCGCGGATGATCGGGAAAGTGAGCTCGCCCAGATGCGTGGTCATCGCGCCGTCGGCGATCGTCGTGGGCACCGCGATCGTCACGATGCGGCCGGCGCGCAGCGACTGCAGGCCGTCGTCGCCCGCCTCGGGCTCCACCCCGTAGACTGCGCAATCGGGCGCCATCGCCTGTGCGGCGAGCGCGCAGCCGGCGAGCAGGCCGCCCCCGCCCAGGCAGACGAAGAGCGCATCGAGCGGCCCCACCTCCTCGAACAGTTCGAGGGCCGCGGTCCCCTGGCCGGCGATCACGTCGGCGTGGTCGTACGGCGGGATGAGCGTTGCGCCGCGCTCGCGGGCAATGCGTTGCGCGAGCGCCTCGCGGTCTTCGGTGAAGCGGTCATGGGTGACGATCTCGCCGCCGTAGCCGCGGGTGGCGGCCAGCTTGGCCGCCGGCGCATCCGAGGGCATCACGATCGTCGCCGACACGCCGAGCTCGCGCGCAGCCAGCGCGATCGCCTGCGCGTGGTTGCCCGAGGAGAACGTGACCACGCCTGCCCGCTGCTGCGCGGGCGAGAGCCGGGCGATCGCGTTGAATGCACCGCGGAACTTGAACGCGCCCATGCGCTGGAAGTTCTCGCACTTGAAGAAGAGCGACGCGCCGGCGCGCGCATCGGCGGTGGCCGAGCGCAGCACCGGCGTGCGGTGCGCATGACCGCGCAGCCGCCCGGCGGCGGCCTGGACATCGACGAAACCGGGAAGGGGCATGGCGTGGCGCGAAGGGCAGGACAAGGTCCGCGGGATCGACAGCATACGTCGATCGTGCCTACAGCAGCAGCCGCGCCAGGTTCGTGCACAGCAACGCGAGGGCCGCCAGGAACAGCGCGCCCAGTGCCACCTGCTGGTAGGCGCGTTCGCTCGCCTGCCTGAAGAGCCTCGCGCCGAGCACGCCTCCGCCAAAGAACACCGGGGCGAGGTATGCGGCGCTGCTCGCGCCGTCGAACGTCAGCAGGCCGAAGAGCATCATCGAAACCACTGCGGCCAACTGCGCGACACCCGAGACGACGATCAGGTCCGCGCGCTTGCGCCGGGCCGGGTCGCTGCCGGCGAGGATGTACAGCACGAGGGGTGGGCCGCCGATCGAACCGAACCCGGTCAGGAACCCCGACACGATTCCGGCCCCCGTCTCGCCACCGGATCCGCGAGGCAGCGGCAGATCCGTACCGCGCCACATGAGCCCGGCCATCGCGACGACCGCTGCGCTGATCGCGAGATTGCTCAGCAACGGGTCGAGCTCCCGCAACGCGAAATGACCGATCGGAATCGCGACGAGCGCCGACAGGCCCATCGTCGCCAGCCGATGCCGGGTCGTATGCGCGAGACTGGAGGGAACCAGCATCAGCGTCGCCAGTGCCTCGAGCAGGGTGCCGATCGCGACGGCGGGGATCGGCCCCATGGCGAGCCCCAGCACAGGCACGAGCAGCAGCGACGAGCCGAAGCCCGAGAAGCCGCGCAGGAGTCCGGCCGCGAGGGTGACGACAAGGATTGCCGCGATCCAGAGGCCGCCCAGGCCCGCGAACTCCGCCATGGCTTCGATCGAACCGACCCGGCGCTGCGGCGCTCAGACGCGGATGCGCGCGGCCATCGCCTGCAGCGCCTCGAACGCCGGGTCGCGACGCGGCCAGCCGAGCGTGACTGCATCGCCGCAGTGGCGCGGCAGCACGTGCAGGTGCAGGTGGGGCACCGTCTGCCAGCCCGCGACGCGGTTGGCCTGCAGGATGGTCACGCCATCGGCCGCGAATTCGCGCTCCACCACGATCGCGATGCGCCGCGCCGCGCGCATCAGCGCCGTGGCGGTTTCCTCGTCGGCGTCCATCAGCGTTTCGTAGGGCCGGACCGAGGCCACGATCACGTGGCCGTCGTTGACCTGGCCCGCGTCCATGAACGCGAACACGTGCTCGTCCGCGTAGACGCGCGCACAGGGCAATTCGCCGGCGTGCAGCCTCTCGAAGATCGTCGGCATGATCAGGGCTCCAGGGGTGGAAGAGGGCCGAAGAACCGGGGGAGGAGGATCCCGGAAGCCGGGTCGCGGGGCAATACCCGTACTGTCAGAGCAGCCGTGTCCGGGATTCTACAATTCGCGGATGACGCTTCCGCCTGCCGCCCGCTTCTCCGTCCCAAGGGAAAAACTCAGGTTCGTGCTGCTCGAGGGCATCCATCCCTCGGCGGTCGACACCCTTCGAGCCCATGGCTACACCAACGTCGAGACATTCAGGCAGTCGCTCTCGGGCGACGAGCTGGTTCGCGCGATCGAGCGCGCCCACTTCGTGGGCATCCGCTCGCGCACGCACCTCACCGAGGAGGTGATCGCGCGCGCGCCCAGGCTGAGCGCGATCGGCTGCTTCTGCATCGGCACCAACCAGGTCGACCTCGATGCGGCGGCGCGCCGCGGCATCCCGGTGTTCAACGCCCCGTACTCGAACACGCGCAGCGTCGCCGAACTGGTGCTGGGCGAAATCATCATGCTGATGCGCGGGATCCCCGCGAAGAACGCGAAGCTGCATCGCAACGGCTGGGAGAAGAGCGCCGCCAACTCCTACGAAGTGCGCGGCAAGACGCTGGGCGTGGTCGGCTACGGCCACATCGGCACGCAGATCGGCATCCTCGCCGAGCAGCTCGGCATGTCGGTGCTGTTTCACGACATCGAGAAGAAGCTGCCGCTGGGAAACGCGCGGCAGGCAGCCTCGCTCGACGCGCTGCTCGCCGAATCCGACGTGGTGACGCTGCACGTGCCGGCAACCCCGGCCACGAAGAACATGATCGCCGCCGTGCAGCTCGCGAAGATGAGGCGCGGCAGCCATCTGATCAACGCCTCGCGCGGCGACGTGGTCGACATCGACGCCCTGGCCGCGGCGCTCGCGAGCGAGCACCTGCACGGGGCGGCGATCGACGTGTTCCCGATCGAGCCCAGCGGCAACGAGGGCGTATTCGAGTCGCCGCTCACCCGCTTCGACAACGTGATCCTCACGCCGCACATCGGCGGCTCGACCTCCGAGGCGCAGGCGAACATCGGCGGCGAGGTGGCCGCCAAGCTGCTGCGCTACAGCGACAACGGCTCCACCGTCACCGCGGTCAACTTCCCCGAGGTGTCGCTCCCCGAGCACACCGGCAAGAGCCGGCTGCTGCACGTGCACCGCAACGTACCGGGTATCATCGCGCGCATCAACGAGCGCTTCTCCCGCGCCGGCATCAACATCGCCGCCCAGTACCTGCAGACCGATGCGCGGCTGGGCTACGTGGTGATCGACGTCGACGCTTCGGCCAGCCAGGTCGCGCTCGACGAGATCGCGGCGATCGAAGGAACGATTCGCTGCCGCATCCTGTACTGAACTCCCGAAGAGCGGGGCGAGATGGACGAACTGCAGTTGAAGCGACCCGGGAAGGCGGCCGTGCCCGTCGCGGTCCCGGCTTTCGCGCTCTGGCAACTGGGCTTCCGGCCCTTCTACCTGCTGGCCAGCATCTTCAGCGCGATCAGCGTCGGCCTGTGGACGCTGCAGTACTCGGGTTGGCTCGAGGGCGCCTACCTGAAAGGGCCGCTGTGGCACGGCCACGAGATGCTGTTCGGCTACACGCTGGCAGTGATCGTCGGCTTCCTGCTCACCGCGGTGCGCAACTGGACCGGCCTGCCCACGCCCGCAGGAGCGCCGCTCGCCGCCCTGGCCGCGCTCTGGGTCCTCGGGCGCATCCTGGTGTTCACGCCGTGGAGCCTCGCCGCCGCGCTGGCAAACGCCGCCTTTCCGGTCGCGGCAGCGCTCATGATCACCGGGCCGATCGCCCGTTCGCGCAACCGGCGCAACTACTTCTTCATCGCGCTGCTGCTTCTGTTCGGACTGATCGCGCTGGCCACCCACGCGGCGCTGAACGGCGTGGTCGACGTCTCGCCGCTCTTCCCCCTGCAACTGGGGCTCGACCTGGTCCTGTTCATCATGGCGGTGATGGCAGGGCGCGTCGTCCCGATGTTCACCAACAACGGGGTGCCCGGTGCCAACGCCACCCGCCGTCCATGGATCGAACGGCTGGCACTGGGTTCGATCATCGCGTTGTTCCTCGCCGATCACCTGCAGGCGATGCCGGCGCTCGCCGGAACGGTGGCGCTCGTGGCGGCGATCGTGCACGCGGCCCGACTGGCACTGTGGCAGAGCTGGCGCACGCTGCGCACGCCGCTGGTGTGGGTGCTGCACCTCGCCTATGTCTGGATCGTGATCCATCTGCTGCTGCGCGCGCTGGCCGCGGCCGGATGGGTGGCCGAGCCGCTGGCGCTGCACGCGCTCACGCTGGGGGCGATCGGCGTGCTCACGATCGGCATGATCACCCGCACCGCGCGCGGGCACACCGCGCGGCCGCTGAAGGCCGACGGCTACGAAACCGCGGCCTACCTGCTGGTGTGCGCAGCAGCGCTTGCGCGCGTATTCGGGCCGATGCTGCTGCCGGCACACTATGTGGCCTGCGTGCAGGTCTCGGGCCTGTTGTGGGTGGCGGCCTTCGGGCTCTACGCGGTGCGCTACTGGCCGGTGCTCACGCGTCCGCGCCTGGACGGCAAGCCCGGCTAGGAAACCCGCCGGCGTTTCGCGCGTCGCCCGCCGATCCGGCCCGGTTCGCGGCGTGGCCCGCCCGGTTACCATCGGGGTTTTCGAACCCACGCGAAAGGCCCCATGGATCCGCACCGCACCCGCGTCGAACACGACCTGCTCGGCGATCGCGCCGTTCCCGACGATGCCTATTACGGCGTGCACACGCTGCGCGCGCTCGAGAACTTCCCGATCAGCGACACGCCGATCTCGATCTATCCGGCGCTGATCCGCGCGCTGGCCTGCATCAAGCAGGCGGCGGCCATGGCCAACAGCGAACTGGGCCTGCTCGACGAAGAGCGCGCCGGCTTCATCGTGCGCGCCTGCGAGGAGGTGCGCGAAGGCAGGCTGCACGGGCAGTTCGTCGTCGACGTGATCCAGGGCGGGGCCGGGACGTCGACCAACATGAACGCCAACGAGGTGATCTGCAACCGCGCGCTCGAGCTGATGGGGCGCTCGCGCGGCGACTACGCGGCGCTGCACCCGATCGATCACGTCAACATGAGCCAGAGCACGAACGACGTCTATCCGACCGCGATCAAGCTCGCGGCCTGGTTCGACATCGCAGGGTTGATCGAGGCCATGGAGACCCTGCGAGGAGCCTTCGCGGACAAGGCGCGCGAATTCGCCGACGTGCTGAAGATGGGGCGCACCCAGTTGCAGGACGCGGTCCCGATGACGCTCGGTCAGGAATTCACCACTTATGCAACGATGCTCGGCGAAGACCAGAAGCGGCTGCGCGAGGCGGCCGACCTGATCCGCGAGATCAACCTCGGCGCGACCGCGATCGGCACCGGCATCACCGCGCACCCCGACTATGCGGCGCTCGTCTGCAGGCGCCTGTCCGAGGTCTCGGGAGTGCAGCTGATCACGGCACCCGACCTGATCGAGGCAACCCAGGATTGCGGCGGCTTCGTTCAGCTCTCGGGCGTGCTCAAGCGCGTCGCGGTCAAGCTGTCGAAGACCTGCAGCGACCTGCGGCTGCTCTCGTCGGGCCCGCGCGCCGGACTGAACGAGATCGACCTCCCCGCGATGCAGGCCGGCTCCTCGATCATGCCCGGCAAGGTCAATCCGGTCATCCCGGAAGTGGTCAACCAGATCGCCTACGAGGTGATCGGCAACGACGTCACCATCACTTACGCCGCCGAAGCCGGCCAGCTGCAGCTCAATGCCTTCGAGCCGATCATCGCGCACAGCCTGTTCAAGAGCATCACGCACCTGCGCAACGGCTGCCTCACGCTGGCCGAGCGCTGCGTGCGCGGCATCACCGCGAACCGCGAGCGGCTGCGCGCGATGGTCGAGAACTCGATCGGCATCGTCACCGCGCTCAACCCGTACATCGGCTACGCCAATGCGAGCGCGGTGGCGGCCGAAGCGCACGCGACCGGCGGCTCGGTGCACGAGATCGTGCTCGCGCGCGGGCTGATGTCGCGCGAGGAGCTCGACCGCGTGATGCGCCCCGAGGAGCTGACGCGACCGCAGCCGATCCGCACGCTGGCGAAGTGAGGGCAGGCGGCCCGGCGGACACCGTGCGCGCTGCGCCGCCCTGCTACTTCAGCTGCGCGCCGGCGGAGTCGAAGACTTCGACCGTGACCGGTATGCCTGCCGCCACGCTCTGCGTGACGGTGCAGAACTGCTCGAACTGGCCGAGCACCCGATCGAGGTGCGCGAGCGAAGCGCCCGGCACGCCCACGGTGAGGCGGGCCCGGATCGCGAGCACGCGCAGGCGGTTCTCGGCATTGCGGCCGATCTCCGCCGTGATTTCGGCCGACAGCGGCTCGGGCTGCTGCTTGAACTTGCGCAGCGCGAACAGCAGCGAACTGGACAGGCAGTTGCCGACCGACGACGCGAGCAGTTCGATCGGCGACGGACCGGCGCCCTGGCCGAGCGGCGGCGGCTCGTCGCCGATCAGGCGCGGCACTGCCTCCCCGAATCGGGCCTCGAACTGGTAGTCGCGCTGCTGCGCCAGGCGCACTGTCACCTTTTCCGCACTCATTTTCCGGGCTCTCCGACCTCGCATCGATCAACAGCGCGATCTTACGCGAGACCGATCGGTCGCGCGCCGAGCGTGGACATGCGGCCGGGCGCGACGCGCAGATCGGGCGCGCCGCGGCGGTCGCCGTCCGCGCCCGCCCGCGCTATGCTCGGGTTCCATCGGGTTTCGGGGCGACTCGCGCATGCAGACCTGGCCGACCGACCGCGCCGCCGCGCTCAGCGACGGGCTGTTTTCGATCGCTGCAACGCTGCTGGTGATCGACGTGCGGCTGCCGCCGGGCGAGGAGACATTCCACTGGACGATGCTCGGGCAGATCGCGCCGAGGATCCTCGGCTACCTGATCAGCTTCGTCGTGATCGGCCAGCTCTGGATCGCCCATCACCGCAAGCTGCGCATGGTCGAGCGGATCGACGCCCGCGCGCTGTGGCTGAACCTGCTGTTCCTGATGCTCGTCGCGTTCATCCCGTTTCCCACCGCGGTGCTGAGCGAACACGGCAACCGCGACGCGGTGGTGTTCTATGCGGCGACGATCGTCGCCGCGTCGTCGATGCTGCTGCTGCTGTGGCTTCACCTCGGACGGCATCGCGACTGGCTCGTGCAGGGGCCGTCGCTGGCCGCGGAGTTCCGCCGCGAGGGCCGGCGCACGCTGCTGGTGCCGGCGGTCTTTCTGCTGTCGATGCCGCTGGCGTGGCTCGATCCCGCCTGGGCCATGTATTCGTGGCTGCTGCTGTTGCCGGCGGCGCTGCTGCTGGGCCGGCGCTGAAGCGCCGGGACCGGCGCTACGCGCCCTGCGGCGCGCTGCGATAGGGCTCGTAGAACGGCAGGAAGTCGTGCTCGGCCAGCGCCGCGTCGATCCACTCGCGCACCGCGACGCACTCGACGATGCGGCGCGCATAGGCCGCGCAGGCCGCGTCGAGCGGCACTGCGTAGGTGCGAAAGCGCAGCACCACCGGTGCGTAGAACGCGTCGGCGATGCCGAAGCCGCCGAACAGGAACGGTCCGCCCGAGACTGCCAGGCAGTCGCTCCACAACTGCGTGACGCGGGCGACGTCGGCCCGCAGCGCCGGGTCTTCGACCAGCGCGCGCTGGCCGATCTGCGGCAGGCTCGCCTCGACGTTGAAGCCGAAGCGGCTGCGCAGCGCGGTGAAGCCCGAGTGCATCTCGGCGGTGACCGAGCGGGCGCGCGCGCGCGAGGCCGGTTGCGCGGGCCACAGGTGCAGCCCCGCGAAGCGTTCGGCCAGGAACTCGGCGATCGCCAGCGTGTCCCAGATCGCGAGCGGGGTTTCGTCGACCACTGCCTGCAGCACCGGCACCTTGCCGGCCGGGCTCACCGCGGCGAGCCGGCGCTTGAATCCGGAGTCGGGCGAGGGCGAGTCGAACCGGACCATCACCTCGTCGAAGTCGATGCCCACCTGGCGCATCAGCACCCAGGGGCGCATCGACCAGGACGAGTAGTTCCGGTTGCCGATGTACAGCGTCAACGCCTTGCCCATCTCCGCTGCTCCCGTTCGCCGTCGATTATCATCGTGCCCACCCACGCGGGGGCGCGGCGAGCCGATCGTATCGCGGCGCGCACCGGTACCGCTCATTATCCATGACCAGCACGCGCCGCACGCCCCGCCATCGCAAGAAGATCGACCTCGCCCTGCAAGGCGGCGGCGCGCACGGGGCGTTCACCTGGGGCGTGCTCGACCGCCTGCTCGAGGACGAGCGCCTCGAGATCAGCGCGGTGAGCGGCTCGAGCGCCGGCGCGATGAACGCGGTGGTGATGGCTTCGGGCCTGATGGCGGGAGGGCGTCGCCAGGCGCGCGAGGCGCTGCGCAGCTTCTGGGCGAGCGTGGGTGCCTCCGCGCAGCTCAATCCGCTCAACGGCGGCCTGTTCGGTACGCTGTTCGCCAGCGCGGCGAAGTGGTCGCCGCTCGGCCAGTACCTCGACTTCGCCACGCAGGTGTTCTCGCCGTACCAGCTCAATCCGCTGAACCTCAATCCGTTGCGCCGGATGCTTGCCGACGCGGTCGACTTCGACGCCGTGCGGCGGTGCGACCGCATCGAGCTGTTCATCGGCGCCACGCAGGTGCGCTCGGGCCAGCTGCGGGTGTTCCGCAACGCCGAGCTGAGCGTCGACGTCGTGCTCGCCTCGGCCTGCCTGCCGATGGTGTTCCAGGCCATCGAGATCGACGGCGAAGCCTACTGGGACGGCGGCTACATGGGGAACCCGACGCTGCTGCCGCTGGTGCACGAAGCCACCGCCACCGACGTGCTGCTGGTGCAGGTCAACCCGATCGAGTGCGACAAGGTGCCGACCCGCGCCCCGGAGATCATGGCGCGCATCGACGAGATCACCTTCAACGGCAGCCTGATCAAGGAGATGCGCTCGATCGCGCTGCTCAAGCGCCTGCTGCGCGACGAAGGGCGGCCGATCGAGCGCTATCGGGAACCGATGTTCCAGCGGGTGCACGACCTGCGGTTGCACCGGCTCGACGGCGGCGCCGAACTGGCGCGCGCGGGCAACGGCACCCGGATGGCGGCCGACCCGGCGACACTGTCGCGCCTGCACCGTCTCGGCTCGGCCGCCGCCGACGCGTGGCTGGCGCGCAATTTCGCGCACATCGGCCGGCGCTCGACGCTCGACCTGGTGCGCGAATTCTCCGGCGAATCCGTGTCGAGACGCGCCTGATCGGGCATGCCCGATCGGACCCGACCCGAACCGCACCGGCAAGCGGGTAAGATCGCGGCTGGATGCTCACCGACCGACTTCATCGCCTTCCGCCCGACGTCCTGGGAAGACTCGCCCGCGGCATCGAGAAGGAGAGCCTGCGCGCGCACGGCGATGGCACGCTTGCCGATACGCCGCACCCGCGCGGTCTGGGCTCGGCGCTCACGCATCCGCACATCACCACCGACTTCAGCGAGTCGCAGCTCGAACTGATCACCGGGGTGCACGCCGATGCGCGTTCCTGCCTGGCCGAACTCACCGCGATCCACCAGGAGGTGCACCGGCAGATCGGCACCGACATCCTCTGGGCGGCGAGCATGCCGTGCGGGCTGCCGCCCGATGACGCGATTCCGCTCGCGCGCTACGGCACGTCCAACGTGGGCCGCGCGAAGACCGTCTATCGGCAGGGCCTGTCGCATCGTTACGGCAGGCGCATGCAGACGATTTCGGGCATTCACTACAACTTCTCGGTGCCCGAAGCGGCCTGGCCGATCCTGCAGCGCGCCGACGGCGACACCCGAGCCGAGCAGGACTATCGCACTGCGGCCTATTTCGGGCTGATCCGCAATTTCCGCCGGCGCTCGTGGCTGCTGCTGTACCTGTTCGGCGCCTCGCCCGCCGCCTGCAGCAGCTTCCTGGCAGGCCATCCGCATGGGCTGCAGAGCCTGGAAGGCGGCACGCTGCACCTGCCGTACGCGACCTCGCTGCGCATGGGCCCGCTCGGCTACCAGAGCGACGTGCAGTCGTCGCTGGCGGTGAGCTTCAACTGTCTGGAGAGCTACTCGAAGTCGCTGTCTCGCGCACTCAGCGAGCCGTATCCGGCCTACGAACGCATCGGCATTCACGACGGCAACGGCCTGTATCGGCAACTTGCCACCACGCTGCTGCAGATCGAGAACGAGTTCTACGGCACGATTCGCCCGAAGCGCACGATCAGGCCCGGCGAGCGCCCGCTGCGCGCGCTCGCCGAGCGCGGCGTCGAATACGTCGAGGTGCGTTGCCTCGACCTCGATCCGTTCAGCCCGATCGGCATCGAAGCGGCCACGCTCGATTTTCTCGATGTGTTCCTGCTCCACTGCCTGCTCGACGAGAGCCCGCCCGACACGCCCGACGAGATTGCCGCGATGTCGCGCAACCAGCACAAGGTGGCGCAGTTCGGCCGCGAGCCGGGGCTGCGCTTGCAGCGCGGCAACGAAGAAGTCGGCCTCGTCGAGTGGGGCAGGGCCTTGTTGCGCGAGTGCGTGCCAGTGGCCGATGCGCTCGATGCCGCCACGAACGGCGCCGCGCGTGCGGCGGCGGCCGGCAAGAGCGCAGGCGCCGGTGCCGCGGCGGGAGCCACGCCGCATCGCGACGCGCTCGCGGCCGCCGAGGCACTGCTGGCCGATCCTGCGCTCACGCCGTCGGCGCGCAGCCTGCGCGAGATGGCGCAGCGTTTCGACAACTCGTTCTCGCGCTTCGCGCTGGCCCAGTCGCTGCGGCATCACGAGACGCTGCTGGCGCTGCCGTTCAGCAGCGAGACGCAGGCCCGGTTCGCGCGCATGGCCGAGGAGTCGCTCGCCGCGCAGCGGCGCATCGAAGCCGCCGACGACATGCCTTTCGAGAGCTGGCGGCAGCGCTACCTGGCCGGCGAGTTGCCGCTGCGCGACGCCCGCTGAACTGGCGGGTGCCACACGCCAAGACATCGTCGACGCCACGACTATCGGGTCCTTTGTAGACTTCGGGGATGGATGCGGGGCGCACGAGGGCGCGTCTCCGACCTTCCGAACACGACAAGGAGGTATCCGATGCATCAGCGCCTCGACTACCGGCTCGCCTCGCCCGAGGCGTTCGAGGCCATGCTCCACGTCGAGCAGCAGGTCCACCGCAGCGGGCTGGAAGAGTCGCTGCTGGAACTGGTCAAGACCCGCGCCTCGCAGATCAACGGCTGCGCCTGGTGCCTAGACATGCACACGAAAGACGCACGCGCGCGCGGCGAAACCGAACAACGCCTGTACCTGATTTCGGCCTGGCGCGAAGCGCCGTGCTACAGCGAGCGCGAGCGCGCCGCGCTCGCCTGGACCGAAGCGGTGACGCAGGTTGCAGCCACGCACGACGTGCCCGATGCGGTCTACGAGGAGGCGCGCCGGCACTTCGACGAGAAGGCGCTGGTCGACCTGACGCTGGCGATCATCGCGATCAACGGCTGGAACCGGCTCAACGTGGCCTTCCGCACCGAGGTCGGCAACTACGTGAGTCCGCACGCGGCGCCGCGTTGACACGGCTGCCGCTTCGTCAGCGCACTTGCCGGCCGGGCCCGCAGGGCGGCCGTGCCGGGGCTGCGCCGGCCACCTCGTCGACCACCGCGCGCAACCGGCGCCAGTGCGAGCCGGCCCAGTAGACCCGCTTGCAGCCGGCGCAGACGGTGAATGACGTATGCTCGCCCGCGACGCCCGGCGGCAGTCTCCCGGCGACCTCTTCGAGCCCTGCCGGGCGCAGCAGGCAGTTGCATTCGAGGCAGCGGGTGAACGGGCGAGCGCGCTCGCGCAAGCCGAAGTGCGCGATGACCTCGCGCAACTGCCCGTCGGTGTCGCGTGCGCGCACGTAGCGCCCCCGCGTCACCCGCCGATGCTCGAGCAGTTCGCGATCGCGGCTGAGCAGGATGCGTCCGTCGCCATCGGCGAGGCCGGCGAGCGAACGGTCCGGCGCGTCGCGCGCGAGTTCGGTGTCGAAACCCAGCAGGCGCAACCGGCGCGCCAGCCCCCCGAGATGCGCATCGGCGAGGAAGCGAGGGGGCGGGGCGCCGGCGGCGAGCACGGGCGGGGTCGCCGGAAAGACCTCCAGCGAATCGGTTTCGCGCAGCAGATGGCCGAGCGTGGCGGGATGCCCGTCGAGCAGGAGCCGGCCGACTTCCGTGTGCGGCACGCCGATTGCCTCGATCGCGTGCTTGGCGCTCGCGCGCCGGGCGCAGGGCCGGTCGAAGCTGCGATCGCGAAGCTCCGGTCGAAGGAGGTCGTTGAGTTCGCCGTGGAAGCGAAAGTGCGGCATCGGTCGGGGCTGTGGCAAGCTGCTCGCAAAAAGGGGCGAGGCACCAGCATGGACGATAACGCGGCCGCGAGCCTGGTGCCGGGCACGTCGGAGTGGCTCGCCTTCGCATTCATCCGCGACGCGCCGCGCATGCCCGGCGGCCAGTACCTGGGCATCGAAACGGCGCCAGTCGAACCCTGGCCGCATCAGCGCGTGGTTGCGCGCCGGCTCGTCGACGACTGGCCCCTCTCCTGGATGCTGTGCGACGAAGTGGGTTTGGGCAAGACGATCGAGGCGGGGCTCGCCCTGCGCGCGCTGCGCATGTCCGGCTGCGTCCGGCGCGCACTGATCGCGGTGCCCGCAGGCATCGTTGCGCAATGGCAGCGCGAGATGGCCGACAAGTGCCTGCTGCCGTTCGCCCGCGTGCTCGGCGGGCCGCAGCCCCGTCACCGGCTGTTGTTGCCGCACGAGCACGAGCGTGCCGCCACCTCGCTGTTCGAACCGGATCTGGCGATCGTTTCGACCGGGTTGATCACCAGGCGCGAGCGCCAGCCCGAACTGAAGGATGCAGATGGCTGGGAGCTGGCGCTGCTCGATGAGGCACATTGTGCGCGCCGCTCGAACCCGACCGCCGCGCCCGATCGGCCGGCGCGCTGGACGCGCCTGTACCGGATTGGGCGCGACCTGCTGCGTCCGAAGGCGCATGCGCTGTGGCTCGCCACCGCGACGCCGATGCAGCTCGAGCCGATCGAGGCGATCGATCTCGCATCGCTCACCCGGCGGCTCGGGCCGTTCGCGCTCGAACCCCGGGTCGCGCTCGCCTATTACGACCTGCTCGCGAAGCTGCGCGCCGGCGCCGAGCCCGAGCCGCTCCAATGGCGCTTTCTCGCGCGGGCGGCCAGACACGTGCTGCACTTCGATGCCGCGGCGGCGGCCTTCATCGAGCGCACAGCGATGCGCGGGCGTGCCGGCGCGGCGCTGCGACGCTGGCTCGAGGCCCCCGAGTCGGCCCGCGCCGCCCCGCCACGCTCGTTGCGCAAGGCGGTGCTGCGGCTGCTGTTCGCGGTCGCGCCGCTGTCGCGGGCCATGATGCGCCACGATCGCGGCCTGCTGCGCCGCTATCACCGGCAGGGACGCCTGCCTGCGCCGCTGCCTGTGCGCAAGGTGCACCTGCCCCCGATCCGGCTCACCGCCGCCGAGCGCGAAGTCTACGAACTCTTCGCGCCGTACTGCCGCGCGCTGGCCGATCAGGTCAGGGCGCACAGCAGTCAGCGCATCGCGGTCGGCTTCATGCTGAGTTTTTTCGGCCTGCGCTTCGCATCGAGCTACAAGGCGATTCACGACACCCTGGTGCGGCGGCGCGACAAGGTCGTCGCCACGCTCGAAAGCGGAGCGCCGCAGTCACCCGGTGAAACGGGCCGCCGGGACGAACGCGACTGGGAGGAGCACGACTGGGAAGAGCGCGCCCACGACGAAGCCGATACGCCGGACGATGCGCTGCTGACGGCCGGCCTGCGCTGGCGCAGCCGGGTCGACCTCGCCTGGGAGGTCGAGCAGTTGACCGTGCTGCTCGGGCGGCTCGCGGCGCTCGCCCAGCTGCGCTCGCCGAAAGTACGTGCGCTGCTGAAGGCACTGCGCGCACGCCGCGGCGCGGACAGGCGCCTGCGGCAGACCGTCGTGTTCACGCGCTTCTACGACACGCTGGCCGACCTGCAGGGCTGGATCGAGCGCGACGAACCGTCGGTGCGTCTGGGCGTGTTCTCCGGGCCGCGTTGCGCGTGGATGGATGCAAGCGGCGCGTGGCATCGCGCCAGCCGCGAGGAAGTGAAGCGCCGATTCGTGCGCGGCGAGATCGATTTGCTGTTGTGCACCGACGCTGCTGCCGAAGGGCTGAATCTCCAGGCGGCCGACCTGCTGGTCAATTTCGACCTGCCATGGAACCCGATGAAGCTCGAGCAGCGGATCGGCCGGATCGATCGCATCGGCCAGCGCCATCGGATGATCCACGTGATCAACCTCGCCTACCCGGGTACGGTGGAAGAGGAGGTGTACGTCCGGCTGTTGCGGAGGATCCGGGATGCGACCGGCACCGTGGGCAGGCAACCCCTGGTCGTGCTGCCGGTGAATCCGGCCGACCTGCGCCGGCTGTCCACCGGCGAACTGACCCCGGAGCGTCTCGAGACGATGGTGCGCGAGCGGCTGCGGCGGGTGCGCGAGCGCGCCGAATCGATGTCGCCCACCGCGGCCGAACTGCACGCGCTGTACCGCGAACTCGAAGACGAGGCTGCGGCGACACGGCTGCCGATCACGCTCGCGCAGGTTTTCGAGACGCTGTCCGGTTCGGCCACCCTGAAAGCGCTGGGCAGCGAGCGGATCGAGACGCCTCACGGGCCGGCGCTGCTGGTTCGCGGAATTCCCGGCTGCGAGCCATGCCTGCTCACCGTGTCGCGCGCGCTGTACGAGCGCGGCCTGCCCGAGCGCGACGAGCCGCTGCGCTTTGCGACCTGGGGCGAACCCGTCTTCGACGCACTGGTGGCGTACGTGCTCGCACGCGGCAGTGCCCCTGCGGGTTTCGCGCGCGCCAGTGCGCAGGTAGCGGAGACGCCGGCGAGCGTCGTCTCCTGGGTCGTGGCGACGCGTGCTCGCACGGTCGTCGTCGAGGAGTTCGCGCAACTCGCCGGGCTGCGACCGGCGCGCGTGCGTGCGCCAGACGCTGTGGCGCTCGAACGGGCCGCACAGCGCGCCGCCGCCCGCGCCGAAGCCGTTGCGCGCCTGAGGCGGGTCGAGCAGGACGCAGCACTGGCCGCGGCAACCCATCACCGGCTGCACCGTGCGCTGGCCGCAAAACTGGTTGCCGCCGCACCGAAGGGAAGCCGGCTGGGCGAACTGGAGGCACATCTGCCCGATGGCACGCGCACGCTGCGCATTCCGAAACTGGATCCGGCGCTGGTCGCAGCCGAAGCACGATACGGCCTGCTCGAGACCAGGGGTGATGCGGTCTACCTGCCGGCCTTCTACCAGCGCTGCCTGGTAGCGACGCTGCAGCGCGAACGACTGGCGCTCAGGCGCGCACGGCGCCGCACCGGCGAAGAGGAGATCGCGCTCGCGGAACTGGCAGAGCGATTGCTGCGCGAAGCGAGTCTGATCCGATGACGACGGGCTTCGACGCCCGGCGCCAGGCATCGGCCAACCGGTTGCACCGCGCAGAAGGCCGAACTGGCTTGTCCGCGATGCCAGGGGGGAACCGCACCGATCGGGTTGCAGCTCTTGCGTGGACGGGGGCATAATTCGGGGCAGATTTGCATAGGAGCCGAAAAAATGCCCCTGACTGACATCGTCATTCGCCGCGCTCGGCCTGCCGCCAAACCCGTGCGCATATACGACGGCGGTGGGCTCTACATCGAAATTTCGCCTGCTGGCGGGAAGCTCTGGCGGTTCAAGTACCGATTCGACGGAAAGGAGAAGAGGCTGGCACTGGGGGCGTATCCTGCCGTCCCGATTGTCGGATACAGGGACAAGGCCACGAGCCAGTGGATTCGAGGTGCGAGGGAAAAGCGCGACGAAGCACGGCGACTGCTGGCCAACGGGATCGACCCCGCCGAAAGCCGCAAGGCGCAGAAGTCGGCGAACGCCGGGCGTGCATCGGGAGCGAAGCGCAGCGGCCTTCCGGACGAGACGACGTGGGGCTGTCGCGTTCCCGGGCGAAGAGCGCAGCGGGAACTGAGAGAAGAGGTGCTCTACGAGACCGCGGCCCGCTGGTTCAACAGCCACGGCTATCACGGAACGTCGTTGAGCGACGTGGCGAAGGAACTCGGGATCACGAAGGCGGCGCTGTACAACTACGTCTCGAGCAAGAGGGAATTGCTCTACAACATACACCTCCGCTCGCTTCGAGCGGCGCAGGCTGCCCAGGACAGCGCCGCCACCGAGAGCACCGGGCTCGGCAGGGTCCGGAAGATGATCTTCAATTATGTCGCGGCGATCACCGAGTCGCCGACGGTGACGTTCATCCTGCTGGAAGACGGGGCCCTCGCTCCGGAGCAGGCCGAGGAGATACTGGCTGCCCGGCGCGCGCTCGATCACCGGTTCCGTGGTTGGGTCGCTGCGGGAGTACGCGACAAGTCGATCCTGGCATGCGATCCACAGCTGGTGTCTCTGCTAGTCACTGGGAGCATGGCGTGGCTGACGAAATGGTATGACCCGAGAGGACCGTGGACCGGCGAACAGGTGGCCGAAGCGATGAGTGCGCTATACGCGCGAATGCTGAGCAGTGCGCCCATCGGCCCATTGCCGGGCAGTGTCGGACAGGTCGTTCCCGAAGGCGGACTCTGGATGCCGCCAGTCGCACGGCCACGCGGTGACGGATCCCGAACGGGCCGACGGGGCGGTCCGCACGACATTGACACGTGACCGAGCGGTCACTAAACTGATCGAACGGTTGGTATTGCTCGGCGTCGAGCGCCTGCGAAGCGATCGAACGGACTCGGGCATCGCCGGGGGGCGGATGCACAACGCGGTCTCGATCGTTCACTCACGAGAGGAAGGGACATGTACTGGAGACTGATGACGCTGGGCGCCGCGCTGGCGCTCGTGGCGGGATCCGTGGCAGGGCAGACCCAGGGCGTGAGCAAGACCGAGATCGTGGTGGGCTCCCTGCAGGACCTGTCGGGCCCGATCGCCAGCCTTGGCAAGGCGAGCCGCAACGGGATGCAGATGAGGATCGACGAACAGAACGAGAAAGGCGGCGTTCACGGCCGCAAGATCCGGTTCCTCGTCGAAGACCATGCATACGACCCCAAGCGTGCGGTCCTCGCGACGCACAAGTTGCTTGAACAGGACAAGATCTTCCTGATGCTCGGGCACATCGGCACGCCGACGAACGTGGCGGTGATGCCGCTGCTGTTCGAGCGCAACGTCATCAATCTGTTTCCATTCAGCCCGGCGAGACAGATGTTCGACCCGGTGCATCGTCTGAAGTTCGCGTCTTTCACGCCCTACCACGACCAGGTCCGGCAGTCCGTCCCTGTGCTCGTCAGGCAGAAGGGACTGAAGAAACCCTGCATCATCTACCAGGACGACGACTACGGTATCGAGCACCTCAAGGGCGCGGAGGAGGGCCTGAAAACAATCAACCTGCAATGGATCGAGAAGACCTCGTACAAGCGAGGCGCCACCGACTTCTCGTCGCAGGTCGCGCGCATGAAAAGCGCGGGTTGCGACCTGGTTGTTCTCGGCACGCTCGTAAGGGAGACGATCGGAACCGTCTCCGAGGCACGCAAGACGGGCTTCAGTCCGGTCTTTCTCGGCACGACTGGGCTCTACTATGACCAGATCCACAAGCTCGGTGGCCCCGCGATGGAGGGGATCATCGCCACCCATACCGCTGCGGTTCCCTATCCGGACAGCGGCTCCGAAGCGGTTCGGGCGTGGATCCAACGATACAAGAGCAAGTTCGGCGAAGATCCGTGGATGCACTCCGTCTACGGATATGCAAACGCAGAGGCCATGATCACCGCGCTCGAGAAAGCCGGGCCCGATCTCACCACCGATTCGCTCATCAGCGCGATCGAAGCGACCCGGTTTCCCACGGACATTTTCGGCAGTGCCGAAATGACCTTCAGCCCCACCAAGCGCCTCGGGTCGAGTCTTTACCGCTTTGCCGAGATCCGCAACGGTCGCTGGGTGACGACGTCCGACTACTTCGGCGAGCGCTGAACCGCAGGCGGCGGCGCTGGTGCGCCGCGGCTCTCCTACGCGCCCGGCGCCCTTGGCGTTGGCCGGGGGCGCGCAGGACTAACGATGCATCTGGAATTCACGCCCGAAGATCAGGCTTTCCGCGCCATCGTGCGCGGGTTCATCGCTTCGAACCTGCCGACTGACATCGCGGCCAGGGTCAACGGTCGCCAACCGCTCGTCAAGGACGACTACACTCGATGGCAGAAGATCCTGCACGGCAGAGGCTGGGGCGCGCCCGCATGGCCCCGCGAATTCGGCGGTGCCGGATGGACGCCGATCCAGCAATACATCTTCGAGGAAGAATGCGCGGCCGCCGGGGCGCCGATGCAGCTTCCGTTCGGCCCGAAGATGGTCGGTCCGGTCATCATCGCATTCGGCAACGAGTTCCAGCAGAGGCGATTTCTCCCTGGCATCGCTTCGGGCGAAGAGTGGTGGTGCCAAGGCTTCTCCGAACCAGATGCCGGTTCTGATCTGGCGTCCTTGAAGACGCGTGCCGAACGGGTTCCAGGCCCGGCCGGCGGGCACTACCTGGTCAACGGGCAGAAGACCTGGACCACCTATGCCCATTACGCCGACTGGATCTTCTGTCTGGTGCGTACCCGAAGCGAGGGTCGCCCGCAAGAAGGGATTTCGTTCCTCCTGATCGACATGAAGACGCCCGGCATCAGCGTGCGTCCCATCGCCATGCTCGATGGAGCGCGCGAGATCAACGAAGTGTGGTTCGAAAACGTCGAGGTTCCGGTGTCCGGCCTCGTCGGCAACGAGAACAGGGGCTGGGCGTATGCCAAGTTCCTGCTCGACCAGGAACGCACCGACATCGCCCGGGTGGGCCGCTCCAAGGCCGCACTCGAATACCTGAAGACGATCGCCCGCCGTGAACTCGACGAAGGGCGCCCCCTGATCGAGAACCAGCGCTTTCGCGACAGGGTCGCGCAGGTCGAGCTCGAACTGATCGCCCTCGAGATCACGAACCTGCGCACGCTGTCGAACATGGCCCGGAAACGGGCATCGGGTCCGGAGCCATCGCTGCTGAAGATCAAGGGCTCGGAGATCGAACAGATGCTGAGCGAATTGATGATGCAGGCACTGGGCCATCGCTCGATCGTCCAGATCGGCGAATCGATCGGTGCAGACCAACGCGGCGATCCGATTCACCGGGTTTTCGAGGCGCCACTGACCGGCAACTATCTGAACTGCCGAAAGACGTCCATATACGGCGGCTCCAACGAGATCCAGAAGAACATCATCTCCAGGATCATCCTGGGACTCTGAGCATCCCGACGGGGCCCCGCAGATGGATTTCGACTACCAGGAAGAACAACTGGCGCTGCAGCAAACCCTGGACCGCTTCATCCGCAGCGAGTACAGCTTCGAGAGGCGCCGGAATATCATCGCGTCACCGGACGGATTCAGTCGCCAGGTCTGGTCGAAGTTCTCCCATCTGGGCATCCTCGGCATCCCCTTTTCCGGCCACCTCGGCGACATCGACGCGACTGCGATCGGTACGATGGTCGTCATGGAGATTCTGGGGCGCGGTCTGGTCGTCGAACCGTATCTGACGACGGTCGTCCTGTGCGGTGGTCTGATTCGCGATGCCGGCAGCGTGCTCCAACGGGAGACGCTGTTGCCGCTCGTTGCCGGCGGCTCCCTGTTGATGGCGCTCGGCCACCACGAGCCCGGCACGCGCTACGAATTGAATCATGTCGCCACGAGGGCCAGGACAGAGGGTCGCGGCTACGTGATCGACGGCGCCAAGTCGGTTGTGCTCGGAGGCGACACCGCTGACAAGCTGATCGTTTCTGCGCGCACAAGCGGTGACTCGCGCAACGATCTCGGCATCTCGCTCTTCGTCGTCGATGCGACAGCCCCTGGGGTTCGCATCCATGGCTACCCGACGCACGATGCCAGGCGCGCGGCCGACGTCGAACTCGCAGCGGTGCGGGTCGATTCCGACGCCCTGGTGGGGGAAAGGGACCAGGCACTGCCGGTCATCGAACGCGCAGTCGACTATTCGATTGCGGCACTTTGCGCTGAAGCAGTCGGCATCATGTCCGCCCTCAACGAGATGACGCTCGAATACCTGAGGGTACGCAGACAATTCGGCCAGGCGATCGGCAGCTTCCAGGCTCTGCAACACCGGGTGGTCGACATGGTAATCGCGACAGAACAGGCGCGCTCGATGGCGATGCTGGCGGCCATGCGCGCCGATTCGATCGATGCAGCGAAGCGGCGTTTCGCTCTCTCGGCCGCCAAGGCCTATGTTGGACAGGCGGCGCGCCGCGTCGGCCAAGAGGCAGTCCAGTTGCACGGCGGTATGGGCGTGGTCGACGAGCTCATCGTCAGTCACTATTTCAAGCGCCTTACGATGATCAATGCCACATTCGGCGATGCCGACCACCACCTCGGTTGCGTCAGCGATCGTTTATTGACCGCCTGAGTGGACACAGGTCTTGCCGCCGCCTGCGCTGTCGTCTGGTGGCTACGGATCTCGCTTCTCGACGATCCCGCGGCCGTCCTGGAAGGGCGCCAGACACGGAGGGCTCGCGATCCGCGATGCGCATGTATTCCGCATCAATGCCCATCGCCAGGTTGGAGCTCCCATATTTCACCTTTGAGTCGACGCAGGCATGATGTCCGGCGCACGCTTCACACGACTCGTCGGAGAAGAGCCTTGGACTTCGGTTCGCTCGTTTCGCAGCACGGCTACTGGTTGCTCGCGCTCGGCTGCTTTCTCGAGGGCGAGACGGTGCTGCTGCTCGCGGGGCTGGCCGCGCGCAGCGGCTACCTGTCGCCGGTCGGCGTACTCGCAGTCGCAACCGTTGCGGCTGCGGCAGGGGACCAGTGCTTCTACTGGATCGGCCGCTCGAAGGGCCCCGCGCTGCTGCAGCGCTTCCCCCGGCTCGCAGGCCGTGCAGCGTCGCTGCAGGCCCGCGTTGGTCGCCACGATGCGTGGCTGATCGTGGGCCTGCGCTTTGCCTGGGGCATGCGCGTCGCGGGCCCGGTCGCACTTGGCGCGATGCGCGTACCGGCACCCCGATTCGCGGCGTTCAATCTCTTCGGGGCACTGCTTTGGGCCGCCGCGATCGGTGGTCTCGGCTGGTTCGCAGGCCTGGCGGCCGAACGCATCCTCGGTGATCTGCGGCATCTCGAATTGCCGCTGTTCGCCGCAGTCGCGGCGGCCGGGACGCTGGCCTGGTGGATCCGGCGGCGCCGCGCGCACCCGCGCCCGGAACATCGGCGGGACGGCCGCTGAGAACGCCGCCGGGAACGTCGCTGAGTACGCTGGCGGGGACGCCGCTCACGCGGCCGCAATGACGATCGCTCAGGCGGCGTCGAGCCGCCGTGTCAGCACCGCTTTCACCCAGTCGTTCGGACCGAGCGCCAGCAGCCCCGTGCTCACGGCGAGCAGCGCGATCTCGCCTGGCCGCAGCGCTCCCATCTCGCCCAGGCCAAGGAGTCCGATCAGCACGCCGGCGACGGCATCGGCGAGCAGGGCCGCGGCCAGCAATGCGCTCGGCCGCGACGCGTAGAATGCGCGCCGCTCGCGCACCGACACCACCGAGAACAGTGCGAAGAACAGCAGCAGCTGGAACGTGAACGCCTGCAGATGCGCCGGATCGCCGGCCAGCCCGAGTCGATGCCAGCCGAACGCGAGCAGCGCCAGCGCCTCGACGAGCATCAGTACGCCGAGCACGACCGCGACGCGCACCAGCGGCCCGATGTTCCAGGTTTCGGGGGCCTGCGACGGGCGCACGCGATCGGTGGCCAGCGCGATCTTGACAAAGTCGGTCATGAACACCAGCAGCACCATGCCCAGGGCCGAGATGACGAACTTGCCGGTCACGAGGAACGCGATGACGACCAGCCCCGCCTTCATGATCGTGCGGCTCACCTTGTTGACGATCCAGGTGAGCACGCGCTGGTAGATCGACCTGCCGATGCGCACGAGGTCGACGATGTTCGCGAGGCCTTCGGTGGTCAGCACCGCGCTCGCCGCGCCCTTGGCGACGTCGGTCGCGCCGCTCACCGCGATGCCCACCTCCGCCTGGCGCAGCGCGGGCGCATCGTTCACGCCGTCGCCGGTCATCGCGACCACGTGGCCAGCAGCCTGCAGATGGGTCACAACCCGGAACTTGTCTTCCGGAAACACCTCGGCGAAGCCGTCGGCGTCCGCGACCGGTGCCGAGGCAGGCGACGCACGCAACTCGGGCGCGCGCACGATCTCGCCCAGTCCGAGCACGCGTGCGATTTCCCGGGCAACCGGCAGCGAATCGCCGGTGAGCATCTTCACCCGGACACCGAGTGCGCGCAGCGCCTCGATCAACTGCCGCGCGTCGGGGCGAGGGGCGTCGTGCAGCAGCGCCAGGCCGACCAGCTGCAGCGGCTCGCCGCCACGCGCCTGCGCGACCGCGAGGCTGCGAACACCGCGCGCCGCTTCCGCGTCGGCGCCGCGCTCGAGCGTGGCGATCGCCCCGGCATCGAGTCCGGCCGCGGCGGCCACCGTGCGCAGCGCGCCCTTCACGCAGCGCAGCGTGGTGCCATCGATCTCGACGACGGCTTCGGTGTGCCGCGTCGACGGCGAGAACGGCACGAACGAGTGCAGCCGTGCCGTTCGCGGGGCCAGGCCGCCGTCGTGCGCGGCGCGCAGGAAAGCGAGGTCGATCGGATCCGCATTGGCTTCGTTCGACGCCAGTGCGCCGATGCGCACGACGTCGTCGCCGGTGAAGCCCGGCTGCGGCAACGCGCCCGCCAGCGACAGGCGATTCATCGTCAGCGTTCCGGTCTTGTCGGCGCACAACACGTCCATCGTCGCGGCGTCCTCGACCGCGCCGAGCCGGGTGATCAGCACGCCGCGGCGCGCGAGTTCCATCGAGCCCAGCGCCATGCTCACCGTGAACATCACCGGCAGCGCCACCGGCACTGCGCTCAACAGCACGACCAGCGCGATCGGCAGCGTGTCGGCGAGCGGCAGGTGCTGCCAGATCGACACGCCCAGGGTCAGTGCCACCATCGCCCCGACGATGAGGAACAGCCAGCGAACCACCCGGGCGATCACTTCCTCGACGTGCATTTTCGGCTGCGCACCCGCAACCAGTTGCGCGGTGCGGCCGAAGTACGTCTGCGTGCCCGTCGCGGTGATCACCGCGGTGGCTTCGCCGTCGCGCACGGTCGACCCCGAATAGAGCGTGCCGTCGACGCGCACCGCGAGTTCCTGCGACTCGCCGGTGAGCGCCGACTGGTCGACCTTCAGTGCGCCGTCGACGAGCTGCATGTCGGCCGCGACGAAGTCGCCCGCACGCACGCGCACCAGGTCGCCCTTCACCAGGGTGCGCGCCGCAACCGTCGACCAGCTCCCGTCGCGAAGCGCTCTTGCCTGCACGTCGAGGCGTCGGCGCAGCAAGGCCACCGCCGCGGCCGCACGCTGCTCCTGCACGAAGCCGAGGATCGCGTTCACCACCAGCAGCGCCACCGCGACCTGGAAGTCGGCCTGCTTGCCGAGCAGGTACGAGAGCAGCGCGATCAGCTCGAGCATCCACGCCGACAAGCCCCAGAAGTGGCGCAGGAAGAGCCGCACCGGATGGCGCGCCTTCTCGGGGACTTCGTTGGCGCCGAAGCGCTGAAGTCGCGACGCCGCCTCTTCGCTCGACAGGCCCCGCTGGCGATCGGTACCCAGCGCGACGAGCGTCTGCGCGGCAGTGCTCACCGTCGTGGCGACGGTGTTGGCCGAAGCTCGTGCTGCGTCCATGTCGATACGCTCGTGGCTTATCATCACGCGTTACCGAGGTCTTTCCTCGGTTCGCAGATCCGGCACCGGATAGCGAAGACTGCCGTCGGCCTGCTGGCGCGCGCTCGGCGTCGGCGTTGCCGGTTCGATCCTTCCGGGGCCCATGATGTGGAACACCGACTCTCCCTCGAACAGCAGGTAGTCGGCGATGATCCGGCGATGACAGCGCCACCACACCGCCTCCGCGCACATGATCGCGCAGCGGTGCGCTTGCGCCAGCACCCGCAGTTCCTGCAACCCGGCGCGAAACGGCGGCGTCATCGCGTAGTCTGCATAATTGCGAAAGCTCGCGTTCTCCCACCAGTCGTTGGGCGATGGCACAGCGCCCTTGCGCCGACCTCGCAGCCCGCCGAGCGCCGCGACGTGGCGGTAGCCGATGCCGTATCCGGCCAGCGCGGCGGGGAGGGCGTCGGCGTTGAACTGGGGATTGGCCCGCGAGCGGGCGATCGTGCGCACGTCCACGACCAGGTTGCATCGGGCCTGCTGTAACAGCAATGCGAACTCGGCGATCGACCGCGTCGAGTGCCCGATGGTGTAGAAATCCGTCATCCGAATTCCCGTCTGGAGGTTGTCCGTGAAGCTCTACTACTCCCCCGGTGCCTGCTCGCTGTCTCCGCACATCGTGTTGCACGAGGCAGGGCTGCCTTTCGAAACCGTACTGGCCAGCACGAAGACGCACAAGTTGCCCGACGGCACCGACTACTACAGCATCAATCCGCGCGGCTACGTGCCGCTGCTCGAATTGGACGACGGCCAGCGACTCACCGAAGGCCCGGTGATCGTGCAGTGGATCGCCGACCAGGTGCCGCAGAAGAGACTCGCGCCGTCGGCCGGAACGATGCCGCGCTACCGCGTGATGGAGTGGCTCAACTTCGTGAGTGCCGAGCTTCACAAGCAGTTCAGCCCGCTGTTCAATCCCGCCTACCCGGAAGAGGCGAAGGCGATCAATCGCGAGAAGCTGCTGGGCCGCTACACCTGGGTCGACGAGCAACTGGCCGGCAGGCAGTACCTGATGGGCGATGAATACTCCGTCGCCGATGCCTACCTGTACACCGTCACCCGCTGGACCGTGCCGATGAAGCTCGACATTTCATCGCGCGCCAACCTCGCCGCGTTCATGGCGCGTATGGACCAGCGTCCGGCCGTGCAGCGCGCGCTCGCGGCGGAGGGGCTCGCGTAGCCTGATCACCGCGCCGACGTCAGCAGGCGCACCGCCAGGCCGGCGAAGACGGCTCCGCACAGCCGGTTCAGGTACACCTGCGCGCGCACGGACCGCCGCAGCAGGTTACCGATGGCGCCCGCAAGCAGTGCCACCGTGCCGAAACTGAGCACCGTGGCCACGATGAAGCACAGGCCGAACCAGACGATCTGAAGTGCTACCGGCCCGGCACTCGGCTCGACGAACTGCGGCAGGAAGGCCAGGAAGAACAGCAGCACCTTGGGGTTCGTCAGGTTCATCACGATCCCTCGCGCGAACAGTCCACGGGGCGAGGCTCCCGGAGCGCCGGCGTCCTCCAGAGGGCCGGCAGGGGCCCGAAAGGCCTGCCAGGCCAGGTAGGCGAGGTATGCGGCCCCCACGAGCTTGAGCACGGTAAACGCGGCCTCGGATGCGGCGAACACCGCAGCCAGGCCGAAGGCTACGGCCAGTGTGTGCACGCAAATGCCGGTGCAGAGGCCGCCGATCACGAGCATGCCCGCGCGTTTGCCCCGGGCAATCGACTGCATCAGCACGAAAGTGTTGTCCGGCCCCGGGGTGAAACCGAGAACGATTGCGACGAGAAAGAAAGCGACGCTCGTCTCGAGTGAAGGCATCACGGCTCCGGGGGAACAGCAGACAAGACAGCGATTCTAGGCCTTCGCGACGAGAGCGCGCCCGGGCGGTGAGCCAGGTGTCCGGATTTACAGGAACTCCGCCGCAACACCAGCGATCAATCAACAGGTTATCTGCGTTTGCTATTCGACAACCTTAACTTCTTTGACAATGTTCATCGGCCGGCCACTACTGTGTCGTCCTCGGACACGCATCGTAAGCAACAACTCGAAGATATCGCTGCAACCTATTGATATTGCGTTATTCCATGAACTGATGGAAGACAGACATCCATCGGAGAAGCATCGGATTGCAGCGCCAGCACCGGCACGGCTTGAAGGCCCGATGACTTTACATAATACACATTATGCGCACTGAGATCCGAGGCACGCCGATTCCAGAAGCCAGCCTCAGTCCTTCTTTCTGCGCCTCGCCTCCAGGAACTCCGCGAGCGCGTGCGCATTGTTGAACCGCTCCTCCCTGGCTCCGAACAGCAGGCTCACCGTGCGATGGTGATCGACCAGTCTGGTCAGTTCGGCGACGGCCGCCGGTTCGGCTTCGAGTTCGGCGAAATAGCGGGTCTTGAAGGCGTCCCACCTGGCTGGATCGTGGTTGAACCAGCGACGCAGTTCGTTCGAAGGCGAAACAGTCTTCAGCCAGGCGTCGATGTGCGCATGCTCCCGGCTCAATCCGCGCGGCCAGAGCCGATCGACCAGGATCCTGAATCCGTCGGCTGCAGATGGCGCCTCGTAGACCCGCTTGACCCGAATCGTCGTCATCGCCACCCCCGCATCAGTTGATGGTCCCGGTTCCCGACTTTACCTCTTGCCCCGATCCGAACGGCGACGCGCGCATCGCTCGCAGGGGGTTAAAGTGACGCGCATCGGGAGCGAGGACGACCGCAATGGCGCACGAGCAACGTATCGGCATGATCGGGGTGGGGCTGATGGGCCACGGCATCGCATCCAGCCTGCTCAGGCATGGCCTGCCGCTCAGCTTCCTCGACCACCCGGGCAACCGGCCGACCGCCGACCTGATCGCTGCAGGTGCACGAGCCGTCGCGAGCGGCGCGGCGCTGGCCGGTGTATCCGACGTCGTGATTCTCTGCGTCACCGGCTCTGCGGAAGTCGAAGACAGCGTGTTTCGCGACGATGGAGTGCTCGCCGGACTGCGCCCGGGTTCGGTGGTGATCGACTGTTCGACCGCGATGCCCTCCTCCACGGTTCGCGTCGCCGCCGCGATCGAGGCCGCGGGCGGCAGGTTCATGGACGCGCCGATGACGCGCACGCCGAAGGAGGCCGCCGAGGGAAAGCTGAACCTGATCGTCGGCAGTGACCCGGCACTGTTCGCCGAATGCCGGCCGCTGCTGGCGCGCTTCGCGGAGAACATCGTTCATGCCGGGCCGGTCGGCTCCGGGCACGCACTCAAACTGTTGCACAACTTCGTCTCGCTGGGTTTCGCCGCAGTGCTCGCCGAGGCCACCGCCTGCGCCCGGCGCGCAGGCGTCGACACCGACGTGCTGCTGCAAGTGCTGGCCAAGGGCGGCGGCGGCGGCGTGGTGTTCGAGCGCCTGCGTCCGTTCATCGAGGTGCGCGACGATTCGGGCTTTCGGTTCACGATCGCCAACGCGCTGAAGGACATGGGCTACTACACCGCGATGGCCGGCGAGCGCGGTGCCGCGAGCGTCACCGCGGAGGCGGTGCGCGAAACCTACGCACGCGCCGCCCGCAAGCACGGCGGATCGACCGTGCCTGCCCTGATCGACCTGCTGTCGTCCTGAAAACCTGGCGGGAGCGCCGCCGAACCGTGGTGCCGATCGCTGCCCGCGTTTCCCGACGGACGGAGGTCAGGCCCTGCGGCGCCCGTCCACGCTGAAGCCCCCAGGACCAAAACCCACCAGGAACAGCAAGCCCCCGGCGATCGCGATGTTCTTGTCGAACATGATCTTCTGCAGCATCTGCTGGTCGGCCGGAAGCGTCCAGTAGTTGTGGAAGAAGATCGCGGCGACCAGCGTGAACACGGCCAGCGCGGCCGCCGCAATCCGGGTTCGGTAACCCACCAGCACCGCCAGCCCACAGACGAGTTCGATCACCATCGCGATTGCGGCGAGCACCATCGGCATCGGCAGCCCTTTCGACGCGATGTAGCCGGCGGTGCCCGAAAGGCTCATGATCTTGCCCCAACCTGCGGGGACGAACAGCCAGGCCATCGCGATGCGGCCTGCCAGGGGCGCAGTCTTCTCGAATGCGGTCATCGGTGCCTCCGTTTCGGTTGGGCCGGTCAAGGTAGCACGATGAGCCGGACTTGATAATCTCGGCTCCGCCGCACCGACCGATGGCACCATGATCCTGTCTGAGTTCCTGCACGACGCTTCGCCGCTCTTCCTGGCCCTGCTGGCCAGCCTGTTCGGCGGCACGATCGCTACCACCGTCGGCGCCCTGCCCGCGCTCGTGGTCAACCGGCTCTCGCCGCGCGCCAGCAACGCGATGCTCGCATTCTCGGCAGGCGTGATGCTCGCGGCGACCGTCTTCTCGCTGCTGCTGCCGGGGCTCGAACTGGCCCAGCCGATGTTCGGAGGCCGCAAGGCGGGTGCGCTGGCGGTGGTTGCCGCGTTGAGCGCGGGCGGGCTCATGATGGCGGCGGTGCACCGCTTCCTGCCGCACGAGCATTTCGCGAAGGGGCCGGAAGGCCCGGGTCCGGAGCGCCTGGCGCGCGTCTGGCTGTTCATATTCGCGATTGCGGTACACAACTTCCCCGAGGGGCTCTCGATGGGCGTGGGCGCGGCCAGCGGCGACGCTGCGATCGGCATCAGCGTCACGCTCGCGATCGCACTGCAGAACCTGCCCGAAGGCCTTGCGGTCGCGATGGCGCTGGTCGGTCTCGGCTACAGCCGTGCGCACGCGCTGGGCGTGGCCGCGCTCACCGGGGTCGTCGAACTGTTCGGTGGACTGGTAGGTGCCGGACTGCTGGCCATCTCGCAGGCCATGCTTCCGCTTGCGCTCGCGTTCGCGGCCGGCACGATGCTGTTCGTGATCAGCGACGAAGTGATTCCCGAGACGCATCGGGCGGGTTTTGGCGACAGCGCCACCGCAGCGCTGTTCGTCGGATTCGGGCTGACCTTCTTCCTGGACGTGGCGATCGGCTGAACTGCGGCGTGCGCGTCGCGCTCCGGGACGGCGCTCAGTCGCGCATGCCCGGCAGTCTCGGGGCGCTGCCGGATTCAGCGCGACGCTTCTCCTCCTCGATCATCTCCACGGTGCGCGGCCGCTCCAGCGTGCCGTAGCGGCGTGCGTAATCGGCGGCGCGCCCGCGCACCCACTCGGCAAGCTCCGTCTGCCCCTGGCGCTGCAGGTAGGCCGCCGCGTCCATGCCGGCCTCGTTGCGTGCAGTCGGGTCGGCGCCGGCCGTCACCAGCAGGCGCACCACCTCGGGATGTCCATGTCGCGCAGCCATCATCAACGGCGTCGTGCGATTCGGCGACTGCGCGTCGATGTAGGCGTTCTCGTCGAGCAGGTAACGCGCCAGCTCGGCGTGCCCGTTCGTGGCTGCATAGTGAAGGGGCGTCCAGCCGGCCCGGTTCACCTCGGCGCCCCTTTGCACCAGCAGCCTGGCCACGTCGAGCTGCCCGTGAAACGCCGCGAACATCAGCGCGGTTTCGCCGCGCCGGTTCGGTGCATCGACCAGCGTGCCGGACAGCCTGGCCAGCAGACGCACCGTTTTCCACGACCTGTCGCGCGCGGCCACGACGATCGCCGGGCCCAGTTCGGGGTGCACCACGTTCGTGTCGACACCGCGCAGCAGCAGCGTCTGCACCCGGTCGACCTCGTCGCGCTGCAACGCGTCCCAGAACGCGCTCGAGGCGCTCGCACCCGGTTGCGGTGCTCCCATCGCAGCCCGGGTCAACAGCCCGAGCCCCAGGGCCAGCATCGCGACGCCCTTCGACAGGCCGCGCCTGAACTTCAAGTTACATATCATCAATATGTCGTGCGTGCTTGAAAAGATTGAAAAAATTCTCTGTGGTCGTCTGTGCTACCCGGTCGATCGATTGCTGCCTCAGTTCGGCCAGGCTGGCGGCGACGAAGCGCACGAAAGCGGGTTCGTTGATCTTTCCCCGGTGCGGCACCGGTGCCAGGAACGGGGCGTCGGTCTCCACCAGCAGCCGATCGTCGGGGACGCGTGCGGCAACCTCGCGCAGCGGGGCGGCGTTCCTGAAAGTGACGATGCCGGAGAACGAGAGGTAGAAGCCGAGATCGAGCGCGGCCCGGGCAGTCTCCCAGTCTTCGGTGAAGCAGTGCATCACGCCCCCGGCCGCCTCGGCGCCCTCTTCGCGCATCAGTCGCAGGGTGTCGGCCGACGCGGCACGGGTGTGAATGATCAGCGGCTTGCCGGCCTGCCGCGCGGCGCGGATGTGCACCCGGAAGCGTTCGCGCTGCCATTCGGTATCGCCCGTCGTGCGGTAATAGTCGAGTCCGGTCTCGCCGATTGCGACTACCCTGGGGTGCGCCGCCAATCGCACCAGGGTGGCGACGTCGGGCTCGGGTGTCTCCCGTTGGTCGGGGTGCACCCCCACCGAGGCGCTCAGGCGCTCGTCGCGCAGGGCCAGTTCGAGCACGCGATCGAATCCGTCGAGCGCGACGCAGACGCACAACGCATGCCCGACCTCGTGCGCCGACATTGCGGCGAGCACTTCGTCGAAGCGGCCCGCGAGTTCGGGAAAATCGAGATGACAGTGGGAATCGACGAGCATTGCCGCATTGCTCCGGGAGAACCCGGTAGTGTATCGGCAGTCGTTCGCGGGCCCCCGGAGTACGCTGGGCCTGGCGCTCGCCCGCAGAGTCGCTTCGCGGGCGATCCGCAGGCAGTACGCGGGTCAGATCGTGTGCGTCGGCCGGTTCGCCTTCAGCACGCCGCCCAGCAGGGTCTCGATCCGCGCGCGGGCCTGCGCGCCGGAATCATCCCTGGCGAATTGCACACCCAGGCCTTGCTGCCTTCCCGGGGTGCCTGCCGGGGTGATCCAGACCACCTTGCCGGTCACCGACAGCTTGTTCGGATCGTCCATCAGCGACAGGATCAGGTACAACTCGTCGCCCAGATTGACCGTGCGGGTGGTCGGCACGAAGAGCCCGCCCCCGTCGACGTACGGCATATAGGCGGCATACAGTGCCGCCTTCTCGCGGATCGCCAGTTGCACGACTCCCGGGCGGGCGCTGGCGCGCGCGGGTGCGCCCGTCGCCTCACCAGCGCTTGCTGCCGCCCCGGATGCGTCGGGCGTGCCGATCCCCGGTACTGTCGTGGGCTCGAATGCGGTGCCGAGCCCGGTTCCGGTGACCGGTTCGGCCAGCGTCTGGTTCGAAGTCGGATCCATCGGTCATCTCTTCCCTGCATACCGGCTCCGGCTGGCGGCACCGGCGCCCCTCACGACGCCCGGGCCACGAGGGCCGCACGAACGTCCAGCAACGCATCCTCGATCATGAGCCTCGGATTCAGCGGGTGATCGACCGCCCGGGCCGCCCGGTCGAGACGGACGGCGAGACGGTCGAGCGCCACCAGTCCGGACCGCCGCGCCAGTGCCCCGAGCCGCTCCGCCCGATCGGGAAAATAACGCGGTGGCGCGCCCACGCACACCCTTTGCAGATCGACGACCCAGGCCTGCAGCGTCGCCACCCAGATCGCGGCGGCCACGTCGGCCAGCGCATCGGCGGCCTGCAAGACGCCAGTCTCTGGAAGGCCGGCCACGGTCTCCACGACGAGCCGATGGATGGCGGCCTGGGCAGGATCGGCGAGTCGGCGCGCGCGCAGCGGCGCGCCGCCGGCCGCGGCGAGCCAGGCCCGTGCCTGCGCCGCATCGACGCCGGCGTCGGCCGCGAGCCAGGCTGCCGCCTCGTCGGCGGCCGGCAGCGGCAGGGGCAGCGCGCGGCAGCGCGAACGGACGGTGGCCGGCAGGACGTCGGGGCGATCGGTGACCAGCAGGAAGCGCATCGCGCCACCGGGCTCCTCCAGCGTCTTGAGCAGCGCATTGGCGGCAGCCGCGTTCAGTGCATCGGCAGGGTCGATCAGCACGATCCGGATCGCACCCCGATGGCCGCCCACCTCGGTGAAGCGCTCCAGTGTCCGCACCTGGTCTATGCGGATGTCGCGCGACGGCTTGCTGCCGCTGCGCGTACCGCTCTTGCCGCCCGACTTGCTCGCCCGCTCCTCGCCCGCGCTTGCCTCTCCGTCGCCGCCCTCCTCGGCCGCCGCCGGCGCGAGCCGGCGAAAATCGGGATGATTGCCCTGCGCGAACCATCCGCAGGCGCTGCAGCGCCCGCAGGCGGCGCCATCGGGAAGCGGCGATTCGCACAGCAGCGATTGCGCCAGCTTCTCGGCGAACGCGGATTTTCCGATGCCGGCCGGCCCGTGGATCAGCAGCGCGTGGTGCAGCGTGGCGCGCTGCGCCAGCACTCGCCGCCAGGTCGGTTCCAGCCACTGATAAATCATGTTTTCCAAAGCTCTGCGATATCTTCTTCGAGTATCACTCGAAGTTCCGGGACGGCACGTTCGCCCTCCAGCACGACGAAGCGTGCGGGGTTGGCCTGCGCTCGATCGAGATAGCCGCGCCGCACCCGCTCGAAAAAGGCCACCTCTTCGCACTCGAAACGATCAGGGGTTCGCACCGAGGCGCGGCGCTGTGCGGCCAGTTCCGGCGCGAGGTCGAACAGGTAGCTGCGATCGGGTTGCAGTCCGTCGTGCACCCACTCTTCGAGCCAGGCGATCCGCTCGGCCGGCGCGCCGCGTCCGCTGCCCTGATAGGCCCAGGTGGAATCGGTGAAGCGGTCGCAGACGACCCAGCGCCCTGCAGCCAGTGCCGGACGGATCAGCCGCTCGAGGTGATCGCTGCGCGCGGCGAACATCAGCAGCAGTTCCGCCTGCATGCCCATCTTGCGGCGCAGCAACAATTCGCGCAGCGTCTCGGCGAGCTCCGAACCGCCGGGTTCGCGCGTCTGCACCACTTCGAGGCCTCGTGCGCGCAAGCGTTCGACGTACCAGTCGACGTGGGTGCTCTTGCCTGCCCCGTCGATGCCCTCGAAGGTGACGAAGCGACCGGTAGTCATCGACCGTTGCGCTGGTAGCGTGCGACCGCGCGGTTGTGGCTGGACAGGTCGTCGGAGAATTCGCTGGTGCCGTCGCCACGCGCGACGAAGTACAGTGCGTTCGTGTCCGCCGGCGCGAGCGCCGCCTCGAGCGAGGCCCTGCCCGGCAGAGCGATCGGCGTCGGCGGCAGGCCGGCGCGGGTGTAGGTGTTGTAGACGCTGTCGGCCTGCAGGTCGCGCTTGCGCAAGTTGCCGTCGAAGCGTTCGCCCATTCCGTAGATCGTCGTGGGGTCACTTTGAAGCAGCATTCCGCGGCGCAAGCGGTTGACGAACACCGCCGCCACCTTGGCCCGATCGGCCGCACGCCCGGTCTCCTTTTCCACGATCGAGGCCATCACGAGCGCCTCGTACGGCGTGGCGTACGGCAGCGACGGATCGCGCGCTTCCCACGCCGCGCGCAGCGCCTGCTGCTGCCGGCGATAGGCCTGCCGGTAGATTTCCACGTCGCTCGTCCCGGGCGAGAAAGTGTAAGTGTCGGGGAAGAACAGCCCTTCTGCGCGCGACTCCTGCGCACCGATCAGCCCGAGCAGGGCGGGCTCGGCGAGTTCCCGGGTGTCGTGGACGAGGTCGGGGTGCGCGTCGACTGCCTCGCGCATCTGCCGGAAGGTCCAGCCTTCGATGAAGCGGATATCGGTGAGCAGCACGTCGCCACGCACCAGCTTTCCGAGCAGTTCGTCCACCGTGAGCGGCGCGGCGAAGCCGTAGGTGCCGGCCTTCAGCCGCCCGTCGTAGCGGCGCAGCTTGTACCAGAGCCACAGCCGCATCGGCGAGATGTCGACGCCCTGGGCGCGCAGGTCGGCCGCCACGGTGCGCACGCTGGCGCCCCTGGGCACCGTGAAGCGCACGGGCGAAGCGGCGAACGTGAGCGGCTGGACCGTGAAGGCATACCAGCCCCAGGCGCCCGCTCCCGCGGCCAGCATCAGCGTCAGGATCAGCAGGCGTGTGAATCGGCCTTTCGGCACAGCGGTCATGACCTCGGTGACGGGAGGGGTGCCTATAATAATCCCGACCCTTCCCGGATCCGTCATGCTCGCCGCTTCGCCCACTCTTGCCGACGACGGCGCCGCCCGCGCTGCCGTCGAAACCGCCGGCGCCCGCTTCGAGATCGACCCCTATGGTCCGCAGGCGGTGCGCGACGAGGCTGCCCCGCCTTTCGAGCGGCTGCTTTCGGGCGCGGTCGCGCTGCTGCCCGATCACGGCCTGCTCTCGCTCGTCGGAGACGACCGGGTGCGCTTCCTGCACTCGATGACCACCAATGACATCGAGCGCCAGCCGCCCTCGCAGGCCCGTTGGCACGGCCTGTGCACGCCCAAGGGCCGCCTGCTCGGCACGATGCTCGCCTGGCGCGACGCCACCGCCATCTGGCTGCTGTTGCCGCGGCCGCAGGCCGAACCGATCCGCAAGCGGCTGTCGATGTACGTGCTGCGTGCAAAAGTGAAAGTCGAAGACCGCTCCGACGCGACCGCAGTGCTCGGTCTGTGCGGCGACCCCGCTGGCGAGACCCTGGCAGCGCTCGGCCTGCCGGTGCCCGCAGCGTACGAAGTCGCGGCCGCGCCGCTTCAGGCCGATGCGCAGGCGTCGGCCACGGTGATCGGGCTCGCACCGATCACCGATGGCCCGGCCAACCACGCCGTGCCGCTGCGACGCTGGCTGCTGGTGGTGCCGGCCGATTCGCTGCCGGCACTCTGGCTGCGCCTGTCCGGTGCACTGCAGCCGGTGGGCAGTGCCGTCTGGCGCTGGACCGACGTGCGCAGCGGAGTGGCACGCATCGTACCGGCCACCGTCGAACGCTTCGTTCCGCAGATGATCAACTTCGATACGATCGGCGGCGTGAGCTTCGACAAGGGCTGCTATCCCGGCCAGGAAATCGTCGCGCGCAGCCACTACCTGGGCAAGGTCAAGCGGCGCGTCTGCCTGGCCCGTCTCGACGGCGCCGAGCCGCCGCCAGGCACCGGGGTTTTCGCCGACGCGGCCGAGCCGGTCGGCGTGGTCGTGCTCGCGGCCCCTGCCCCCGCCGGCGGCACCGACCTGCTGTTCGAGACGCAGGCCGCGGCGGTCGCCCGAGAAGGCGCGCTGCTGCGCGTGGGCGATCGGCCATTGCGCATCGAACCGCTGCCCTACGCGCTTGCGGCAGACAACTGAAGGGGGTCGATCGTGAGCCGCGTCGTGATGGTCTGGTTCCGCGCCGCCCGTGCCGACGACGACAACTGCCGGGAGCGACTGGCCGAGTTGGGCCGCCGCCTGGCCAGTGCACACCACGTCGAGGCACGTGCCGGATGGCGCGACGAAGCCGGCTACCGCACCTGGCTGGAGACCTACGAACCGCTGGCTGCCACCCGCTGCGACGACTTCGTTGCGGCGCTGCAGGCCGAGGCGAGCGCGCTCGGCCTCGATGCGCTGGCGCTCAACGGCCGCCACGTCGAAGCGTTCGACTGGATCGATTGAGCAGCCGGCTCTGCCCGCGATGTGCCTGATCGGCTTCGCGCTCGAAGCGCACGACGACTTCGTGCTGCTGCTGGCGGCCAACCGTGACGAATACTATGCGCGCGAGGCCGATCCCGCGGCCTGGTGGACCGATCGCGGGCCGGCCTGGGGTGGACGCGATCGCGTCGCCGGCGGCAGCTGGCTGGCGGTCGACCGCAACGGCCGGCTGGCCGCGGTGACCAACGTACGCGAACCCGGGGCGGCGCCCGGGCGGCGCTCGCGCGGCGAACTGGTCGCGGGGTTCGTCGGTGCCGAGGTCGCGATCGAAGACTGGGCAGCAAAGGCCGCAGAGTGCGGCGACGACTACTCGGGCTTCAACCTGCTGCTGTTCGATCCGGCCGCGCAGCGGTCCGCGTTCTACGTGTCGAATCGGCACCCGCAGCGCGTGCTGGAGGTGCCTCCCGGCGTGCACGGACTGTCGAACCACCTGCTCGACAGCGACTGGCCGAAGGTGCGCAGCCTCCGGCATCGCATCGCCAGGGCGCTCGACGATCCGCACGCGCCGGTCGACGCCGTGCTGCTCGAAGCGCTCGCCGATCGTTCGCAGCCGCCCGACGAGGCCCTGCCCGACACCGGGATCGGACTCGCGCGCGAGCGCATCCTGGCTCCCGCGATGATCGTCGCGCCCGGCCTGGGCTACGGCACGCGCGCGTCGACGCTGGTGGCGATCCGGCGCGACGGGCGCATCGAGGCGGTCGAGCGCGGCTGGACGCCCGACGGTGAATCGGTGCGCATCGCCGCAGACCGGCGGGCGCGCTTCAACGCAGCGCGCCGAATACGCGCCCGATGACTTTCGAACCGGTCCCGAGCGGATCGCGGCGGATCGCGCGTTCCTCTTCGGCGATCATCAGGTACAGGCCGTCGAGCGCGCGCGTCGTCACGTAGCGCTCGACCGACGCGTCACGCTCTTTCAGCAGCGCCAGCTTCGAGGCCTGGCCCGCCAGCGCATTGTAGCGCTTCGCGAGCCCCAGTCGCGAGACCTGCTGCGTCACCACCGGCAGGAAGCGCTCGGTGAGCGGCGCCTGCGTGCGCGACTTGAAGAACTGCGTGACCGAGTCGTCGCCGCCGGTGAGGATCGCCTTCGCGTCGGAGACGCTCATCGACTTCACGGCCGCCACCAGCAACTGCTTCGCCTGCGGTACCGCCTGTTCGGCAGCACGGTTCATCGAGGTGACCAGTTCGTCGAGGTCGCGCCCCCGGCCCATCGCGCGCAGCAGGCCTTCGGCCTGGCGCAGTCCGTCGGGAAGCGGAATCCGCACCCTGGGCTCATCGAGGAAGCCCCCCGACCTGCCCAGGCGCGCAACCGCCTGTGCGGCGCCGCGTTCGAGCGCGCCGCGCAACGCGCTGGCGGCATCGGCGTTGGAGACGGCATCCAGCACACCGGCCCGGGCATGCGGCGCGCCGGCGGCGGTGATCGCCGCTGCTCCCGCCCAGGCGGCGAATACCAGCAGGCTGCGGCGCATTTTCTGGTGGGGGATTCCGGCTTCTTCATGGGGTTCGCCGACCGGCTCGAAACCCTGCGTCCGATAGAACGCTGCGGCGCGACTCTGCGCGCTGAGTTCGACGCTCGCGTCGCCGCGCGCCCTGGCAACCTCGATCAGCGCCTCGAGCACGCGGCGGCCGATACCGCGACCTCGCTGGTCGGCGCGCACCGCCATCCGCCCGATGTGGCCGTCGGCCAGCAGCCGACCGGTGCCCGCCGGCTCGCCGTCGCAATACGCGACACAGTGCACCGAGCGCGCATCCTGGCCATCGTATTCGAGCGCTGCCGGAATGCCCTGTTCGCGCACGAACACCGCCAGGCGCAGCGCACCGGCCGCCTCGCCCAGCTCTGCCCAACTACCGATGCGCAGTTCGATTTCCGGCGCGGCGGTGTCGTCGTTGCGGTTCATTTCATTGCCCCGCTTCGGGATGCCGGAATGCTTCGCGCAGCGCCGCGCAGGCATCCTGGTGCGCGCGTCGCGCCGCCTGCACGAAGCCGGCGTGCTGGAAGAACGAGTGGATCATGCCATCGTACTGCACGAAGCGCACCGGTACCCCCGCCTCGTGCAGCCGTTCGGCGTAGGCGCGATCCTCGTCGATCAGCGGATCGTACTCGGCCCCCGCGATCCAGGCCGGCGCCACGCCGCGCAGGTCGGGCGCGCGCAGCGGCGCGAAGCGCCAGTCGAGCCGGTCGCGCTCGTCGCGCAGCGTCTGCGCGAAGAACCACTGTACCGTCTCCAGGTCGAGAAGATAGCCGCTGGCGAAGCGCCGGTACGAATCGCTGTCCTGATGGCTCGACACGCCGGGATAGATCAACAGCTGCAGCATCAGCGACCAGCCACGGTCGCGCGCGTGGATGGCGCTCGCCGCGGCCAGCGTGCCGCCAGCGCTGTCGCCCCCGACCGCGATCCGCGCAGCGTCCACGCCCAGTCCGACCGCCTGCTCGCGCAGCCACGCGAGGCTGTCGAAAGCGTCGTCGTGCGCGCTCGGGAAGCGGTGCTCGGGCGCGAGTCGGTAGTCGACCGAGAACACCAGGCAGTCGCCGCCGAGCGCCAGCATCCGGCAGACGCGATCGTGCGTCTCGATCGAGCCGATCGTGAAGCCGCCGCCGTGGAAATACAGCAAGGCGGGGCGCGGCTCGGCCCAGCTGTGCGGCCACGGTGCGTACTGGCGCACGCGCAGCACCCTTCCCGGCAGCTCGACTTCGTGATCGTCCACCGAATGCAGCGCCGGCGGCACGATGTCGAGCGTGGCCGACGCCTTCACGTAGTGCTCGCGCGCCAGCACCACGCCGAGTTCGGGAAAGGGGGGCACCGACGCGCGCCGCGCCCAGTGCAGGATCTTCTCCACCTGCGGATCGAGCGGCATCGTGACCGGGCGTCGGCGTCAGTCGGGTCGCGGCGCCACCCGGGGCTCGAGACTGAACGGATCGGTCGGATTGCGCTGCGCGATCACGTCGTGCAGCCGCAACTCGACCGACGCGAGGATCTTCGGATGCGTGATCACGTAGAAACGGTTCTCGCGGATCGCGTCGAAGGTCATCTGCGCGACTTCCCCGGCGCTGATCCGCCCCGACGACACCGCCTTCTCCGAGGCCTTCTGCGCGGCGATCATCGAGGCGGTAGGAGCCGATTCGTCGCGCAGCGAAGCGGGCCGATGCCGGTGCGACTGCGCGATGCCGGTGGGCACGAACGCGGGGCACAGCAGGCTCACGCCGATGCGCGCGCCGGTCACGCGAAGGTCCTGGTACAGCGTCTCGGTGAGCGTGACCACGCCGTGCTTGCTGACGTTGTAGACGCCCATCAGTTGTGGCGACAGCAGCCCGGCGACCGACGCGGTGTTGACCACGTGGCATTCATCGCCCTGCGCCAGCATGATCGGCACGAAGGTGCGAACGCCGTGGACTACGCCCCAGAGGTTCACGCCGAGCACCCACTCCCAGTCCTTGAGCGTCTGCTCCCAGATCAGGCCGCCGGCCGCAACGCCGGCGTTGTTGAACAGCAGGTGCACCGCCCCGTACGCGTCGAGCGTGCGCTGTGCGAGCCGCTCGACGTCGGCGGCGCGGCTCACGTCGACCGCCTCGCCGAACGCCAGCGCGCCCTGCGCGCGCAGCTCGTCGACGGTGGCAGCCAGCGCGTCGGCCTGGATGTCGGCCAGCGCGAGCTTCATTCCGAGCTGCGCGCCGATGCGCGCGAATTCGCGGCCGAAGCCGCTTGCGGCCCCGGTGATCACGGCGACCTTGCCGGCGAAGGCTTTCATGGCGCAACAAGCCTCACGAGCTGCTTGCCGACGTTGCGCCCCTTCAGCAAGCCGATGAACGCCTGCGGGGCGCTCTCCAGGCCCTGCGCGATCGTCTCGCGGTACTTCAGCTCGCCCGCGCCGACCAGCGCGCCCAGCTCGCGCAGCGCCTCGGGCCACAGCTCCATGTGCTCCGAGACGATGAAGCCCTCGACCCGCAGCCGGTTGACCAGCACCGAGCGGAAATTCTGCAAGGGCATCGGCTGGCCGTCGTACGCCGAGATCAGGCCGCAGACCGCGATGCGGCCGAACGCGTTCATCCGCCGCAGCACTGCGTCGAGCGTTGCGCCGCCGACGTTGTCGAAGTAGCCGTCGATGCCCGCGGGCGTGGCTGCGCGCAGGTCGGGGTGAAGCTGCCCCGCCTTGTAGTCGACGCAGGCGTCGAAGCCGTACTCGTCGACGACGATCGCGCACTTCTGCGCGCCGCCCGCGACGCCAACGACCCGGCAGCCCTTGCGCTTCGCGAGCTGCCCGACCACCGAGCCGACCGCGCCGCTGGCCGCCGACACCACGACGGTTTCGCCGGCCTTCGGGGCGACGATGCGGTTCAGGCCGTACCAGGCGGTGACGCCCGGCATTCCGACCGCGCCGAGATACGCCGACAGCGGCACCCGCGAGGTGTCGACCTTGCGGACCAGGCGGCCGTCGCCCTTGCCGTACAGCTGCCAGCCGAGCATGCCGATCACCCGGTCGCCGATCGCGAACTCCGGGTTGCGGCTCTCGATCACCTCGCCGGCGGTGCCGCCGATCATCACCTCGTCGAGCGGCTGCGCGGCCGCATACGATTTCGCGTCGTCCATGCGGCCGCGCATGTACGGATCGAGCGACAGGAAATGGTTGCGCACCAGCACTTCGCCGTGCCCGATCGCAGGAATCGGCGCTTCCACCAGCCTGAAGTTCTCGACCCTGACCTCGCCTTGCGGACGGCTGGCGAGCAGGATCTGCAGGTTCTTCCCGCTCATGGCGCGATCCTCCCGTTTCGTGCCGGCTCAGACCGCGGTGACGCCGCCGTCGACCGCGAGAATCTGCCCGGTGATGTGCTTTCCGGCGTCCGAGCAGAACAGCACCGCAGCACCCTTCAGGTCTTCGTCGTCGCCGAGGCGATGCAGCGGCGTACGCTCCTTCACCCGGTCCTCGATTGCCGCCAGCGTGGCGCGGGTCATCTTCGAAGGGAAGAAACCCGGAGCCAGCGCATTGACGGTGATTCCGTGCTCGCCCCACTCGCCGGCGAGCGCGCGGGTGAAGTTCACCAGCCCGCCCTTGGTCGTGTTGTAGGCGATCGTGTGGTTAGTGCCCGGCGGGTTGCCGCGCAGCCCGGCGATCGACGCGACGATCAGGATCCGGCCGTACCTGCGGGGAATCATCGAGCGCCTGCCGATCTCCTGCGTGAGGAGAAACACGCCGGTCAGGTTCAGATTGACCAGCTTCTGCCACGCCTCGAGCGGATGCTCCGCCGCAGGAGCACCCCAGGTGGCCCCCGCATTGTTCACCAGGATGTCGCAGTGCCCGAGCCTCGCGAGCGCCGCGTCGGCGAACGCCTGCACCGCCTCCGGCCTGCCCAGGTCGGCGGCGAGCGCGTGCGCCTTCACGCCCGTCTTCGCGAGGTGCGCGACCGCGGCATCGAGCTCGTCCTGCTTGCGCGCGGCGAGCAGCACCTCCGCGCCCATTTCGCCGAGCGCCTCGGCAATCTGCAGCCCGAGCCCGCGCGAGCCGCCGGTGACGATGGCCTTGCGGCCGCCGAGGTCGAGCGCCTGCTTCACCGACATGCCGGTCTCCTGTTCAGTGCCGCAGCCCGCGCAGGTCGAATTCGGCCAGCGCGGCGCGCGCGACCGGTCCGCCCCATTCGGGCACGAAATGGCCGGCGTCGGCCAGACGCATCGGCTCGGGGCAGCCGCGGATGATCGAGCGCAGCGGCAGCATCGACTCCTCGCCGAGCACCGGGTCGCGCAGCCCGATCGCCATGAAGCTGCGTCCGTTCCAGGATTCGCGCCACCACTGGCTGGCTCGCCCCGAGAGTTCGGCCCCCGGTGCACCGGGGTCATCCGGCACCAGATTGGGAAAAGCGCGCAGCGCGGCCTTGTAGCGCGAATCCGGGAACGGCGCGTCGTAACCTGCGGCTTCCGCCGCGCTCATGTCGGGCTTGCCTCGCATCAGCATCCTGCCGACCGCGAGGTCGGGCGTGCGGTTCGAGTACGCGCGCCATTCGGCGAAGCCGCGGGTGGGCGGCGTGCCCACCGCGAGCGCGGTGTTCATCGCCAGCAACCGCGTGAAGCGCTGCGGCATCTCGGGCGGCAGCGTCAGGCCGAGCAGGCCGCCCCAGTCCTGGCACACGAGCAGGATCTCGTTGAGGTCGAGCCGCTCCACGAAACGCATCAGCATCGAGCGATGAAATGCAAAGCCGTGCACCGATTCGTCGACCGGCTTGTCGGAGCGGCCGAAGCCGATCAGGTCGGGCGCGACCACGCGCAGGCCGGCCTCGGCGAACACCGGAATCATGCGGCGGTACAGGTAGCTCCAGGTGGGATTGCCGTGCAGGCACAGCGCGGTGCCGCGGTGCGGCGCGCCTTCGTCGACGTAATGCACGCGCACCCCTTCGTAGCCCGGCAGGTCGTCGACGTAGCGCGGCACGAACGGAAAGTCGAGCAATCCGTCGAAGCGTTCGTCAGGGGTGCGCAGCAGTTCCATGATCGTCCGGAGCTCGCGCGCGTGCGCGTGTCGGGCGTGCCGATTCCGCGCGCCGGGCGCAGCGCATCCGCCCGCTCACGCGAGCTCGAAGAGCCCGGCCGCGCCCATGCCGCCGCCGATGCACATCGTGACCACCGCGCGCTTCGCGCCGCGGCGCCGGCCTTCGAGCAGTGCGTGCCCGGTGAGCCGCTGGCCGCTCACGCCGTACGGGTGTCCGACCGCGATCGCGCCACCGTTCACGTTGAGCCGATCGTTCGGAATGCCGAGCCGGTCGCGGCAATAGAGCACCTGCACCGCGAACGCCTCGTTGAGCTCCCACAGGTCGATGTCCTCGACCTTCAGGCCCGCGCGTGCAAGCAGCCTGGGCACCGCGAACACCGGCCCGATGCCCATCTCGTCGGGCTCGCAGCCGGCCACCGCGAAGCCGCGGAACCAGCCGAGCGGCTCGAGGCCGCGTTTCTCGGCGAGCTTGGCGTCCATCACCACGCAGGCGCCGGCGCCGTCGGAGAACTGGCTCGCGTTGCCCGCCGCGATCACGCCGCCGGGCAGCGCCGGCCGGATCTGCGAGACGCCCTCGAGCGTGGTGTCCGCGCGCCGTCCCTCGTCGTCGGCGAGCGTCACCTCGCGGGTGCCGAGCTGCCCGCTCGCCTTGTCGGCCACCGCCATGCGCACCGTGATCGGCACGATCTCGTCGGCGAACTTGCCGGCCGCAGCGGCCGCGCAGGCTCGCTGCTGGCTCTGCACGCCGTATTCGTCCTGGCGCTCGCGCGAGATGTTGTAGCGTTTCGCAACCATCTCCGCGGTCTGCAGCATCGACCAGTAGATCTCCGGCTTGCTCTTCGCCAGCCGCGTGTCGCGGATCATGTGCGTGTTCATCTCGTTCTGCACGCAGGAGATCGACTCCACCCCGCCGGCGACGAAGATCTCGCCTTCGCCGGCGATGATCCGCTGCGCCGCCATCGCGATCGTCTGCAGCCCCGACGAGCAGAAGCGGTTGACCGTGACGCCCGGCACGGTGACCGGGCAACCCGCGGCCAGTGCGATCTGCCGTGCGATGTTCGAGCCAGTGGCGCCCTCGGGCGTTGCGCAGCCCATCAGCACGTCCTCGACCTCGCCGGGCTCGAGGCCGGCGCGCTCGATCGCGGCGCGCACCACGTGCCCGCCCATCGTCGCGCCGTGGGTCATGTTCAGCGCGCCGCGCCAGGACTTCGCCAGGCCCGTTCGCGCGGTCGATACGATGACTGCTTCACGCATGATTCGCTACCCCCAGGTGTCTCAACCGTTGAATTCCCTGCCCTCGGCCGCCAGCCGCGCCAGCCGCGGCGCCGGCGTCCAGAACGCGGCGTCGCCGTGCGGATTCGCGGCGAAATCGGCCATCCGGTTGACCACGTTGTAGAGCCCGGTCATGTCGGCGTACAGCATCGGCCCGCCGCGCCAGAGCGGAAAGCCGTAGCCGGTGAGGTAGATCATGTCGATGTCCGAGGCGCGCGCCGCGATGCCTTCCTCGAGGATCTTCGCGCCTTCGTTGACCAGCGCGAACACCAGGCGGTGGACGATCTCGTCGTCGGAGATCGCGCGTGGCGCCACGCCGATCTCCTTGCGGTGCGCGGCGATCAGTTCGTCGACCGCCGGATCGGGCAGCGCATCGCGCTTGCCAGGCACATAGTGGTACCAGCCGGCGCCGGTCTTCTGGCCGAAGCGGCCGAGTTCGCACAGCTTGTCGGCCACTTTCGGGTATTGGAGCTGCGGCTGCTCGAGGTAGCGGCGCTTGCGGATGAACCAGCCGACGTCGTTGCCGGCCAGGTCGCTCATGCGGAACGGGCCCATCGCGAAGCCGAACTTCTCGATCGCGCGGTCGATCTGCTGCGGGCTCGCGCCCTCCTCCAGCATGTACAGGCCCTGCCGCAGATACTGTTCGAGCATCCGGTTGCCGATGAAACCGTCGCACACGCCCGACACCACCCCGGTCTTGCGCAGCTTCTTCGACAACTGCATCGTCGTCGCCAGCACGTCCTTCCCGGTCTTCTCGCCGCGCACGATCTCGAGCAGCTTCATCACGTTGGCCGGCGAGAAGAAGTGCGTGCCGATCACGTCCTGCGGTCGCTTCGTGAACGAGGCGATCCGGTTCACGTCGAGCGTCGAGGTGTTGGTCGCGAGGATTGCGCCCGGCTTCATCACCTCGTCGAGCTTGCGGAACACCCCCTCTTTCACCGCCATGTCCTCGAACACCGCTTCGATCACGATGTCGGCCGAGCCGATCTCCCCGTAGGCGAGCGTCGGCTGGATCAGCGCCATGCGCTTCTCGACGTCTTCGGCGCTCATGCGGCCCTTCTTCGCCGAGTTCTCGTAGTTCGTGCGGATCGTGGCCAATCCGCGATCGAGCGCTTCCTGCTTCACCTCGAGCAGCTTCACCGGAATGCCGGCATTGGCGAAGTTCATCGCGATGCCGCCGCCCATCGTGCCGGCGCCGATCACCGCCGCCGATGCGATCGGGCGCGTCGGCGTGTCTTCGGGCACGTCGGAAATCTTGCTGGCTGCGCGCTCGGCGAAGAACGCGTGGCGCAGCGCCTTCGATTCGGGCGTCTGCACCATCTCGAGGAAGATCGTCCGCTCGCGCGCAAGCCCTGCTTCGAACGACTCGCCCAGCGAACCCGCGACCGCGTCGACGCAGCGCGCCGGCGCCGGGAAGTTCTTCGCCACCGTCTTTGCGGTGTTGCGCGCGAACTGCAGGAACGCCTCGGCGTCGTCGTGTTCCACTTTCAGGTCGCGCACCCGGGGCAGTCCGCGGTTTTCGGCCACCGCCTTGCGCGCGAATGCCACCGCGCCCGCCAGCAGGTCGCCTTCGACGAGTTCGTCGAAGAGCCGCGTGCCCTGGAACTTCTCGGATTTCACCGGATTGCCCGAGACGATCATGTTGACCGCCATCTCGAGCGGCACGAGGCGCGGCAGGCGCTGCGTGCCGCCCGCGCCCGGAATGATGCCGAGCTTCACTTCGGGCAGCGCGATCTGCGCACCGGGCGCGGCGACCCGGAAGTGGCATCCCATCGCGAGCTCGAGCCCACCGCCCATCGCCACGCTGTGGATCGCCGCGACCACCGGCTTCGTGCACTGCTCGACGGTGCGGATGACGGTGAACAGCGTCGGCTCGGCGAGCGCCTTCGGCGTATTGAACTCGCGGATGTCGGCGCCGCCCGAGAACGCCCTGCCCGCGCCGGTGAGCACGATCGCCCTGATCGCCGGGTCGGCCTGCGCGCGCCGCACGCCCTCGACGATACCGGTGCGCAGCGCGAGGCCGAGCCCGTTGACCGGGGGATTGTCCATCGTGATGACCGCGACATCGCCCTGTGTCGCGTAGTGGGCCTGGCTCATGGAGGGTTCCCGTAAAGCGATGAGCTACGAGTGTAACCCGACCCGCTCAGACTTCCAGCCACTCGCGCCGCACCTGCGCGTTCGCCTCCAGCTGCTGCGGCGTGCCTTCGAACACGATGTGCCCGTGCCCCATCACGTAGACGCGCTGCGAGATCCGCATCGCGATCGCCAGCTTCTGCTCGACCAGCAGCACCGAGATGCCGCGATCCCTCAGCTCGTTCAGGTAGTCGGCCACCAGTTCCACGATTTTCGGCGCCAGCCCCTCGGTGGGCTCGTCGATCATGATCAGTTCCGGGTCGCCCATCAGCGTACGGCACAGCGTGAGCATCTGCTGCTCGCCGCCCGAGAGCACGCCGGCCTGCGTGTGCCGGCGCTCGCGCAGCCGCGGAAACATCCGGTACATGTCGTCGAACGACCACCGGCCCGGGCGCCGGCCCTTCATGCCGAGCACCAGGTTCTGTTCCACGGTGAGCGTCGGGAAGACGTCCCGGCTCTCGGGCACGTAACCCAGGCCGAGATGCGCGATCCGGTAGGCCTCGAGCCCGAGGATCGGGCGCCCCTTGAAGTCGACGCGACCGGTCGCGGTGACCAGCCCCATGATCGCCCTGGCCGTGGTCGAGCGTCCGACGCCGTTGCGTCCGAGCAGGCTGACGATCTCCCCGGCTCCCACCGCCAGGTCGACGCCGTGCAGCACGTGGCTCTTGCCGTAGTAGGCGTGCAGGTTCTCGACTTCGAGAATCGGTGCGTTCATGCGGGTGGCCCCGGCGCCCGGGCTTCCTGCGCCGGAGTGCCGAGATAGGCCTCCTGGACTGCCCGGTTGGCCCGGATGGCCGCTGGCGTGTCGGTGGCGATGATCTCGCCATACACCAGGACCGAAATGCGGTCGGCCAGGCCGAACACCACGCTCATGTCGTGCTCGACCATGACCAGCGTCTTGCCTTCGGTGACGCGCCGGATCAGCTCGACCGCCCTGTCGCTCTCCGAACGGCTCATGCCGGCAGTGGGCTCGTCGAGCAGGATCACGTCGGCCCCGCCGGCGATCGTGATGCCGATCTCGAGCGCACGCTGCTCGGCATAGGTGAGGGTCGCGGCGGGCGTGTCGCGCCGGTTGCGCAGCCCGATTCGCTGCAGCACTGCCTCGGCACGCTCGGCCGCGTCGGCCAGCTTTGCGAGCCGGTGCCAGCAGGAATAGCGGTAGCCGAGCGCATACAGGGTCGCGCAGCGGATGTTCTCGTAGACCGACATCCGCGGAAATATGTTGGTGATCTGGAAGCTGCGCGCGAGCCCCCTGCGGTTGATCTCGAAGGGGCGCCGGCCGGTAATGTCTTCGCCGTTCAGTTCGATGCGCCCGCTCGTCGACGGAAAGCGTCCCGACACCAGGTTGAACAGCGTCGACTTGCCGGCCCCGTTGGGCCCGATGATCGCGTGGCGCTCGCCGCGCGGAATCGACAGGTCCACCCCGCGGATGATCTCGGTCCTGCCGAAGCTCTTGCGCAGCGCGACCAGGTTCAGGGCGGTGGTCGCGGTCATCGCACCCCCGCCTCGCGCTGCAGTTGCTCCTCGATCGCGACCTGCACCGCGCCCCACTCGCGAACGAAATAGCGACGCATCGCCTCGAAGCTCGAGGCGCCGGCCGCCAGCACGCCGGCGGCGAGCACCCAGATTTCCGGTGCGGCACTGTCCACCGAAAAACCGAACAGCCGCATCTCGGAGCCCGCCGCGAAGTTCAGCGTCAGGTGATAGCTCATCTCGACCACCATCACCACGCCAGTCAGCAGGATCAGGCCCGAGAGCAGCACGCCCGCATACGGGTCGCGCAGCCGACCGAACAGCCGGTGCCGCGCCACCCTCAGGTTCATCAGCACCAGCGAGGCGACGCCGCCAGGCGCGTACATCACCATCGCGACGAAGAACACGCCGAGGTAGAACTGCCAGGCCTTGGTGTAGTCGGACAGCGCCACCGCGAAGAAGACGAAGATCACGGCGCCCAGGATCGGCCCGAAGAAGAACATCGCTCCGCCGATGAAGGTGGCCAGCAGCACGCCGCCAGAGCGGATCGCCGAGACGTTCTCGGCGGTGACGATCTCGAAGTTGATCGCCGACAGGCCGCCGGCGATGCCCGCGAAGAACGCCGAGACCGTCAGCACGAAGAAGCGCACCCTCTGGGCGTTGTAGCCGATGAATTCGGCCCGCTCGGGGTTGTCGCGCACCGCATTGGCGATGCGCCCGAGCGGCGTGTGCGTGAACGCGAACATGGCGACCATGCAGGCGAAGCACCAGGCGGCGATCAGGTAATAGACCTCGATGCCGGGACCGAAAGTGATCCCGAGAAAAGGTTCGCCGACCACGCGGTTGCTCGAGATGCCCCCTTCGCCGCCGAAGAACCCCGGAAACATCAGCGACGCGGCGAACACCATCTCGCCGATTCCCAGCGTGATCATCGCGAACGGGGTTCCCGCCTTCTTCGTCGTGACGTAGCCGAAGACGACCCCGAAGAGCGCACCGGCCACACCGCCCACCAACGGCACCAGCGTCACCGGCAGCCGCAGCTCGCCCGCACCGATCCAGTTCAGCGCGTGGATCGCGAAGAAGGCGCCCAGTCCCGAGTAAACCGCGTGCCCGAACGACAGCATGCCGCCCTGGCCGAAGATCATGTTGTACGACAGGGCGAACACGACCATGATCCCCATCTGCGACAGCAGCGTGATCGCGAAGCCGCTGGAGAAGAGCAGCGGCAGCACCGCCAGCAGGAGCGCGGTCGCTCCCCAGACGAACCAGCGTCCCACGTTGATCGGCGCGAACCGGATCGTCCTGCCCACCTCAGTTCTCCCGCGTGCCCATCAGGCCCCGGGGCCTCAGGATCAGGACCAGCACCAGCAGCAGGTATGGCAGCACCGGCGCGACCTGCGACAGCTCGAGCGACCACACGCTGTAGAGCGGCGTGGCCGGCCCGATTTCGAAGCCCAGCGATTGCAGCAACCCGGCCGGCGCCCAGTCGATGCCGATCGCGAACGTCTGCATCAGACCGATCAGCAGCGATGCGATGAACGCGCCGGCGAGCGAGCCCATGCCGCCCACCACCACCACCACGAAGATGATCGCACCGACCAGCGCCGCCATCGACGGTTCCGTGACGTATGCATTGCCGCCGATCACGCCGGCAAGGCCCGCGAGCGCAGTGCCTCCGCCGAAGGTGAGCATGAAGACGCGTGGCACGTTGTGGCCCAGCGCCTCTACCGTTTCCGGGTGCGCGAGTGCCGCCTGGATCACGAGCCCGACGCGCGTGCGCGTGAGCATCAGCCAGATCGCGAACAGCATCAGCGTGGCCACCAGCATCATGAAGCCGCGGTACGCGGGAAAGTGGGTCGAGTAGACGGTGAAGAGCGCGCCGTCGAGCTCGGGCGGAACACGGTACGGCACCGCCGCCCTGCCCCAGATGATCTGCACCAGCTCGACCACGATGTACGAGAGTCCGAAGGTGAAGAGCAGCTCGGGCACGTGGCCCCACCTGTGCACCCGCCGCAGGCCGTAGCGCTCGACCACCGCGCCGAGCGCGCCCACCGCGAGCGGCGCCAGCACCAGCGCGATCCAGTAGCCGGTGCCGGGCAGCAGCGCATCGAGCCATGTGCTGATCTGGTAGGCCAGATAGGCGCCGACCATGTAGAAGGACGCGTGCGCGAAATTGAGCACGCCCATCATGCTGAAGATCAGCGTGAGCCCGGAGGCGAGCATGAACAGCAGCAGCCCGTAGCTGATGCCGTTCAGCAGCGAGACGACGAAGAATTCCAAGCGGCGGATATCCCGGGTGGCGCGCCACGACGAGCGCCGCCGGCCGCACCCGCGCGCGCCGCCGGGTCGGCGGCGCGCGCGCTGGGCCGGTGCGTCAGCGCGCGGCCGGACGCTTCATCTGGCACGAAGTGGGCTGCGACGCAACGTAGCTGTCGAGCTTCGCCTCGGTGCGCCAGCCGTAGCCGGTGTTCTCCTGGTCGAACCTGACCGTCTTGCCGTCGACCTTCTGCCAGGACGAGATGTACACCGCCTGCTGCGCCTGGTGGTCGGTGGCGCGCATCTCGACTTCGCCGTTCAGCGACTGCACCTTCAGACCCTCCATCGCGAACGCCACCTTCACCGGATCGGTGGACTTCGCCTTCTTCATCGCCTCCGACAGCAGCCTGAAGCCGGTGTAGGTGGCCATCGTGTAGTAGTCGTCGTTGAATTTCTTCCTGAAGCCTTCGACGATCGGCTGTGCGTTCACCACCGAGTCGTTCGGGTGCCAGTAGCTCACCTGCCGCACGTGATCGGCACCAGCGGCCCCCATCGCGGTGGGCGCGCCGGTGGCTCCGGCGTAATAGGTGTAGAAGTTTGCGTTCAGCCCGGCGTCTTTTGCTGCCTTGATGAGCAGCGCCAGGTCGGCGCCCCAGTTGCCGGTGATGATCGTGTCGGCGCCGGCCGCCTTGATCTTGGCGACGTAGGGAGTGAAATCGCGCACCTGCGCGAGCGGATGGCGGTCCTTGCCGACCACCTCGACGTCGGGGCGCTTGCGCTTCAGGTATTCCTCGGCGGCCCTCTCCACGGAGTGCCCGAACGCGTAGTCCTGGTTGATCAGGTAGACCTTCCTGATTTCCGGGCGCTTGGCCATGTAGGAGGTCAGCGCCTCCATCTTCATGTCCGAGTTGATGTCGAGCGCGAAGTGCCAGAAATTGCAGCGCGCGTTCGTCAGCGACGGATCGATCGCCGCGTAGTTCAGATAGACGATCTCCTTGCCGGGATTGCGCTCGTTGTGCTTGGCCACCGCGTCGGACAGCGCGATCGCCACCCCCGAGCCGTTGCCCTGCACGATGTAACGGATTCCCTGGTCGACGATCGACTTCAGCGCCGTGAGGCTCTCCTGCGGACTGAGCTTGTTGTCGAACGGCACCACTTCGAACTTCACGTCGCCGGCCCATTTCTCCCGGGTTGCGAGGTCGGCGGCGTACTGCCAGCTGCGCACCATGTTCTGGCCGAGCGGCGCCATCATTCCGGACAGCGGGTCGATCCAGGCGATCTTCACCGTGCCCGACTGCGCGAAGGCCGCCGGCGACGCAAGAACGACGGACGTGGCGAACGCGGCCGCCGCGAAACGGAATCGGGTCATGGTTGTCTCCTCGTTGTAAAGGGTGGCGCCAGGCTCAGGCACCGGGAAGCACGTAATCGTGGAACTGCTCGCGCAGCTTCGTCTTCAGGATCTTGCCTGTGGCGCCCAGCGGAATCGACTCGACGAACTGCACGTCGTCGGGCGTCCACCACTTTGCCACCTTGCCCTCGTAGAAGGCGAGCAGCTCCTCCCTGGTGACCTCGGCACCGGGCTTCTTCACGACCACCAGCAGCGGCCGCTCGTCCCACTTCGGATGAGGCACGCCGATCACCGCGGCGTTGGCCACCGCCGGATGCCCGATTGCCAGGTTCTCCAGGTCGATCGTGCTGATCCACTCGCCCCCGGACTTGATCACGTCCTTGCTGCGATCGGTGATCTGCATGTAGCCGTCGGCGTCGATCGTCGCCACGTCGCCGGTGGGGAACCAGCCGCGCCCGTCGGCGTCGTACTTCAGCGGATCGCCGCCCTCGCCGCGAAAGTATTCGCGGATCACCCAGGGGCCGCGCACGAGCAGGTTGCCGAAGGTTTTGCCGTCCCACGGCAGCTCGCGGTAGTCGTCGTCGACGATCTTCATGTCGACGCCGAAGATCACGTGGCCCTGCTTCTCCAGGATCTTCTGCTGGACCGCCTCGGATTGCCGCAGGTGCTTGTTCTGCAGCTTGCACAGCGTGCCCAGCGGCGACATCTCGGTCATGCCCCAGGCGTGGATCACCTCCACCCCGAATTCGTCGCGGAACGCGCGGATCATCGCCGGCGGGCAGGCCGACCCGCCGATCACCGTGCGCTTGAAAGTGGAGAACTTCACGCCCGCCTGGCGCACGTGCTGCAGCAGGCCCAGCCAGACGGTGGGCACCCCGGCTGAATAGGTGACGCCCTCGCTCTCGAACAGCTCGTAGAGCGACTTGCCGTCGAGCTGCGCGCCGGGGAAGACGATCTTCGCGCCGACCAGCGGGCAGGTGTAGGGCAGGCCCCAGGCGTTGACGTGGAACATGGGCACCACCGGCAGGATGCAGTCGCGCGAAGACGCGCCCATCGCGTCGGGCAGTGCGGCCGCATATGCGTGCAGGACAGTGGAACGATGCGTGTACATCGCGCCTTTCGGGTTGCCGGTGGTGCCCGAGGTGTAGCACAGGCCCACAGCAGTGCGCTCGTCGATCTCGGGCCAGCGGTATTCGGCCGACCCGCGCGCGAGCAGTTGCTCGTAGTTCACCAGGTTGGCCAGCTTGGCCGAGGTCGGCTGGCGGTCTTCGTCGACCATCGCGATCCAGCTCTTCACGTTCGGGCAGTGCGCTGCGATTGCCTCGACGATCGGCAGGAAAGTGAGGTCGAAGGCCAGGTGAACGTCGCCGGCGTGGTTGACGATCCAGGCGATCTGCTCGGGATGCAGCCGCGGGTTGATCGTGTGGATCACCGCGCCCATGCCGCCCACCGCGTAGTACAGCTCCATGTGGCGGTAGCCGTTCCAGGCGAGCGTGGCGATGCGGTCGCCGATCGAGACGCCTTCGCGCGACAGCGCGTCGGCCATCTGGCGCGAGCGGCGCTCGCAATCGGTGTAGGTGTAGCGGTGCAGGTCGCCCTCGACGCGGCGTGAGACGATTTCCGTTTCCCCGTGGTGGCGCGCGGCATGCTGCAGGATGCCCGAGACGAGCAGCGGCATGTCCATCATCAGTCCTTGCATGGGGTGTCTCCGTTCTCTGTAGGCACGCGCGGGTGCGGATCGCCGGAATTCTAGCGAGTCCCGCGGGGAGATGGTCGTTGCCGGCGATCACGGCCGCATAGAATTCCGGCAATCACCTCGCCGGCACCCGTACGGCGTGCGCAACCGCCATCGAACCGTGCCCCTCATGACCGCCACGAAGCCCCCGGAACACCCGCGCGCCCGCATCGAGAAGCCGGACGAGGAATGGCGCTCGCTACTCACCGAAGAGCAATTCCGGATCACCCGCCGCCACGGCACCGAGCGCGCCTTCACCGGCCGCTACTGGGACCACCACGAAAAGGGACGCTACCGTTGCGTGTGCTGCGACGCAGCATTGTTCGCATCGGACCGGAAATTCGAATCGGGAAGCGGCTGGCCGAGCTTCTGGCAGCCGATCGACGAGGCGAGCCTCGCGCTGCGGCGCGACGCGAGCCACGGCATGGTGCGTACCGAAGTGCTCTGCGCAGCCTGCGACGCGCACCTGGGCCACCTGTTCGACGACGGGCCGCCGCCCACCGGCCTTCGCTACTGCATCAACTCGGCGTCGCTGCGCTTCGAGCCCGTCGACCGGGGCCGGTGACCCGGCTTCAGGCTTTCTTGACCTTTTCCAGCATCCGGAACACCGGGCGCTTCGCCCCCTTGAACAGCCGCTTGAGCGACTTGGGCAGGCAGCGACGCTCGAGCGTATTGCGGCGGTTGCGGGTGCGTTCGGCCATCGGGGGGCTCCTGGAGGATCGGTGGATGCGAACCCGTCATTTTATACTTGCACCATGAAGCTGCTTTTCGACCTGTTTCCGATCCTGCTGTTCTTCGTCGCCTTCAAGCTGGCCGACATCTACGTCGCCACGGCGGTGGCGATCGCCGCCAGCGTGGTGCAGATCGTGTGGCTGAAGCTGCGCGCCCGGCCGATCGAGCCGATGCAGTGGGCGAGCCTGGCGATCATCGTCGTCTTCGGCGGCATGACGCTGTTCCTCCACGACGAGACTTTCATCAAGTGGAAGCCGACGGTCCTCTACGGCCTGTTCGCGGCGGTGCTGGCCGGCGGAAGGATGATGTTCGGGCGCAACCTCGTGAGGTCGGTCATGGGCAGGCAGCTGGCGCTTCCCGAGCCGGTCTGGCACCGGCTCAATCTCGCGTGGATCGCGTTCTTCGTGGCGATGGCCGCCCTGAACCTGGCCGTCGCCTACCGGTACCCGACCGACGTCTGGGTCGACTTCAAGCTGTTCGGCACCATGGGCCTGACGATCGCGTTCGTGATCGCCCAGGCACTCTGGCTCGGTCGCTACGTTCAGGAGGAAGGCTGATGCGGCCCTCCGTCGACGACTTGCGCGCACGGTTCGCCGAGCGTTTTCCGGCCGCCACGATCGAGGTGATCGACGAGAGTCACCTGCACGCAGGCCACGCCGGCGCCGCCGGCGGTGCCGGGCATTTTCGCCTCCGCCTGGTCAGCGAGCGCTTCGCCGGGCTGGGCACCGTGGCCCGTCATCGGCTCGTGTATGATGCCGTGCGCGACTGGATGCCGCAGCGTGTACACGCGCTGATGATCGATGCCCGTACCCCCACCGAGGCGTCCTGACGCCAGGCGCGCCGGCCGCCACCGCAGCGCGCCGGCTACCCCACGATTGCCACAAGGACCCATGATGTCGCATCCCCCCCTGTCGCTCCGGCTGGCGAAGCTCGCGGCCGCCGCCCTGCTGCCGATCGCGTCGATTGCCTTCGCACAGAATGCGGCAGTCGTCAACAACAAGCCGATTCCGAAGCAGCGTGTCGACGACTTCGTCGCGGCGCTCGTGGCCCAGGGCCGACCCGACACGCCGGAGCTGCGCGCCGCGGTGCGCGACGAGCTGATCGCGCGCGAGCTGTTCGTCCAGGAGGCCGAGAAGAAGGGCCTGCCACGCAACGCCGACGTGCAGCGCCAGCTCGACAACCTGCGCCAGGACGTGCTCATCCGCGCGCTGATCCGCGACTACCTGAAGGCCAACCCGGTCAAGGACGAGGAGATCAAGGCCGAGTACGAGAAGGTGCGCAAGCAGGCCGGCGACAAGGAATACCGCGCGCGCCACATCCTGGTCGAGAGCGAGGACGACGCGAAGCAGATCATCGAGCAGCTGAAGAAGGGCGCGAAGTTCGAGGAGCTCGCGAAGAAGTCGAAGGACACCGGTTCGGCGCAGTCGGGTGGTGACCTCGACTGGAATACCCCGCAAACCTTCGTGAAGGAGTTCTCCGACGCGATGGTCAAGCTCGACAAGGGCAAGTTCACCGAAACGCCGGTCAAGACCCAGTTCGGCTACCACGTGATCCGGCTCGACGACACCCGCGAAGCGAAGGCTCCGCCGCTCGAGGAACTGCGCCCTCAGATCCAGCAGGAAATCGAGCGCCAGCGCGTCCAGGCGCTTCAGCAGAGCCTGCGCGCGAAGGCGAAGATCCAGTAGCAGTAAAGGCCGGCGGCCGGTTCGCCGCTGCTCAGCGTGCGGGCCGCCGCTCGGCGAAGAACGCCGACAGCAGCGCACCGCACTCGTCGGCCAGCACCCCGCCCGTGACCTCGGTGTGGTGGTTCAGGCGGGGTTCGGCGAACAGGTCGACCACGCTGCCGGCGGCGCCCGTCTTGGGGTCGCGTGCGCCGTAGATCACACGTCGCACACGCGCGTGCATGATCGCCCCGGCGCACATCGCACAGGGCTCCAGCGTCACGTAGAGATCGCAGTCGACCAGCCGGTAGCTGGCCAGCAGCGCGCCGGCCGCACGCAGCGCGCAGATCTCCGCGTGCGCGCTCGGGTCGTGGGCGCCGATCGGCTGGTTGTAACCCGTGGCGAGCACCCTGCCCTCGCGCACCACCACTGCACCCACCGGCACTTCGCCGGCCGCCCACGCGTTGCGCGCCTGGTCGATTGCCAGGCGCATCATTGCGCGGTCGAACTGCGCCTTCTCCGCATCGCTCGGCGCATCGGGTGACAAGGACACGGATTCCTGCTCATGGCCGTCGGAGTCGCCACGATATCATCGCTGCCAGTCATCGCTGCCCGTGCCGGCATCGAGCCGAAGCCGGCGATCGCCCCTTGTTGGGGGACCGGGAACGAGCTCATCGCAGCGCTGCAGTCAATGCCTGCAGCACCTGCTGCCGCACCTCGGCCCTCGTCAGCGGCTCCATGTGGCGTGCGCCCGCGACCGGCAGGAACACCGTCCCGGGCGGGGCTGCGGCCGCCAGCCCTTGGCCATGCGCGAACGGAATCACCTCGTCGTCGGTGCCGTGCACGATGAGCAGCGGCACCTGCAGCGAGCCAATCGCAGTCACCGGATCGTCACGCCCTGGCGGCAGTGCCGGCAGCGCCAGCGGCAGCAACGGCGCCAGCAGCACCGACTGCATTGCCGCGTCGCGGGCGATGCCGCGGTAGCTGGCGAAAGCAGCCTCGATCACCGCCAGCTGCACGCCGGTGCTGTCGCGCGCCAGCAGACGCAGCGCTGCGGCGCCCCCGATGCTCTGGCCGAGCACGGCCAGCCGTTCGCCGTCCACGTCGGGCCGCGAGCGCAGGTACTGCAGCGCCGCCGCCGCGTCGTCGACCACGCCGTCGAGCGTCGGCGTACCCTGCGAGCGACCGAAGCCGCGGTAGTCGAGCATCAGCACGTCGAAGCCTGCGCCCGGCAGCCACGCCACCAGCGGCAGATGGTTGCTCACGTTGGCGGCATTGCCGTGCAGGTGCAGCACGCTGCCGAGCGCCGGTCGCGCGGCCGGCAGCCACCAGCCGTGCATGCGCGAGCCGTCGACCGCGTCGATGGAGACGTCCTCGTAGCGCAACCCGTAGTGCTCCGGTCGTGCATACGTCGTCGAGTCGGGATAGAAGAAGAGGCGCTCGAGGCAGCCGGCAAGTCCCATTGCGGTCAGCAGCAGAAAAAGGATGCGCACGCCGGTTCGCCGATGCGCGCCGCGAGCGCCGATCGCCGGTTCGCGCCTGACCGTCAGAGGCCTCATCGTCGCGGCTCCGGCCAACGCCCTCCGGGTAACGAAATCGATGACATCGATACCTGCAGGCGGCATTGTGACCGATGCCCGAAGCACGCGCGAAGCCTGCAAGGCCACACCGATAACGTGGACACCACGGCCTCGAAGCAACGCCGCCGCAGATACCGTCGCAGGGCGATTCCTGTACCGATCACGCGGCTACCGGCGCCGGCGGCCCGCGCAGGCGGCTTCGCACTCGCGAAATCCGTCGGCCAGCCGCTAGAATGCAGGTCATGAAGACGAACACCGAGTACTACGACGATCACGTCGTGCGCCTGTTCCTGCTGGCCTCGGCGGTGTGGGGCATCGTCGGCATGCTGCTCGGCATGTACGCGGCGGCCGAACTGGCCTGGCCGGGGCTGAATCTCGGCCTTCCGTGGCTCACCTTCAGCCGCCTGCGCCCGGACCACACTTTCGGCGTCATCTTCGCTTTCGGCGGCTCGGCGCTGATGGGCACCTGCTATTACGTCGTGCAGCGCACCGGGCACGCGCGCCTCGCATGGAACGGGCTGGCCCGATTCACGTTCTGGGGCTGGCAGGCGGTCTGCGTGCTCGCAATGGCCACCATGCCGTTCGGCATCACGCAGAGCAAGGAATACGCCGAACCGGAGTGGTTCGTCGACATCCTGATCGCGATCGTCTGGGTCTCGTTCGGTGCGGTCTTCTTTGCCACGCTGGCGCGCCGGCGCATCCACCACATCTACGTGGCCAACTGGTACTACGGCGCCTTCATCATCGCGGTCGCGCTGCTTCACATCGTCAACAACCTCGCGGTGCCGGTGAGCCTGACCAAGTCCTACCCGATCTACTCCGGCGTCGTCGACGCGATGGTGCAGTGGTGGTACGGGCACAATGCGGTGGCGTTCTTCCTCACCGCCGGTTTCCTCGGGATGATGTATTACTTCGTCCCGCGCCAGGCACAGCAGCCGCTGTGGAGCTATCGCTTTTCGATCGTCAACTTCTGGGCCCTGATCTCGATCTACATGTGGGCCGGATCGCATCACCTCATGTACACCGCGCTGCCCGACTGGGTCCAGTCGGTGGGCATGGCGTTCTCGCTGGTGCTGCTGATGCCGAGCTGGGGCTCGGCCGCGAATGGCCTGTTCACCTTCAACGGGTCGTGGCACCGGCTGAAAGACGATCCGGCCGCGAAGTTCATGGTGCTGGCGCTGGTCTTCTACGCGGCGGCGACGTTCGAAGGCTCGATGATGGCGATCAAGACGGTGAATTCGCTGTCGCACTACACCGACTGGACGATCGCACACGTGCACTCGGGCTCGCTGGGCTGGGTCGCAATGATCACGATCGGCTCGCTGTACGCGATGGCGCCGCGCGCGCTCGGGCGTCCCGCGATGCACTCGCGCGGCGCGATGGAACTGCACTTCTGGCTGCACGCCACCGGCACGCTGCTCTACGTCGTCGCGATGTGGATCGCCGGCGTCACCGAAGGCGTGATGTGGCGCGCGACGCAGCCCGACGGCTCGCTCACCTATCCGTTCATCGACAGCCTGCTTGCGATCAAGCCGTGGTACATGGTGCGCTGGTTCGGCGGCGTGCTGATCTGGCTCGGCATGTGGGTGATGGCGTGGAACCTCTGGTACACCGCCGGCGACGCGCGCAGGAAAGTCATCCAGCCGATCCCCGTGCCGATTCCGGAGCCGATCCGGCAGCAGACGCCGGCGCCGTTGCCGGCAGCGGGTTGAGGATCGGGCAATGGCATACCGTCACTTCGAGTTCATCGAAAAACATGCGTGGGCGCTCGGCATCTTCACCGCGATCATGGTGTCGCTGGGCGGACTCGCCGAAATCACGCCGCTGTTCGTCGAAGCGCTCCAGGTCAAGCCGCCGGAAAACGTCAAGCCCTACGATCCGTTGCGCCTTGCCGGCCGCGACATCTACGTGCGCGAAGGCTGCTACCTCTGCCACTCGCAGATGATCCGCGCGCTGCGCTTCGAGACCCAGCGCTACGGCCCGTTCTCGACCGCCGAGGAATCGGTGTACGACCGGCCGTTCCTGTGGGGCTCCAAGCGCACCGGTCCCGACCTCGCGCGTGTCGGGGGCAAGTACTCCGACGACTGGCAACGCAGGCACCTGATCGATCCGCGCAGCCTGGTGCCCGAGACGAACATGCCGGCCTACCCGTGGCTCGAGACAGGGAGAATCGACGGCAACGACATCGCGGCCCGGATGCGCGTGCTGCGCAAGCTCGGCGACCGCTACAGCGACGCCGAGATCGCGGCTGCGCCCGAGGCCGTGAAAGACAAGACCGAACTCGACGCGCTGGTTGCATATCTGCAGGGGCTCGGCATCGCCAACGAGCCGCAGGCGGCCGCGGCCGCCGCCGCCACCGACACCGGGAAGCCGCAGTGAGTCCGGCCTGGGGTCACGCCGTCGGGGTGCTGATCGTGCTGATGATGGCCACGTTCATCGGCATCTGGGTCTGGGCCTGGCTGCCGCACCACAGGCGCACTTTCGGCTGGATGGCGCGCCTGCCGATGGAAGACGAAGCCGCAGGGCCCGGGAAGTCGATTCCGACCACCGACGAGGAGCATCGCCGATGAGCGCCGGTTGGTCCTGGTGGGTGATCGTCCTGATCGTGTTCAACCTGGGTGTCACCTTCTTCCTCTTCGTGTGGGCGCCGCGCGCGAAGATACCGACCCTGCCCGACGGCACCACCGGGCACGTCTGGGCGCACGGCGCGCTGCGCGAAGGCATGCATCGTCTGCCCGGCTGGTGGATCGTGATATCGCTCGCGATGTACGTCGCAGCCGCCGTGTACCTGGTGCTCTACCCCGGTTTCGGCAACACCAGGGGCCTGCTCGACTGGACCTCGCACCGCGAACTCGCGCAGGCCACCGCAGCGAACGACGCGAAGCTCGATCCGGTGCTGCAGCGCCTGACAGCCATGAGTGCCGAGCAGGCAGCGCGTGATCCGCAGGCGCAGGCGCTCGCCATGCGGCTGTTCATCGACAACTGCACCGCCTGTCACGGCCGCAATGGGTTCGGCAATCCGTTGCTGGGCGCACCGAACCTGACCGACACCGACTGGCTCTACGGCGGCAGCGCCGACGAGATCTCCACGTCGATCCGCAGTGGACGCTCCGGTGTGATGCCGGCCTGGAATGCGCTGGGTGCCGACACCGTGAAAAACCTCGTGCAGTACGTGCTGAGCCTGTCAGGGCAGGCGCACGACGCCGGCATGGCCACGGCTGGCGAGGCGGTGTTCAAGACCACCTGCATCGCCTGTCACGGGCCCGAAGGCAAGGGCAATCCGGCCCTCGGTGCACCGAACCTGACCGACGACGTCTGGCTGTACGGTGGCACGCCGGCTGCGATCGAAACCAGCATCGATCAGGGCCGGCAAGGGCACATGCCCGCCTGGAGTCCGCGTCTGTCCGACGCCGACATTCACCTGCTGACCGCCTACGTCCTGCATCTGTCGAATCGTGCAGACCAGACCGCCCGTTGAACCACGGCGTCGCGGTTCCTGGTTCACCCAGCCCGTAGTCTGGCTCGGAATCGCGGTGTTCGTGTCCTCGATCGTCGGCAGCGTATGGCTGATCGTCGCCAGCGCACGCTATGACGACGAGGGCGCGCGTCTGCCCACCGGCAGGCAGATCTTCGGCGTGCCGTCGCAATCGATCACGCCTGCCCCCGCCCGATAGACGTTCCGGGCATCTGCCGATCACGCGATCAGCGCGCTCACTTCGTCGAATCCGGATATCAGGCGATCGGGCGGCAGTGAGGCGAACGCCGCCTCCCCGCATTCGCCGCCCCGAATGATGGCCACGCGCATGCCGACAGCGCGCGCCGCGAGCACGTCGGCGCGGCTGTCGCCGACGAAGAGTGCCGCGGACGGTGCCACGCCCAGCGTGGCCAGCACGCGCCGGACCCCTTCGGGATGCGGTTTCATCCAGGTGACCTCGTCGCGGCTCACCACCGGCGACAGCCAGCGCTCGAGATCGAAGCGGCCGAGCGCGCGAGCGAGGGCAGCGCGGCCGATATTGCTGACCATCGCCGCCCGGATGCCGCGCCGCTGCAGCTCGCGCAGCAGTTCGGACACGCCGGGGCGCGGCCGCCAGCGCGACAGCGCATCGGCATCCCAGCGGTCGTAGACCGGACACAGCGCACGACGCAATTCGCCGAGACCGCCTCGCGCGGCGGCCAGATCGGCTGCCGCGTTCCACAGCTCGGCGTAGTTGCCGCTGGTGGCGTGACCGGCCGCGGCGAAAGCACGGCGCAACTCGGTTTCCGCCTCGGCCAGGCGCCACTGGAAGTCCACCAGCGTGCCCTCGAAATCGAAAACCACCGCGTCGATGTCGGCAGCCATCTCGGTCCGGTCGGCAAAGTGGGCAGGAACTGAACCGGAGGATACAGCCATCGCGAAAAAATCCTGCCGCCCGGGAACGCGGCGCGCATCCGCTGCATCCAATGCACAGGACGGACGGGACACGATCCGAACCGCCCCGCCCGTAACCACCGTCACCCGTGGAACAACCCGTACCCCAGGAGCCTCTCATGCCTGCCTCGAAGATCCCCTCGCGCACCACTGTTCGTCGCCTGGCTGCAGCCATGGCCACCGCCGCGCTGGTGAGCCTGTCGTTCAATCCTCCGTCCGCGTTCGCACACAACGGCTCAACGAGCCAGGCCGTCTGCAGTCCGAGCGCCAACGCGCTGCACGATGCGATGCGCAAGCTCTGGGCGCAGCACATGGAGTGGACCTACGCCGCGGTCACCGCCTTCGCCACCGGTTCGCCTGCCTTCGAGGCGACCGCGGCCCGCCTGATGGCCAACCAGGCCGACATCGGCAACGCGATCAAACCCTTCTATGGCGAGAAGGCAGGAGACGCGCTGACGAAACTGCTGCAGGAACACATCAGCGGCGCCGTCGAGGTCGTCAAGGCCGCCAGGAGCGGCGACGAGCCGGCCCTGGACAGGCACGTCGCGGCGGCCTACGCCAACGCGCAGGAGATCGCCGACTTCCTCTCGTCGGCCAACAGACACTGGCCGCAGGCGACGGTGCGCGACATGCTCGAGGGTCACATCGACACCACGCTGGTCTATGCCACGTCCCTGCTGCAGGGCCGCTACGCCGAAGGCATCGCCGAATACGGCAAGGCCGAGGACCACATGCTGATGCTGGCCGATGCGCTGACCGACGGCCTGGTCGCGGCCTTTCCGAAGAAGTTCGCGAACTGACCCGAAAGCGCGGGGAGCGGCAGCGATCATCCACGTTGCCGCATCCCCGCTCCCCGGCGCGCTCGGCGAATTGCGCGAGAATGCAGCCGTGGAACCGGCAAAGAGAGGAACCTCCATGCAATCCGCGACAGGGCCGATCCCCGCCACCGTTACGCGACAGACTCCGGAAGCCGACCTCGTCGCGCTCGCAGCCGCCGGCGACGGTGCGGCTTTCGAGTTGCTGATGCGGCGTCACAACCAGTTGCTGTTCCGCACGGCGCGAAGCATCCTGAAGAACGACGCCGAAGCCGAGGACGCAGTGCAGGAAGGCTACCTGCGTGCCTGGCGTGCGCTCGGCGAATTCCGTACCGAGAGCAGGCTGTCGACCTGGCTGGTGCGCATCGTCGCCAACGAAGCACTGGGACGGCTGCGCCGAACGGGCGCGCAGGTCATCCCGCTGGAGGCTGCCATGAGCTCACCCGAACCCGAAACCCAGGCCGCGTTCACCGACACGCCGCAGCGTGGCCCCGAGCACTCGGCGCTGCGCAGTCAGGTGCGCACGCTGCTCGAGTCACGCATCGACCTTTTGCCCGAGGCCTGCCGCACCGTGTTCATGTTGCGCGCAGTCGAGGAGATGAGTGTCGAGGAAGTCGCGCAGGCACTGGACATTCCGGAAGCCACGGTGCGCACGCGCTTCTTCCGGGCCCGCAGCCTGCTGCGCGAAGGGCTTGCCGGCGAGATGGATGGCGCGATCGGCGAGGTCTTCGCCTTCGATGGCGCGCGCTGCGATCGCATCGTCGCCAACGTGCTGGCGAGGGCCCGATCGGAAGGCCTGAGCGGCGAAGACTGACGTTTCCGCAATTGCGGCTCGGCCGGTAGCGCGGCCGGCACCGCAGCTCACCGGAGATTCGAGATGACAGCGCACGAGAACCAGGACGCAGGTCCCGATCTGACTCGAGGCGTCGCCCTCGCCGATTTCCGCGCGCGCACGATGTTGCGCGGCCACGTCGGCGAGCAACCGGTGCTGCTCGCCCGCGTGGGCGACGAGGTGCTCGCGGTAGGCGCCACCTGCACCCACTACGGCGGTCCGCTCGAGCAAGGGGCGATCGAGGGCGAGACGGTGCGCTGCCCGCTGCACCACGCCTGCTTCTCGCTGCGCACCGGCGAGGCACTCGGCGCACCCGCCTTCGATCCGATCGCCTGCTGGAAAGTCGAGCGCGAGGGCGAGCGGCTCTTCGTGCGCGAGCAGGCCGAAGCCGTGCCGCAACCCGCGCGGATTTCCGGGTCCGGCCAACCCGGGAGAATCGTGATCGTCGGCGGCGGGGCCGCGGGGTTCGCCGCGGCCGAAATGCTGCGCCGGCGCGGCTGGCAGGGCCAGCTCACCATGTTCAGCTCCGAGGCCGACGCGCCCTGCGATCGACCCAACCTGTCGAAGGACTATCTCGCCGGCAGCGCGCCGGAAGAATGGATTCCGCTGCGTGCGGACGACTTCTATGCCGAAAACCGCATCGATCTGCGGCTCGCCACCACGGTGAGCCGCATCGACCCGGATGCGCGCACCGTCGTCACCGCCGACGGCGCCAGCCATCCCTGGGATCGCCTGCTCGTTGCCACCGGCGCGGAACCGGTCCGCCTTCCGATCCCCGGTGCGGATCAGCAACACGTCTTCACGCTGCGCTCGCTCGCCGACAGCCGCGCGATCATTGCCCGTGCGGGGGCTGCGAAATCGGCGGTCGTGCTGGGCTCGGGTTTCATCGGCCTCGAAGTCGCTGCGGCGCTCAATGCACGCGGGCTCGAGGTGCACGTGGTCTCGCTCGATGCCCGTCCGCTCGAACGGGTGCTGGGGGCGCAACTGGGCGACTTCATCCGAGCGGTGCACGAAGCCCACGGCGAGATCTTCCACATGGGCACCTCGATCGCCTCGATCGACGCGACCTCGGTCACGCTGACCGACGGCGCGCAGATCCCGGCCGACCTCGTCGTGATCGGCGTGGGAGTGAAGCCGCGCCTGGCGCTGGCCGAGGCCGCGGGCCTCGCGATCGATCGCGGAATCCTGGTCAACGAGCATCTCGAGACCTCGCGACCCGGCATCTTCGCGGCCGGTGACGTGGCGCGCTGGCCGGGCGGCGCGGCCGGCGAGACGGCTCGTGTCGAACACTGGGTGGTCGCCGAGCGGCAGGGACAGGTCGCCGCCGAAAACATGCTGGGCGCACGCCTGGCATACCGGGACGTGCCCTTTTTCTGGAGTGCGCACCACGACGTGACGATCCGCTACGTCGGCCATGCGCTCGCCTGGGACGAGATCGCGATCGACGGCGACATCGCTGCGCACGACTGCGCGGTCAGCTACCGCATGAAGGGGAGGACGCTGGCGCTGGCCACCATCGGGCGCGATGCGCTGGCGCTGGAAGAGGCGCGACGGCTTGCCGCGCAAGGCTGAACGAGTGAAGCAATCATCGGCTCCCGGAAGGCGCGCCCGATCGCTTCACGCGTTCTGATCATGCACGGGCATACAACGGCAGCACCGCGCCGCTGATCTCCATGTTGGCCGGCGACACGAGTTGCAGCACCGCTTCGGCCGCCGCCTCGGGCGCGAGCCACTTCGAGGTGTCGGCATCGGGCATCGCCCGGCGGTTGGCTGCAGTGTCCAGGGTCGAGGGTGCGATCGCATTGACCAGGATGCGCTCGCCCTTCAGTTCCTCGGCCAGCGACAGCGTGATTGCCGCGACCGCAGCCTTGCTCGCGGCGTAGGCCGCCATCTGCGCCCCCTTGCGCGGATCGAGTCCGGGCCGAGCCGAGACGTTGACGATGCGCCCGCCGCCTCCGGTCCTGCGCATGGCACGCACTGCCGCGCGCGAGCAGAGAAAGGCGGTCAGCGCGTTCGTCTCGATCATCTGCAGGAAGTCCGCGCGCGCGGTCTCGGCAATGGGGCCCATGGCGAAGCCCCCTGCCAGATGCACCGAGCCCCAGAGCGCGGGCAGCGCGTCGTAGAAGCGGTCCACTGCCGCCTGGTCCGCCAGGTCGACGCCGTGCACGATGCGCAGGCGCGTGCCTTCGCCGGCCGGCGCATCGCCGCCCGCCCGGTGGCTCGGCACGTGACAAGTCGCCCCGGCTCGAAGCAGGCGGCGGACGACGACCTCGCCCAGCGCGCCGGTTCCTCCGGTCACGACGACGTTCCTGTCTGCAAGCGGCTCGACCATGATCACTCCACAAAGTGGTGTCGACACCAGTCTATTCCGGCGCTGCCGCAGCGGTCATCGGGGCGTCCCGCCACTAGGGCGTGTTCACACTACGATCGTCCCCGCGTGAGCCCGGAAAAAGCGCGCAATCAAGGCGCAAAGCGCAGCCGTGGCGGGGCCACGGCGAGCATTTGCAACGCGGAGTGCGCGCTTTTTCCGGGCT
>Ga0226835_1000094_pt1 | contig 177706 bp, 172 predicted proteins | sample LAC_MetaG_1_FD_163627 | JGI IMG/M metagenome (GOLD analysis project Ga0226835, IMG submission 163627) | Anaerobic ammonium oxidizing microbial communities from anammox membrane bioreactor (MBR) in UC Berkley, California, United States -... | ecosystem: Engineered > Bioreactor > Anaerobic >... | reverse complement strand
TACGTCGACCGGCATCTGCTGCACGAGGGCTCCCGCACGCCCATCGAGAAGCTGGACGATCTCGGACTGCGCATTGCGAGACCTCGCCAGACGTTCGGCACCGCCGACCACTATGTTCCGACCGCAGGGGGGCTCGACAGCCTCGCGGCCGACCAGCGGCGCATGATCGAGGTCTTCGATGCGAACATGGATCGGTTCGGGATCAGGGCCTGGAGCCTGGGGGAGAGCCGCCAGGGTATCGTCCATGTGATCGGGCCCGAGCTCGGCCTGACGCTGCCGGGAACCGTCCTGGTGTGCGGCGACAGCCATACCTCCACGCACGGGGCCCTTGGCGCCCTGGCATTCGGCATCGGCGCCAGCGAGGTCGCCCACGTTCTGGCGACGCAGGCGATCTGGCAGCGCAAGCCGAAGGCCATGCGGATCCTCCTGGAGAACAGCTTGCCGAAAGGGGTTTCGGCGAAGGACGTCATCCTTTTCATCATCTCGAGGATCGGTATCGGGGGCGCCGCCGGGCATGTCATCGAATATGCGGGGAGCACCTTCTCCTCGATGTCGATCGAACAGCGGCTGACCGTCTGCAACATGTCGATCGAGGCCGGGGCGCGTGCGGGACTCGTCGCGCCCGACGAGACGACTTTCGCCTATCTGAAGGACAAGCCGTTCGCGCCAAAGGGGGCGGACTTCGAGGCCGCGCTTGCCTACTGGAGGGAATTGAAGACGGATGAAGGGGCGGTGTTCGATCGCGAGGCCGTCTTCGACGCCCGCGAGGTTGCGCCCATGGTCACCTGGGGGACCAATCCGGGCATGGCGGTTCCGGTCGGCCAGGCAATTCCGTCCTTTGCGATGGCAAGATCGGCGGACGAGCGGAAACAGTGGGAACAGGCGCTGGAGTACATGGGGCTGGAGGCGGGAGCGCCACTGGTGGGTGTCCCGATCGACCAGGTCTTTATCGGCTCGTGCACCAACGGCCGGATCGAGGATCTCCGCGAGGCGGCGGCGATTGCACGCAAGGGACGCGCCAGGGTGCCCGCGTTCGTGAGCCCCGGCTCCGGGACCGTGCGCGCGCAGGCCGAGGCAGAAGGTCTCGATCGCATATTCGTGGAAGCCGGGTTCGAGTGGCGTGGCTCCGGCTGCTCGATGTGCGTGGGAATGAACGGCGATCTTGTCGGGTTCCAGAAGCGGTCCGTATCCACGTCCAACCGCAATTTCGTGGGCCGGCAGGGGGTCGGGGCGCGGACGCATCTCGCCAGCCCCGCGCTTGCCGCGGCATCCGCTCTCGAGGGCCGGATCGCCGATGTCAGGACCTATTTGTAGGAAGGCATGATGAGACCCTTCAAGATCGTCGAGGCTGTTGCCGCGCCCATGCGGGCCGACAACATCGATACCGACCAGATCATACCGGCCCGGTTCCTGCGCACGCCCCGGAAACAGGGCTATGGCGGATTCCTCTTTCACGACGAACGCTTCGACGCCGAAGGCAACGAACGGCCTGACTTCGTCCTCAACCGGCCTGCCTACAGGACTGCGCAGATCATCGTGGCGGGGCGCAATTTCGCCTGCGGCTCATCGCGGGAAGGCGCCGTCTACGCGCTGGTCGACTATGGTATTCGCTGCGTCATCGCTCCATCGTTTAGCGACATCTTCTTCAACAATGCGCTGATCAACGGATTGCTGCCGGTGCGACTGGAGCCCGCGCAGGTGGAGCAGATACTGGACCTTCTCGAAAGACGGGAGGCGGGGATTGCCGTCAGGGTCGATCTCGTCAACCTGCAGGTCCGGGCTGGCTCTCTGGTCTTCGGTTTCAGGCTCGACGGGCTCAAGCGGCGCTGCATGCTGGAGGGGCTGGACGAGATTTCCCTGACCATGACCTACGCCTCGCAGATCGCCGCCTTCGAGGACCGGCATTATGGCAAGCTGTCTTGGCTGAAGCGCATCGAAGAGACAGCCCCCGAAGCCTGAGGCCCTGCGCTCCCGAAGGTGCAAGCCAGGGAAGGGACGGCCGGGCAGCCTATCTCCCGGGCTGCCCGCCGCGCGCAAGCGTCGCGGCGGCGTTGCCTGCCATCGCCCCGAGAACGAACGCCGTCAACAGGCCGTTGCCGGCGAGGTAGCCGGAATCGCCCCCGCCGGATATTCCCTGCGCGGCCCCTCCGCCGGCAAACAGATTCGGCAGCGCATTGCCCGCGCCATCCAGCACCCTCGCATCCTCGGGGGATACGACCAGGCCGCCTTGTGTGTGAAGATAGGCCCCCGTGACCCTGCCCGCGTAATACGGAGGCTCCAGCGGCGGGACTCCCGTGAAATCCCGGCCGAACGGACATTGCTTCTCGCCCCTTGTCATCGCGGCCACGTCGGCGAGCGTCGCTGTCAGCGTCGCTCGGGGAAGGCCGGTCACGGCGCTCAGCTCGCCGACCGAGCCCGCCGTCTTCACGCAACCCATCTTGAACCCGTCGCGATAGTCGGCATAGGTGCAGGCGAGGTCGTGCCCGCGTTGATCGAAGATGTTCCAGGCCAGGCCCTCAGGCTGCGCCAGCACCTTCAACGCCTGCTCCGAATAGCCTGCGCTTTCGTCCGAGAAGCGGTTGCCTGCGAGGTTGACCTGAATGCCGTTGATGGTGATCGTGTTCCACATCGGCACGCCTGACGGATTGCCGATGGCCCCGTGCCCCTGAAAGCTGCCCATGTCGGCCACGGCGGCGCCAAGGGCAAGGCCCCAGGCGATCGCATGACCCTTGTTGCCTTCGTGCCCGAGATAGGGCGCTCCGGCGAGCGCGGGGATGTAGCGGGCAATCATGTCCGGGTTCGCGCCGAATCCGCAACATGCCAGGATCAGGGTGCGACAGCCGATGTCCTCGCCGGTTCCGTCCGGCCGGACGATCCGAACGCCGGACACCCGGCCATCGGAAGTGGCGTGGAGGTCGACGACCTCGGCGCTGGTCAGCAGGTCGACCCCGTTGCGTTCGGCCGCGACGAGAAGCTGGTCCTGCAGCTCCGCTCCGGTGCGGTTGGCGGTGCCGTGCATGCGATCGACTCCATGGCCCGGATATCTGAGGCCGCGGCAAAGCTCCAGTTGGATGCCGTGCATGTCGACCAGCCAGTCGATGAGACCGCCTGAGGCCTGCACCAGCTTGTCGACCATCGGGCGGTTTGTCTGTCCCCTGGTTTTGCGAAGGATGTCGCCGATGAACGCTTCCTCGCTGTCGGCGACGCCTGCTGCACGCTGCAGCTTCGAGCCGCAGGCGGGGATGAGTCCGGTGGAAAGGCCGGTGCTTCCGCGCGGGACCTTGTCGCGCTCGATGATAAGAACCTCGGCTCCGGCATCTGAAGCAGCGAGCGCTGCGGACAGGCCACACGCCCCCGCTCCGACGATCAGGACCGGCACTTCGTGCTCGAACTGCTTGTGGTCATCCATGATTACGTTCATTCCGATCCTCCGGCACCGGGACCCGCACGGGCCTTGCGGGGTGGAACAAGTTTGGCGCAAAGACAGGTCCCGTCAATGCCGATTTTCCAGTATAGAGAACACTAATTTTATTTATTGACACAAATCCGCCTCCTGATCATTATGAGCCGGGAATGAAGGCATGCTGTGGGGCAGGGTGGATGCTGCAAGCCTTCCGCATGCGAGATTGCACCCCGGTGAGGAGACATTCTGGTGGCCAACACAAGGAAATGGGAATTGAATCGTCGCGGTTTCCTGCTTGGAGCCGCTGCCGTGGCCAGCCTGGGGCCGACCCGCCTCGGGGCCGCCGAGGGCCCGAAGAAGGGCGGGGTGCTCAGGCTCGGGGTCCTTGGTGGCGACCTTGCGCAGACGCTTGATCCGGCCAGCACGGCCGGCTCCCTCGACCAGATGGTGCAGATGATGACCCGAAACGGGCTGGTCGAGATACTGCCCAATGGCGATCTCGGCCCCGAGCTGGCCGAAAGCTGGGAAGCCGACGATACGCTGCAGAAGTGGACCTTCGCGATCCGCAAGGGCGTATCGTTCCACAGCGGCAAGCCACTGACGGTGGACGATGTGGTCTTCTCGATCCGCCACCACATCAAGGACGGCAGCTCGTCGCCGGCCAAGGGTACGCTTTCGGCGATCGTCGACGTGCGCGCCGACGGTCCCAACCACGTCGTGGTCGAGCTGAGCGGCCCCAATGCCGACTTCCCCTACATGTTCGGCGACAACTACATGCGCATCGTGCCCGACGGCACGACGAACTTCCTCGACGGCAACGGAACGGGTCCCTACATCCTGACCTCGTTCGAGCCGGGCGTGCGGGCGACCGGCAAGCGCAATCCGAACTACTTCAAGTCCGATCGCGCCCATTTCGACGAGATCGCGCTTCTGGTGGTGGCGGACGAAAGCGCCCGCATCGCCGCGTTGCAGGCAGGCCAGATCGATGCGATGGACCGCGTCGGCTACAAGGTTCTGCCGATGGTCGAGCGCGCCGCAAACATCAGGGTGCTCGAGGCGGTGGGTCGCCAGCACTTCAATTTCGCGATGCTTGCCGACCAGGCGCCCTTCGACAATCTCGACCTGCGGCTTGCGATGAAGTACGGCATCGACCGCGAGGCCATCGTCAAGCTGGTGCTGAACGGTCGCGGCTATGTCGGCAACGACCATCCGATAGCGCGCAACGCCAAGTTCTTCAATTCTGAGCTGCCGCAGCGGACCTACGACCCCGACAAGGCGCAGTTCCATCTCAAGAAGTCCGGGCTGGCCGGCACGCCGCTTCAGCTCCACGTGTCGGAAGCCGCCTTTGCCGGCGCGATCGACATGGGAAGCCTGTACAAGGAGTCCGCCTCCAGGGCCGGGATCAACTTCGATCTCGTCCGCAGCCCGAATGACGGATACTGGGCCACGGTGTGGCAGAAGGTGCCGTGGTTCACGTCCTACTGGGCCGGCCGCCCGACCGAGGACTGGATGCTGACGTCCACCTATTCGAAGGGCGCGCCGCACAATGAGAGCCACTGGTCGAACGACCGCTTCAACCAGCTTCTGATCGCGGCCCGCGGCGAGGCCGACGAAAACCGGCGGCGCGAGATGTACTGGGAGATGCAGCAGCTCATCTCGGACGACGGCGCCACCGTCATCCCGGTCTTCGCCAACTATGTCACCCTGGTGTCGGACAAGATCGCGCACGGCGATGTGTCGCCGATGTGGATCCTTGACGGCTACAAGGCGACGGAACGCTGGTGGTTCGCCTGATCTGTTCTGCTGGCTTCCCGGCAGCTTGATCCCTCGTGCGGCGACAGGAAACTGTCGCCGCCTGCCACAGAGACCCTGGATGACCGACCTTCTGTCCATGATGATCTGGCGCCTCCTGCTTGGCGTCCTGACCCTGGTGGCGGTTTCTGTCGTGATCTTCCTGTCGGTTCAGATGCTGCCCGGCGACGCCGCGGAGGCCATACTCGGCCAGAACGCGACGCCCGACACGCTCGAAGCCCTGCGCCGCTCGATGAATCTCGACGTTCCGGCAGGCGTTCGTTACTTCGCCTGGGTGGGAAACCTGCTCCAGGGCGATCTCGGCACGTCGCTGGCGAGCAACCGGCCGGTGGCTGATCTGCTGCGCGAACGGCTGCCCAACACCATCTTTCTCGCGGCGGTCGCCGCCTGTGTCGCCACACCGCTGTCGATCGTTCTCGGGCTGGTTTGCGCGCTCTACCGGAACCGCTATGTCGACCGCGCCCTGAACGCGGTTGCGCTGGGAGCAAGCTCGGTCCCCGACTTCTTCATCGCCTATGTGCTGATCATCGTCTTTGCGGTCACGTGGATGATATTTCCGCCGCTTTCGTCGATCATGCCCGGCATGTCGCTTCCGATGCGCCTTTATCAAACCGTCCTGCCAGCGCTGACCCTGACGCTGGCGACCACGGCCTACATGATGCGGATGACGCGCGCCTCCGTCGTGTCCGTCCTCTCGACGGCTTATGTCGAGATGGCGCATCTCAAGGGGCTGCCAAGGGCACGGGTGGTGTGGCGCCATGCGCTGCCGAACGCCATCGCGCCGATCGCCAACGTCGTCGCCCTGACACTTGCCTATCTGGTTTCGGGCGTCGTCGTCATCGAGACGCTGTTCGTCTATCCCGGTCTCGGTCAGCTGCTCGTCGATTCCGTATCGAAGCGCGACATTCCGGTGATCCAGGTCGTGTGCATGCTGTTCGCAAGCTTCTACGTTCTGCTCAACATGGCGGCGGACCTGATCGCCACCGTCAGCAACCCTCGAATGCGACACAGGCGGAACCCGTGAGCAACGCCGCAATCCATTCCGGCTTCGCACGGCGCTTTGCCCGGCTGCCCCTGTTGCAGCGGGTCAGCCTGGTCGTCATCGTCATCTACGCGATCGTCGTGGTGTTCGGGCCGCTGCTCGCGCCTTACGGCGAGACCGAGACGGTGGGCAGCGCGTATGAGCCTTCGAGCGTGAATTTCCTGCTCGGAACCGACAATCTCGGCCGGGACATGCTCAGCCGCATCATCTACGGCGCCAGGAACACGATCGGCCTGGCGCTGGCGATCTCCGCCCTGTCCTTCGTGGTCGGCGTCAGCGTGGGGCTCTGGGCGGCCATCTCGGGCGGCGTCGTGGATCAGCTTCTGTCGCGCGCCGTGGACGTCATCATCGCGATCCCGAAGCTGATCTTTGCGCTGCTGATCCTGTCGATCGCCGGAACGTCGTCGCTCAGCCTCGTGCTGACGGTGGCGTTGCTCGATGCGCCAAGGATGTTTCGGGTTTCGCGCGCTGCCGCGGGAAATATCCTCGTGATGGATTTTATCGAGGTTGCCCGCCTGCGCAATGAATCCCGGGTCTGGATACTGTTTCACGACGTGCTGCCAAACATAGCATCTGTCATTCTTACCGAGCTCGGACTAAGGTTTTCCTATGTATTTCTTTTCATCAGCGCCCTGGGCTTTCTGGGACTGGGGATACAGCCGCCGAGCGCGGACTGGGGGACCATGGTGCGCGAGAACGCGGCCCTGATCTCGTTCGGCCTGATGACGCCGATCATCCCGGCAGTCGCGATCGGGCTTCTGACGATGTCGGTGAACTTTCTGATCGACTCGGCGTCGGATCGGGGAAGCGAGCTCGATGACTGACATGGCCACGCCGGACGACCTCCTGCTCGATGTGCAGAATCTCCGTATCCGCACCACGGCCGGCGCGGTGCTGGTGGACGATGTCTCCTTCACCCTGGCGCCTGGCGAGGTGATCGGCCTCATCGGCGAATCGGGCGCCGGCAAGTCGACGGTCGGCCTTGCGGCGCTCGGCCATGTCCGCCCCGGCTGCATGATTGCCGGCGGCAGCATACGTCTGGGCGGGTGCGATGTCCTTGCCGCCAGCGACAGGACGCGCCGTTCGTTGCGCGGTCGCGAAATCGCCTATGTCGCGCAAAGCGCCGCGGCCTCCTTCAACCCCAGCATTCGCGTCGGCACGCAGGTCATCGAGGCGCCCGTCGTGGCCGGGCAGTTCGGGAAAGCGGCCGGGACGAGGAAGGCGGAAGGCCTGTTCGAGGAACTCGATCTCCCCGCCTTCGGATCGTTCGGGCGAAAGTATCCGCATGAGGCGTCGGGGGGGCAATTGCAGCGGGCGATGGCCGCGATGGCCATGATCGGCGGCCCCCGGGTCCTGGTCTTCGACGAGCCCACCACCGCTCTCGACGTCACCACGCAGGTCGACGTGCTCGCGGCCTTTCGCCGGGTGCTGCGGGAATTCGGCTGCGCGGCGATCTATATCACCCACGACATCGCGGTGGTCTCGCAGATGGCCGACAAGATCATCGTGCTGCGCGGCGGCAAGATGGTCGAGGCGGGGGCGACGGACGCCATTCTGGCGAATCCGAAGGAACTCTACACGCGCGAGCTGGTGCGCACCCGCAGGAGCGACAGCACGGACGAAGCCGCCTCGACCGATGCGGGCGAGCCTGTCCTGAGCGTCAGGAACGTCGAGGCGACCTACGGGTCGCACAAGGTGCTCCACGGTGTCAGCGTCGATCTGCCTCCGCGCTCGATTACCGCGGTCGTCGGCGAATCCGGATCAGGCAAGAGCACGCTGGCGCGCTGCATCGTCGGCCTCGTGGCGCCGAGCGGCGGAGAGATCCGGTTTTCCGGGGAACCCCTGGCCGGACGCACGACGCAGCGCACGGCCCTCCAGTTGAGGCGCATCCAGCTCATCCACCAGAATCCCGACATGGCCCTCAATCCCCGTCAGACCGTGCTGAAGACGATCGCCAGACCCCTGGAGGTGTTTCAGGGCTTCAAGGGACGCAGGGTGCGCGAGGAGGTCGCCAGGCTCCTGGCCCAGACGGAGCTGTCGGAAAACCTCATCGACCGCCCGACATCGCGGCTGTCGGGCGGCCAGAAGCAGCGCGTCTGCATCGCGCGGGCCCTGGCCGCGAAGCCCGACCTGCTGATCTGCGACGAGGTGACGGCGTCGCTCGACCAGCTTGTCGCGGACGGGATCCTCGATCTGCTGCGGAAGCTCCGCGACTCGGCCTCCATTCTCTTCATCAGCCACGACCTCGGCACCGTCCGGCGCCTGGCCGATCACCTGATCGTCATGAAATCCGGGGAGATAGTCGAGCGGGACACGCCTGGAAACATCTTTTCCAACCCGCGACATCCCTATACATCCCAGTTGTTGTCATCCGTTCCCGAGCCCAGGACGGACTGGCTGACACAGGTGTTGGCGGAGCGGGCGAAAGCGGAGCGCGGAAAGATCTGTGAAGACCATCGATAACAATCCTGCCACGACCGAAGACGCCGGGACCGTCGCGAAGCCGCCGCAACCCCGCGTCGACACGACGCTGACGAAGGGATTGAGCCTGCTGGAAACGCTGGCGTCCTCACGCACACCGCTCGGCGTGACGCAGCTCGCATCGATGCTCGGCATCAACAAGTCAAACGTCCACCGCCTGCTGCGCACTCTTTCAATCGCCGGCTATATTGTCCAGCAGCCCGACCGGACCTACCGCGCCGACATCAAGCTGTGGCGCCTGGGCAACGAGGTGCTGCAGAATCTCGACCTTTCGGCCCATGCCCTCGACATCATGCAGGAGCTGGTCGATAGCTGCGATGAGAGCGCCCACCTTGGCGTCCTGCAGGGATTCGAGGTGGTCTACATCGAAAAGCTGGAGAGCGACCAGCCGGTGCGCGCCTACACCCGCAAGGGGGGCAGCGCGCCCATCCATTGCGTGGCCGCGGGCAAGGTGCTGCTGGCCTACAACTACCGGCGGCTGCGCAAGGCCATGTCGAGCCGCCTGACGAGGATGACGCCGAACACGATCACGACGCTCGGTGCGCTCGACGCGGAAGTCGAGAAGATCCTGAAGAGCTCCCTTGCGTTCAATTTCGGCGAGTACCGGGAAGAGGTACACGGCCTCGCGACCCCGATCTACGGGCCCGACGGATCGGTCATGGCCGCCATCGGCATCTCCGGGCCGAAGTCCAGGCTTTCTGCGCAGCGGCTCAAAAGCCTCGGACCCACCGTGTTGAAGGCCGCTGACAAGCTCTCCCGGCGGATCAGGGGCAACGAGCCGTCGCCGCCGCCGAAGATGAGACGCGGCTCCGCGCGGGGGGGCGATGACTGAGTTTCTGACTGCCACCCACTGGGGGGCGTTCTATGCCGAGGTCAGCGACGGCCGCATCGTCGGTGTCCGCCCCTTCGAGGCCGATCCACATCCTTCGCCGATCGGTGCATCGCTCATCGGCGCGGCGGACCATCGCTCGCGGGTTTCTGCGCCCATGGTCCGCAAGGGCTGGCTGGACAACGGACCGTCCGGCAAGGGGCGCGGCCAGGAGCCGTTTGTCTGCGTCTCATGGGAACAGGCGACGCAACTGGTCGCACGCGAGCTGGAGCGTGTCAGGCAGACCTATGGCAACGAGGCGATCTACGGCGGCTCCTACGGCTGGGCCAGCGCCGGGCGCTTTCATCATCCGCAGAGCCAGTTGAAGCGATTCCTCAACCTGTGCGGCGGCTTCACGTCCTCGCTCTACAGCTACAGTTTCGGAGCCGGCTACGTGATCCTGCCGAGGGTGATCGGCAAGGGCAACGACCCCATCTCCAACTTCACCTCGCTGGACGTCGTGGCGGATCACTCGAAGATTCTCCTGATGCTCGGGGGCGCGCCCTACAAGAATACCCAGGTCGAGGCGGGGGGTGTCGGCCGCCATGTCGTGCCGGAGCTGTTGCGCCGGTGCCGCGACAACGGGGTCCGCATTGTCAATGTGAGCCCGATCCGCGATGACGTCGACGCCGAGATCGGCGCGGAGTGGATTTGCATTCGCCCCAACACCGATACGGCGTTCCTGCTCGGCATCGCCCATGTCGTGCTGAGCGAGGGTCTGCACGATCAGGCGTTCCTGGCGCGCTATTGCGTCGGCTTCGATCGCTTCGAGAGTTACTTGCTCGGCAAGGCCGATGGCGTGTCAAAGACGCCGGAGTGGGCGGCGTCGATCTGCGGCGTCGGCGCGGATGTGATGCGGTCGCTTGCGCGTGCGCTCGCTTCCAGCCGCAGCGTCATCTCGATCGCCTGGGCTTTGCAGCGCGCCCATCACGGCGAACAGCCCTACTGGATGACGATCACCCTCGCGGCGATGCTGGGGCAGATCGGCCTGCCGGGTGGCGGATTCGCGATCGGCTACGGGGCGATGGCGAGCGTTGGCGTGCCGGGGCCACGCTTCAACGGTCCGGCCGTCCCTCAGGGCAGGAATCCGGTCGAAACTTACATTCCGGTGGCGCGGATATCCGAGTTGCTGGAGCGGCCGGGTGAAACGATGGATTTCGACGGCCGCGTCATCAGGCTCCCCGACATCCGTCTCGTTTACTGGGCGGGCGGCAATCCGTTCCACCACCATCAGGATCTCAACCGCTTCAGGAAGGCATGGCTCAAGCCGGAGACGGTGATCGCGCACGAGCAGGTCTGGAACGGCCTTGCCAAGAACGCCGACATCGTCCTGCCGGCAACCTACACGTTCGAGCGCAATGACCTTTCGGTGAGCTCCCGCGACAGCCACATGTTCGCGTCGCGGCAGGCCGTGGCGCCCTTCGGGGAGGCGCGCAACGATTTCGATATCTTTGCCGCCATTTCCGCCGAGCTCGGTTTTCGGGAACGGTACACCGAGGGGCGGGACGAAATGCAGTGGATACGCTGGCTCTACGAAGGGTTCGCGCAGACCAGCAACTGGCTGCCGCCCTTCGAGGAATTCTGGGAAAAGGGTCATGTCGAGATCCCCCGGGACAGGGTCGAGCGCCCGAGCTCGATCCTGATGGAGGATTTTCGGCGCGATCCGGCAGCCCATCCGCTCGATACGCCGTCCGGCAGGATCGAGATCTTTTCCGCGGACATTGCCGCATACGATTACCCTGATTGTCCGGGTCACGCCGCGTGGCTCGAACCGGCCGAGTGGCTGGGTTCCCCCAAGGCGCAAGACTATCCCCTCCATCTGATGTCAAACCAGCCCTCCGGCAAACTTCACAGCCAGCTCGATTTCGGCGCCGCGAGCCTCGACACGAAGTCGGGAGGCCGCGAGCCCATATTCATGAATCCGGCCGATGCGGTCTCGCGCGGCATCCGGCACGGCGACATCGTGCGCGTGTTCAACAGCCGCGGCCAATGCCTGGCCACGGCGCATGTCACGTCGGGAATCGGCGAGAATGTCGTGCGCGTCTCCACCGGCTCCTGGGTGGATTTTGCCAATACCGCCGCAGATGGTGCGATGGAGACGCATGGCAATCCGAACGTCCTGACGCTGGACATCGGCACGTCCCGGTTGGGGCAGGGGACGAGCGCGAATACCTGCCTCGTCGAGGTGGAGAGGTTCGCCGGCACCCCGCCGCCTGTCCGGGCGTTCGACCCTCCGCCCATCGTGCGGCTTCGATAGGGCGCCCGTCAGCCGGCTGCTCGCTTGCCCAGCCTGAAGGTCAGGTCCGGGGTCCGCATCTTGGCCGCGAGGCTGCGCAGATGTGCCGCGTTGCTCATCACGATCTGCCCGCTGTCGACGATCACGTCGAGGGGTGCCGGACGGCCGAGAAGAAAACCCTGGGCTTCGTCGCAGCCTTCGGTGCTCAGCAACGAAAGCTGCCCCTGCGTTTCAATGCCCTCCGCCAGAACCGGGATCTGGAGGCTCTTGCCGAGCGCCAGCACCGCCCGGATGATGGCCTTGGCTTCCGGGCTGGATTCGACCTCGGTCATGAACGAGCGATCGAGCTTGATCTTGTCGAAGGGGAAGGCGCGCAACGTGTCGAGCGAGGAATATCCCGTGCCGAAATCGTCGAGCGCGATGCTCACGCCGAGGGCCTTGATCTGCCGCAATATGTGCAGGGAGCGTTCCTTGTCGGCGAAGATCGTCGATTCGGTGAGCTCCAGTTCCAGACGGTCGGGAGCCAGCCCGGTCTCCATCAGGACCTCGAGCACGAGCTTCGGCAGATCGGTGTGGACGAACTGCACCGGCGAGAGGTTGATGGCGACCTTGTACGGCGGCTCCCAGGCCGCCGCCTCCATGCAGGCGGTCCTGAGGACCCATTCGCCGAGCTGAAGGATCAGCCCGTTCTGCTCGGCAAGCGGGATGAACTCCGCCGGCGAGACGAAGCCGCGCTGCGGGTGGAACCATCGCAGCAGCGCCTCGTAGCCCCTGATCCTGCCCGTCGAAACCGAGGTCTGCACCTGGTAGTGCAGCGTGAGCCGATTGTTGGCGACCGCTTCCCGCAGGTCATTCTCCAGCGCCCTGCGCGAGCGCACGGTTTCGTCCATGGATTGCTCGTAGAAGCATACCGCCCTGCTCAGGCTGCCCTTCGCCCGGTACATGGCAAGATCGGCATTGCTGATCAGGCCTGTCCGGTTCCGCGCATCGTCCGGGTAGATCGCGACCCCGATGCTCGCCCCCGGGAGGACCTCGTATTCGTCGAGCCGTATGGCCTCGGCCAGCGCCGCCTCGAGCCTCGCCAGCATGTCCTCGAGAGCGGCCCGGTCGTGGAACCGTTGCACCGCGGAAAATTCGTCCCCGCCAATTCGGGCCAGGAACTCGCCTTCCTTGAGCGCGGCGTGCATCCGCTGCGCGAGCGTTCTCAGCACCTCATCGCCGGCGCCATGACCGCGCAGATCGTTGATCTCCTTGAAGCGGTCGAGATCGATGGCGACGAGCGCGACCTTTCCGCCGCTGATCTCCGCGCGGGCCAGCTCGTGATCGATGCGTTCGTTGAAGCTGGTGCGGTTCGGCAGGCCAGTCAGGGCGTCGTTGAGCGCCATGTGCGAAATACGCGCTTCGGCGTTCTTCGACGAGGTAATGTCAGCCGCGACGCCGCGCATCGCCCGACTTCCTGGCGCGGCATCTTCCTCGATTGGTCCGGCCGACAGCCTCCACCATCGGCCGCCGTGCCGCAGTCGCAATGAGATGTTGCGGAAAGGCGATCCTTCGGCGAGGTGCCTGCCGAGCTTCTCCCTGTCGGGGCCGTCCTCGAAGAGGTCGATGAAGGGCGTGCCCTCGAGCGCCTCCCGGGCCAGCTCAACCGCATCGGCCAGCCGTTCGGAGACGTTCGCCATGCGGCCGTTGGCGTCTACCTCCCACAACCAGTCCGAGCCGAAGGCCTGGTAGTCGTTGAGGAGGATCCTGACGGTCTTTGCCGTGTCGGCGAGCTCCCGTTCATGCTCCACGCGCTCGGCGAAGTCGCCGCACGATGCCGCGATCGACCGATTGAGGATGAAGGCATAGGAAGTCAGCAGCAGCACCGCCGGCACCGCGAAGGCCGCCTCGAGCGAAGAAAAGCCGACAAACGCGCCCGCCGCCAGCACGCCGACATAGAGCCGGGCGGCGGACGGGAGCGTAGCGAAGGTAAACGTGCCTCCGCTCATCATCCCCGCGGCGACCATGCTGAGGATCGCGACCTGGAGCGGCGAGGCGTGCGGCATGATGAGCGCCACCGCCGACGCCCAGGAGGCGCCGAACCAGATTCCTTCGAGTAGCGTGTAGCGAGCCAGCCATCGCGGTCCGCGCGAACCGCACAGGCGGAACCTGTTCATATGGACCGCAAGGCGTATTGCGCTCAGCCCGACAAGCAGGAGCGCCCAGGCCGATAGCCACCGGGTTGCCACGGTGCCGTGAAAGAGCCAGATCAGGATCGCTGCGTTGAGCAGGTTGCCGGTGATGGCGAACGGCACGCGGGCGAAGTAGCTGTGAAGCTGCGCCTCGAGCAGCCACAGCTTCGGTTCTCGTTGCAGTTTCGCTTTCAGCATCGCAAGGATCGGACCGGACCCGGCCCGCCCGCCGATTGCATCGCCATCAGTCATCTGACTGCCCTTTTCTATCCCGCTATCCCGTCTGCCACCGGATCGACGAATGGCGAAAAACGGTCTTCTGCCGGACGTTGAACGGTGTGGTTCTCGGCACGGGCGGCAAGACTGCGGCCTTGCCGCGGGAAAGCCGCGAGGCGCCGGCCTATGCGCCGAGGATCGTTGAACTTTGCAGCTCGCCCTTCCACCTGGTCAGCGCGCGAACCAGCTTCTCGGAGCGCTCCTTGAACTCCCCGTCGAGAAACTCGGTCGCTTGCTCTTTCCGTCCGGCAAGCGCGTGCTCGAGGACGGTCGCGGCGGTCTGGTGAAACTCCGCGTGCAAGCGATGGATGACCTGATAGGGCTTTCCCGACCTGGTATGACCGTCGATCGTCGGCCCGTGGAGCCAGCGGCCGAACGCACACCGATCGTCGCAGCGCACCGTCGCCGGTTCGACGTCGCTTCTGCCTGCGGAGATTGCGGTGCGAAGCTTGAGTTTCCATGCGCCGTGGGCGCCGATCGCGTCGTTGATTTCCCTGATGAAGGTCGTTGACATGGATTTTCAAGCCCCCTTGCGCGGGCGGCGTGGGACAGCCCCCCGAACGCCCCGGTTTCCACAACGCAGTGCAAGATGGGTATGAATACTTATCAATAAGTAAATGTCATAATAAACTCCAAATAATACTGGTGCAATATTCCTGAGTTTCCAGGTTTATATAAAAGAATTGCATGAAAAAGATACATTAGAGGACAGTCGCGGATTGCCCGGCCGTCTTTCGCTATCTGTTTCTGGGCGATCGTCGCGGCGTCGCGGTTGCGCGCGTCCGCGCCCGCGCCTTCCGGCTGGCGTCGCCCACCGGCAGGCCCGGCCCGCCGCAAGTCGAGCGCGGCCTCGTCGCTGGCGCGGCGGTCCTAGCCCTGCCCGACGCTCCTTCTGTTTCCGCGCAGGCCGCCGAAGCGGAATCCGTCCTCCACCGCCGTGCGCACCATCAGCATCTCGCCGATGGTCTCGTGCGTCATCAGGCCGACGAGCCGGTCCGCGCTGTCGACGACCGCGACGGCCGGCACGCCGTCCTCCTGCATCAGCCGCAGGCTTTCGTCGAGGCACTTGCGGCGGTGTATCCTGGGGATGTCGGTGCGCATCGCGCCGGCGACGGGGGCAGAGGGGCCGCTCTCCTTCAGGCTGCGGATCATGTCGTTGCGCGTCACCAGTCCCTCGAAATGGCCGCCGGAATCGACGACCGGGAACTCGTGCTGCGTGGTGGCGAGCAGCTTCTCGATCGCCTCCTCCAGCGTCGCCGTCCCTTGCAGCCGCGCGAACTGGGTGATCATCACGTCCTCGACCAGGACGCTTCTGGCCACCTCGCGGATCTGCGCGTTCTGCGCCTCGGCCGCGGCGGCCAGATAGACGAAGATGCCGATGAAGATCAGCAGCGGGTTGTAGAAAAGCCCGACGAAGCCGAAGACGAAGGCCAGCCCCTGTCCGATGGTCGCGGCGATCTGGGTCGCGCGCGACCAGGACAGGCGCGAGGCCAGCGCCGCGCGCAGGATGCGGCCGCCGTCCATGGGGAAGGCCGGGATCATGTTGAACAGGACGAGAAACAGGTTGACGCCGGCCAGCCGGGCGAGAAAGCCGGCGCGCGGGTCGTCGATCCCGGCCATCTGCGCCACCTCCGCCTGCCCGCCGAGCAGGAGGAAGATCAGCGCCGCTATCGCGACGTTGACCAGCGGCCCGGCGACGGCGATGACGAATTCCTGGCCCGGCTCCTCCGGTATGCGCTCCAGCCGCGCGACCCCGCCGATGGGCAGCAGCGTGATGTCGGGCGTGCGGATGCCGAACCGGCGGGCGGCGGCGATGTGGCCGAACTCGTGCAGCACCACGCACACGAAGACGGCGATGATGAAGGCCACGCCCTCCCACGCCGCCGGCGCGCCGCCGGTCTGGTAGTGGGCGAACCAGATCCAGACCAGCAGGAGCAGGAACGTGATGTGGACGCGCACCGTCGTGCCGGCGATGGTTCCGAGATTGAGCGACCAACCCATGGCTTCGTCCTCCTGCGGCGGGCGACCCTATTGAAGACACCGGCCGCCCGCCGACGCAACCGTTCGCGACGACCCGGCGTCGGCTCCCTTTGCCGACCCCTTTACCGACCCCATGACAGCGGCCTTCCCCGAGGCTATTGTCTCGCGTTGCGGAGCAGGCCTGCCGGCGTTGCGACCGACGGCGTAGGAGGGGGCGGCGAAGGTTCTGCACATGCTCAATTCCATGAACTTCCTGGACGGGGGCGGGGAGATGGCGGCCGCGATCCGCAATCACGACTGGTCGGCCGGCGACCTCGGCCCGCCGCAGGGCTGGCCGCCTTCGCTGAAGACGGCGATGGGAATGGCGTTGAGCTCGAAGTTCCCCAAATGCATCGTCTGGGGGCCGGATCTGGTCACGCTTCACAACGACGCCTTCCGCCCCATCCTGGGAGACAAGCCGCCCGCGCTCGGCCGTTCGTTCCGCGACGTGTGGCGCGAGGCGTGGCACGAGATCGGGCCGATGGTCGAGCGCGCCTATGCCGGCGAGGCGACGTTCATCGAGGATTTCCCGCTCGTCATCGACCGCTACGGCTATCCCGAGCAATGCTACTTCACCTTCTGCTACAGCCCGATCCGCGACGAGAACGGGGTCGTGCGCGGGATGATGGACACCGTCATCGAGACCACGGGCAAGATCGAGGCGCAGCGGCAGGCGCGCCTTCTCAACGGCGAGCTCGAGCACCGCATCAAGAACGCGCTGACCGTGATCCAGGCCATCGTCAACCAGACCTTCCAGACGGCCGGCGACAAGGAGAAGGTCAGGACGGCGCTGATGCGGCGCATCGGCGCGCTGGCCGACGCGCAGGCGCTGCTCACCCGCTCCAGCATGGCGGAGGCCGACATCGGCGACGTCATCGCGCATGCGCTGACGCCGTTCCGCACCGGCGAGGGGCGGTTCCATATCGAGGGAACGCCGGTGACGCTGTCGGCCAGGCAGTCGCTGTCGCTGGCGCTGGCGATCAACGAGCTCGCCACCAACGCGCTGAAATACGGCGCCCTTTCGGGCGATGCCGGGACGGTGGCGGTCACATGGAAGGCCGGCCGCCCCGGCAGCGAGGACGAGTTCCGGCTGCGCTGGGTCGAAAGCGGCGGCCCGCGGGTCGCCAGGCCGCGTCGCAAGGGGTTCGGCTCGCGCATCATCGACACGGTGCTGGCGCAGGATTTCCTGGGCGAATCGCAACTCTCCTACGATCCGGGCGGCGTGCGCTACGAGCTCGTCACGCGCATGACCCATATCGGCGCCGACCCCCGCGCGGGGGAGTGAGGCGAACCTTTGGCCGCCCTGCACGTTCGGTGTGATCGGCACCGGAACAAGGAGGCACTCCCATGCCGGCGAAATCCAGGGCCCAGCAGATGGCGGCGGGCGCGGCGCTCGCGGCCAGGCGCGGCGAGATCAGGAAGAGCGAGCTGAAGGGCGCGTCCAGGAGCATGGCCGAATCCATGACCGAGAAGGAGCTGGAGGAGCTGGCCTCCACCAGGCGCAAGGGCAAGCCGCAGCGCGTCGCCAAGTCCTGAGCGCCCGGAACGGCCCGCGCCCCGGCGGCGCGCGGCCCGCGCGGCCGCGCCGCGAGGGAACGAAGGCGCGGTCCGCCGCGTTGCCGGTCTTTCCACCGGGTTCCCCGCCATGGCGCCGCGCAGCTTCTGGAAAGGCTATCTCCGGCTTTCGCTCGTCACCTGCCGGGTGGCGATGGCGCCGGCGACCTCGACGCAGCGCAGGCTGCGCTTCCACACCCTCAACCGCGCCACCGGCAACCGCGTCGAAAGCCGCTATGTCGACGAGGCGACGGGCAAGCCGGTGCGCGAGGACGACCAGGCCAGGGGCTATCCGGTGTCGCCGGACAGGCTCGTCCTGCTCGACGACGCCGAGCTGGAAGCGGTCGCGCTCGAAAGCACGCGCACCATCGACATCGACATGTTCGTGCCGCGCGACGACATCGCCTGGATATGGCTCGACACGCCGCACTACCTGACGCCGGACGACAGGATCGCGGAGGAGGCCTTCGCGGTGACGCTCAGATGCCCCTTCCAGATCGCCCTCGCCATGGCCGCGTCTCCTTGCCCGCCCACGAAAACACGGACCGCGCGCCAAGGTTCCGGCGCGCGGTCCGTCCTCGTGTCCCGCGGCTCTACAGGCGGGCGTCCGCGCGCTGCGAATGCGCGCCGCCGGGGCGCGATATCGCCGACAGCGCCGCGCCGACCGGGCCGTTCGGCGCGCTGCGCGCCAGGTCGCCCAGCGACAGGATGCCGACGAGGCGCTTGTCGCGGTTCACGACCGGGATGCGCCTGATCTTCTGGTCGGCGAGGTTGCGGCAGACGTCGTCGGTGTCCTCGTCCTCGTAGCAATACTTGACCTCGGACGACATGACGTCGCGCACCTTGGCGTCCGGCCCCCTGCCGCGCGCGACGGCGCGGACCGCGATGTCGCGGTCGGTCAGCATGCCGACCAGCCTGTCGTGGTCGCCGACCGGCACGATGCCCGCGTCGATGTCGGCCATGACGGCGGCCGCCTCTTGGATGGTCTGGTCGGGACTCGCGATGCGAACGTCGCGGGTCATCGCTTCACTCACTCTCATGGTCCGTTCTCCTTTCCCGTTGCGGTTGTGGGAGGTCGAGACCGTCGCAGGCTTCCTGCAAGGCGGACCGGCCTCCCGGGCTGGCTAACCGAGGGGCGCGCGGCTTGTTCCTTCCGCCGCCGCCAGGGGGCGGCCGCGCGCCCGGCCGGCACGGGGCGGGTCGCGGGCCTCCAGCGCGGCCAGGAACGCGCCGAGCCACGCCCTGGCGTCGTGCCGCGCGATATGGTCGAGAAGGGCCGCGTGCCGGCGCTGGCGCTCCTTCAGCGGCATGGTCAGCGCCCGGTGGAGCCGCCGCGCCATGCCGTCGACGTCGTAGGGGTTGACGATCAGCGCCTGGCGCATCTCCTCGGCGGCGCCGGCGAACTTCGACAGCACCAGCACGCCGGGATCCTCGGGGTCCTGGGCCGCGACATATTCCTTGGCCACGAGGTTCATGCCGTCGCGCAGCGGCGTGATGAAGCCGACCTGGCTGCCGCGCAGCAGCGGCGCGAGCTTGCGCCGCGACACCGTGCGGCGGATGTAGCGGATCGGCGTCCAGTTGAAGTCGGAGAAGCGGCCGTTGATCGAGCCGGCCAGCGTCTCGAGCTCCATGCGGATGTCGGCATAGGCGCCCACCTCCTCGCGCGTGGGCGGCGCGATCTGCAGGAAGGTGACCGACTTCTCCAGCTCGGGGTGCTGCGCCAGAAGCTGCCCGAACGCCTTCATCCGCTCGGGCAGGCCCTTGGAATAGTCCAGCCTGTCGATGCCGATGATCTGGCGCCGGCCGAGCGCGCGCCGGCGCATCAGGTCGATCTGCACGTCCTCGTCGGCCTCGCGCGCCATGGCGGCGAAGCCGGCCGCGTCGATGCCGATGGGGAACCTGTCTATCACCACCGAGCGCTCGCCGAGGCTGAAGCGGTTCCTCGCCAGTTGCACCGCCGAGGCGTGCTCGCCGAGATAGAGCTTCAGGTTGCCGGCATCCGTGCGTGTCTGGAAGCCCACCACGTCGTAGTCGAGCAGCGCCTCGACCAGCTCGGCGTGGTTGGGGGAGGCCGCAAGCAGGTCGGGCGGCGGAAACGGGATGTGCAGGAAGAAGCCGATCCGCTGGCGGCAGCCGAGGCGGCGCAGGAACCCTGCCAGCGGGATCAGGTGGTAGTCGTGGACCCAGATGAGGTCGTCGGGCTTCAGGAACGGCAGGAGCTGGCGCGCGAAGGTCTCGTTCACCCGGCGGTAGCCGGCGAAGAAGGCGGGCCGGTAGTCGACCAGGTCGAGCCGGTAGTGGAACAGCGGCCACAGCACGCTGTTGGCGTAGCCGAGATAATAGTCCGAGACGTCCTGCGCGGAGAGGGGCGCGGCCACCCTGTCGACCCTGCCGATCCTCTCGACATGGAGGTCGCCGCCGGTCACGCCGTCCCTTTCGCCGTTCCAGCCGAACCACACGCCGCCCCTTTCCCTGACGGCGTCGGCCAGGCCGACGGCCAGCCCACCCGTCTGGGTGGTCGCGCGCAGGTCGGCGACGCGGTTCGATACGATGACGAGCCGGCTCACCGGGGCCACCCGTGGCCGGGGCGGGCTTCGCCCTGGCGGGCATGAAACGTTCGGACGGGGCGCGGCTTCATGATCGAAGGCTTCTTCTTGATCTTGTTTCCTTCTCGCCATCAGGAACACGTGAGCGGCGCATTTGTTCCCCGCTCACCGGCGCGGCGCGGGGCGCGCCGCCGGATCGCACGCGGCGAGCGCGTTCAGGAAGGCGGCGAACGCGGCCCTATCCTCGACGCGATGGCGCGCGCGGGTCGGTCCCGGCCCCACCTTCAGCGAGACGCCGCCCGTCGCGTTGACGAGGGCGAAACCGGCCTCGTCGGTGGTGTCGTCGCCGGCGAAAAACGGCCGTCGGCCGCGAAACGGGGCTTCCGCCATGAAGTCGGCGATCGCGTCGCCCTTGGTCCGGGCCGAAAGCTTCATCTCGACGACCTTCTTTCCCGTAACGAGCCGGATGCGGGGATCGGCCAGCGCCAGGTCCGTCGCGAAGGCGAGGCATCCGGCCTCCAGCTCCGGCCGCCGGCGGTAGTGCAGCGCCACCGATCCGGGCTTGACCTCGGCAAGCAGGCCCGGCCGGCTCCCGGCGAAGGTGCCGACGGCGGCGACGAGCCGCCGCTCGGCGCCGGCGTCTATCCCGGTCCTCATGAACGTTCCGTCCGCCGTCCGCCGCTCCAGCCCGTGTACGCCGGCAAGCGGCAGGCGCAGCGGGTCGAGCATGCGGTCGAGCTCGGCGATGCTGCGGCCCGAGACCACCGCCACCGCGCCGCCGGCCAGCGCGGCCAGCCTGTCGAGCGCGGCAAGCGTCTGCGGCTCCACCGACGCTTGCGCGGGATCGGGGACGATCCCGGCCAGCGTGCCGTCGAAATCGAGGAAATATGCCGTCTGCGCGGGAGGGAGATCGTCGGGAAGCATGGGCTCGGCTGGCGGGGCGTTGTTGCGGCTGCTCGACCATCCAATGCCCGCGGCCGCCTTCCGTTCCATGAATGGCGGCCGCGGGTTCCCATCGAGGCCGGCGTCGCCCGAGCGAGGGTGTGGGCACAACGGGCGGGAACATTGTCGCGCGGCCATGGTTAGGGCGCGTCAACCGACGAGTCCAACCAAGGAGGTATTGATCCCATGACCTACAGGATTCTCGTTGCAGCGGCGCTTTCGCTCGGCCTCGGCACGGCGGTGGCCATGGCCCAGACCGACCCGGCCCAGCCCGGAGCCTCGCCGGGCGTGACCGCGAGCCCGCAGCTCCCCACCGGCTGGGAGGGCCCGATTGCCGATGCGTTCTTCGCCGATCAGCAGATGGGCACGCTGCGCTCGCAGGAGGAGGTGCGGAGCAACTGGGAGGCGCTGAGCGACGAACAGCAGGCGCAGGTCCGGTCGGACTGCTCCACGATGGATACGGCCGGCGCGCAAACGGACGACGACATGACCACCGGCAGCACGACGCCCGACAGCGCGGCGCCCGGGACGATCCCCGGCGCCACCCCGGGCGAGGCGGTGAACATGGCCGCCGTCGAGCAGGTCTGCGACTGGATCGACGCGATGTAGCCCTCGCCGTCGCGACGGCCTTTGCGGGGCGGGAGCCGTGGCTTCCGCCCCGTATTCGTTCGGCCGGCCCCGAACGGGCCCAGCTTGCAAAATGCGTCAATGGCGTCGATACCGGCAGGAAAGGAGCCCGTAACCGTCAAGGCGTGCGCGATGCGTGACCAGAACTGCCCGGACGACCGCCATGCCCGCGCGCCGGAGGCGATGCGGGAGGAACTCGATCTGCTGCTGAAGGAGATCGAGAACGAACCGATGCCGGAGCGGCTGCTCGAACTCGCGCTCAAGCTGCAGGCCGCGCTCGTGGAGCGGCGAGGGCGGCGCGAGGAGGAGGAGAATCCGGCCGAGGCGTGACGGCTTCCTCCGGTCGCGGCCTCGCGGCGGACACGGCCCGGAATTTTCCTCCGCAAACCGGAACTTCCCGCACGGACCCGCATTGAGTTGCGTGGGGGCTAGCCTGGCGCACAATGAGGAGGCCAGCCCGGTGCCGGGACAGAAAGACCGCGAATCCGCTGCCCCACGAGCGGAGATCGTCCAGTTGATTCCCGCTCTGCGTGCTTTCGCCAGAACATTCTATCGGGAAGCGAACGAGGCCGACGACCTGGTGCAGGAGACGCTGACGCGCGCCCTTGCCGGCATCCACCAGTTCAAGCCCGGCACCAGCATGAAGTCGTGGCTGTTCACGATCATGCGCAACGCCTTCTACACCAAGATCAGGGTCGAGACGCGGGAGGCGCCGGGCGCGGCCGAGTGCGTGTCGCTGCGGCCGGCCTCCGACCCGACGCAGGAATGGTCGGCGCGCGGCCGCGAGATCGCGCAGGCGATCCAGCGCCTGCCCGGGCCGCAGCGCGAGGTGCTGGTGCTGATCGGCGTGCTGGGCGTGTCCTACGACGAGGCGGCCGAAATCTGCGGCTGCGCGATGGGCACGATCAAGAGCAGGCTGAACCGGGCGCGGCTGAAGCTTCTGGAGGAGCTGGGCGAGGTCTCGACCGTCTCCTCCGTCGAGCACGACGACAGCCATCCCGTCGCCTCGATCCCGCGGCGTTCCAGATACGGTTGAACGCACCGCCGGCCGCCGACGCGGGCGGGCGGCCTGCCGGTCAGCGTCGCGGGGGCCGCCTGGCGCCGCCGCTGATGGCGGTGGACGTCACCGACACCGGGTCGCTCGCCGGAAAGCTGTCCTCCAGCCCTTCGTCCAGCTGCTCCTCCAGCGTGTCGCGGTCTTCCGCGCGGCCGGCCGTGCGCCGGTCGCCGCCCGCGGTTTTCCGCGGGAAGGCGAGCTGCGCGCGGATGACGTTGATCTCATGGAGCCTGGCGCTTTCCACCGCGAATGCCTGCGAGGGCAGGGTGCCCGGGTCTTCCTGGTGATTCTCGACCGCGGACATGCGCTCGAGCGCCGTGCGAATGCTGGAGGCGGCCTCGCCCGGCGCCTCGCGCAGCAATTCGAGCACGACGTCGCGCAGGGCGTTGAGGCGGCCTTCGATTTCCGTGTTGGTCAAATCCGACATGGCTTGTCCCATGGTGTAAGGATGCGCCGCCCGGCCGGCCTCGCCCCGTTCGGGGCCGGCGGCCGGAGGCGTAACTCGCTTGCCGGAAAACGGGCCCGCGCCGCTTATGTTCCGCTTCTAGCGTCCGGCGTCCGCGAAGGACCGGCTCAGGAACGGCGATCCCGCGAGCCCGAAGCGCCATGGACGCTCCACCGCCTTCGAGATGCCGATGCGCGGCCCGCTGACGATGTCCTGCGGCGCGGCGGCGGGTTGCAGGGCGAAGGGCCGGCGCAGGAAGGATCGCCCGTCGAAGGAGATGTCCACCGCCAGGGCCTGCGCCAGCCGGCCCGGCCCGGCGCAGAGCTGGCGCATGCCGGCGGCGTTGCGGCGCGCCCGCATGGCCTCGATGCCGGCGCGCGGCTCGATGGCGCGCAGCAGGACCGCGCCGCCGGCGCCGCACACCGCATTGAGGCAGTGGTGAATGCCGTAGCACAGATAGACATAGGCCGATCCCGGCGCGCCGAACATCGTGGCGTTGCGGCGCGTGGGGCCGCGATAGCTGTGGGAGGCCGGGTCGTCGCGCGTGTACGCCTCGGTTTCGACGACGATGCCGCCGACGCCGTCCACCAGCAGGCAAGCGCCGATCAGGTCGCGCGCGACGGCAACCGCGTCACGTTCAAAGAAGCCTGCGAGCGAGCCTGTTGGCATGGGAGGCCTTGCACTGGTTGGCCCGCGGCGGGCGCGGGGCGACGCAACGCGCCGGCGAAGAACCGGACCGCCTCCCGCGCGGTTGCCCCGTCGGAAGAAAACTCTCGGCCAAGTCCTTGATTCAAAATCCGTTGGTGGAGCTGAGGGGGATCGAACCCCTGACCTCGTCATTGCGAACGACGCGCTCTCCCAGCTGAGCTACAGCCCCGTCCAGCGGATGCGCGCATTTAAGTGCCGCCCGCTGCGCTGTCAAGCGGCAGTTGAGCGATCGGCCCGGCCACCGGGATGGAAATCCCGCATCGCCGTTCATGCCGCCGGGGCGCGCCGTCCGCGCGCTTCGGGCCTTGCCGCCCGTGCCGTCAATGGCTAAATCTCGCCAACGCAAAGGGAGACCCGCATGCTCGCGCTCATCCAGACCATCGTGCTCGCGCTTGATCTTTACTGGTGGATCATCATCGCCTCGGCGGTCTTCTCGTGGCTCTACGCCTTCAACGTGATCAACCCGCGCAACCAGTTCGTCGGCACGATCGGCAATTTCCTGTTCCGCATCACCGAGCCGGCGCTGCGGCCGATTCGCCGCTTCCTGCCCGATCTCGGCGGCATCGACATCTCGCCGATCGTCCTGCTGCTCGTCATCTTCTTCCTGCGCCAGTTCCTGCTGACGACCGTGGCGCCCGCCATCCTGTGACGGAACGAGACTTCTGGCGGCGCGGCGCGCAGGGAATCGACCTCTACGTGCGGCTGACGCCGAAATCGTCCCGCGACGCGGTGGAGGGCGTGGATGTCGCGGCCGACGGGCGCAGCCATCTCAAGGCCAGGGTGCGCGCCGTGCCGGAGGACGGCAAGGCCAACAAGGCGCTGGTGAAGCTGCTGGGCGGGGCGCTCGGCGTGCCGGCGAGCGCCGTGACGATCGTGGCGGGCGAGACCGCCCGGCTGAAGACCGTGCGCATCGCGGGCGATCCCCCCGGCCTCGAGGAACGGCTTTCGCGCCTGCGCGGCGCATAGCGAAGCTTCAGGGCAGGGCACGGTTTCGCCAGGCGCTCTGAACAATCGGGCCGCGGGCGCTTGCCCAACAAGGGTGCATCTGACACAGACCATGTTGTCAAGCGCGCGGTCCCTCGCTTGAGGCGGGCGGCATCGGACTGAAGAAGGAAGCGAACTCTTGCGAGCAACCGGCACCGAGACGACAGGCGCGGCACAGGCGGCAGGCGCGCTCCACTTCCCGTTTCCCGAGCCGCCGGCGCCGGGCGAGGTGCGAGAGGTCGCGCCGGGCATCGTGTGGGCGCGCATCCCGCTGCCGTTCCGGCTCAACCACGTCAACGTCTACCTGATCGAGGACGACGGCGGCTGGGCCATCCTCGACACCGGCATCGCCCATGCCGGCACCCGCGCCGCGTGGGAGGCGCTTTTTTCCGGCCCGCTGTCGGGCTGGCGCATCACCAAGGTCATCGTCACCCACTACCATCCCGACCATATCGGCCTTGCCGGCTGGCTGTGCGAGCGCTTCGGCGTGCCGCTGCTGACGAGCCAGACCGGCTATCTGGGCTGCATCAACATCTCGCTCGACCCCGGCGCGTTCGAGGCGCAGCACTATCACGACTTCTACCGCCGCCACGGCATGAGCCTCGAGACGGCGACGCTCGTGGCGACCCAGGGCCATGCCTATCTCGGCATGGTCACGCCGCTGCCGCCGACCTTCCGCCGCCTGGTGGCCGGCGACCGGCTGGTGCTCGGCGGCCGCGCCTTCGACGTCCTGTCCGGCGACGGCCACGCGCCCGAGCAGATCATGCTCTATTCGCCGCGGGACGGCCTGCTGCTGGCCGCCGACCAGGTGATCGCCAAGATCTCGCCCAATGTCAGCGTCTGGGCGGTCGAGCCGGAGGGCGACCCGCTCGGCCTCTACCTGCGCTCGCTCGCCGCGCTGGAACGCGACCTGCCGGCCGACACGCTGGTGCTGCCCGGCCATCAGCTGCCGTTCGTCGGCCTGCACCATCGCTGCCGCGAGCTCGCCGCCCATCACCGCGACCGCTGCGACCTGATCGCCGACGCCTGCCGGGGCGGGGCCAGGACGGTGGCCGAGCTGGTGCCGGTCCTGTTCACGCGCGAGCTCGACCCTCACCAGTTGAGCTTCGCCTTCAGCGAGACCCACGCCCACGTCAACCGCATGATCGCCAGCGGCGTCCTCGTCTGGCGGGAAGAGGAAGGGATGCTGAAGGCGGGCTTCGCCTGAGGGCCGTGCCGCCGGAACGCTTGCGCGACGGACCTCGCCTCACGCCGTCCCGCCCCCGGGGAAAGTGACGACGAAGCGCGCGCCGCCGCCGGCCGGCGTCTCCTGACGCACGCTTGCGCCGTGGCGCTGCGCGATCTGGCGCACCAGCGAAAGGCCCAGCCCCCAGCCGCCGGCCTGCTCGCCGCGGCCGGAGGGGCGGTAGAACGGCTCGAACACCCGCTCGCGCTCCGCCTGCGCCACGCCCGGCCCGTGGTCGCGCACGGCCAGCTCGACCGCGCCGTCGCCGAGGCGGCGTATTTCGGCCGAGACCGGCGGCGCGCCGTGGCGCAGCGCGTTCTGCATCAGGTTGCGCACGAGGCGAGCGAGCAGCCGCGCGTCGCCCTTGACCGTGACGGCCTCGCCCGCCACCTCGACGCCGTGGCGCGCGCCCTCCTCGGCCGCCAGCGCCAGAAGGTCGACATCGTCGGAAAGCTCGATCGCGCCGGCGTGGTCGAGGCGGCTCGCCAGCAGGATCTCCTCCACCAGCTCGTCCAGCTCGGACAGGTTGCGCGCGATCTCGCGCCGGCGCGCCTCGCTCGGCGCCGCCTCGTTGAGGTCGCTCGCCATGCGCAGGCGCGCCAGCGGCGAGCGCAGCTCGTGGCTGGCGTTGGCGAGCAGCGAGCGGTGCGCGGCGACGAGGCCCTCGATACGTTCCGCCGCGCGGTTGAAGCTGGCGGCAACCGCCGCCACCTCGTCCGTGCCCTCCACTGGCACGCGCAGCGCGAGGTCGCCGCCGCCCCACAGCTCGACGCCGCGGCGCAGCCGTTCGAGCCGGCCGGTCAGGTGCCGCACGACCGGCCAGGCGACCACCCCGGTCACGCCCGCGATCAGCGCCAGCCAGACGAGGGGGCTGGCGCGCGGCGGGCCGAAGGCGTTGCCGCCGAGGCGGGCGACGACGACGCGCCCGTCCGGCAGCCGCGCCGACAGGTGGCGTCGGTGCTCGCCGCGCCGGAAGTCGCCCCTCTCGTCTGGCGCGGCGAAGGGGAGGGGCGCGCCGACGCTGGCGATCGCGCCGCCATCGGCGGCGAACAGCGTGATGTCGGCGTCGAACGCCTCGCCGAGCCGCGCCAGCACGATCCGCGTCTCCTGCACGGCGGCGTCGGCCGGCAGCATGGCGGCGAGGAAGGCGTCCCGCCTCGCCCCCCAGCCGCGGTCCTCCCGGTCGTGGGAAAGCCGCACGAAGACGGCGCTGGCCAGCGCCACCACCACCAGGCTCGCCAGCAGCGTGAGATAGACCTTCAGGAACAGGCTGTTGCGCATCGCCGTCCTATCGTTCCTCGTCCTGCCGGCGTGCGAAGACGTAGCCGGCCCCGCGCACGGTGATGATGCGCTTCGGATGCCTCGGGTCGTCCTCGATGGCCGCGCGGATGCGCGAGACGTGGACGTCGATGGAGCGGTCGAAGGCGTCGGAACCCTCGCCCTTCAACCTGTCCATCAACTGCTCGCGCGACAGCGTGCGCCCGGCGTTCTCGGCCAGCGCCACCAGCAGGTCGAACTGGTGGCCGGTGATCGCGCAATCGCGGCCGTCCACCCGCGCCACGCGCGAGGCGGGATCGATCTCCAGCCGGCCGAAGCGCATGACGCGGTCGGCGGTGCCGCCGCCGCCCCGCCGACGCAGGATGGCGCGCAGCCGCGCCAGCAACTCGCGCGGGTTGAACGGCTTGGGAAGATAGTCGTCGGCCCCGAGCTCCAGCCCGACGATGCGGTCCGTCTCCTCGCCCTTGGCCGTCAGCATCAGGATGGGCACGTCGGAGCCGGCGCGGATGCGCCGGCAGGTCTCGAAGCCGTCGAGGTCGGGCAGCATCACGTCGAGGATCACCGCGTCGGGCGTCTTGCGCCTGATCTCGTCGAGGCCGGCATAGGCGGATGCGGCCGTCCGCGCCGTGAAGCCGTTGCCGGAAAGGTAATCCGACAGCATGGCGGAGAGCCGCGTGTCGTCGTCGACGATCAGGATCTCTTCCGCCATGCCGTGTTCGCCCCTCGTGCTGCGCCGGTGTCAGGGATGCGATCCTACCACCGACCGGGGCCTCTGCGCTCCTTCATATGCTCGACCAGCCTGGCGCGCTGCTCGGGCGTCAGCACCTCGGCGGCTTCGAGCGCGGCGGCGGTCATCTTCTTCGACGCCTCGTCGATGGCGGCGACGCGCCCGGCCCGCAGCGCCTCGGCGGCGGCGCGGTCGATGGTGGGGGCGGCCATCAGATCCATCACCGCCGTGCGCGTGTCGCGAAACTCGCGCATCATCGGCCGCAGTTCCGTCCGGGCGTCGTCGATGATCGCCCAGATGCGGTCCTCCTGCTCGGCGGTGGCGTCCACGGCATCGAGCGCGCGGCCGAGGCCGCGACCGGCGAAGTGGCCGCCGTGCCTCATGCCCACCTCCATGAACTGGCGTCCCATGCCGTCGCCGCCGCCCATCGCGCCGGCCGCGCCGATGCCGGCCAGCGCCAGCACGGCCACGCCGCCGGCGACGATCCACCGCGTGCGGCGGCTGCCGTTGCCCTGGGTCGCGGCCGCGGTGCCGGTTTCCTGCCTGTCCTGTTCCATGGTGAAGCTCCTTGTCCATGCGGCCCGATTGCCGCGATGGGGCCAGACTAGGAAAGGACTGTTTCGCCCGTTGCGGGCGCGTGTGAAGAAATGTGAAGCTGCGGCGAGCGGGCCGCAGGGCCGGGATTCGGGGAGTGCCTTCACGATGGGGACCGAACGTCGCGATGCGCCGGATAACGCCGCGCCCGAGCCGCGCGCGCTGTTTTGCGCGATGTTCGACGCCGCCGTCGCCGCCGCCGATCCCGCCCGCGTCATCGGCGACTTCCTGCCGGCGCGGCCGAAGGGGCGCACGCTCGTCATCGGCGCCGGCAAGGCCTCGGCGCAGATGGCGGCCGCCTTCGAGGCGGCGTGGGACGGCCCGCTGGAGGGCGTCGTCGTCACCCGCTACGGCTACGGCGCGCCGTGCGGGCGCATCGAGGTGCTGGAGGCCGCCCATCCCGTGCCCGACGAGGCGGGGCTCGAGGCTGCGCGGCGGCTGCGCGCGGCCGTGGATGGGCTGACGGCCGACGATCTGGTGGTGGCGCTCGTCTCCGGCGGGGGCTCGGCGCTGCTGCCTTCGCCGCCGCCCGGCATGGACCTTGCCGACGAGATCGCGGTCAACGAGGCGCTGCTCGCCTCCGGCGCGCCGATTGCGGCCATGAACACGGTGCGCAAGCACCTTTCCGCCATCAAGGGCGGCCGGCTGGCGCTCGCCGCCCATCCGGCGAAGGTGGTGTCGCTGGTCGTCTCCGACATTCCCGGCGACAACCCGGCCTTCGTCGCCTCCGGCCCGACGGTGGCGGACGGCGCCGGCCGGCAGGACGCGCTGGCCATCGTCGAGGCCTATCGTCTGAAGCTGCCGGAAGCCGCCATGCGGCGCCTGCGCTCGCCGGCGGCCGATGCGCCGTCGCCCGCCGATCCGCGGCTCGCCGGCAACACGGTCCACGTCATCGCCTCGGCCGCGCGCTCGCTGGAGGCGGCGGCGCGCGAGGCGGAGCGGCGGGGCGTCCGCGCCGTCATCCTCTCCGACGCCGTCGAGGGCGAGGCGCGCGACGTCGGGGGCGTCCATGCCGCCATCGCCCGCGAGATCGCGACGCGGGACCGGCCCTTCGCCAGGCCGGTGGTGCTGCTTTCGGGCGGCGAAACCACGGTGACGCTGCGGGGCGAGGGCGGCAGGGGCGGCCGCAACACCGAGTTCCTGCTCGCCCTGGCGCTCGCGGTCGACGGCGTCGCGGGCATCCACGCCTTCGCCGCCGACACCGACGGCATCGACGGCAGCGGGGACAATGCCGGCGCCTTCGCCGACTGGACCGCCGCCGCGCGCATGCGCGCCGCCGGCCTCGATCCGCACGCAGCCCTTGCCCGCCACGATGCCCGGGCGGCGTTCGCGGCCGTGGGCGACCTGTTCTCGCCGGGCCCCACCGGCACCAACGTCAACGACATAAGGGCGATGTTCATCTCATAGATCGCATCACTGTTTCATGGAAACGATGAAGCGATCTATCTGTTTGTTTTAGCAGCATTTATGCGACGTCAAGTGATTCCGCTCGACTGCAAGGCGCTCCAGAGCCGGCGGAGCGCGAAGACGAGGGAACCGGGCGCGGGCGCGATGCCGCGCCGGCCATTCCGCATCGGGCGCTCACGCCAGCGCGAACACGTTGGCGCGGCGCAGCGTCACCACCCCGCTGTCGCCGACGTCCACCGCGGTTTCGGGCGTCACGTCGAGCTCGACATGCTCGCCGCCGGGCAGGCGCGCGACGAGGCGGCGGCTTTCGGGCCGGTCCATGACCCGGATCACCCGGGCGGCGATGCCGGCGCCCTCGCGCGCCCATTCGAGGTCGGCGGGGCGGGCGTAGATTTCGGCGCGGCCGTCCGGCACGCCGGCGGCCTCGATGCTGCCGCCGGCGATCAGCGCCCGGCCGCCGCGCACCTCGGCCACCAGCCGGTTGGCGTCGCCGAGGAAGCGGGTGACGAAGGCGGAGGAGGGCGCGCGGCACACCTGTTGCGGCGTGCCCTCCTGCACGATGCGGCCGTGGTCGAGGATGACGACGCGGTCGGCGAGGTCGAGCGCCTCCTCCTGGTCGTGGGTGACGAACAGTGTGGTGATGCCCAGCGCGTCGTGGATGTCGCGCAACGAGCGGCGCAGCTCGCGCCGCACATTGGCGTCGAGCGCGCCGAACGGCTCGTCGAGCAGCAGCACCTTGGGATCGACGGCGAGCGCGCGGGCGAGCGCCACGCGCTGGCGCTGGCCGCCGGAAATCTGGCCGGGAAAGCGGCCGCCGAGCCCGCCGAGCTTCACCAGCGACAGAAGCTCGGCCACCCGCGCGTCGATGGCGGCGCGGCTGCGCCGCAGCTTCGACACCTTCATGCCGAAGGCGATGTTCCCGGCCACCGTCATGTGCGGGAACAGCGCGTAGTGCTGGAAGACGAAGCCGACGCCGCGCTCGCGCACCGGGATGCGGGTGGCGTCGCGGTCGCCGAAGCGGATCGTGCCGCCGTCGGCATATTCGAGCCCCGCCACCATGCGCAGGATGGTGGTCTTGCCGGAGCCCGACGGTCCGAGCAGCGCCACCAGCTCGCCGCTGCCGATGGCGAGCGACACGCCATGGACGGCGCGGAAGGTGTCGAAGGTCTTCACCACGTTGTCGAGCGTGATCTTCACGGCTTTGCTCCTTCGGCGGGGGACAGGGCGGCAGCGGTGGAAAGGGCGGCGGCGGGCAGCGGGGCGGCAAGTGCCGGGCGGCGCACGCGGCCCGCGCCCTGGCGTTCCAGAAGCACCTTGGCGACGATGGTGACGAGCGCCAGCAGGGTCAGGATCGAGGCGGCGGCGAAGGCGCCGGCCGTGTTGTAGTCGTGGTAGAGCAGCTCGACATGCAGCGGCAGCGTGTTGGTCTGGCCGCGTATGTTGCCCGAGACGACCGAGACCGCGCCGAACTCGCCCATGACGCGGGCGTTGCACAGCACCACGCCGTAGAGCAGCGCCCAGCGGATGTTGGGGAGCGTCACGGAGAAGAAGGTGCGCCAGCCCGACGCGCCGAGCGAGGTGGCGGCCTCCTCCAGGTCGCGCCCCTGCGCCTGCATCAGCGGGATCAGCTCGCGCGCCACGAAGGGCGCGGTCACGAACATCGAGGCGAGCACGATGCCCGGCAGCGCGAACAGGATCTTGATCTCGGCTGCCTGCAACGCCGGGCCGAACAGGCCCTGAAGGCCGTAGACGAAGAGATAGGCGACGCCGGCGACGATGGGCGAGATCGAGAAGGGGATCTCGATGGCCACGGTCAGCGCCCGCTTGCCGGGAAAGTCGAACCTGGTGATGGCCCAGGCCGCGGCGACGCCGAAGACGGTGTTGACCGGAACCGCGACCAGCGCCGTCAGCACGGTCAGCAGGATGGCGTGGCGCGTGTCGGGGTGGGCGATGTTTGCGACGAAGGCCGGGATGCCGAGCCTGAACGCCTGGGCGAAGATCACGACCAGCGGGGCGAGCACGAGGATCGCCCCGACGGCCAGCACGAAGGCGATCAGGGCGCGGCGGACGGCCGCGTCGTCGCCGACGCGCGGCGGCCTGCCGTGGGGTGCGTGGGCCATGGTCACGCCCTTTGCATGTAGCGGAGCGCGCGCGCCTGCAGCAGGTTGGTCGCGGCGAGGATGGCGAAGGCGGTGACGAGCAGCACCGAGGCGATGGCGGCGGCGGCCTGGTAGTCGTATTCCTCGAGCCGGATGAAGGCGAGCAGCGCCGTGATCTCGGTCTCGAAAGGCTGGTTGCCGGCGATGAAGATGATGGCGCCGAACTCGCCGAGGCTGCGCGCGAAGGAAAGCGACACGCCGGCGAGCAGCGCCGGCGCAAGAAGCGGCAGGATCACCCGCGCGAAGATCGACAGGTCCGAGCCGCCGAGCGACTGCGCCGCCTCCTCCAGCGCCGGGTCGAGGTCCTCCAGAACCGGCTGCACGGTGCGCACGACGAAGGGCAGGCTGGTGAAGGTCATGGCCACGACGATGCCGAGCGGCGTGTAGGCGACCAGGATCCCGGCCTGCGCCAGCACGCTTCCGAACCAGCCGTTGGCCGCGAACAGGGTGGTCAGCGCGATGCCCGCCACCGCCGTCGGCAGCGCGAAGGGCAGGTCGACGATGGCGTCGACGAAACGCTTTCCGGGGAAGGAATAGCGCGACAGCACCCAGGCCAGCGCCAGGCCGAAGACGAGGTTGAACGCCGTCGCCGCCGCCGCGCACGCGATGGTGACGCGGTAGCTCGCCAGCGCCCGGCCGGAGCTGACGATGCGCCAGTAGTCCTGCGGGCCGAGGCTCGCGGCCTTGAAGACCAGCGCGCCGATGGGCAGCGCGACGATGAGGCCGACATAGAAAAGGGTGATGCCGAGCGACAGCGGCAGGCCCGGCAGGACGCGACGTCTCAACTTCGTTTCCCCTCGAATGCGCCCGGCCGGCGGGGGATCGTCCGCCGGCCCGTGTTCGCGAAGGCGCGGTTTCAGCGCTCGCCGTAGATCCTGTCGAGCAGCGCGCCGGAGGCGAAATGCTCCTCATGGACCTTTTCCCAGCCGCCGAAGACGTCCTCGACCGTCACGAGCCGCACCTGCGGGAACCGATCCTTGAATTTCTCGGCGACCGACGGCTCGTTGATGCGGTGGCCGCGCTCGGCCGCGATCGTCTGGCCCTCCGGCGTGTAGAGGAAGTCGAGATAGGTCCTGGCGAGGTCGCGCGAGCCGCGCTTGTCCACCACCTTGTCGACGATGGCGACGGGAAACTCGGCGAGCAGGCTCACCGACGGCACCACGATCTCGAACCTGTCCTCGCCGAACTCCCGGGCGATGCTGCGGGTCTCGGCCTCGAAGGTGATGAGCACGTCGCCGATCTCGCGCTCGACGAAGGTGGTGGTGGCCGCGCGGCCGCCGGTGTCGAACACCGGCACGTTGTCGAAGATCTTGTCGATGAACGCGATCACCTTCCGCTCGTCGCCGCCGAAGGCCTCGCGCGCATAGGCGGTGGCGGCGAGATAGGTGTAGCGCGCGTTGCCCGAGGTCTTGGGGTTGGGGAAGACGATCTTCACGTCGTCGCGCACGAGGTCGTCCCAGTCCCTGACGTTCTTCGGGTTGCCGGCGCGCACGAGGAAGGCCGGCAGCGAGTAGAAGGGGGAGGCCCTGTTCGGGAACGCGCTCTGCCAGTCGCCGGAGACGAAGCCGCCCTTGACCAGCGCGTCGATGTCGGTGACCTGGTTGAAGGTGACGACGTCGGCCTCCAGCCCCTCGAGGATGGCGCGGGCCTGGCGCGAGGAGCCGCCGTGCGACTGGTCGACCGTCTTGCCGGGGTGCTTCGCCACGAACGCCTCGTTGACGTCGGCGAACAGCTCGCGGGCGATATCGTAGGAGGCGTTGAGCAGCTTGTCGGCGTCCTGAGCCTGTGCCGGGCCGGCGAGCAGGCCGGCAAGTGCCGCGCCGAGGATGAGGATGCGCTTCATGGGGGTCTCTCCAGGGGAAATCATCGCGCCCAATCTAGGCGGGGCCGGCTCGATCATGGAGGCACGGCATTGTCCGCCGGCGGGCGCGGCCTGGAAAATCCGTCCAACGAATCGCGCGGATCGGCATTTCGTTTCGTCGGGCGGCGGTTTCGCCCTCGCGGGATGAGATCGCCGCCGCGCCGCGGCCGATGGGTGCGCGGGCTGCCAATGCGGCCGGCAAGTGATATGACTTGGCCGGAGCAGCGTTGAGGAGGGGCGATGAGGATCGACCTCAATTCCGATCTTGGCGAAGGCTACGGGCCGTGGCGCATGGGCGACGACGCGGCGATCCTTTCCGTGGTCACCAGCGCCAACATCGCCTGCGGCGGCCATGCCGGCGATCCCTCGACCATGGTCGAGACGTTGGCCATGGCGCGGGCGAAGGGCGTGGTGGCGGGCGCCCATCCCGGCTTTGCGGACCGCGAGGGGTTCGGCCGCCGGCTCGTTCCCCTGACGGCGACGGAGGTCGAGCGGCTGGTGGCGACGCAGGTCGGCGCCCTGATGGGGGCGGCCGCGCTGGCGGGCGCGAGCGTGCGCTACGTCAAGCCGCACGGGGCGCTCGCCAACTGGGCTGCCGACGAGCGCCCGGTGGCCGACGCGGTGGCGCGCGCGGTGCGGGCGATCTCGCCGGGCCTCGCCATCCTCGCCATCTCGGGCACCGAGCTGGAGCACGCCGGCCGGCAGGCGGGGCTCGCCGTCTTCAGCGAGATCTTCGCCGACCGCGGCTATCTCGCGACCGGCCGGCTGGTGCCGCGCTCCCGCGAGGGCGCGATGATCCACGACCCCGCGCTCGCCGCCGCGCGGCTGGTCGACTTCCTGTCGAGCGGCCTGATGCCGACGGTCGACGGCGCGCCGATCCGGCTTGCCGCGCATTCGATCTGCGTCCACGGCGACAGCGACGGCGCGCTCGCCATGGCCCGGCAGGTGCGCGCCGGGCTGGAGGGCGCCGGCGTCGCGGTCGAGCCCTTCCTGCCGCCCGCCGGGGCGGGCGCGTCATGACCGCCGCGCCCGCCGCCGGCTTCCCGCGCTTCCGCCCGGTCGCGGACAGGGCGCTGCTGGTCGAGTTCGGCGAGACGGTCGCGAAGGAGAGCCACGACAGGGTGATCGGGCTCGACGCGGCGCTGGCGGCCGATCCGTTCGACGGCTTCACCGAGGCCGTTCCCGCCTATGCCAGCCTTCTGGTCTGCTTCGACCCGGTCGTGACCGACCACCGGGGTGTGGAGGACAGGGTCTCGGCCCTGATCGCCAGGGGGGCGGCGGTCGCGGCGCAAGGCGCGCTGCGCGAGGTCGAGGTCTGCTACGACGCCGACCTCGCCCCCGATCTCGCCGCCGTCGCCGAGGCGAGCGGCCTGACGCCCGAGGAGGTCGTGGCGGCCCATCTTCGCGGCGACTACGGCGTGTCGATGTACGGCTTCGCGCCGGGTTGCGCCTATCTTGCCGGCGTGCCGGAGGAAATCCGGCTGCCGCGCAAGCAGGCGGCCATCCGCGGCGTGCCGGCCGGCAGCGTCATCATCGCCGGGCCGCAATGCCTGGTGACGACGCTGACCATGCCGACCGGCTGGTGGATCGTCGGCCGCTCGCCGACCCGCATCCTGCGCGAGGAGGACGCGGACCGTCCCTTCCTGTTCGACGTCGGCGACCGGGTCCGGTTCCGCCGCATCGCGCGCGAGGCGTTCGACGCGAGGGCGAAGCCGTGAGCGAGGCCGTCCTTTCCGTCGGCTTCGCCGGGCCGCACGTCTCGATCCAGGATGCCGGGCGGCCGGGCTTCATGCGCTTCGGCGTGCCGGCCTCCGGCCCGATGGACCGCGCGTCCTTCGCCGCCGCCAACGTGGCGCTCGGCAATCCGCCCGGCCAGCCGGTGATCGAGATCTCCATGGGCGGGCTGGTGCTGGAGTGCCTGTCGGGCACGGTCACCTTCGCGGTGGCGGGCGGCGGCTTCGTCGTCGAGCATGGCGGGCGCAGGGCCGGCTCGTGGTCGGTCGCGACGCTGCGCGCCGGCGAGCGGCTGGCGATCCGGCCGGGACACTGGGGAAACTGGACCTATCTCGCCTTCGCCGGCCGCCTCGACGCGCGGGGCTGGCTCGGCAGCCTCTCCACCCATGTGATTTCGGGGCTGGGGGGCGGACGCCTCGTCGCCGGCCAGACGCTGACCGTCGCCGGGGCCGAACTGCGGGCGGAGCGCGAGGGCGCCATCGTCTGCCCGGTCACCGCGCGGCCGCGCCAGGAGGTGCGCGTGGTGCTGGGCCCGCAGGACAGGTTCTTCGCCCGCGAGACGGTCGCGGCCTTCCTTGCCGGCCCCTATCGCCTTACCGACGCCTACGACCGCATGGGCGTGCGCCTGCAAGGCCCCGCGCTGCCGCCCGGCGCCAGCCTCGACATGCCGTCCGAGCCCATCGTGCGCGGCTCGGTGCAGGTGGCGGGCGACGGCGTGGCGACGGTGCTGCTCGCCGACCACCAGACCACGGGCGGCTACCCCAAGATCGCCACGGTGATCGACACCGATCTCGACGCCTTCGTGCAGTTGCGCCCGCGCGACATGATGGTCTTTCGCGCTATCGCGCCGGAGGAGGCGGTGGAGCAGGCGCGCTTGCGCGCCGCCTCAGCCGCGCGCTATCTCGCCGCCGTCGCCGCACCGCGCGACGCTTCCGCGCGGCCATAGCCGCGATCCCGCTTCCGCCCGACTTCCACCGGAGACAACGATGCCGCCGCGCCCGACCGTCCTTTTCCTTCCCGGCCTGCTCTGCGACGCCGCGCTGTGGGCGCATCAGGTCGAGCATCTGCGCGATCTGGCGACGCCGGTCGTCGCGGACCTGACCCGCGACGACACCATCGCCGCCATGGCCCGGCGCGCCGCCGGGCAGGCGCCCGGCCGCTTCGTCCTCGTCGCCCTGTCGATGGGCGGCTACGTCGCCTTCGAGATGCTGCGCACGCTTCCCGACCGCATCGCGGGCGTGGCGCTGGTCGACACCACGGCCGCACCCGACACGCCGGAGAAGGCGGCCGAGCGGCGGGCGGGCATCGCGAGCCTCGCCGCCGGGCAGTTCGCCGGCGTGACGACCCGGCTCCTGCCGAAGCTGGTTCATCCCGCCCATGTCGACGGCCCGGTCGGGGCGCAGGTGCGGGCGATGGCGCGGCGCGTCGGCGGCGAAGCCTATGTGCGCCAGCAGCGCGCCATCCTCGGGCGCGTCGACTCGCGGCCGCTCCTGCCGCGGATCGGGGTGCCGGCGCTGGTGGTCGTGGGCGCGCAGGACGTGCTGACCCCGCCGGCGGAGGCGCGCCTGATGCACGAGGGGATCAAGGGCTCCACTCTCCATGTCCTGCCCGATTGCGGGCACCTGTCGCCGCTGGAGAAGCCGGCCGAGACCACCGCGCTGCTGCGCGAGTGGCTGACGCGGGAAATCCTGTGAGCCGCCGAGGTTGCGCGCATCCGGCGCCGGCGGGGCGGCCCCGGACGCGCGGACGTGTCAGCCCCGCCCGTGCGTGCGGTCGTAGACAGACGCGCGCGGCGGCGCCCAGCCCTCGGGCGCGCGCGCCGGCTTCAGGATGTCGACGCGCAGCGGATAGCACCGCGCCGCATCGGAGGAATGCGTCGCCGAGCAATCGCCGCCGGGGCAGGCCGAGAGCGCGCCGAGCAGGTCCGTCTCGGCGAACATCTCCAGATAGTCGCCGGGCCTGACCGGGCTCGCCTTCATGAAATACTGGCCGGTCTCCTTCAGGAAGCCGGTGCACATGAAGACGTTCAGCACGTCGTGGATGTGCGGCTCGGCCGCGGCGAGGCCGATCCCCTTGTGGTCGGCCAGCGCGCGGGTCAGGTTGGAGTGGCAGCAATGATGGTACTGGCCGCCGCCGCTGAGCAGCGCATGGGTGTAGGGGTCGCAGCGCGTGCCGATCACGTCGTGGCAGGCGCCGCCGAACTCGTCGAAACCGTACCAGTCGAGCGTGTCGTGGGTGACGGTGGCCAGCGGCCGCAGATGCGGGAACGACGAATAGAGCTGGTCGCCGGGGCCGACATGCGTGCCGTTCAGCGCCCGCGTCTTGCCCGAATAGAAGCGCTCGCCGAGGTCGGCGGCGCTCCACAGGTTGAGGTCGCCGACCTGCGGCCCCTCTATCGAGCAGATGCGGAAGAAATGCCCGGCAGGCACCTCGAAGCAGCGCGCATCGCGCGGCGGCACGATCACCGAGCCGACCGGCTCGAGGCTGTCGCGCACCGCGCGATAGGCGGCCAGATCGGGCCGGGGCAGGGTCTCGACCGGATAGCAGACCACGGGGCGCACGGCCTTGCGGGCGTCGGCGTCGGCGGGCGCGGGATTGAACGAGAGCGATTTCACGAGATTTCCCCCTGCTGGCGGCTGCTTTCCTTGCCGTCATGCTAGGACACTTCCGGGTGAAGCGCGAAGCGGTTTTCCGGTTTCTTCAGGCTGTCGCCGAAGGCCCGGGCGGCACCGGAAGCGCATCGCAACACGATACGGCCGCCTCGCCGTCAACCATCTCGCCGCAATCGCCCTCGTCGTTCCTGCGACCCGGTGGCTCGAACGAGTCCCCTGCCTACCGTTCCTCGCCTTCCGGCTCGAGCATCTCGATCAGCGCGGCCACGCGCGTGCCCGGCATCGGCCGGCCTTCGCCGATCAGCGCCTCGTCGCCGTGGAGCCAGGCCCAGGCCTCGCGAAGCTCCTCCACGGTCGCGCCGGTCGCGGCGATCTCGACCACCAGCCCCTCGTCGGCGGGGCCGAGCACGGAAATGATCTCCTCGCGCGTCATGCTCATGATCGTACCTCCTTCGATGGTCGGCGGGCGCACAGGACAGAAACCCGCTGCCGCCGACACCGTTCCCTCGCGACGCGGCCGCGCCCGCGCCGGCCGCCGCCCCGCCGGGAAAAACGGTCCCGCCCCGCGCGGCATATCGCCTTGGCCGGAATGTCCTCCTAATATCACGCAAGCGACTCGACCGCGCGGTCGATCCGCGCGACCCCGCAAACGGAAGACCCCAGCCATGCGTCGTCGTCAGGGACTGTTGATGAAGGGAGCCTCCGAGCGGGCGGATTCCGGCGGGAGCGGCATCGAGTTCATCGGCAAGCGCATCCGCAACGCGCGGCGGGACAGGGGCATGTCCATCGCCGAGCTGGCGGCGGCCACCGGCCTGTCGATCGGCTTCATCAGCCAGGTCGAGCGCAACCAGTCCAACCCGTCGGTGAAGGCGCTTCACGACATTTCGCGCGCGCTCGGCGTCAACATCACCTGGTTCTTCGACGACACCGCCGCGGCCGCGGCGGAGCCGGTCTCGCCCATCGTGCGTGTACACGAGCGCAAGAAGATCTATTACGGCCTCGACATCTGCGACGAGCTTCTGACGCCGAAGTCGAGCGAGGCGCTCGAGCTGATCTGGAGCCGTTTCGCGCCCGGCTCCTCCAGCGGCGCGCAGCCCTACACCCATGACGGCGAGGAGGCGGGGGTGGTCCTGTCGGGCACGCTGGAGCTGGTGATCGGCGACACCGCCTACACGCTCTCGGCCGGCGACAGCTTCGGCTTCAGGAGCAGCACGCCGCACCGCTACCGCAACGACGGCGACACGGACGCCATCGTGCTGTGGGCGATCACCCCGCCCACCTATTGACGCGGCCGGCGCATGTCGCGGCTCAGCCTTTCAGGCGCTCCCCCTTCGGATCGTACCAGCCCCTGAGTTGGGCGCGGGCCGGGTAGCGCTTCCACGCGATCTCGATCTCCAGCGGCATCGACGACAGGAAGGCGTCGGTCACGCCGTCCTCGCATTCGACATAGGCCATGCCGAGCGAGGCGCCGATGCGGTGCCCCCAGGCGCCGGACATGACGGAGCCGATGATGCGGCCGTCGCGCCAGACCGGCTCGTGATGGTAGAGGAGCGGCGCGTCCTCGTCGTCCAGCCGCACCTGCACCAGCCGGCGGCGGACGGGGCCGGCCTCCTTCTGGCGCAGCAGCGCCTCGCGACCGATGAAGCCGCCCGGCTTGCCGAAGGCGACGGCGAAGCCGAGACCGGCCTGGAGCGGCGTGTCCTCCTCGCCGATGTCGTGGCCCCAGTGGCGGTAGCCCTTTTCCATGCGCAGCGAGTTGATGGCGAAATAGCCGCCGTGGCGCAGGCCGAAAGCGGCGCCCGCCTCGACCAGCCGGTCGAACACGTGGGCGGCGAACTCGGCGGGCACGTAGAGCTCCCAGCCCAGCTCCCCGACATAGGTGAGGCGGCTCGCCCGCACCCGGGCATAGCCGAGGTCGATCTCGCGGCTGGTGCCGAACGGGAAGCCTTCGTCGGAGAAGTCGTCCGGCGAGACGGCGCGCAGCAGGTCTCGCGACCTCGGCCCCATCAGCGCCAGGATCGGCAGGCCCGAGGTGATGTCGTGGACGAAGACATGCGCGCCCTCGGGGATGTGCCGCTTGAGCCACGCCATGTCGCGGCGCTGCGACACCGCGATCGTCACCACCAGGAAGGCGGTCTCCGAGAGACGGGTGACGGTGACGTCGGCCTCGATCCCGCCCTTCTCGTTGAGCCACTGCGTGTAGACGACGCGGCCGACGGCGACGTCGATGTCGTTGGCGCAGATGCGGTTGAGCGCCTTGAGCGCGTCCCGCCCCTCGACATGGTATTTGACGAAGCAGGAATGATCGAACAGCGTCACGTTCTGCGCCGTGTTGCGGCATTCCTGCCCGCACAGGCCGAACCAGTTCTGCCGGCCGTAGGAATATTCGATCCCGGGCGAGGCGCCCCTGCCGGCGAAGAAGCCGGGACGTTCGAAGCCGGCCGCCTCGGTCATGAACGCGCCTTCGGCCAGCAGCCGGTCGTGGAACGGGCTGCGGCGGATGCCGCGCGCGGTGGCGAACTGGCGGTGGGGCCAGTGCATGTCGAACAGGAGGCCGAGCGTCTCGGTGGTGCGGTCGTAGAGATATTTCCTGTTCGACTGGAACGAGAGCGTGCGGCGCACGTCGACGTCGGCCAGCTCGACCGGCGGCCGCCCGTCGCGGATCCATTCCGACAGCGCCTTGCCGACGCCGCCCGACGACAGGATGCCCACCGAGTTGAAGCCGCAGGCGCAGAACAGGCCGTCGACCTCGCAGGTCTCGCCGATCAGGTAGCGGTCGTCGGGGGTGAAGCTCTCCGGCCCGTTGAAGAACAGCTTGATGCCGGCATTTGCCAGCAGCGGCACGCGCCTGACCGCCATGTCGAGGATCGGCTCGAAATGCTCGAAATCCTCCGGCAGGGAATCGAAGCAGAAATCCTGCGGGATGCCGTCGTGGCCCCACGGCTTGGCGTTGGGCTCGAAGCAGCCGAGCAGCAGCTTGCCCGCATCCTCCTTGTAGTAGGAGCACTCGTCGGAGACGAACAGCACGGGCAGGTCGCGCGGCAGGCCGGGGATGGTCTCGGTGACGATGTAGAAATGCTCGGCCGCGTGCAGCGGCAGCGTCACGCCGACGCCGGCGGCGAGCTCGCGCGACCACATGCCGCCGCAGATCACCACCTTGCCGGCGCGGATCTCGCCCTTCTCCGTGAGGACGCCGACGGCGCGGCCGCCCTCGACGAGGATGCGCTCCACCGGCGTGTTCTCGAGGATGCGCGCCCCGCCCATGCGCGCGCCCCTGGCATAGGCCATGGTGACGTCGGCCGGGTTGACCTGGCCGTCATTGGGAAACCAAAAGCCGCCGACGATGCCGTCGGTGCTGACGGGCGCCCAGCGCTCCCCGATCTCGCCGGGGCCGACCATCTCCACCTCGAGGCCGAAATTGCGGCCCATGGAGGCGCCGCGCGCCAGCTCCTCGAAGCGCGCCTGCGTTTTGGCGACGCGCAGCGAGCCGCGCTTCACGAAGCCGGTGGCCTGCCCGGTTTCCGCCTCCAGGCTGGAGAACAGCTCGCCGGTGTATTTGGCCAGCTCCGTCATCCGGCGCGTGGCGCGAAGCTGGGTGACGAGCCCGGCGGCGTGCCAGGTGGTGCCGCAGGTGAGCTGCCTGCGCTCGCACAGCACCACGTCGCTTATGCCCAGCTTCGCCAGATGATAGGCGACCGAGCAGCCGGCGATGCCCCCGCCCACGATCACGACATCGGCCCGTGAGGGCATTGCTTCGGTCATGGCTTGTGCGGTCTCCATGAAAATCGTCGCCAGAATTTTCATACTATTGAAGACATCGACAGGGTCAACGGGAATGAAACTGCATGGCATGGCCTGCATGCCGTATCGTTTTGTCTCTGCGGCGAATTTTTTCATTGATATGAATTTTGCGGCACAATAGGCTGGCCTGCGAATGGCCGAATGCGGATGGCATGGATGTCGAGGAGGGCATCATTCGGAAATGCGCCATTCCGCGCGCGGGGAGCCGCCCGTCCGCCAGAGGGTGGCGCTTGTCCGCGCAAGGCACGTATGGTCGTATGATGAGCTGGAAGATCATGGCGTCACAGCCATGACACGCAAGGGAGGAATTGCAGGATGGCTCCGACATATCGTTCTTTCTCGCGTCGCAGATTCCTGGGCGGCAGCGCCGTCGCCGTCACCGCGGGCGCGCTCGGCATGCCCTTCGTGCGCACCGCGCGGGCGCAGGCCGCGACCTTCAAGGCCGGCGTCATCACCTCGCTGTCGGGTGAGAACATCCTCGGCGGCAACCTGACCAAGCGCGGCTATGACATCTGGGCCGACACCGTCAACGAGCAGGGCGGCGTCGAGGTGGCCGGCGAGCGCTTCAAGGTCGAGATGTTCTACGGCGACGACCAGAGCAACCCCGCCACCGGCGCCGACGCTGCCGAGCGGCTGATCGTGCAGAACGAGGTCGACGTGCTGTTCGGCCCCTACACCAGCGGCTCGACCATCGCCGTGCAGCCGATCTGCCAGAAATACCAGGTGCCGATGATCTCCGGCTCCGCCGAGTCGCCGAACGTGTGGAAGGCCAGGCCCGAGTTCAATTTCGGCGTCATCCCGGCCGTCGACACCACCTCGGGCCTGTCGCTGGGCGTGCTGGCCAAGCTGTCCAACCCGGCGGCCAGGACCGTCGCGGTGATCGGCGTCAACGAGCCGTTCTCGAAGGAGACGGGCGAGGGCTTCCGCGACGGCGTCGCGGCCGCCGGCCTCGAGCTGGTCGCCTACGAGCTGGTGCCGCCGGAGGGCGACTTGACCCCGGTCATCTCGAAGATCGCCGCGCTCAACCCCGACATCGTCGCCGTCGGCGGCCACGAGGAGCCGCTGATCAATGTGGTGAAGACGTCGAAGTCGCTGAATTTCCGGCCGAAGGCGCTGATCATGCACTACGGCGTCACCAACCCGGCCTTCGCCGAGGCGCTGGGCGCCGACGCCGACGGCACCACGGGCGTCGCCGTATGGCTGCCGACCGTGCCCTACAGCGACGACGTGTTCGGAACCGCCCAGGACTTCGCCGCGCTGGCGCAGAAGAAATCCGGCCAGGAGCCGGACTACACGGAGGCCGGCTGCGCCGCCAGCGGCCTCGTGCTCGGCGACGCGCTCAAGCGGCTGGGCAAGAAGCCGGCGCTGACGGCCGAGGACCGCGTGGCGCTGAAGGACGCCATCGCCGAGACCGACATCCAGACCTTCTACGGGCCGATCAAGTTCGAGAAGGAGGGCAACCACTACCACGACAACATCCAGCCCGTGCCCGTGCTGATCCAGATTCAGGGCGGCAAGACGGTGGCGGTGGGGCCGCAGGAGGCTGCCGCCGCGCCCTTCACCTATCCCCTGCCGGCCTGGAAGTAGCCGCCCGAAGGCAGCGCGCGAACCGTTCGCGCGCTGCCCGCCTTGCAGCGCGGCGGAGGGCCCGGCGCCGCGCACAGCCTGAAGCAGACTCTTCCGCCAACCCGACAGACGGATGGTTTCGCATTGGACCTGTTTCTCCAGACCCTGCTCAACGGACTGCTGATCGGCGGCGTCATCGCCACCTTCACCATCGCCTTCCAGCTCACCTTCGGCGTGCTGCACGTCATCGACTTCGCGGTGGGCGGCTGGGTCGTGCTGGGCGGCTATCTCGGCTACTACATGGTCGCCGCCTTCGGCCTCGACGGCTTCGTGGCGATACCTGTGGCCTTCGTCCTGTTCGGCGCCGTCGGCTACCTGATCGGGCCGATCCTCTACAATGTCCGCAACAGCCGCACCGCGCGGCCGGAATTGATGGCGCTGGCGCTCACCTTCGGCCTGTTCACCCTGCTGCGCGGCGGCATGCTCACCGCCTGGGGGTTCAACACCCGCAACGTGACGACGGCGCTGAGCGGCGAGAGCCTGATGGTCGGCCCGGTCACGGTGCCGTTGATCCGCGTCGCGGCGGCGCTGTTCGCCGTCGCCATCGCGGGCGGGCTCTTCGTCTTCCTCTACCGGACCCGCTACGGCCTCGCCATCCGCGCCACGGCCGAGAACCGACACAATGCCGCGCTGATGGGCGTCAACATCCGGCGCCTGAGCGCCAACGTCTACGGCCTCTATGCCGGCATCACCGCCATGGCGGGCGTGCTGATGGGCGCGATCTACTCGGTCAACCCCGAATCCGGGCTGCGCTACACGCTGTTCGCCTTCTTCGTCGCCGTGCTGGCCGGGCTCGGCTCGGTCGGGGGCGCGCTGGTGGCGGCGCTGCTGCTCGGCGTCATCGAGGCCTATGTCGCCACCTATGTTGGCGCGAGCTATTCGCTGCTGGCCATCTTCAGCACCCTGTTCCTGGTTCTCCTGGTCTCCCCGCGCGGGATCCTGCGGCGGGGCCTCTGACATGGCGGTGCAACCCATGAAATCGCGCTGGCTCGGCCTCCTGCTCCTCGGCGCGCTCCTCGTCGTGCTGGTCCTTTTGCCGCTGCTGGTCAACAATTACTGGCTGCGCATCGCCACCGGCGCGCTGATGTGGGCGGGGCTGGCCTGCTCGTGGAACATGCTGGGCGGCTATGCCGGCTACATCAATTTCGGTCATTCGGCGTTCTTCGGCCTCGGCGCCTATGCCACGGCGCTGCTGATGGCCGATCCGCTCGGCCTGCCGTTCACCGTCACCGTGCTTGCCGGCATCGCGGTGACGGCCGCCTGCGCCGTCGTCATCGGCGCGCCGACGCTCAGGCTGCGCGGCGCCTATTTCGCCATCGCCACCTGGGCCTTCGCGGAGGTGCTGATCCAGTTCGCCACCGTCATGGATTTCACCGGCGGCATCGGCGGGCTCAGCCTGCCGCCCTTCCTCAACGAGCGCTTCTTCTACTTCGCCATGCTGGCGGCGGCGGTGCTGACCTATCTCGCCACCTGGGCGCTGTTCGAGCGTTCGCGCTTCGGGCTGAAGGTCAAGGCGCTGCGCGACCACGAGCCCGCCGCCGAGGCGATGGGCATCAACACCGCGCTGGTCAAGCTTCAGACCTTCGTGCTGAGCGCGATCACCGCTTCCGTGTTCGGCGCGATCTTCGCCTACTGGGTCACCTTCATCAATCCCAGGAGCGTGTTCGGCGGCGACATCACCGACCAGATGGTGGTGATGGTGCTGCTGGGCGGGCTCGGCACGCTGTGGGGGCCGGCCATCGGCGGCGTGGCGCTGTTCGTGGTCAACCGCCTGATATGGATGTACTGGGGCGACACCGCCTTCTACATCGCCATCCTCGGCGCGGCCATCGTGCTGGTGGTGCTGTTTTTGCCCAACGGCATCGCCGGCCTGTTCGCCAGGCGCCGCGGCGGCGCCACGGTGCTCGACAAGACGGTGGAGAAGCTGGCGCGGGCCGGCGGGGGAGATCGCAATTGAGCGCCGCGACCCGACCACAGGCGCCCGAGCCGGTCGCCGCCGCCGATCCCATCCTCGTCGTGCGCGGCCTCCACAAGCATTTCGGCGGCATCAAGGCCGCCAACGGCGTCGACCTGGAGGTCGGGCGGCGCGAGATCGCCGGCCTGATCGGCCCCAACGGCTCCGGCAAGTCGACGCTGTTCAGCCTCGTGTCGGGAACCGTCACGCCCGACAAGGGGGAGGTCCGCTTCGACGGCCGCGACATCGCCGGCCAAAGCGCCTACAAGGTGGCGCGGCTGGGCCTTGCGCGCACCTTCCAGATCCCGGCCCTGTTCGACAACATGACGGTGACGGAGAACCTGCTCGCCGCCGCCGCCGAGGGCCACTGGGCGGGCGCGCGCGAGCGCGCGGCCGAGACGCTGGCGCTGCTCAGGCTGGAGCATGTCGCCGACAACCGCGCCTCCGACCTGTCGGGCGGCCAGCAGAAGCTGCTGGAGTTCGGCCGCGCCGTCATGCGGCAGGCCGCGCTCATCCTGCTCGACGAGGTGACGGCGGGCGTCCACCCCAACATCCGCAAGATCATCCTCGAGGCGATCGCCGGGCTGCGCCAGCGCGGCGTGTCCTTCCTCATCATCGAGCACGACATGGAGATGGTGCGCAACGTGTGCGACCGCATCATCGTCATGGATTCGGGAAGGGTGGTGACGAGCGGCCGCTTCGAGGACATCGTGCGCGATTCCGAAGTCATGCAGACCTATCTGGGGCGGCCGCAATGACCGCGCTCGTCGCCGAAAACGTCGTCACCGGCTACGGCAAGCAGGAGATCGTGCGCGGCGTGTCGCTGACCGCCGAGACCGGCCGCATCACCTGCATCTTCGGGCCGAACGGCTGCGGCAAGTCCACCCTGCTCAAGGCCATCGCCGGCGCGCTGCCGGTGTGGAGCGGCGCGACCCGTCTGGGCGACGTCACGCTCAGCAACCTTCCCGTCCACGAGGTGGTCCGGCACGGGCTGGTGCTGATGCCGCAGGGCGGCGGCGTGTTCCCGCGCCTGACGGTGATGGAGAACCTGCGCATGGGCGGCTACGCCATCCCCGACAGGCGGCTCGTGGAGCGGCGCATCGAGGCGCTGATCGACCAGTACCCGTCGCTGGCGCGCCGCCGCCGCACGGCGGCCGGGTCGCTGTCCGGCGGCGAGCAGGCCATGCTGTCGCTGGCGCGCGCGCTGGTCTCGCAGCCGCGCTTCATCCTGCTCGACGAGCCCTCGGCCGGCCTGTCGCCGGCCATGGTCAACGAGACGCTGGAGCGCATCACCACGCTCACCGCGCAGGGCATCGGCATCCTGATGGTCGAGCAGAACATCCGCGAGGCCATGCCCATCGCCGACAAGCTCTACATCCTCGCCGCCGGCGAGAAGCGCTTCGAGGGCAGCCCGCAGGACGTGCGCGACGACCGCCAGATCATGGACATCTACATGGGCGGAGCCTGAGGCGGCCAGTGCGGCGTCGTTGGCGCGGCCGATGGCCGCGCTGCGGAGCCGGCGTCCGCCGGTCCTCCGAAACCGGCTTTCCTGCGGTTCCGCTCGGGGCGCCCGGCCGGACAGACGGTTGAGACCAGTCCCGGCAGATATGGAGGAAAGGACTCGTGCCGGAGACGGCGGGTTCCCGACACCGCCGGACAGAAGCGCCGCAAGTTCAAGGCTGCCATGCACCCGCGAACATCCGGTCGAGCGGCTTCCTTCACCGCGACAACCGGCTCAAGCCCAACCATGAAGGCGCCCACGGCATCCGGGGCGCGGGCCTGCTCGACCGCAAGGTGGTGACGGACGAACCAGTCATACCAGCGGCCCGCAAGATCGTGGACAAGATCGTGGAGTTGACGGTGCGAGAGCTCCGGCGCCTTCCCCGTGGCCGCCGCACGAAGCGCGCCGATGCGGCTTTCTCTGTCCGCCAGCCATGCGGCGAAGGCCGCCTTCGCCTCGCCGGGAGGCTTGTCTGTGGACATTCGGAAGCGTTCCTCACGGCGAACACCGGAGGCGCTCTGGCAGGCGTCTCGCACGTCATGGGGAATTGCCTTCCGGGAGAACCAGTCACCGTTCCCGGCTCGTCTCAAGCCAGTCCTCGTGACAGCCGTTTGCAGCGCCCCTTGTAGCGGGTGGGCGACTGCAAGCTCCTGAAATGAAATAACTATATGAACCGAAAGGCATCTCGGGTTTCGATGGTGCGGTCGAGAAGACTCGAACTTCCACGGGTTGCCCCACAGCGACCTCAACGCTGCGCGTCTACCAATTCCGCCACGACCGCACGTCACGAAAGGGCCGGCTCGAGCCGGCCCGGCGCATGTAGCAAATCGGCTTGCCGGGCACAAGGGCGCAGGCGCCGATTTGCGCACAATTGCGCGCCTGTCCGCCGAGCCGGCAACTGGACCTTTGCGGCGCGAGGCGTCATACCGGAAACGGCCAACGGAACGGCCCGTGAAACGACCAGCGCAACCGCCGCCGCAACAGGACCGACATGACCGAACGCGACCGGATCGACGCCACTTTCCTGCCCGTCACCGATGGCCCGCCGGTCGAGTGGCGGATCGAGCCGGGCCTGACCGACTATGCCGGAGCGCTTGCCGCGATGGAGGCGCGGGCTGCCGCCATCCGCAACGAGGGCGCGCCGGAGCTGGTGTGGCTGGTGGAGCATCCGCCGCTCTACACCGCCGGCACCAGCGCCGACCGCAAGGACCTGCTCCAACCCGACCGCTTCCCCGTGTTCGACGCCGGCAGGGGTGGCGAATACACCTATCACGGGCCGGGCCAGCGCGTGGCCTATGTGATGCTCGACCTCAGGCGGCGACGCGAGGACGTGCGCGCCTTCGTCGCGGCGCTCGAGGCCTGGGTGATCGGCTCGCTCGCGCGCTTCAACGTCAGGGGCGAGCGGCGCGAGGACCGCGTCGGCGTCTGGGTGGTGCGGCCGGACCGGCCGCCGCTGCCCGACGGCCGCCCGGCCGAGGACAAGATCGCCGCCATCGGCATCCGGCTGCGCCGGTGGGTGAGCTTCCACGGCGTCGCCGTCAATGTCGACCCCGACCTCGGCCATTTCGGCGGCATCGTGCCGTGCGGCATCGCCGGCTACGGCGTCACCAGCCTGGTCGATCTCGGCCTGCCGGTGACGATGGCCGACTACGACATCGCCCTCAAGGCCGCGTTCAGGGAGGTGTTCGGCCCGACCGCCGATGACGCCGGATCGATGGCCGGCCCGGACGTGCAGGCTACATCGCCCCGATGAGCAGGGCCATGGCGGTGATGAAGGCGCTCATGGAGACGAGCGAGACGACATCCTGAACAAACTCGGCCATTTGCGATCTCCGTATTTGTTATGTTCACATAATGTTCTCATTTTGTTTTAATGTCAAGCGACGTTGCGGAACGGCGCGCGGCAGCGGGGATGCCCACGGATGGCGGCGCGCCGGCCGGTCGGGAGACGCCGCCGGACGCGAGGCGCGCGATTGTGCCGGGGCGCCTGCTCGCGCAAGGCGCCGGAGCCCGCCGCGATACGAGGCGCTGCGGGGTGAGGCGCTGCGGGGCGAGGCGTTCTGGATGGGGCGTGTCGGGCGGGCGTCCCGGCGGGCGCACGAGCGGCCGGGGCGGGGGCGCCTTGCCGGCGTTTCGGGCGGGAGGGGCGCCCCGGCCGCATGGGGCGCGGCCGGGGGGCTGCCGTCAGGCCGCGTAGCGCTCGATGGAGACGGCGGCGGGATCGACCTCCGGCTTGCCGCCCGAGACGAGGTCGGCGAGCAGGCGGCCGGAGCCGCAGGCCATGGTCCAGCCGAGCGTGCCGTGGCCGGTGTTGAGGTAGAGGCCCTGGATGCGGGTCTTGCCGATCACCGGCGGGCCGTCGGGCGTCATCGGCCGCAGGCCGCACCAGAACGTCGCCTCGGCCATGCGGCCGCCGCCGGGGAACAGGTCGGTCACCGAATGCACCAGCGGATCGCGGCGCGAGGGCCGCAGCGACAGGTCGTAGCCGGCGATCTCGGCGGTGCCGCCGACGCGGATGCGCGAGCCGAGCCGGGTGATGGCGATCTTGTAGGTCTCGTCCATGACGGTCGAGACGGGTGCCGCCGCCTCGTCGGCGACGGGCACGGTGATCGAATAGCCCTTGACCGGATGGACGGGGATGCGGATGCCGAGCGGCCTGAGCAGGAAGGGCGAGTAGCTGCCCAGCGCCACCACCACGGCGTCGGCCTCGAAGGTGCCGGCGTCGGTGCGCGCGCCTGTGGCGCGGCGGCCGTCGCTCAGGATTTCCCTGACGGTGACGCCGTAGCGGAAATCGACGGGGTTGTTGCCCTCGGCGGCCATCCCGGCCAGCCTGTTGGTGAAGATGTGGCAGTCGCCGGTCTCGTCGCCGGGCAGGCGCAGGCCGCCGACGAACTTCTCCCCGACGCGGGCGAGCGCCGGCTCGGCCGCGGCGCAGCCGGCGCGGTCCAGCACCTCGAACGGCACGCCGAACTTCCGCAGCACCTCGACGTCGCCGCCGATGCCGTCGAGCTGCTTTTGCGTGCGGAAGAGCTGGAGCGTGCCCCTGGCGCGCTCGTCATAGGCGATGCCGGTCTCGGCGCGCAATTCGCGCAGGCAGTCGCGGCTGTATTCGGCGATCGGCACCATGCGCGCCTTGTTCACCGCGTAGCGCGCCGAGGTGCAGTTGCGCAGCATCTTCAGCATCCACACCCAGATGGCGGGGTCGATCTTGGGCCGGATGGCGAGCGGGCCGTGCCGCATCAGCAGCCACTTCACCGCCTTCACCGGCACGCCCGGGCCGGCCCAGGGCGAAGAGTAGCCGGGCGAGATCTCGCCGGCATTGGCGTAGCTGGTCTCCAGCGCCGGGCCCGGCTGGCGGTCGAGCACCGTCACCTCGTGGCCGGCCTTGGCGAGATAGTAGGCGGAGGTCGTGCCGATGACGCCTCCGCCGAGGATGAGGACTTTCACTTGGGTGTTCCTTTTCTTGCGGAAATCGCGGTGTTGCCGTCGTCGCCGCGCCGGGCCTGCGCGAGGCGGGCCTCCCGGGCGCGGGCGAGGTCGATGACGGCGGCCGGAGGGCCCTGCGGCCGCCGCTCGGGCGGGGCGTTGCCGCAGCGCACGGCCTCGGGCTGGTAGAGGAGCCGCCCTACGGTCAGGCGGCGGCCGGCGCCGCCCTCCTCGAACACGCAGCCCAGGCCTTGCCGCAGGCCGAGCAGCGCCACGCCGCGCGGGGTGGTGAGCGGCAGGGTCAGCCCGACGAGGCCGTTGCGGAAGGTGCTGCCGACGAGGATGCGCGTCTGCGGCGCGCCGTCGTCGAGTGTGAACTCGACCCTGCTGTTGAGCGTCACCGTCAGCGGGTCGATCTCGTGGTCGCCGACGAGGATCGCGCGGGCGAGCTTGTCGCGCAGCGTTGCCGCCAGGGGCGAGCCGGCGTGCGCGAGCGCGCAAAGCGCTGCCCGGCAGACGGCGAAGTCCCTGAACGTCACCCGACAGCCGATAAAGCCTGTTGTCATTCCAGCCTCTCCGCCGGGTCGATCGACTGGGGGACCCGGAAATCAGAACCGATTGTGCGTCTGGTTTGGATTTCCGGCCCCCGGTCGACGGCCTCGCGGCCGCGCCAGGGCTAGATGCGCGTGATGAGGCTTCCCGCGTGGTTCAAAAACCTGACGCGGCTCCGGGACTGGCTGCAATGGAACCGATGCTTGCGTGGCAAGGTGCGATCCGGGAGGGTTTCTTGTCTGTCCTTAAAGGATAGCGCAAAAAAACACGCATGCAAAGGCCGGATGCGCACATCTGCCAATCCAGCCCGCTCCGGGGCGATCCCGGCCGGCCTTTCGCCTATGAAATGCGCACCTCGACCCCGGGCAGCGACGGCAGCAGCGCCTCGATCTCTGCCGCCGGCATCAGGCAGAAGGCGGTGGCGAGCGCGTCGGCCGTGGCCGCCTCGGGCGCCAGCACGCTGACGCTCTCGTGCAGGCTCGCCGCCATGCCGCTGCGCGGATCGAGGAGATGGCCGGGCGAGCCCGGGCCGGCGAAGCGGAAGCCGCCGGCGCTCGACGTGGCGATGGCGCGGTCGACCAGCTCGACGGTCTGCGCATCGTCGCCGGCGATGCCGACGCGCCAGGGCGAGCCGTCGGGACGGAGGCCGAGCGCGCGCACCTCGCCGATGTCGGCGAGCGTGCTCGTCACGCCGCCGGCGCGCAGCAATTCGACGATGCGGTCGGTGATGAACCCTTGCGCGATGCCGTTCAGCGTTAGCGCCATGCCGGGCCTGGAGAACGACACGCGGTCGCGGTTGAAGCCGACCTTGTCGAGACCGACCAGCGCGAGCGCGGCGGCGATCTCGTCGCGGGGCGGCCCGGCCGGGTCGGCGTCCGGCGCGGAAAAGTGCCGGGCATAGGCGAGCCACAGCGGCTGGACGGTCGGGTCGAAGGCGCCGCCGCTCAGGCGCCAGACGGCGCGGCTCGTCTCCAGCACCTCGACGAGCTCCGGCGGTGGGGCCGCCAGCGCGCCGAGGCGGTTGAGCGTCGAGAGCGCCGAATCGGACGCATAGAGGCTGAAGATGCCTTCGAGCCGGGCGATCTCGGTCGTCGCGCGCGCCACGAGGCGCTCGGCCTGGGCGCGGTCGCGGTGGTGGACGATCAGCTCCGCCGGCGCGCCGAGCGCCCTGCCGTGCCAGCGCACGGCCTCTTCCCCGGCGCGCGCGGGGACGCCGAAGGGCAGGAGGGCGAGACCGGCGGCCGCGGCCGAGATGCCGATGAAGCGGCGGCGGGTGAGGGCGGGTCGCATGGTTGTCAGTGCCTCGTTTCGTGCGCGCCGGGCGTGATCGCGCCGACCGGGGCCGCATCCGGGTCGTCTTCCCCGGCATCGACGCCGCCCAGCACGTAGTCGAGCGGGATGTCGGCGAAGCGCACGATCTCGCCGCCATTGGCGTCGGCGAAGGCGCGCGCGGCCTCCTCGGTCGAGAACGGCACGGCCTCGGCCGTGCCCATGCCGCCGCGCTGCCTGCTGCCCAGCACGAACCAGGCCGTTCTGGCGTCGATCCAGTTGTCGGCGCCGGGCTTGTCCCAGCTTTCGGCGACGGCCATGTCGGAGACGTAGATGGCGGCGATGTTCTTCGGCTCGTCCGGCAGCATGGTGAAGGCGACCGCGTCGCGCGCCGAGGAGAACCAGATCGGCTCGGGGATGCGGGTCAGGATGATCTGCCCCTTGGGCCCGTCGTGCTCCAGCACGTTCATGCCGCAATAGCGGCCGATGGCCTCGGCGTCGAGCGGGAAGGGGTCGGGCATGGCCGCCTCCTCCTGCTGCGAGCAGGCCGACAGAAGCGCCAGCGCGACGGCGGCGACCGGCAGCAGCGCGAACCTCATAGCTCTCTCCTCGAAAAGACGAAAATGGCGGCGGCGAGCGGGATCGCCGCCCAGGCGACGAGCGCCGCAAGCAGCACCGCCGGCGCGAGCGTGGCGATGTCGGCGACGCCGCCCATGCCGGAGATCGCGCCGGCCGAGCCGCCGAGGTTGATCAGGCGGTAGGCGTCGGTGGGGTTGAGCAGCAACAGCACGTTGAGCATCCCGCCCGTGACCGTGCGGCCCTGGTCGACCACCAGCAGGCCGAGCAGCGCCATGTCGTAGACCAGCACGAAGACCAGCCAGATGCCGACGGCGATGCCGCCGGCCGTGCCACGCTCGCCCACCAGCGCGCTGACGAGATAGCCGATGGCGACGAACACGGCGCCGAGCAGCACGGAGGAGCCGATCAGCGAGGCGAAGGCCGCCCAGCTTTCCCGGCCGATGTCGCCGCCCGTGAAGGCGAGCGCCACGGCCGCGATGCCGTAGCCGACCAGCGTCGAGAAGGCGAGGATCGCCAGATGGCCGACGAACTTGCCGGCGACGACCTGCCAGCGCGCCACGGGGTAGGAAAGCAGAAGCAGCATGGTGCCGCGCTCCATCTCGCCCACCACGGCGTCGTGGGAGATCAGCAGCGCGATCAGCGGCACCAGGAAGACGGACAGGCTCGACAGGCTGACGATGACGACGTCGAGCGCGCTCGCGCCGACATTGCCGGTCGGCGCGCTGCCGAGGAAGGTCAGCGACAGCGCCAGCGTGGCGAGCAGCAGCGTGGTCGCCAGCACCCAGCGGTTGCGCAGGCCCTCGCGGATTTCCTTCTCGGCGATGACGAGGATCGTGCTCATCGGCCGGCCTCCCGCTCGGTGTCCTGCCCCTCGGTGTCCTGTCCCTCGGTGTCCTGGAAGTGGGCGTAAAGCTCGTCGAGCGTCGGCGGCGTCACGTCGAGGTCGGCGATGGGGATGCCGTCAGCCACGGCCGAGCGCAACAGCGCCACCTTGTCCTCGGGCGCGGCGTCGATCTCGAGCGTGCGGCCGTTGACGGGCCGCCAGCCGGCATCCCGCGAGGCGATGCGCTCGGCGTGGTCCTTGCCGTCGGGGGCCAGCCGCACGCGGATGCGCGTCGGCAGCCGCGCGATGCCGCGCAGTTCGTCCAGCGTGCCGTCGGCCACCTTGACGCCGCGACCGACGATGATGACCCGGTCGGCCCGGCCCTCCAGCTCGGACAGCGCGTGCGAGGACAGAAGGATCGTGGCGCCGGCGGCGCGCAGCTCGTCGAGGAAGCTGTAGAAGTCGCGCCGCGAGGCGGGGTCGAGGCCGGTGGTCGGCTCGTCGAGCAAAAGCACCCTGGGCTGGCCGATCAGCGCCTGGGCGAGGCCGAGGCGCTGGCGCATGCCCTTGGAATAGGTGCGCACGCGCCGGTCGGCCGCTCCGGCCAGACCGACGCGCTCGAGCAGCCCCCCGACCTGCCCGCGCCCCGCGCGTTTCAGGGCGGAATAGAAAGCAAGCGTCTCGGTGCCGGTCAGCGCCGGGTTGAACGAGACGTTTTCCGGCAGATAGCCGAGCCGCGTGCGCACGGCCGCCGCGCCGGTCGCCGGGTCCTCGCCCAGCACGCGCACGGTGCCGGCCGTGGGGCGGATCAGGCCCAGCATCAGCTTGATGAGCGTGGTCTTGCCGGCGCCGTTGTGGCCGACGAGGGCGACGATCTCGCCCTCGCCGAGCGAGAAGGAGACGTCCCTGACGGCGTGGATGGGGCCGAACGATTTCGACACGCCGGAAAGTTCGATGGTTGCGGTCATTGGGTCTGCGTCCTTGACGAGGCCGGGGGCCGGGGCGGGGCCATGAGGGGGTGGCTGTCGACCACGCCCCCCGGCAGAAGGGCGGGGAACTGGTTCTGCGCCCAGCGTATCACCTGCACGGCCGGGCTGTTGGTCAGGATCTTGGCCTGCGGCGCGGTCCACAGCACGCGGTCCACCAGGTCGTTGGGCCGGTAGGGCGCGTCGGCGATGCCGTCGCCGTCGAGATCGAAGGCCGGGTTGTCGCTCCAGTAGTTGCCGCGCCCGTCCACCGACCAGTCGAGATAGCGCGTGCCGACATATTTGACCTGGTTGCGGTTGTTGATGAAGGCGTTGCCGCTCATGCGGTTGCCCTCGGAGCCGGCGGTGAAGTGGATGCCGATGGCGCAGTTCTCGAACCAGTTGTCTTTGAACTCGTTGCGGTTGGCGTTGTAGATGAACACGCATTTGTCGGGGCCGAGCCGCATGCCCGACGCATCCTGCACCATGGCGCCCGAATCCATGGGCACGCCGTGGCTGTCGCCGCGCCGGCCGGCCATCAGCCAGCGCGAGAGCGGCTGCATGCGCCCGAGGACGGTGTTTCCCGAGACGCGCGAGCCCTTGGCGGTGTTGAGCAGCAGGCCGTGGTCGCGGTCGCCGTCCGAAATGTTGTCGGTAATCGTCAGCCGGTCCGAATACATGATGGCGTAGCCGACCGAGTTGCCGGTCGAGACGTTGCCGGAAATCTCGCTGTCGTTGGTATACATGTAGTGGATGGCGAAGCGCAGGTCGGTGAAGCGGTTGTCGGAAAAGACGTTGTGGCGGCTGGCATTGGTGAAGATGCCGTCGCGCCCCTGGCTGATGTCGTTGCCGATGATCTTCGCGCCCGGCGCGTTCCACAGGTGGACGCCGTTTCCGGCTTCCGCCGAGCGGCCCTCGCGCATGCCTTCGATGCGGTTGTTCTTCACCAGCGCGTCGTCGGCGCCGTAGATGTAGACGCCGTAGAGATTGCCGATGACGGCGTTGTCCTCCACCCGCGCGCCCTTGGCGGTGCGGTCGAGGAAGATGCCGGAATCGAGCGTGGTGATGTCGGTGCCGGAGCCCCTGACGGTGAGGCCGCGCAACGTGGCGCCCGGCGCGGTGACGGTGACGACGCTGCCATGCCCGTCGCCGAGGATTTCGGCGCCCGGCTCGCCTTCGATCGTGACGGGAACGGAAACGGTGACGGGGCCGCGATGCCCGCCCGCCGACAGGCGCAGCACGTCGCCCGGCCGTGCCAGGTCGAGGAACATTTGCAGGCTTTTGCCCCCGCCGGCGGAAACGGGAATCGTCGCCGCCGACGCGGGAAAGGCTGCGAGGGCGGCCGCAAGGGCCGCCATCGCGATTGTCGTTGCTGTGCTCGAAAGAGCCATGTCTGTTATGCGCCCTGCGGCTCGACGAACATGCGGCCCTTCATCTCCATGTGCATGGCATGGCAGAACCACGAGCAGTAGTACCAGTAGACGCCCGCCTTGTCGGCCGTGAAGGTCACCGACGCGGTGGCCCGCGGCCCGATCTCCATGTTGATGCCGTAGTTGATGATGGCGAAGCCGTGCGTCAGGTCCTCGACCTCGTCGAGGTTGGTGACGTAGACGGTGACCTCGTCGCCCTGCTTGACCGTGAAGGTCTCCAGGCCGAAGGCCGGGGCCACCGAGGTCATGTAGACGCGCACCTTGTTGCCGTCGCGGATCACCTCGTTGTCGAACTCGAGGTCCACGCCGTCCGCCTTCGCCTGCGCGACGGCATCGGCGAAGAACGGGTCGTTGCGGTCCCACACATGCACCGGGTCGATCTTCGAGCGGTGGACGATGGTGGCGTCATGCGGCTCGGCGAAGGTCGGGTTGTCGTGGACCAGCACCATCTCGTCGCCCGAGATGTCGATCAACTGGTCGTTCTCCGGCTTGAGCGGACCGACGTTGAGGTAGCGGTCCTTGGAGAACTTGTTGAGCGAGATCAGCCACTTGCCGTCCGCCTCCTTGGTCTGGCCCATGGAGGTGTGGTTGTGGCCCGGCTGGTAGTGGACGTCGAGCTTCTGGCGGATGGGATCGACCGCCTCGCCCTTGTAGGCGCGGATGGCGTCGTCGATGTTCCACTTCACCACCTGGCTGTCGATGAACAGGGTGGTGTAGGCGTTGCCGCGGCCGTCGAAGGCGGTGTGCAACGGCCCCAGGCCCAGCTCCGGCTCGGCGACGACGGTGTCGCGCGGGCCGATCTTGTCGTCGAACAGGTCGTCGAAGGTGCGCACGTCCATCACCGTGACCGTCGGCGACAGCTTGCCGTTGGCGACGATGTGGATGCCGTCCGGCGCGGTGTTCATGCCGTGCGGGCCGTTGGCGATCGGCACGTAGCGGGTGTAGGGCGAACCCTTGCGACCGTCGAGCACCGGCACCCCGCCCATCTCGGTATAGTCGCCGTTGGCGACGGCTTCCTCGATGCGCGCGAGGTTGAAGATCACCACCCAGTCCTGCTCGGCGGCCATCATCTCGGCGAGGTTCACGCCCTCTTCCGAGTTGTAGCAGGTCGAGAAGGCGTACTTGCCCTGATAGTCGGCGTCGACATTGTCGAGGTTGCCGTCGACCATCACCTGCCACGCGACCTTCATGGTCTCGCCGTCGACGGCGGTGAAGATCGAGCGGTACTGCGACTTGTCGTCGAGCACCGAGCCGTCGTTCGGGATCGGCACGCGGTCCTCGCCGTTGCAGAAGACGTAGCCGGTCTTCGGGTATTTCTGCACGCGCAGGCCGTGGACCGTATGCTGGTTGGGAAGCTGGATGATCTTGTCGCACTTCATCACGTCGAGACGGATGCGGCAGACGCGGGTGTTGGCCTTGTCGTTGGCGTAGAGATAGCGTCCGTCATAGGTGCCGTCCGTCTGCGACGGGTGGGGGTGGTGCAGGTCGCCGTTGAGGTAGATGTCGGAGCCGCGCTTCTGCATCAGCTCGCGGTATTCCGGCAGCATGCCCTCGGTCAGGATCTTCTTGCTCTCGTTGGTCTGGCCCCAGCCGGTGGCGCTGCATCGGTTGAAGACGGGGACGCGCATCAGCTCGCGCATGGAGGGCAGGCCGACGATGCGAACCTCGCCGGTCTGGCCGGAAGAGAAGAACACATAGTACTCGTCGAGGTCGCCCGGCTTGACCTCGTAGTCCCGGGCCGCCGCCTGCGCCAGCGCCGGGGTCATGGCGCTGCTGCCGAGGGTGATGGCGCCGGCCCCGACGGCGCCCGCCGCGGCCGCGGCCGCCGCGGTCGAACCGAGCAGCTGTCGCCGGCTCAGGCCCGTTCTGTTTTCTTCCTGTGACATGGCAACTCTCCTTCTTTTGCCAGTTAGGTCGTCGGCCCGGTCGTGGTCTCGGGCTTCCGGACGGGCACCCCCTTGTGGGAGATGACCGGTTCGGCGGGCCCCGCCCCCCTCGTGGAGGGGGAGGACAACCGCTCGAATTTCTCGCGCTTCAGGCGCACCTGGATCATGTGCGGGCAGCGCTGGTCGTCGTGGTAGAGCTCCTGGCAGTGCATGCAGTAGATGCACTCGTTGACGTTGATCTGCCCTTCGGGATGGATCGACTGCACCGGGCATTCCTTGGCGCAGCGCTGGCAGGGCGAGCCGCATTCGGGCCAGCGCTTGAGCCACTCGAACATGCGGATGCGGCCGGGAATGGCGAGCGCGGCGCCGAGCGGGCACAGGTAGCGGCAGTAGAAGCGCTCGATGAACAGGCCGATCGACAGCAGCGTCAGCGCGAAGATCACGAACGGCCACTCGCGGGCGAACTTCAGGATGATCGAGGTCTTGAACGGCTCGACCTCGGCGAACACCTCCGCCAGCGCCACCGAATAGAGCGACAGCCCGAACAGCCCGAGGAAGATCATGTACTTGATCGGCCACAGCCGCTCGTGCAGCCAGAAGGGAACCGTGATCTGCGGCACCTTCAGCCACTGGGCGAGGTTGTTGGTCAGCTCCTGCAACGCGCCGAACGGGCACAGCCAGCCGCAGAACGGGCCGCGGCCCCAGAACAGCAGCCCCGCCGCCACCGCCGCCCACAGGATGAAGATCAGCGGCGCCGACAGGAAGAACTCCCAGTGGAAGCCGGTGATGAGCGCGTTGGTGAAGGTCAGGACGTTGACCACGGAAAGCTGGGCGTTGGCGTACCAGCCGAGCCACACCAGCACGAAGACGAGGTAGGAGCGCCGCACCCACGCGCGCAGCAGCGGCCGGGCGGAGAGCCAGTCCTGGAAGAAGAAGATGGCGGTGAGCACGAGGAGCGCGAAGACGGTGATGCCGATCGACACCGCGTTCATGCGCCACATCTGCACCCACAGCGGCTCTTCCTCGCCGTCGAAGGGCGCGAACGCCTCGCCGCCGGCATCCGGCGCCTTCGGCGCCTCGGCCTCGGCCGGCGGCGTCGATGGTGCCGGGGCTGGCGCAGGGGCGGGCGCGACCTCGACCTTCACGTAGGAAGCAGGCAGCGCGTAGCCGAGGTCGAAGGGAAGGGTGGCCTTGTCGCGCGCGCCCCAGGCGCGCAGGACCAGCATCTGCAACTCCCACGGCTCGGTGACGTCGAAGACGAAGTCTTCCGGCACCATGAACAGGGCGATCTCGCGCAGCGGGGGCGCGCCGTCGGCGGCGATGTCGCCGAGGCGCGTGTGGTCGCGGTCGCGGAAGCGCACGCCCTGGCCGTCCTGGATCAGCTCGATGCGGTCGAAGATGCCGCCGCGCACATAGCCCGAGCCCTTGAAGGAATAGGCGCCGTCGCCGGCGACGAGGATCGCCTGGCGGCCGTCCTTGAGCTTCCGCGTCAGCCGCTCGTATCCATTCTGGCCGAGCAGGCTCAGGCCGATGGACGGCACGCTGACCGGCGCGGCGTAGAGCTCGATGAAGACGTCGTCGGGGTTGGGCGTCTCGGGCCTCGCGGCGGCCTCCTTCTCGCCGGCGCGCTCGAAGGCCTGCGTCACCTCGCCGACGGTGAGCCGGAGCGAGCGGACAGAGCCGTCGCCGATCAGCGTCGCCCAGTCCCTGACCTCGGTGTTGGCCGTGTCGACGGTGCGGATCTCGGCCGGCGCCTGCGGCTGCGCGCCCGCGGCGCCTTCGCCGCCCAGCCTGCCGCTGCGAATCAGCCGCACCGAGGCGCGCACGACGCTGTCGCCCATGACAAGCACGGTGACGGTGGCGCCCGAGACGATGTCGACCTGGGGCGGACGCTCCGCGCCCGCGGCGACACGGCCGATGTCGCGGTCGATCAGCGCGTTGAGCGAGGCGATGACCTCCCGCTCGGGAATGCCGATCAGGACGATGGGCTCCGCATGTTCGACCATCTTCAGGCCGCGCAGCACGCCCTCCCGGTCGAGACCGGCGACGATGTGGATGGGCTTGCCCGAATAGCCGATAGCGCTGGTGAAGTCGGAGTTCAGCAGCGCGTAGCCGGCGAGCTCCTGCCCCCGGTAGACCGGCACGATGGGCGGCTCGCCGACGGCCTCGCCGAAGCGGTCGGCGCCGGAAAACAGCTCGCCGGGCTGGACCTTGGGCAGGAATTCCTCGAGCCGGCCGGCATGTGCGGCCTGGGCCGCGAGGCCAAGCAGAAGCGCGACCAGCGGAACGAGCAGGAAAAGGCGGATCCCGGCGAATGCCGGGGCGAGGGGGCGTGCATGCGTGATGTGACTGTCAGTCAAGGCTAGGGCCTTCTTGAACCGGGGGTGTCCAATGCGCGGGACGATAAGTAGTATTTTCCGGCTTGGTTTGATCTGGCGCAAACCGCCGCGGATGTCGCGGTGCGACATTGTGACGTGAAGCAAGGAGGTCTCCGTCATGTCGCGTCTCGAAGCCGAGCCCTTCATCGCGATCCGGTCGCTGGAGGAGCTGTTCGCGGTGGCCGCCGCGATGGAGCGCGAGGCGATCGACGGCTATTCGGAGCTTGCCCGGCGGATGCACCGCGAGAACAGGCCGGCGCTGGCCGAGGTCTTCGAGCAGCTCGTGGCCGAGGAAACCCTGCATCTGGGCAATGTCGGGCACTGGTCGAGGCGCATGACCGGCAAGGAGCCGGACCCGTCGGCGCTGGGGCAGGAGCCGGACGCGACCTTCGACGACGAGGGGGCGGGCACGGTCGCGCCGGAGCTGCTCAGCGCCTACCGGGCGTTCTCGATGGCGGTGCGCAACGAGGAGCGCGCCTTCGCCTTCTGGACCTATGTCGCGGCGCAAAGCGCCTCGGAGGAGCTGCGGCAGGCGGCCGAGCAGATGGCGCGCGAGGAACTCGACCATGTCGCGCGGCTGCGGCGCGAGCGGCGGCGCGCCTTCCACGAGAATCGCGCGGCCATGCCCTCGGGCGAGGGCTGGACGCTGTCGGCGCTGGAGAATCGCGTGGCGGCGCTTCTCGAGGAGGCGGCGCGCGACGAGGAGCCCGGCCCGCAGGCGCAATGGCTGGACGGGCTGGCGCTTGCGGCGCGCACGCGCGCCGGGGCGCTCACCCATGCGCCGCTCGGCGATTCGCCGCTCCTGAAGAGCGTGCGGCCGGAGGCGGCGGCGCGGCTGCGGCCGGCCGTCGAGCTGCTGCTCGACTGCTATCTCGATTTCGGCGAGCGGCTGCCCTCGCAGGCCGGGCGCGAGCGGGCGCAGCTCTACGCCGCCGAGCTGCTCGAGTGCGTCGCCGCCGTGCGGCAGGCCGCCGCCGCTGCCGCCTGAGCCGGCTGGAGCATTTTGCAGTCACGTGGAATCACGTGACGTCGCATAAATGCGGCTGAAGCAAACAGAAAGAGCACCATTACGCATCCGCCGGGATGCACGTTGCCCGCTGCGCCCTACGCCTCGTCCTCGGGGCGAAGGTCGGCCAGGCTGTGCATGGAGGCCGCGCCCTCCGTGGCGATGGAGGCGATCTCCTCGAACAGCAGCGCAAGCTCGGTGTAAACGCTGCGATCCGGCTCGTTTATCATCAGGTCGTCGACCTCTTGGAGGAAATCGACGATCGCCTTGATGCGCTCGCGATGCTGGCGCGCCAGAACCAGATGCTGGCGCATGGTGCGCTGCTCCTCGAGCGCGCTGAAGCGGGCGAGCGCCTCGTTGAGCCGCGCGCGGCATTCGCAATCGAGCTCGACGCTGTCGATGACGGTGCGGATGCGCCGGATCACCGCCGCGTCACGCTGCTCCTCGGGCGGGGCGTGGTGATGGTGAAAGGGCGCAGGCGCGATCATCTTCGTTCGCTCCGTCAGTCAATTGCCGCTTCCGTCATCCATCCGGGCCTGGCGTGGGCGTAGCCCTCCACCATCTCGCCCGGCAGATCGAGCGCGGAAAGCGCGGCGCGCACGGCGGCCGGCTCCTTCCTGCCGTCGAGAAGCGCGCGATAGGCTTCGGCCACGGCCACCATGTCGCAAGTGTGCGGCGAAAGGCGCAGCCGCGCAACCTTGTGCGCGGCGAGCACCCGCGGCTCGGGACAGAAGGCCTGCACCTGGTTCGACAGGGTCTGCACGCCGTTGATGGCCAGGAACGCCTGGTTGTCGAGCGTGTCGACGGCCAGCCCGTCCGGGTCCTGCTCGCAGGTGAACTGGCACGAATCCTTGTGAAGGCCGTGCAGCCGCGCATGGTAGCAGCGGCCCGAGATCGCCAGCGGCAGGCGGCCGAAGGCGAACAGCTCGAACCCGACCTCGGGGCAGGCCGCCGCCATGCCGCCGATCGCGGCGAGCGACAGCTCGACCGGCGGGCAGATGGTGCGCGCGCCCTTTGCGGCCAGGAAGCGGGCGGTCGCCTCGTTGTAGACGTTGAGGAACGGCCCGGTGACGAAGGGGCGGCCGCTGCGCGCGGGCAGCGCGGTGATGTCGTTGACCTCGACCATCCTGTCGTCGCCGCACAGCTCGGTGATCGAGCGGCGCTCGCGCACCGTGGCGGGCAGGGCGAGCGTGGCCAGGACCACCTCCTTGCCGGCGCGCTCCAGCCGCTCGATGACGTCGGGCCAGCACGGGTCGGAGAACGGCATGCGCTTGCCGCACACCACCTCGCCGACATGCACGCGCTCGACCGGGGCCTCGTCGGCGATGCGGCGGTAGAAGTCGGCGAGCCTTTCGGCGGGCCAGTGGAACAGGACGGGTCCCAGTGTCAGCCTGGGCGTCGGGGCGGGGGCGTTCACGGCTCTACCTCCAGATCTTGCGGTAGGCGCCGGCGGTCTGCCTGCCGCCCTCGGACTGGCCGGCCAGGATGCGGTCGATCTCGACGGCGTCGCCGCCGGCCTCCACGGCGTCGACGGCGCGGCGGAAGGCGCGCACCACCTCGCTGACATAGCCCTTGCCGCGCTGGCGGCCCTCGATCTTCAGCGCCGTCACGCCCGCTTTCTTCAGCCCCTCGATCAGGCTGCCGGCGTTGAGGCTGACCGGCTCCTCGAACAGGTACGAGGTCTTGCCGCCGGCGTTGAAGCGGCCCTTGCACAGGGTCGGATAGCCGGTCGGCTCGCCGGGCGCATAGCGGTCGATGGTGAAGCCGGACAGGCGCGCGGCCATGCCCTTGTCGTCCTCGTCGTAGCTCACCGCCTCGGGCGGCGAGCAGACGCCGTTCAGGTTGGGCGACTTGCCGGTGGCGTAGGACGACAGGTAGCAGCGGCCCTCGACCATGACGCAAAGGCCGCCATAGACGAACGCCTCCGTCTCGACGTCGATGGCCTTGTTGAGCGCGGTGATCTCGGGCACCGACAAGACGCGCGGAATGACCACGCGCCGCACGCCGAAGGTCTCGGCATAGAAGCGGATCGCCTCCGGCGTCGAGGCGGCGGCCTGCACCGAAAGATGCAGGCGGACCGAATCGCGATGGTTCGTCGCGACATGGTCGAGCACGGCGATGTCGCCGGCGATGATGGCGTCGGCGCCGCAGGCGACGGCGGTGTCGGCGGCCTTGCGCCAGCGGTCGACCTCGCCGACGCGCGCGAAGGTGTTGATGGCGACCAGCACCTTCGTGCCGTGGCCGTGCGCGAAGCGGACGCCTTCCGCCAGCTCCTCGCCGGAGAAGTTGAGGCCGGGGAAGTTGCGGGCGTTGGTCTCGTCGCGGAAGCCGCAATAGACGGCATCGGCACCGGCCTCGACGGCGGCTCTCAGCGTGGCAGGCGTGCCGGCGGGGCAGACGAGCTCCATGCGTGCTTCCATGCGTGCGGGCCCGCTCACGACCTGCGCTCCTCAGGGGCCGGCGCGGCGGCGGCGAGGGCGAAGCGTCGCGCCACGTCGAGGCCGCCGAGGATGCCGGCGTCGGCCAGCCGGCCGGGCGTGCCCGACAGGCCGATCAGGTCGGCCGGGGTCAGCTCCGCGTCCTCGATGGCGTTGCGCAGCGCCAGCACCGCCTCGGTGCGGCCGCTGATCGCGATCACCCGGTTGAAGAACAGCGCGTCGCCGTCCTGCGAGCCGTCGAGCAGGGCCAGAAGCGACAGGATCGGCCCGCGGATCGTCACGCCGCAGTCGCCGCCGCCCTGCTTGTCCGTCACCCTGACGCTCGCCCGCTCGCCGTCGGGCACGACGACGAAGGCGAAGGCGAGGTCGACCGGATCGATGAAGTAGCGCTCGCCGGCAAAATCGCCGAGCCGGTCGAACAGGCCGGGCCTGCGCCGGGCAAGCGCGCGCAGCGACCAGGTCAGCGCCGGGCCGAGCGGCGCTCCTGCGAAGGTGGGAAACAGATGGCGGACGAAGGCCGGGAGCCTGGCTTCCATGGGTCTATGCTCTTCATGCTTATGCTGTTGTCACGCCTGTCCTGCGGGTCGGCGGGCGCCTGCCCTGGAGGCCGCGTCCGCGGCGATCAGGGCCAGGCTTTCCGCATTGGGACAGTAATGGCGGTAGCGGCGGGCGAAGTCGCCGGTGCCGAGGTCGCGCCGGCAGCGGCTGCGCGCGTCGCAGGCCCGGCAGACCCGGCGCATGTCGCGCAGCAGCGCCGCCTCGCGCATGGCAAGGTCGTCGACGTCGATGCCGATGGAAACCATGGCGCGCGCCAGGAGGTCGTCGGAGGTGGCCAACGCGCGCGGGGAGCCGGTTTCGCCCGGCGTCAACCCCGTTGCGCCGGCAAGGGCGTGCGCGTCCATCGTCTCCGTTTCCTTCGCCGTCCTGGGCCGCCTTCCGGCCGCCGGGGCGGCCGCCGCGCGCCAGAGCGCCGCGATCCGGCCCAACAGGTCCCGGATCATGCCTTCGTCTCCCTGCGCCGTTGGTGGAAAACTAGTCCCCGCCTGCCCGCGCTTCTTTGCGTTATCGCAAAGAGTTCCGGATTCAGCCGTGGCATGATGATGGTTCTATCGAGCCGACCATGCATCAACGCCTGCTTCCACCTTTTTCCGATCTCGGCTCGTTTCTCTCCCATCTCGCACGGACGGGAGAGGTGCATGAGGTCGGAGCCCCGGTGTCGATGCGTCTGGAAATCACCGAGCTTCATCGGCAGGTGATCGCAGCTGGGGGGGCTGTGCTGCGTCTTTCCAGACCGCTCGACGTCAGGGGCGAGGCGACGCGCCTTCCCGTCGTGACCAACCTGTTTGGCACGACGGGGCGCGTCGCCTCCGGTCTCGGCACCGACCGCGACGGACTGACCTCGCTCGGCGAGATGATGGCATGGATGCGCTCGCCGCGGCCGCCGCAGAGCCTGCGCGAGGCGCGCGCGCTGCTGCCGGCCGCGCGCGGGGCGCTGCTCGCCCGGCCGAAGACGGTGTCGCGGCCGCGCGCATGGCGCGAGGCCGATCCCGACCTTTCCCTGCTTCCCGTCCAGCATTGCTGGCCGGGCGACGCCGGCCCGCTGATCACCTGGCCGGTGGTCGTCACCCGCCCGCCGGGCGCGGACGATCCGTCCGCCTACAATCTCGGCGTCTACCGCATGCAGGTCCTCGACCGCGAGCACGCGATCATGCGCTGGTTGCCGATGCGCGGCGGTGCGGTGCATCATCGCCTGTGGCAGGCGCGCGGGGAGGAGATGCCGGTCGCCGTCGTCATCGGCGCCGACCCGGCGACGCTGATCGGCGCGGTGATGCCGGCGCCCGAAGGCGTGTCGGAGCTGGCGCTGGCGGGCATGATCAACGGCCGGCGCGCCACGGTCGCGCCCTGCGCGAGCGTTCCGCTCCATGTGCCGTCGAGCGCGGAGATCGTGCTCGAAGGCACGGTGTCGCCGCAGGAGACGGCGCTCGAAGGACCGTTCGGCGACCACACCGGCTATTACAATTCGCCCGCCCGCTACCCCGTCTTCACGCTGAAGCGCCTCGTCCTGCGCGACAACGCCCACTACCTGACCACCTTCACCGGCCGCGCGCCCGACGAGCCCTCGGTGATGGCGGAGGCGCTTCTCGACGTCTTCAAGCCGCTCTTGCGCCAGCAGCTTCCCGAGATCGTCGACGTGTGGCTGCCGCCCGAGGCCTGCTCCTACCGCGTCGCGGTGATCGCCATCGACAAGCGCTATCCGGGGCAGGCGCGCCGCGTCATGATGGGGCTGTGGTCGCTGTTGCCGCAGTTCCAGATGACCAAGATGGTGATCGTGGTCGACGCCGACATCGACATCCGCTCCTGGTCCGACGTGATGTGGGCGCTCGCCACCCGCATGGACCCCTCGCGCGACCTGATGCTTCTGGAGCGCACGCCCGTCGACCAGCTCGACTTCGCCTCGCCGCTCGAGGGGCTGGGCGGCAAGGTCGGCTTCGACGCCACCCGCAAGACGGGCGCGGAGACCGACCGCGAGTGGGGCGTCGAGCTCGCCCTGCCGCACGAGGTGCGCAGCCGCGTCGCCGCGCGCTGGCACGAGTTCTTTCCCGATGCCGGCCCCGGCGCCGGCCCTCAAGCCGGCCCCCATGCCGGCCCCCATGCCGGCAAGACGAGAGGCGGCGGCTAGGCGCGGGCGGCGGGTGTTGCTGCGGTCGTGACGCGACGTCGCCGCACCTTCGCTTGACAGGGCCTGCGCGTCGGCACAAAAGCAGGCAGCAAAACATGCCCGGCCGGCCCCACTTTAATTCGCGGCCGTCCGGTCCGGGCCTGTCCAGAGGGAGGCGTCCACCAGGAACCGGGCGCGCGCCCCGAAACTGCCCGTCACGGCCGCAGGCCATGCCGGGCAGGTCATCGCATCTTGGTTTGCGCAACAGGGAGGAGCCCGAGACATGCAGCAGTTCCTGAAGCGGGTCGCGCCGGCAGCGGCCGCCGTCGCCTTTTCGTTCATGGCCTTCGCCGGCGCGGCGAACGCCCAGCAGGAGATCAAGCTCGGCTACGCGCTGGCGACCACGTCGCACTACGGCGTCGCCGCGGCGAAGTGGCAGGAGGTGGTCGAGGCCGAGACCGACGGCCGCTTTGTCTTCCGCCACTTCCCGTCGTCGGGCCTCGGCGGCGAGCGCGAGGTCATCGAGGGCGTCCAGCTCGGCACCGTCGAGGCGACCATCGTCTCCTCCGGCACGCTGTCCAACTTCGTGCCCGAGACGGGCGTGTTCGACATTCCCTTCCTGTTCCGCGACCTCAAGCACGCGCGCACCGTGCTCGACGGCCCGATCGGGCAGGACATCCTGACCAAGTTCGAGTCCGTCGGCCTCGTGGCGCTGGCCTGGGGCGAGCAGGGCTTCCGCCACATCACCAACAACCGCAACGCCATCGCCACGCCGGCCGATGTCGCCGGCCTGAAGCTGCGCACGATGGAGAACCCGATCCACATCACCGCCTTCCAGACGCTGGGCGCCGCGCCCACGCCCATGGCCTGGCCCGAGGTGATCGGCGCGCTGGAGCAGGGCACCATCGACGGGCAGGAGAACCCGCTTTCCGTCATCACCTCGGCCAAGCTGTCGGAGGTGCAGAAGTACCTGACCGTTTCCGGCCACGTCTATTCGCCGGCCATGCTGCTGGTCTCGCAGGACCTGTGGAACAGCCTGTCGGACGAGGACAAGGAAGTGTTCAGGAAGGCGGCGACCGAGGCCGTCGCCGCCATGCGCGGCTTCGTCGACAACGCCGAGACCTCCGGCGTCGAGCAGCTCAAGGCGGCCGGCATGGATGTCGGCGAGCTGACCAGCGAGCAGAAGGCGGCCTTCCAGGAGGCGCTCGCGCCCGCCTACGAGCAGTACTACAACACCTACGGCAAGGACCTGATCGACCGGATCATCGCCACCGAATAGGTCCGCCGGACCGGAACGCCGGCAACGGCCGGCCGCGCCGGCAGGGACCAGCTCCCTGCCGGCAGCCTCAGGGGAGGACAAGCCGTGAAGACACTCGAGACCGTGTTCGTCGAGCTCAACAAATGGGCCCTCATCCTCCTTCTCGGCGCGATGTCGGTCATCGTCTTCGCCAATGTGGCGCTGCGCTACCTGACCAACTTCTCGATCCCGTGGGCTGAGGAGGTGGCGCGCTACATGATGGTGTGGATGACGTTCCTCGGCGCCGGCCTGACCCTGCGCTATGGCGGGCACGTGGCGATCGGCAACGTCATGGAGGCGATGTCGCCGAAGGCGCAGCGACTGTTGCGGGCGTTCATCGTCCTGGCGCTGCTGGCCTTCTTCGCGGTCATGATCTGGGTCGGCTACAACTACGCGATGCGCATGCGCTTCCAGCTCACGCCGGCGACGCGCATTCCCTTCAGCACCGTCTACGCCGCCATTCCGGTCGGATTCGCGCTGCTGACGGTGCATCTGCTCCTGATCGTGCGCGGCTACGTGGCGGAGAACCGCTTCAAGGAAGCGGCCGACGTGCCGGGCGACCTTTCCGGCAGCCTGAGCGCCTGAACGGGATTTCTTCCGATGCGGCCCGGCGGTCGCACAGCGAACCGCAGCGCCTCACCGAAGGGGACAAAGCGTGGCCTGGATACTCTTCATCTCTTTCGTCGTTCTTCTGGCAATGGGATTCCCGATCGCCTTCGTGCTGGCCATCTCGGCCTTCGTCGCCGTGGCGCTGGGCAGCAGCTATCCCTACCTCGTCGTGGTCAAGGAGATGTTCTCCGGCCTCGACTCGTTCCCGCTGATGGCGGTTCCGTTCTTCATCCTCGCCGCCGAGCTGATGACCGGCGGGGCGATGACCTATGTGCTCCTGCGCTTCGCCTCGCAGTTCGTCGGCCATCTGCGCGGCGGCCTCGGCTACGCCAACGTCATCTCGGCGGCGCTGTTTTCCGGCATTTCCGGCTCGGCGCTGGCCGACGCCGCCGGCCCCGGGGCGATGATGATCCGCATGATGGAGAAGAGCGGCTACGACAAGTCCTATGCCGGCGCGCTGACCGCCTCGGCCGCCGTCATGGGGCCGATCATCCCGCCTTCCATCATCATGATCGTCTATGCGTTGCAGGTCGAGGAGGTCTCGGTCGGCGCGCTGTTCATCGCCGGCATGGTGCCGGGCGTCATCATCGCCATCGCGCTGTGCGCCGCCAACTTCTACGTCTCGCGCAGGCGCGGCTATCGCGGCGGCGACCCGCGCCCGTCCGGCCGCGAGATGGTGCGCACCACCGTCTACGCCCTGCCGGCGCTGCTGCTCATCGTCATCATCATCGGCGGCATCCGCGCCGGCATCTTCACGCCGACGGAGGCTTCCGTCGTCGCCATCTTCTACGCGCTCGTCTGCGGCATGTTCCTCTACCGCTCTCTCAGGCTGAAGGACATTCCCTCGATCATCTTCCGCGCCGCGCTGATCTCCATCGCCGTGCTCCTGATCCTCGCGGCGGCGCGCGCCTTCGCCTGGGTCCTGATCATCGAGAGCGTGCCGCAGCAACTGGCCGAGACCATCGTGTCGTGGGACCTGAGCCCGATCGTCTTCCTGCTCGCGGTCAACCTGCTGCTCCTGGTGTTCGGCCTGTTCATGGACCCGCTGCCCGGCGTCATGGTGCTGGTGCCGATCCTCGCCCCCATCGCCCATTCGCTCGGCATCGACCCGATCCATTTCGCCATGGTGGTGATCCTCAACCTGACCATCGGCCTGATCACGCCGCCGGTGGGGGCGCTGTTGTTCGTGGTGTCGTCGGCGGTGAAGCTGAGGGTGGGCGCGATCATCCGCGAGATGCCGCCCTTCTTCCTCGCGCACATCCTGGTTCTGCTTCTGCTGACCTTCATCCCGTCGCTGTCGACGTGGCTGCCGCGCGTCTCGGGCTTCTGAGGGACGATCAGGCGGCCGCGCCGCGGGCGGCCGCCTCGGCGGCGTAGCGCCGGCCGAAGCGGTTGGCGAGGAAATCGGCGAGCGCGATCTCCTCCTGCCTCACGAAGCCCTTTTGCGGCAGGCGCCCCGCCGCGAGCAGGTCGAGCACGGCGCAGATGCCGGCCGCGGTGGTGATCTGGATCGCGCTGCGCGGCCGGCCGGCGACGAAGCCGCTGTAGATCTTGTGGGCGTAGGTCTCCTGCATCAGCCGGCCGTCCTTGATGCCGCTGACGGTGACGAAGACGATGACCACGTCCTGCGCCGTCGCCGGCAGCGCCTGCTCGAGGATGTCCTTGAGCAGGTCGCGGCGGTTGCGCAGGTTGAGGTCGTTGAGCAGCATCTTCATGATCGCGGCGTGGCCGGGATAGCGGATGGTGCGGTAGTTGAGCGTGCGCACCTTGCCGGCCAGCGTCTCGCACAGCGTGCCGAGGCCGCCGGAGGTGTTGAACGCCTCGTAGGTGACGCCGTCGAGCGAGAACTCCTCGCGCTCCTCCATCGCGGGAACCTGCGCCAGCCGGCCGTCGACGATGGCCTCGCACGGCTCGATATACTCGTTGATGATGCCGTCCGTGCTCCAGGTCAGGTTGTAGTTGAGCGCGTTCGACGGATATTGCGGCAGCGCGCCGACGCGCAGCCGCACCGTGTCGAGGCGCTCGAAGCGGCTGGCGAGGTCGTGGGCGACGATGGAGATGAAGCCGGGCGCAAGGCCGCATTGCGGGATGAAGGCGGTCTTCGCCTTCCTCGCCAGCTCCTTGACCCGCTTCGTCGAGGCGACGTCCTCGGTCAGGTCGAGATAGTGGACGTTCGCCGCTGCCGCCGCCTCGGCGATCGCCGTCGTCAGGTGGAAGGGGGCGGCGCTCAGCACCGCGAAGCGGCCGGCAAGCAGCGCCTGAAGCGCGCGCCGGTCGCCGATGTCCACCGTCGCCGTCCCGACGTTGCCGTACCGTTCCGCCGCCGCGAGCCGGGCGGGGTCGCGGTCGGCCAGCACCACCCGGTAGTCGCCGGTCTCGGCCAGCATCAGGGCGATGGTCGAGCCGATCTTGCCGGCCCCGACGACGACGATCTCCCTGACCGGCTCTTTCACGGGCATCGGCTCCTTCATGGGGTGTTTCCTCCGTTCCTGCATGTCCCTGACAGGAGGCCATGAATGCCTTTGCATTTCAAACCGCTGAACTTATGATGTTTCGTATTTGATCGTGCGAAATGACGAAAGCTTTCGGCAATATGAAAAGAAACGACAAGGACGAGCTGCTTCTGTCGCTGCTGGCGGAGAATGCGCGCGCGCCGGTCTCGGAGCTGGCGCGCCGGCTCGGCCTGTCGCGCACCACGGTCCAGGCGCGAATCGAGCGGCTGGAGCGCAGCGGCATGATCGCCGGCTATACGGTGCGCCTGAGCACGGCGGCGGAGCGGGCGCTGGTGCGCGCCTATGTGATGATCACGGTCAAGCCCAAGCACGCGGTACCGACCATCGCGGAGCTGAAGGACATACGCGAGGTGCGCACGCTTCACTCGATCAGCGGCGAGGTCGACCTGATGGCCGTGGTGGCGGCGGGCTCGGTCGCCGCGCTCGACGAGGTGGTCGACCGCATCGGCGCGCTCGAAGGCGTGGAGCGCACGCAGACCTCGGTCATCATGGCGACCAAGTTCGACCGCTGACGGCCTCGCCCTCTCGCCGCGCCGGCCGCGCCATTGCCTCGGCCATGTCCTCGGTGGCACAGTCGCGCAAAAGGGAGATTCCGCAATGCCCGCCAAAACGAAGGCCGCCTTCTCGCGCCCCAGGCCCTGGGTCGAGGTCGCCCCGCATCTGGTCGACGTCGCCACGGGCAGGAAGCCCGCCGACCTCGTGGTGCGCAACGGCCGCTGGGTCAACGTCCATTCCGGCGAGGTGATACCGGCCACCGACCTCGCCATCGCCGCCGGCCGCTTCGCCTATTGCGGGCCCGACGCCTCGCACGCCATCGGCGCGGGCACGAAGGTGGTCGATGCCGGCGGGCGCTATCTGGTTCCCGGCCTGTGCGACGGCCACATGCATGTCGAGAGCGGCATGGTCACGGTCACCGAGTTCTGCCGCGCCGTCATCCCGCACGGCACCACCTCGATGTTCATCGATCCGCACGAGATCGCCAACGTGCTCGGGCTGGAAGGCGTGCGGCTGATGCACGACGAGGCGCTGGCCATGCCGGTCAACGTGCATGTGCAGATGCCGTCCTGCGTGCCCTCGGCGCCGGGGCTGGAGAACGCCGGCGCGCATCTGACGGCGCAAGACGTGGCCGAGGCGATGACGTGGGAGAACATCGTGGGCCTCGGCGAGGTGATGAACTTCCCGGGCGTCGCCGGCAACGACAGGCTGATGGTGGCCGAGATCGCGGCGACCGCGAGGGCGGGCAAGACGGTCGGCGGCCACTACGCCTCGCGCGATCTCGGCCTTGCCTTCCACGGCTATGTCGCCGGCGGCCCGGAGGACGACCACGAGGGCACGACGGTCGAGGACGCGGTGGCGCGCGTGCGCCAGGGCATGAAGGCGATGCTCAGGCTCGGCTCGGCCTGGTACGACGTGGCGAGCCAGATCCGGGCGGTGACGGAGAAGGGGCTCGACCCGCGCAACTTCATCCTGTGCACCGACGACAGCCATTCCGGCACGCTGGTCCATGACGGCCACATGGACCGCGTGGTGCGCCACGCCATCGCGCAGGGGCTGAAGCCCGTGACGGCGATCCAGATGGCGACGCTCAACACCGCCCAGCACTTCCGGCTGGAGCGCGAGCTGGGCTCGATCGCTCCCGGCCGGCTCGCCGACTTCCTCATCGTCTCCGATCTCGCCGCGCTCGCCATCGACGAGGTGTTTTGCCGCGGCGTGCGGCTGGCCAGGGGCGGGCGGCTCGAGGTCGAGATCGCGCCCTACGACTATCCGGCCCGGGCCAAGAAGACGGTGAAGCTCGGCAGGAAGCTTGCCGCCGCCGACTTCGACATCGCAGCACCCGAGGGCGCGCACGAGGTCAGGGCGCGGGTCATCGGCGTCATCGAGAACCAGGCGCCGACGCGGGCGCTGGAGGCCGACCTTGCCGTGACCGACGGGATCGTCGCCATGGACCGCGAGAACGACGTCTGCCAGATCGCGCTGGTCGAGCGCCATCGCGGCACCGGCAAGGTCGCCAACGGCTTCGTCTCCGGCTTCGGCTACATGAAGGACTGCGCGCTGGCCTCGACCGTGGCGCACGATTCGCACCACATGATCGTGGTCGGCACAGCCAAGGCCGACATGGCGCTGGCCGCCAACCGGCTGGGCGAGATCGGCGGCGGCGTGGTGCTGTTCTGTCAGGGCAAGGAGATCGCGCTGGTCGAGATGCCCATCGCCGGGCTGATGTCGGACGAGCGGGCCGAGGTCGTGGCGCAGAAGGCGGCGAAGCTGACGGCGGCGATGCGCGACATGGGCTGCACGCTCAACAACGCCTACATGCAGCACTCGCTGCTGGCGCTGGTGGTGATCCCGGAGCTGCGCATCTCCGACATCGGCCTCGTCGACGTGACGCGGTTCGAGAAGGTCGACCTCTTCCTGTGACCGGCGGTCCGGCGGCCGGCCGGCTCAGCGGCCGCCGACGGCGATGCTGATGACTTCCAGCGGCGTGGTGATGATGATCTCGGCCGCCGAGCCCAGCGTCTGGCCGAGGCCCTTGGCCAGGCTCTCGATGCGCCGCGAGACGTCGTCGCGGCTGCCGGCCAGCATGTCGTCCTCGTTGAGCCGCTGGCCCAGCAGCTGCACCATCAGCGGGTTGTCGGCGAACTTGGCGTGGTTCAGCCTGTCGCCGGCCGAGACGCCGGAGATGTCGACCACGGTGACGCCGAGGCTGGCGAGGTCGGCGTCGTTGCCGTAGTCGCCGACGCGCGGGCGGTTGCCGGCGATGATCGAGGAGGCCAGCAGCGCCCGGTCGTCGCGCGAGACGATGACGAACACCGGCTGGTCGGGCCGGCCGAGACGGCGAAGCTGGCTCTTGAAGACGTCGACGTCGATGTCCGGCGAGGCGAGGATGATGTCGCCGAGGCGGCCTGAGAGGCCGCGGTCGCCGGCGATGGCGATCTGGCGCAGCGCCTCCATCGTCAGCCAGTTGCCCATCGAGTGGGCGACGATGTCGATGCGCTGCGCCCCCGCCGCGCGCAGCATGCGCAGCGTCTCCTCCAGCCCGTCGCGGGCGACGGTGGCGGAGTTGTTGTCGTAGATGTAGTCGACCGTGCGCCCCGTGGAGGCCCAGGAGAACAGGACCGGCGTGCCGCGATAGCCGGAATCGTGGACGATCTGCGCCGCCCGGTAGACGGAATTGTCGAACGGCGTGCGATAGCCGTGGACGAAGACCAGCGCGCGGCCGCCCGTCTGCCTCAGCCTGTCGCGCAGCGTCCTCGCGAAGCCGTCCCGCGTGCGGTAGAGCGCCACCTCGCCGGCCGCGACATGGCGCGCGGGGTCGCGCCGGGCGTCGCTGCGCGGCTGCTCGACCCTGCCGGGCACGTGGGTCCCGGGCAGGCTGACGTCGACGCGGGCGAAGTTCAGATCGACGCTGCGCTCGCCGCCGAACACCTCCTTGCGGTCCTGCGCCTCGGCGCGGGTGGTGACGACGAGGATGCGATGGGTGGCGAGGATCGCGTCCGGCTCGGCCGCGACCGCGTCGAGCAGGCGATGCGTGCCGCCGCCGGCGCAGCCCGAAAGGGCGAGGGCGGCTGCCAGCGCGAAAGCTGCGGCGACGTAGCGTGGGCGGCTCAACGCAAGACTCCTCTGCCGACGGTCACCCCATCCATCCGCTATCGCGGCGCGCCGCCGATGGCAAGCCGTCAGCGCCGCCAGAACGCCGGCGAGGCGATGACCAGCACGGCCAGGATCTCCAGCCGCCCGAGCAGCATGGCGAGCGCCAGCAGCCATTTGGCGGCGTCCGGCACCGCCGAGAAGTTGCCGGCCGGGCCGATCAGGTCGCCGATGCCCGGCCCGACATTGGCGAGGCAGGTCAGCGCGCCCGACAGCGCGGTGAGGATGTCGAGGCCGGTCGCCGCCAGAAGCATCGTCAGCAACAGCCAGATGGTGACGAAGGCCGAGATGAACAGCACCACCGCGTGCTGGACCGCCTCGTCCACCAGCCGGTCGCCGTAGCGCACGGAGACCACGGCGTTGGGATAGATGAGGCGCTTGATGCCGTTGGCCAGCAGCTTGGCCACGATGACGAAGCGGTACGCCTTGACGCCGCCGGAGGTCGAGCCCGAGCAGCCGCCGAGGAAGGTCGCGACCAGCGCGCAGGCGACCATGAACGGCCCCCACAGCGTGTAGTCCTCGGTCGCGAAGCCGGTGGTGGTGATGATCGACACGAAGTTGAACGCCGAATAGGTCAGCGCGTCGAGGAAGGGCAAGCCCGTCGACAGGCGCAGATTTATCGCCACGGCGGCCACGAACACCACGACATAGGAGGCGAAGACGCGGATCTGCGGGTCGCGCAGCGCCTCGATCCGCCCGGAGGCGACGACCAGGATCATGACCGCGAAGGGCAACGCGCCGATGAACATGAACACGATGCCGGTCCACAGGATCGCGAAATTGTCGGCATAGACGCCCATCGAGGCGTCGTGGGTGGAAAAGCCCGCGGTGGAGATCGTGGTCAGCGCGTGGTTGAGCGCGTTGAAGCCGCTCATGCCGGCCGCCGCGTAGCAGATGGCGCACAGCAGGGTGAGCGCCGAATAGATGCCGATCAGGCTGGTGACGTAGGTCGACAGCCGCTCGAACGGCCGGTCGGTGACGGTGGCCGATTCGATCCTGAAATAGGAGATGCCGCCGATGTTGAGGAAGGGCAGCACGAACAGGCCGAGCGCGATGATGCCGAGCCCGCCCAGCCATTGCAGCAGCGAGCGCCACAGCAGGATGCCGGGCGGCAGGCCGTCGAGCCCGTTGACCACGGTCGCGCCGGTGGCGGTGATGCCCGAGACGGCCTCGAACACCGCCTCCGCCAGCGTCAGGTCGAGCGAGGCGGCGGCATAGAGCGGCACGGCGCTGACGGCGCTGGTGGTCAGCCACAGAAGGTTGACGACGAGGAAGCCGAAGCGCGAGGAGATCGGCGGCGGACGCCCTTGCGTCGCCAGCGCGCAGGCCAGCGCCAGCCCGCCGGTGAAGAAGGCGGAGAAGGCGAACACCATCCAGTCGTCGTTGCCGTAGTAGAGATCGACGGCAGCCGGCGCCAGCATGGCGAAGGAAAGATAGATCGCGAACACCGAGGCGATGTGGATCGCGGCGCGGGCGGCCGAGTACTGCACGGAACGAATCCCCCGACACTGTGCCGCGACAGTGGCGTCATCGGCGCGTTTGTGCAATAGCGGGCGAAAAGCCCGGTGGAGACGATCGAATGGCGGCATTTCCCCGCGATGTTGCGCGCGCGGCCGAGGCGATGCGGCCGCTTTTCGCGGAAACGCCTTTGCAGGAGAACGACTATCTGTCGCGCAAGACCGGGGCGCGCATCTTCCTCAAGCGCGAGGACCTGTCGCCGGTGCGCTCCTACAAGATCAGGGGCGCGTTCAACTTCTTCCGCAAGGCGCTGGCCGCCGACGGCGGCGCGCAGGTGTTCGTCTGCGCCTCGGCCGGCAACCACGCCCAGGGCTTCGCCTATGTGTGCCGGCATTTCGGCCGCAAGGGCGTCGTCTTCATGCCGGTGACGACGCCGCAGCAGAAGATCGACAAGACGCGGATGTTCGGCGGCGGCGCGGTCGAGATCCGCCTGATCGGCGACTTCTTCGACGACTGCTACCGCGCCGCGCTCGATTTCGCCGCTGAGAGCGGCGGGCTGATGGTGCCGCCCTTCGACCACAGGGACATCATCGAGGGGCAGGCGAGCGTCGCCCACGAGATCGCCGCGCAGATGCCGCAGGGTGTCTCGCCCGAGATCGTCGTGCTGCCGGTAGGCGGCGGCGGCCTGTCGGCGGGGGTGACGCGCTATTTCGAGGAGACCGGCTCGACGGCGCGCTTCGTCTTCGCCGAGCCGTCGGGAGGGCCGAGCCTGCGGCGCAGCCTCGAGGCCGGCAAGCGGGTCAAGCTCGACAGGGTCGACAATTTCGTCGACGGCGCGGCCGTGGCCGAGATCGGCCGGGAGACCTTCCGCCTGCTCAGGCATTTCCAGCCCGGGCAGGTGCGGCTGGTGCCGGAGAACCGGCTGTGCGCCACCATCGTCGAGATGCTCAACGTCGAGGGCATCGTGCTGGAGCCGGCCGGAGCGCTCGCCATCGACGCGCTCAAGGACTTCTCCCGCAAGGAGCTGAAGGGCAGGGCGGTGGTGCTCGTCGTCTCCGGCGGCAATTTCGACTTCGAGCGGCTGCCCGACGTCAAGGAGCGGGCGCTGCGCTTCGAGGGACTGAAGAAATATTTCGTGTTCCGCTTCCCGCAGCGGCCGGGCGCGCTGCGCGATTTCCTCGCCCTGCTCGGGCCCGACGACGACATCGTGCGCTTCGAGTACCTGAAGAAGTCGGCGCGCAACTTCGGCTCGGTGCTGATCGGCATCGAGACGAAGGACGCGAAGAACTTCGACGTGCTGCGCAGGCGCTTCGACGAGGCCGGCTGGGCCTGTCAGGACATCACCGAGAACGAGACGCTTTCCGGCTTCATCGTGTGAGCGCCTCGATGGTATGAACGCTTCATGAGCGAGGGCACGGTCTACATCGTCCTGTTCCGCGGCGTCGGCGGCAAGACGCAGCTTCCCGTCAGGCCGCTGCGCGAGAAGCTGGCGGCGGCCGGCTTCGACAACGTCGCCACCTACATCAACAGCGGCAACGCGGTGCTGAAAAGCGCGCTCTCCCGCGACGAGGTGGCGGCGAAGGTGGCGGCAATCTGCGCGCGCGAATTTTCCTTCGACAAGGCGGTCCATGCGGTGACGCGCGCCGAATGGGAGCGCCTGATCGCCGCCAACCCCTTTCCCGGCGCGGTCGCCGCGCCGAAATCGCTCCACGCCGCCGTCCTCGAGGCCGAGCCCGAACCGGGGCGGGTCGAGGCGCTGCGGGCGTTCGCCGTCGCGGGCGAGGGCATCGCCGTCGCCGGCAAGGTCGCCTATCTCCACACGCCCCACGGCTTCGGCACGTCGAAGCTGGCGGAGAGGTTCGACAAGGGCATCGGCGTCGCCAACACGGCGCGCAACTGGAACACCGTCCTGAAGCTGGCGGAACTCGCCGCGGTGGCCGAGGCGTGACGCGAACTTGCTGCGTCGCACAAATTTCAGTTGCATTTGCCGGCCGCCTGTCCCATATGCGGGGCCAAGAGGCGCATGGGCCGGCTTGTCCGGCTTTCCCCGTCAGGGACTGGTTGCGTCCGTTTCCCGTTTCCGATCCTGAACCATCGGCAAGCGGCGAAAGACCCGCCGCATGAGGCGCGCGGGCACGACAGCGCAGCCGAGTGGAACCGGATCGTTCCGCCGCCTTGTCGTCACCATGAGATTGAATGCGGCGGGTTGCGCCCCGCCGCCCGAACGATGCGGGCGCGCAGGACGCGCCGGCCCGCAGGAAAGACACGATTTTGACTATGAATACCAATGAAACGGCCCCCGAGACGCAGACTGGCGAGACCCCGACCGGCTTCGCCGCGCTCGGCATTTCGGGCGCGCTGCTCAAGGCCACGCACAATGCCGGCTTCACCGAGCCGAAGCCGATCCAGGTGCAGGCGATCCCGCCGCAGCTTGCCGGCCGCGACATCCTCGGCATCGCCCAGACCGGCTCGGGCAAGACCGCGGCGTTCAGCCTGCCGATTCTTTCGGCCATCGCCGGCCTCGGCACCAAGCGGCTGCCGCGCACGGCGCGCGCGCTGATTCTCGCGCCGACGCGCGAGCTCGCCGTCCAGATCGAGGAGACGATCCGCACGCTCGCCAAGGGGCTGCACATCTCGACGGCGCTGGTGCTGGGCGGCGTGTCGCGCGGCTCGCAGGTCAGGCGCATGGCGCCGGGCATCGACATCCTGATCGCCACGCCCGGCCGCCTGACCGACCTGGTGCGCGAGGGCGAGATCAAGCTCTCCGAGACGCGCTGGCTGGTGCTCGACGAGGCCGACCGCATGCTCGACATGGGCTTCATCAACGATGTGCGGCGCATCGCCCGCGCCACCCATCCCGAGCGCCGCACGGCGCTGTTCTCGGCCACCATGCCGTTCGAGATCGAGCAGCTCGCCGCCAGCCTCCTCAAGGAGCCGGTGCGCGTCGAGGTCGCTCCCCAGGGCACCACGGCCGGCGAGATCAGGCAGAGCCTCGTCATGGCGCGGACCAGGCAGAAGCGCAGGATCCTGTCCGACATGCTCGCCGACGAGGCGATGAAGTCGGTGCTGATCTTCGCGCGCACCAAGCATGGCGCCGACCGCGTCACCAAGGATCTCGAGCGCGACGGCTTCGAGGCCGCGGTGATCCACGGCAACAAGTCGCAGAACGCGCGCCAGCGGGCGCTGAACGGCTTCCGCGACGGCTCGGTGCGCATTCTCGTCGCCACCGACATCGCCGCGCGCGGCATCGACGTGCCGGGCATCAGCCATGTCGTCAATTTCGACCTGCCGGACGAGGCCGAAAGCTACGTCCACCGCATCGGCCGCACCGGCCGCAACGGCGCCGACGGCATCGCGGTGACGCTGTGCGACCCGTCCGAGGCGGCCAAGCTGCGCCAGGTCGAGCGCATCATCCGCATGAAGCTGCCGGTGGCGGCGAGCTTCCTTGACCAGCCGGACCCGGCGCCGGTCAAGGATGCCAGGCCGGAAGGCGGCGCCCGGCGGCACGAGGCCGACAACGATACCGGCCGGGACGCCGGCAGGCCGCGCCATTCGGCCGGCAAGAACCCGCGCGGCGGCAAGCCGCAGCGCAACGGCAAACAGCACGTCGCGGCCAAGCCCTTCGCGGAGCGTCCTTCCGGGGCGCGGCCCTTCGCCGAGGCGCAGGACGCGCCGCGGCCCGCGGCCGCGAAACAGGGGCAGAAGCGCCCCTTCCGCGGCAACAAGCGCCGGCCGCAGCGCGGCCGCGCCGCGGCCTAAAGGACAACAGGGCTGGCCCAATTGCCTGGGCCGGCCCGATGGTCTAAGCCCTTCGGGTCGGCCTCGGCCGTCCACCGATAACGAGCACGGGAAACGCTCATGGCCGGGCTGGCGGCGCTTGCGATCGCCTATATGCTGTCGCAGTTCTATCGCGCGTTCCTCGCGGTTCTCACCCCGTCCCTGATCACCGAGCTGGGCGCGACCAAGACCGACCTGTCGATCGCCTCGGGCGCATGGTTCATGGCCTTCGCGCTGTCGCAGTTCGTGGTCGGCGTCTGCCTCGACCGCTACGGCCCCAAGCGCACGGCGGGCCTGCTGCTCGGCATCTGCGGCGGCGGCGGCGCCTTCCTGTTCGCGATCGCGGCCGAGCCGTGGATGATCACCGTGGCGATGGCGCTGATCGGCGTCGGCTGCGCGCCGGTGCTGATGGCCTCGATGTTCATCTTCGCCCACACCTGGTCGCCGGCGCGGCTTGCCGTGCTGACCTCGTGGATGGTGGGGCTGGGCTCGCTCGGCAACGTCGTCGGCGCCTCGCCGCTCGCGGCGGCCGCGGAGGCGTTCGGCTGGCGGCCGGTGATGGCCGGCCTCGGCGTTGTGACGGTGGCGACGGCGATAGCGATCCTCACCGTCGTGCGCGACCCGAAGAACACGCATCATGCCGGCGGCAAGGTCGGCTTTTCCGGCTATCTGGAGCTGATGCGAATCCGCGCGCTGTGGCCGATCCTGCCGCTGGTCGCGTTCAACTACGTTCCCTCGGGCGGCATACGCGGCCTGTGGGCGGGGCCGTATCTCGCCGACGTCTACGGCCTCGACGCGCTCGCCATCGGCGAGGCGACGCTGTTCATGGCGCTCGCCATGTCGGTGGGCAGCTTCCTCTACGGGCCGCTCGACACGCTGCTGCGCACGCGCAAGTGGGTCGCCGTCGCCGGCAACTCGCTGCTGCTCGCCGCGCTGGTGTTCCTGGGGCTCAACCCGGTCCCCGGGATCTCGGCCTCGACCGTGGCGCTGGTGGTGATCGGCCTTTCGGGCGCGAGCTTCGGCCTGATGATGGCGCATGGCCGCGCCTTCATGCCGCCGCACCTGACGGGCAGGGGAATCACGCTGCTCAACTTCTTCTCCATCGGCGCGGTCGGGCTGATGCAGTTCGGCTCGGGCGCGGTGGTCGAGGCCAACACCGTCGCGGGCGATCCGGGAGCCGCCTATTCGGCGCTGTTCTGCTTCTATGCCGGCACGCTCGCGCTTTCGATCTTCATCTATCTGTGGGCGCGCGACGCCAGGCCGGAACGGAAGGCCTGAAGCCCGGACCCGAAGCCTGGACCCGAAGCTTCCGGCGGATTGAGAAAATCCGGCCTTGAAAGCGCGGCCCGCCGTTTCTAGTTTCGCGCCAACCCGGGAAAGGAAGGAATCCGCCATGGCCGCTTCGGTGCTCGAAATCATCGGCAACACGCCGCTGATTCGCCTCAGGCGCGCATCGCAGGAGACAGGGTGCGAGATTCTCGGCAAGGCCGAGTTCCTCAATCCCGGCCAGTCGGTGAAGGACCGCGCCGGCCTGTTCATCATCCGCGACGCCGAGAGGAAGGGCCTGCTGCGCCCCGGCGGGGTGATCGTCGAGGGCACGGCCGGCAACACCGGCATCGGCCTGACCGTGGTCGCCAAGGCGCTCGGCTACCGCACGGTCATCGTCATCCCCGACACGCAGAGCCAGGAGAAGAAGGACGCGCTGCGCCTGCTCGGCGCCGAGCTGATCGAGGTGCCGGCCGTTCCCTACAAGAACCCCAACAACTACGTGAAGGTGTCGGGAAGGCTTGCCGAGCAGCTCGCCAGGACCGAGCCGGCGGGCGCGATCTGGGCCAACCAGTTCGACAACGTCGCCAATCGCGACGGCCACGTCGCCACCACGGCGCAGGAGATCTGGCGGCAGACGGACGGCAAGGTCGACGGCTTCGCCTGCGCCGTCGGCACCGGCGGCACGCTGGCGGGCATCGCCGCCGGCCTGCGCGGGAAGAACGCGGCGGTCAAGATCGCGCTTGCCGATCCGCTGGGCGCGGCGCTGCACAGCTACTACACCACCGGCGAGCTGAAGGCCGAGGGCGAATCGATCACCGAGGGTATCGGGCAGGGACGCATCACCGCCAACCTCGAAGGGTTCGCGCCCGACTTCTCCTTCCAGATCCCGGACGCCGAGGCGCTGCCGATCATCTTCGACCTGGTGCAGGAGGAGGGGCTGTGCCTGGGCGGCTCGACCGGCATCAACATCGCCGGCGCCGTCCGGCTGGCGCGCGAGCTCGGCCCCGGCCACACCATCGTCACCGTGCTCGCCGACTACGGCACCCGCTACCAGTCCAAGCTGTTCAACCCCGCCTTCCTGCGCGGCAAGGGCCTGCCGACGCCGGCCTGGCTGGAGGCGGCGAGCGACATTTCCGTCCCTTACGAGGAGGTTGCGTGATGGCGTTCGTCGCCGAGGCGCTGTTTCGCGACAATGCCTATCTGAAGTCGGCGGAGGCGAAGGTCGTCGCCGTGGACGGGCGCGGCATCCTGCTCGACCGCACCGTCTTCTACGCCACCTCGGGCGGCCAGCCGGGCGACACCGGCGTGCTGGTGCGCGCCGGCGGGGCGCGCATCGCCATTGCCGGCACCGTCACCGGCGAGACCAAGGACGAGATCGTCCACCAGCCGGCCGAGGGCGCTTCGCTGCCGCAGGTGGGCGAGACGGTGACGGCCGAGATCGACTGGGAGCGGCGGCTGAAGCTGATGCGCATGCACGCGGCCTGCCACCTCTTGACCGTGGTCTGCCCCTATCCCATCACCGGCGCGGCCGTCGGCGAGGAGGAATCCCGCGTCGACTTCGACATTCCCGATGCCGGCGTCACCCGCGAGGGGGTGAGCGCGCAGCTGATGGAGCTGGTGCGCGCCGACCATCCCATCTTCGCGCGCTGGATCACCGACGCGGAGCTGGCGGCCAATCCCGGGCTGGTGAAGTCGAAGAACGTGCGCCCGCCGCTGGGCTCGGGGCGCATCCGCCTCGTGTGCATCGGCGAGGACGGGGCCGTCGACACCCAGCCCTGCGGCGGCACCCACGTCGCCTCGACCGCCGACGTCGGCGAGATCCATATCGGCAAGATCGAGAAGAAGGGGCGCGAGAACCGCCGCTTCCGCATCCGCTTCGGTCCGCTGCCGGCGAGCTGAGGAAGAGCCCATGAAGACGCCCGCGAAGACGTCCGCCCGCCGCGCCGCGAGCCCCTTCGTGGTTTCCGCCGACTGGCTCCAGGAGCGGCTCGGTGAGCCCGGCCTGTCGATCGTGGACGGCTCGTGGTATCTGCCGGCGCAAGGGCGCGACGGCCGCGCCGAATACGAGGCGGCCCACATCCCCGGCGCGGTCTTCTTCGACCACGACAAGGTGGTGGCGCCGGATTCGCCGCTGCCGCACACGCTGCCCAGCCCGGGCCTGTTCGCGCAGTTCGCCAGTTCCATGGGCATCGACGAGAAGGACACCATCGTGGTCTATGACGGGCCGGGCTTCTTCTCGGCTCCGCGCGTGTGGTGGATGCTGCGGCTGATGGGCGCGAGCGAGGTCTATGTGCTCGACGGCGGCTTCGACCGCTGGAAGGCGCAAGGCAGGCCCGTGACCGCCGAGACGACGAAGATCGCCCCCGGCTTCTTCGAGGTCGACTGCGACAGCTCGCGCGTGGTCTCCTTCGACGAGATGCAGCGCATCGTCGTCGAGGGCACGGCCCAGATCGCCGACGCGCGGCCGGCCGGGCGCTTCACCACCGCCGAGCCGGAGCCGAGGCCGGGCATGCGCGGCGGCCACATGCCGGGCGCCAGGAACGTGCCGGCCGCCTCGCTGTCGCGCGACGGCAGCCTGCTGCCGGTCGAGGAACTGCGCGCGGTGCTGGAGGCCGCCGGGCTCGACCTTTCGAAGCCGGTCGTCACCTCCTGCGGCTCGGGCGTCACCGCCGCGGTGGTCTCGCTGGCGCTCGCCTCGGTCGGCCACACCGACAACCGGCTCTATGACGGGTCGTGGAGCGAATGGGGCGGGCGCGCCGACACGCCGGTGGTGACCGGCGATGACTGAGGGCGCGGCAGGCGGCGAGGGGCTGCTCCACGCGCGCATCACCCATCTGGAGATGCTCGCGCCGCCGCCGGCGCGCGTGCCCATGCCGCTCGGCTCCTACCTCGCCCTGCTGCGGGCGAAGGACATGCCGCTTCACTTCTACCGCTATCTCTACGAGCAGGTCGGCAGGCCGCACCACTGGTCGGCGCATCGCGACCTCGACGACGCCGCGCTGTCGGCCGTCGTCCATTCCGGGGAAACCGAGATCCGCGTGCTCTACGCCGACGGCGCGCCGGCCGGCTTCTTCGAGCTCGACCTGTCGCGCCTGACGGCGGAGGCGGAGATCCGCTATTTCGGCCTCGTGCCCGAGTTCCAGGGCCGGGGGCTGGCGAAGTTCTTCCTGTCCGAAGCCGTGTTCGCGGCCTTCGAGCACGCCCCGGGCCGGCTGGTGATCCACACCAACTCCCTCGACAGCCCGCGCGCGCTTCAGCTCTACCAGCGCATCGGCTTCACGCCCTACGCCTGGTCGCAGGAGACGGTCTCGCCCTGGACCTAGCCATCCGGTCCCGGGCTTTGAGGGAGCATCCGGGGTCCGCCGAGCGATACGGCATGGCCGGGGGGGCCTGGGGACGCTGGCGAGGCGCTACGGGGTCAGCGGCCGCTGCCCGGATATTAACGATCCTGAACGCAGGATAACGGCCCGTTCAGGATGGCTTCAGCCCGGCCGTGCGACCCTGCGTTCATCGATACAGCACGCGATCATCGAAGGAGACGCCATGTTCCGCCGCATTCTCATCGCCGCCGCCGTCGCCGCCATAACCCTGCCGGGCGTCGCCTCCGCGCAGGTGCGCGAGATGCCCTCGGCCGACCGCATCCTGCGCCAGCTCGAGGCCGCGCCCAAGACCCGCGTCGCGCCCCAGCGCCGCGTCACCGTCCAGGAATTCAAGCGCCGGCCCGACCTGCGCCGCGCCGCGCCGTCCATCGAGATCCAGTCGATCAACTTCGAGTTCGGCTCGGCCGAGATCCCCTACTCGCAGTACCGCAAGGTCGAGCAGATCGCCAAGGCGCTCGAACGCCTCTTGCAGCGCCGGCCCGGCACGCGCCTCCTGATCGAGGGCCACACCGACGCCGTCGGCTCGAACGCCTCCAACCTGGCCTTGTCGGAGCGCCGCGCCGCCTCGCTGAAGCGCGTGCTGGTGCGCGAGTTCGGCATCCCGTCGCGGGTGCTGGAGACGGTGGGCTACGGCGAGGAGTTCCTCCTGGTCCCGACCCAGCACGAGAACTGGCAGAACCGCCGCGTGACCCTGCGCCGGGTGGACGAGTTCCTGCGCTGAGCCGCTGCCGGAGCGGGGCGGGACGAGGCTCGATCGTCGTCCCGCTGCGCCTTTCCGCTCCGTCGTCGCGCGCGGGCACGGTTCCGAAAGCCGGCCCCGCTGTTCAGATCATGCTCTAAAGTGGGATTTTCCTTACCGTTTCCCGCGTAGCCGGATCGTGCTATCTCTAAAAAAGACCCCCGCGCGGACAATGCCCCCCCCTCCGTCCGCGTGGTCTCCCGGCCCGCCGGTTGCCCCCCAGCCGGCGGGTCGTGGCATTTGCGCCCGTCGCCGGCGGGGGGAGGGGCTTCAGGCCATGTCCGGCTTGAGGCCGACATGGGTGCGGTCGACCACCTCCCTGAGCGCAAACGACGAGTTGATCTTGATGACGTGGGGCATGGCCGTCAGCCATTCCTTGTGGATGCGCTCGTAGTCCTCCAGATCGCGGGCGGCGATGCGCAGGATGTAGTCGTATTCGCCCGACATCAGGTGGCACGACAGCACGTTGGGGCAGCGCTTCACCGCCGCCTCGAAATCGGCCAGCGTCTTGCCGAACTGCCCCGACAGCGAGATGTGCACGATCGCGGTCATGCCGTGGCCGAGCGCGGCGTTGGACAGCCGCGCGTGGTAGCCGCGCACGACGCCGTCCTTCTCCAGATTGTCGAGCCGGCGCGAGCAGGCCGACTGCGACAGGCCAACCTTCTCGGCAAGCACCGCGTTGGAGATGCGTCCATCCTTCTGGAGAGCCTCGAGAATGGCGATATCGATCCTGTCCAGCGACATATGCCGAAATTCCTTCAATGAAAATTCGATTTCGCGCAAGAATACACGAGGCGGGAAGCCGTGAACATGCCTATTCACAAGCACGTTCCGCGCATCCTGTGTCACCATATACCGTTTTCGGAACGGAAAGCGCAGCAGGGAGGAGACCGCATGCGAGTGGGCTGTCCGAAGGAGATCAAGAACCATGAATACCGCGTCGGCCTGACGCCCGGCGCGGTGCGCGAATACGTCGCCCACGGCCACGAGGTGGTGGTGGAGACCGGCGCGGGCGCGGGCATCGGCGCCGACGACGCGGCCTATGCCGCGGCCGGGGCGGCGATCGCCGCGAGCGCGGCGGAGATCTTCGCCGCCTGCGACATGATCGTGAAGGTGAAGGAGCCGCAGCCGCAGGAATGGGCGCAGCTGCGCGAGGGCCAGATCCTCTACACCTATCTGCACCTCGCGCCCGACCCGGCGCAGGCCCGCGGCCTGGTCGAGTCCGGCGTCACGGCCGTCGCCTACGAGACGGTGACGGACGATCGCGGCGGCCTGCCGCTTCTGGCGCCGATGTCGGAGGTGGCGGGTCGGCTGGCGATCCAGGCGGGCGCGACGGCGCTGCAGAAGGCCAATGGCGGTCGCGGCGTGCTGCTGGGCGGCGTGCCGGGCGTGGCGCCGGGCAGGGTGGCGGTGCTGGGCGGCGGCGTGGTGGGCACGAACGCGGCGCGGATGGCCGTCGGTCTCGGGGCCGAGGTCGCCGTCATCGACCGCTCGATCCCGCGCCTGCGCCAGCTCGACGAGATGTTCGGCGGCCGCGTGCGCACCCGCTACGCCACCGTCGAGGCGCTGGAGGAGGAGTGCCTGGCCGCCGATGTCGTGGTCGGAGCGGTGCTGATCCCCGGCGCGGCCGCGCCCAAGCTGGTCGGACGCGAGATGCTGCGGGCGATGCGCAAGGGAACCGTTCTGGTCGACGTCGCCATCGACCAGGGCGGCTGCTTCGAGACCTCGCGCCCCACCACCCATGCCGAGCCCACCTACGAGGTGGACGGCATCGTCCACTATTGCGTCGCCAACATGCCGGGCGCCGTGCCCGTCACCTCGGCGCAGGCGCTCAACAACGCCACGCTGCGGCACGGCCTCGCGCTGGCCGACCGGGGGCTGAAGGCGCTGGCCGACGACCCGCATCTGATGGACGGGCTCAACGTCCATCGCGGCCGCATCACCAACCGCGCCGTCGCCGAGGCGCTGGGCTACGAGGCGGCCGAGCCCGAGGCGGTGCTGGCGGCGTAGGACGGGGAAGCGGCCGGCGGCCGGCTTCGCCGGCGCCGCTCACCTCGGCCCGGCGGCGGGGGCGGCGTAGCCGCCCTGGTCCAGCGCGGCCTGCACCTCGCGCGGCATGTAGTTCTCGTCATGCTTGGCCAGCACCGTCGCCGCCTCGAAGGTGCCGGCGCGCATCTGCCCCTCCGCGACGACGCCCTGGCCCTCGCGGAACAGGTCGGGCAGGATGCCGCGATAGGAGACGGGCAACGACTGCGCCCCGTCGGTGACGCGGAACGCGACATGCAGGCCGTCGGCCGAGCGGCGGATGCTGCCTTCCTCGACCATGCCGCCGAGCCTGATGCGCGCGCCCTCGGCCACCGCGCCGCTCGCGATCTCGGAAGGCGAGCGGAAGAAGACGATGTCCTCGCCGAGCGCCGTCAGCACCAGCGCCGCCGCGACGCCGAGCGCCGCGCCGGCCGCGCCCAGCACCGCCAGTCGCCTCGATTTCCTGCCCGCCGCCACGGTCAGCCCGCCTCTGGCGACAATGGCGGCTGCAGGGGCAGTTGCAGGTCCCGCCAGACGTCGGCGAGCGCGTTCGCCAGGGTCTCGATCATCGCGTCGGTGTGGGCGGGCGAGGCAGTGATGCGCAGCCGCTCGGTGCCGTGGGGCACGGTCGGGTAGTTGATCGGCTGCACATAGATGGCGTGGCGCTCGAACAGGAGGTCGCACACCGCCTTGCACCGGGCGGCGTCGCCCACCATCACCGGCACGATGTGGCTGGGCGCGTCGAGGAAGGGGATGCGCCGCGCGCGCAGGCGCTCGCGCAGCGAGCGCGCATTGGCGTGCATCCTCGTGCGCTCGACATCGCTTGCGCGCAGGTGGCGCACGCTTTCGAGCGCGCCCATGGCGACGGCCGGCGGCAGCGCCGAGGTGAAGATGAAGCCGTTGGCGTGGCTGCGGATGGCGTCGATCACGATCGCCGAGCCGGCGACATAGCCGCCGATAACGCCGAACGCCTTGGCGAGCGTGCCCTGGACGAGATCGATCCGGTCGGCGAGCCCATCGCGCTCGGCGACGCCGGCCCCGGTCGGGCCATACATGCCCACGGCATGGACCTCGTCGAGGTAGCTCATCGCGCCGTAGCGCTCGCACAATGCGGCGATCTCGCCGATGGGCGCGATGTCGCCGTCCATGGAATAGACCGACTCGAAGGCCACCACCTTGCAGCGCGCCCGGGGGATGGAGCGCAGGATCTCCTCCAGATGCGCCACGTCGTTGTGCCGGAACACGCGCTTTTCCGCCCGGCTGGCGCTGACGCCCTGGATCATCGAGGCGTGGTTGAGCTGGTCCGAGACCAGCACGCAGTCGGGCAGCAGGCGGCCGAGCGCGGCAAGCGTCGACAGGTTGGCGAGATAGCCGCAGCCGAACACCAGCGCCGCCTCCTTGCCGTGGAGCGCGGCGAGCTCCTGCTCCAGCGCCACGATGGGCGAATGGTTGCCGGAGATGTTGCGGGTGCCGCCCGCTCCCGCGCCGTAGCGGTCGACGGCCTCGCGCATGGCGGCGCGCACGCGCGGGTGCTGGCCCATGCCGAGATAGTCGTTGGAGCACCACACGGTGACGATGCGCTCGCCCTCGGCGGTGACGGCGACGGAGAGCGGGAACTCGCCGACGAGGCGGCGATGCTCCTGGAAGACGCGGTAGCGGCCCTCGCGCTTCAGCTGCGCCAGCGACTCGTGAAAGTGCCCGGCATAGTCCGGGCCGGCCTCCCAGGCCGCGTAGGGGGAGGGCTGTTCGATGACGGGCGTCTCGCCGGGGCGACGTTCCATGGCGTGGCTCCTATTTCCCGGGCTGTGCCGCCCGGTCGTGCTGGGGGATGTCGATGCGGGAAAGCAGCGTGCGCACCGCGTCCGCCGCCTGCGGGTTGCCGGCGACCAGGGGTGCAAGCGCGCGCAGCTCGGCGCGGGCGGCGTCGAGGTCGCCGTGGCGCACCAGGAACAGGGCGCGATACCACCGCGCCTCGGCGAGATCGGGCGAGGCCGCCAGCAGTTCGGACACCATCGTCTCGGCGCGGGCGAGGCGGTCGGCGTCGGTGCCGGCAAGGGCTGCGTCGATGAAGGCGAGCCGGATCTGGACGTCGTCCGGGAACTTCCCGGCCGCCTCGTCCAGAAGCCGGTCGCCGTCGCGGCCGAGCACGCGGTAGGAGCGCAGCAGCATGGCGACGTCGTCGGGCGCGTAGTCGCCGCTCTCGATGCGGGCTTCGAGCCGCGCCACCATGGCGCCGATGTCGGGCACACCGTCGGCGCCCACCGGCATGCCGGCGGGGGCGTCGTCCGGGCGGGGCGAGGCGGCCATGTCGCCATGGGGCGAGCGGGTCATGTCGATGTCGCCGCGCGAGGCGACGGCGTGGACGCCATAGGTCGCGGCGACGACGCAGCCGGCGACGAGCGCCACCGTCCAGCGCCGCTCGCTCGCCGGCGAGGCCGCGTAGGCGGGCGCCAGCGCGCCGCGCACCTCGCGCAGGCGGGCAAGCGCGTGCTCGGCCTCGCCGGCCAGCCGGGTGGCGGTGGCGGAATGCCGGGCGGGATCGATGCGGCCTTCGGCCAGCGCCAGGTCGTTGTCGCGCAACTGCCCGGTCAGCCGGTCCTTCTCCTCCTGCCAGCGCCGGACCGGGCTGTCGTCTTCCAGCCCGGCGCCGAGCGGCAGGTTGGCGCGCCGGCGCATCAGCGGGCCAACCGCGACCGCCACCGCCGCCGCGCAAAGCACGAACGCGATCACCGACATCGTCATAGCTCCAGCCTCCGCAGGCTCTGCTCGTCGAGGGGCGCGCGCGGCTGCGACGCCTGGCCGGCGCGCCTCGCCGCCTCGGCGTTGCGGCGCACGAGCAGGATGTAGACGGCGCCGGCCGCGGCCAGCAGCAGCGGCGGCACCAGCCAGATGACGCCGCCGAAGCCGGAAGCCGGCGGCGAAAGCAGCACGTAGTCGCCGTAGCGGCTGCGGAAATAGCCCAGTATCTCGGCCTCGGAGCGCCCCAGCGCGAGCTGCTCGCGCAGCACCGCGATCATCTCGCGCGCGGTTCCCGACTGCGAATCGAGGATGTTCTCGCTCTGGCAGACGGGGCAGCGCAGCTTCGCCCCGATCTCGCGCACCTGCGCTTCCTCGGGCGCCTCGGTGCGGAAGGGTGCCGCCGGCGCGGCGACGACCGTGAAGGCCAGCGCGGCGGCTGCGAGCGTGCGCTTCATCGCCCGGCTCCGATCAGCTTCAGGTTGCGCTCGACGGCCTCTTGCGTCAGCGGCCCGACCTGGCGCGCCTGCACGATGCCGGCGGCATCGACGAAGAAGGTCTCCGGCATGCCGTAGACGCCGAAATCGATGCCGAGCCGGCCGCGCGTGTCGAGCCCGGAGGCGTAGGGAAAGCGGCCCTCGCGGTCGAGGAAGCCGAGCGCGGCCTGCCGGCTGTCGCGATAGTTGATGCCGACGATGCCGAACTCGCCGAACAGGTCGGCGCGGTCGCCGAGCTGGACGAGCAGCGGGTGTTCCTGACGGCACGACACGCACCACGACGCCCAGAAATTGATGACCAGCGGCTTGCCGAGCAGCGTCTCGGAGGCCACCTTTGCGTCGCCGGAAAGCGCTTCCAGCGAGAATTCCGGCATGGCGCGGCCGACGATCATCGAGGGGATGTAGGAGGGGTCGCGGGTCAGGCCGATGCCGAGCAGCAGCGGGACGGCGACCACGGCGGCGCCGAGCAGCCATTTCCAGCGCGGGATGGCGGGCTTGCCGGGGGCAAGCCTGTCGGAAGCGGGCCTGTCGGGGAAGGGCGTGCTCATTCGGCCGGCACTCCCCTTGCCGCCGGCACGGCCATGTCCGTCGAGGCCGCTATCGCCTTGCGCCGGCCGGTGCCCGACAGCGACAGCAGCGCGCCGCAGGCGACGACCAGCCAGCCGGCCCAGATCCAGCCCACCAGCGGGTTCCAGTAGCCGCGGATGGTGACGCCGCCGGCTTGCGTCTCCTCGCCGACCAGCAGGTAGAGGTCGCCGCTGAACGAGGAGCGGATGGCGATCTCGGTCGTGGCCATGGAGCGCACGGTGTAGAAGCGCTTCTGCGGCCGCATCTCGTAGAGCGGCCTGCCGTCCTGCGACACGCTGAGCGTGGCCACGCGCCCGCGATAGTTGGGCCCGTCGGCGTCGGAGACGTCGCGCAGCGTGACGACGCGGCCGGCAAGCTCGAAGCTGTCGCCGGGCCTCAGCGACACGGTGACGGCGGTCTGGAACAGGCCCGACGCGATCATGCCGGCTGCGATCAGGACGATGCCGAGATGGACGACGAGGCCGCCGAAGCGCTGGCGCCCGAGCGACAGCACGGTGCGCGCGGCAGCCAGCCAGCTCTCGCCGGTGAGCCTGCGGCGGGCGGCGATGCCGGTGGCGATGTCGGCGAGCGTGGCGGCGAAGGCGAAGGCCACGGCCGCGATGGCGCCGAGCGTCAGCGGCTCGCGCACGCCGGCGGCAAGCGCCGCGCAAAGCGACAGCAGCGCGCCGATCGCCGGCTTTCGGAACATGGCGGCGAGCCTGCGCGCATCGACCCTGCGCCACGGGATCGACGGACCGATGCCGAGCAAGAGCACGACGCCCAGCATCAGCGGCACCACGACCTTGTTGAAATAGGGCGCGCCGACGCTGAGCCGCTCGCCCGAGACCGCCTCGACGAACAGCGGATAGAGCGTGCCGAGGAACACGGTGGCGGCCGCGACCAGCAGGAGCACGTTGTTGGCGAGGATGGCGCTCTCGCGCGAATAGGGGCTCTCGACCAGCGCGTCGGCCAAAAGGCGGTCCGAGCGCATGAGGATCAGGCCGTAGCCGAACACCATCGCCACCGTCAGGAAGCCCAGCATGTAGGCGCCGCGCCCCGGATCGACCGCGAAGGCATGCACCGAGGTCAGCACGCCGGAGCGCACGAGGAAGGTGCCGATCAGCGTGAGCAGGAAGGTGGTCACCACGAGGAAGACGTTCCAGGTGCGGAACAGGCCGCGCTTGTCCTGCGCCATCATCGAATGCAAGAGCGCGGTTCCCGTCAGCCACGGCATCAGCGAGGCGTTCTCGACCGGGTCCCAGGCCCAGTAGCCGCCCCAGCCGAGCTCGTAATAGGCCCAGAAGCCGCCGAGCAGGATGCCGCTGGTCAGCATCGTCCAGGAAAACAGCGTCCAGCGCCGCACGGCGCGCACCCACTCCGCGCCCGAATGGGTGCGCATCAGCGAGGCGACGGCGAAGGCGAACGGGATGGCGAAGCCGACATAGCCGAGATAGAGCACCGGCGGGTGGAAGACGAGGCCGGGGTCCTGGAGCAGCGGGTTCAGGTCCTGTCCGTCGGGCAGCGCCGGGCTGATCGTCAGGAACGGGTTGGACAGGAAGACGATGAAGGCGAGGAAGCCGAACTGGATCGCGGCGAGCGTGGCGATGATCCACGGCATCGACAGCGGGTGGTCCTTCCAGTGGGCGCGCACGGCGACGGCCGACAGCAGGACGAGATAGAACAGCCACAGCATGAGCGACCCCTCGTGCGCGCCCCACATCGCCGTGAGCCGGTAGATCAGCGGCAGCTGCGAGTTGCTGTTCTGCGCCACGTAGGCGACCGAGAAGTCGAGGGCGACGAAGGACCAGATGAGCGTGGCGCAGCCGAACGCCACCAGCGCCAGGTTGGCGTAGAGCGCGTTGCGCGCGCTGCGCAGGCGCGCCGGCGAGGAGCCCGTCGCCGAAAGGACGGCCGCGCCGAGCGCGTAGAGGCTGAGCACCAGCGCCAGGCAGGTCGCGAGCTGGCCGAGCTTGATGAGGGAATCAGCCATCGGCCGCGTCCTTCGCGCCGTCCGCGCCTTCCGCGACGGCCTGCACCAGACGGCCGGCGGCGATCGCGATGCTCCGTTCCGAAAGGGCGGCGTAGCCGAACAGCAGCGTATCCCGGGCGCGGGGGTTGCCGGGCGTCACGAACGCGCCGCCCGAGCCCGGCACATAGACGCCGACGCCGCGCGCGGCCGCGCGCCGCTCGATCTCGCGCGCGTCGCCGAAGCGGAGCGGCAGGCGCAGCGACACGTGCATGCCGCCGCGCATGCCCTTGAACTCGGCGTCGCCGAAGGCCGGGCGCAGCGCCTCGACGAGCGTGTCGCGGCGCTGCCTGTAGATCGCGCGGATGCGCCGCAGGTGGCGCATGAAGCCGCCGCTGTGCATGAAGTCGGCCATCGCCGACTGCACCAGCCACGGATTGCCGTTGCTGGTCAGCGATTTCCATTCCTTGAGGGTGCGCGCCAGCGCCGGCGGCGCGACGATGAAGCCGAGCCTCAAGCCCGCGGCGAGCGACTTGGAGAAGGTGCCGAGATAGAGCACGCGGCCGCGGCAGTCGAGGCCGCGCAGCGCCGTCAGCGGCGCGCCCTCGTAGCGGAAGTCGCCGTCGTAGTCGTCCTCGATGACGTAGCTGTCGGTGCGGGCCGCCCATTCGAGCAGCGCCAGCCGCCGCTCCAGCGACAGCGTCACCCCGAGCGGATACTGGTGCGAGGGGGTGACGTAGAGGAGGTTGCGCCGGGTCTCGGGCAGGCGCGCCACGTCGATGCCGTCATGGTCGACGGCGACGGGAACCGGCTTCAAGCCGCAGCCCTCGAACAGCGAGCGCGCGCCCTGATAGCAGGGATCCTCGTGGACGAAGGTGCGGGCATGGCCGGCGAGCGCGCGGGCGATCAGGTCGAGCCCGCCCTGCGAGCCGGCGACGATGACGATGTCGTCGGCCCCGGCCGAGACGCCGCGCGCCGGCCCGATATGGTCGGCGATGGCCTGTCGCAGCTCCGGCAGGCCCTGCGGGTCCTGGTACTCGGCCAGCCTGGCGCCGCCGTAGCGCACCTTGGCGTCGAGGATGCGGCGCCACTCGTTGGCCGGGAAGGTCGAGGCGTCCACCCGGCCGATCCAGAAGTCGTGCTCGAGCCTGCCGCGGTTGGGGCTGATGACGGTGTGCCCCTTCAGCCGGTCCGGCAGGGGGCGGACGTCGCCGTTGTTGTCGTTGGCCTGGCGCTCCTCGGCGGCGCGCAGCGCGATCAGCATGCCCTTCTCCGGCAGGCTGGAGCTGACGAAGGTGCCGACATTGGGCCGGCTCTCGATATAGCCCTCGTTGAGCAACTGCTCGTAGGCGAGCATGACGGTGTTGCGCGAGACGCCGAGCTGCTCGCTCAGCGCCCGCGAAGCCGGTACAGGATCCCCGCTGCGCAACTTGTTCTCGAGGATCAGCCCCCTGATCTGATCGAAGAGCTGGCGTTGCAGCGTGCGGGGATCACTCGGATTGATCGTCAGAACGACCTGCATCACGAGTCCTCCCTGGCACCATAGATTAGCCGGATCGCACGGAAGCGATGGTACCACAGATGGCGATTTCGGTGATGCCGGGTCAGCCCGCCCGGATGCCGGCGATGCGGTAGACCCAGTAGCCGCCGTGCTGGAACACAAGGGTCGCCTCCGGCACCTGCCCGATCCGCGCCGAGTTGAAGGGCAGCAACTGGCCGAGCAGCGACGACTTGCCGGCCGTGTCGGCGAGGTAGTAGGCGCGCACGGCGTTGGCGTCGCGCGGGATCACGGCGTAGGCGGCGAAGCCCTCGTCCTTCACCCAGGTCTTCACCAGCTTGGTGACGTCGTGGACGTTGCCGGAGCCCGGGAAGTCGCGCAGGCCGACGGAAAAGCGGTCGGGCGCGGCGACGCCGATGTCGAAGGCGTCGCGCACGTGCAGGACGAGGTAGCTCTCCTGCGCCCCGGCCATGACCTGGAGCGCCATGACCTGGAGCCGGGCGACGCCGTACTTGTCCTCGGCGCCGAGCGCGTCGAGGAAGGAGGAGAACAGCGCATCGGCCCCGGCGTCCGCGGCGGGCCGCCACCGCTTCTCGGTCTGCGCGATCGCCTCCCTGGCGTTCGCCCACGCATCGGGCGGCCGCAGCGTGGCGCTATCGTCGGCGGCGGCGAGCGGGAACGTTGCCTCCACCGTCGCCTGAAGCCTGTGCGACAGCGCCGGCATGGCGAAGACGAGGCTGCCGGCCGGCAGGTGCGCCCTGAGCGCGGCGACGAGCTTCTCCTCCTCCTCGACGGCGATGTCGGAGCGCAGCACGGGCTCGCCGATCTCGCTCCTCCAGCCGACAATGAGCGCCGGCTCGCCCGGCCGCTCCAGCACCGTGCCGGCGGCGAGCAGCCTGCCGGTGTCGGCGGTCTTGAGGGCGAGCGTCTTCAGCGTCGCGTCGGGCAGCCCCTCGGCCAGCGTCCGGGCGGCGTCCGGCCCGGCCGCTTCCGCCAGCTCGTAGACGTAAGGCGTCGGCCGCTTCTCGCCCTGCACGGCATAGGCCGTCAGCAGCCCGCCGGCGATCAGGAGTGCTGCCCCGGCCCCTGAAACGAGGCCGGAGACCGTGCGGGAAGCGGGGGGCCGGGCCACGACCGCCTCCCTGCCTCAGCCGCGCCGGCGGCGACGGAAGGCCGGCAGGAGCATGAGGCCGAGGCCCAGCCCCGCGAGCGTCACGCCCGCGCCGCCGGCGGCCGCCCGCTTCATCGGCGTGTCGAGGTCGAGCCATCCCTGCCGGCCGCCCGCCGCCTCCAGCGCCTCGACCCGTTGCATCAGCGCCGCCTTCTCGCGCAGCTGCGTGTCGGTGTCCTTGATGCGGGCCAGGCTGCGGATCAGGCGCGACCAGCCCTCCGAGTAGGTGAAGCCGCCGGGATGCACGTGGGCCAGGCCCTTGAAGTGCTTCATGATATGCTGCTCCCACATCTCGGCGAACTCGTAGTCGATGGCGGTCGGGAAGTTGCCGGCGGAGAAGAACAGGCCGGCGAAGGCGCCCGGGCTGTCGGCGTCCGGCGCGGGCGGCGCCGGGCGGTTGGTCGTCTGGCCGACGAGCAGCTTGTCCTCGTAGAGCCTGTTCATGACGCCGCGCGCTTCCTTGACCAGCTCGATGCCCTGCTTGGTGCCTTCGTCCATCATGTCGAGATAGGAGCGGGCGAAGGCCGGCGAATGGCAGTTCGAGCAGGTCTGCACCCACGATTCCTTGCGGTCCTGGAACCATTCGTGCCCGAGATTGTCGGCGATCTCCGGCTTCGGCTCGAAGCCCCAGCGCACCTTGCGCACGAGGTTGTGGCCGTATTCGCCGTTATATTCCATGTGGCAGGTCTGGCAGGTGGGGCCGGTCTGCCCGCCTTCGCCGAGCGCGGCCGCCAGCGGCTTCTCCCAGTCCCACGACGCGCCCTGCGTGGCGTAGATCACGCCGTGCTTGGACAGGCTGAACGCCTCGAACTCGTTGTGGTCGACGCCGTTGTGGCAGGTCGAGCAGGTTTCGGGCTTGCGCGCCTCGGCGGCCGAGAACTCGTGGCGGGTGTGGCAGGAGTTGCAGGTGTTCTGCATGGTGTGGCACAGCGAGCAGCCGTCAGCCACCTCGCGCTGGGCCATGCCGGCCCAGATCGCCGTCTCGACATTGGCCTGCCACGACAGGGCGTGCGAGGGCCGGCCGGCCGGCCACTGCTCCTGCGGCCAGGTGAGGGTGTCGCGCTCGGATTCGCGCTCGGCGAACTGCTGGACATGGCACTGGCCGCAATTGGCCGCGTCGGGCATGTAAAGGTCCGCCTTGTGGTTGCCCTCGGCCTTGCCGACGCCCATGTGGCAGTCGATGCAGCTCACGTTGCCGAGCGCCTGGCCTTCGGGCAGCACGCCCATGGAGTGCAGGTTGGCCTCGACCTGGTCGATCAGCTCCTTCTTGTAGGCGCGCGAATCGTCGGCCGGCAGGTTGCGGATCTCGTCCAGGTCGCCATGGACGCTTCTTTGCCAGGAATGGACCCATCCCGGCGTGACCGTGGTGTGGCACTCCACGCATTCGTCGCGCGTCGCCTCGAAATCCATGTCGGGCGCGACGTAGAGCGTCTTGGGGTCGAGGTAGCGCGTGAACGGCGTCGGCTCCCACAGATCGCCGAACGCGCCCTTGCCGTGCCCCTGCTCCGGGTCGTGATAGCGCCTGACGAGCGCCTCGTAGAGATCCTTCGGCGAGGCGTCGCGCGACAGGCCGAGCGCGGCATAGGTCTCGTCCGGTATGTCGGCCCGGGCGGGCGGGGCGGCGGCGAGAAGGACGGAGCAGCACAATCCGAGCAGCAGGCTAAGCGAAAGGCGGGGCATGGCGCGATCCTCGATCCGGCTATGCGATCAGGCTCCACCTTGGCACATGCCGCCAGCAAGCGTAGGTCCATCCCGGGCGAAACCCATGGGGCCGCGCTGCGTGCATTCCAGGAAAAGAAGGGGGCGGGGAAAGGAAGGGGCGGTCCGGCCGTGTACCCGCCCGGTGCGGCGGGCCGCCGTTCGGGCCGGCGCGTCCGGCTCAGGCGATGCGCTGGCCGAGGTCGATCACCCGCGCCGTGTGCTGCTGGAGGCCGGTGGCGACGACGGAGACCCTGAAGCGACCCACCAGCGCCTCGTCGAAGATGGCGCCGACGATGATGTCGGCGTCGGCGTCGACCTCCTCGCGGATGCGGGAGGCCGCCTCGTCGACCTCGAACAGCGTCATGTCCGGGCCGCCGGAGATCGACAGAAGCACGCCCCGCGCGCCGCCCATCGAGGCCTCGTCGAGCAGCGGGTTGGCGATGGCCGCCTCGGCCGCCGTCTTCGCGCGGCCTTCGCCGCTGGCCTCGCCGGTTCCCATCATGGCGCGGCCCATGTCGCGCATCACCGACTTCACGTCGGCGAAGTCGAGGTTGATCAGCCCTTCCTTCACGATCAGGTCGGTGATGCAGCCGACCCCCGAATAGAGGACGCGGTCGGCCATGGCGAAGGCGTCCGCGAAGGTCGTCCTGGCGTCGGCGACGCGGAACAGGTTCTGGTTGGGAATGACGATGACCGTGTCGGCGCACTGGCGCAGCCGCTCGATGCCGGCTTCGGCCGCCTGCATGCGCCGGTTGCCCTCGAAGGCAAACGGCTTGGTGACGACGGCCACGGTCAGGATGCCGGCCTGGCGGGCGGCGTGGGCGATGACCGGCGCGGCGCCGGTTCCCGTGCCGCCGCCCATGCCGGCGGTCACGAAGCACATATGCGTGCCGGAAAGATGGTCCATGATCTCGTCGAGCGATTCCTCGGCCGCCGCGTGGCCGATCTCCGGCAGCGAGCCGGCGCCGAGGCCCTCGGTGACATGGGTGCCGAGTTGGATCAGCCGGGACGCCTTCGACATGGCGAGCGCCTGGGCGTCGGTGTTGGCGACGATGAACTCCGCGCCCTCGAGCCCCTGCGCGATCATGTTGTTGACCGCGTTTCCGCCGCCGCCGCCGACCCCGATCACGGTGATCCGCGGCTTCAGTTCGACGATTTCCGGTCTGGCGGTCATTGCCACTCTCCATCAGGGCGCCCGGCGCGCCGGCTCGAAACCCGGTCGCGGAGCTTGCGAATCAAGGCATCACCCGCCTCGGGCAGGGAAACAGACCGCGGCCCCGTTCGCAAGCGCCCGCGTGCCGCATGGCGGCGAAACGGCGCAGACGAGCCCGCCCGGCCGCCTTCGCGGCCGTTGAGGCGCATGATCGTTGCCGAATGTCCAAATCTGGACTATATCTTCATTCGGACAAACGACAGGAGCGGTTTCGATGCCGATGGCGCGAGGCGAGGCGCGGATGGCGGGGGAGCCCGCAGGAGGGGAGCCCGCAGGACAGGGGCCGGAGCGGCTCGACGCGGGGCGCTTCGCGCCCGCCAGCCGGCGGCGGCTGAGCGCGCCGGGGCTGCGGACCTTTCTCGCCATCGCCGACCTGTGGGGCCTGAACGAGGAGGAGCGGCGGCTGATCCTCGGCTATCCCTCGCGCTCGACCTATCACGCCTGGGCGAAGGCCGCGCGCGAGCACCGCGACCTCACCCTCGACGCCGACACGCTGACGCGCATCTCGGCGGTGCTGGGCATCCACCAGGCGCTCGGCGTGCTGGAGGAAAGCGAGCGGGCCGCCGTCGCGTGGCTGCGCTCGCCGAACGCGGCGCGCGTCTTCGGCGGCCAGCCGCCGCTTCGCCTCGTGACCAGCGGCACGCAGGACGGGCTGATGACGGTGCGCCGCCATCTCGACGCCGCGCGCGGCGGGCTGCACATGCAGCCCGACGAGATCGACGCCGACCCCCGGCCATACGACGAAGCCGACATCGTGCTGCGGTGAGCATGCTTCCCGGGGCGGCACAGGCGGCAGGCGGCGGCGCGGGGAAGGCGGGCGGCGCGGCCGCGCCGCACCGGGCCTTTCCCCTCGCGCAAGCGCCGCGGCCGGCCCACAGGCTGATCCCCTCGCAGTTTCCGCCCATCGGGCTGTTCGACACGGTCGCGACCGCCGCCGACCTCTCTGCCGCGATGGAGCTGGCCGGCTGGACCAACGACCGGCTCGTGGCCGAGCGGATCGCCCGGCTGCCGCAGGCGGAATGGGTCTACGGCCGGGCGAACTCCAGCGTCGTCATGGCCTCCTTCCTGCATGTCGCGCCGGGCGGCATGCGCTTCAACGGCCCCGAAACAGGGGCCTGGTATGCCGCGGCGGACATCCGCACCGCCGCCGCCGAGGTCGGCCACCATCTGCGGCGCGAGGCGGCGAGCCGCTCGCTGCCGGAGCTGCGCCGGGTCTACCGCGCCTATTCCTCGCGCCTCGACGGCCGGTTCGTCGACATCCGCCGCGCCCATGCGCCGGCGGCGCAGGCTTCCCTGCTCGACCGGCTCTACGACCCGCGCGACTACGCCCACGCCCAACCCTTCGGCGAGGCGGTGCGCGACGAGGCCTGGCGCACGCGGGAGGGAGCGCGGGCGGCGGGCATCGTCTTCGACAGCATCCGTTACCGGGGCGGGGTCAACGCCGTCGCCTACCGGCCGTCGCTGGTGCTCGACGTCGTCCAGGCCGACCATTTCGCGGTCGTCGTCCGCCGCGACGAGCGCCGGATCGAGGTCGAGCGGCTGCGGGCCGGCTGACGCGCCGCCGGGGACTTTTCGCAATATAGGTTGAAGTGGCTCCCCGGGACAAAGACAAAGCACTGTTTTTGCTGACATTATTGGCAGTATGTCGTTGATTTTCATAACCGTGCGTGCATCATGGTGCAGTAATGTCATCATGGCTACGCGCCATACGGTTATGAAAGATGTTATGAACGATGGCCCGGCACAAGCTCAGCGATAGCAAGGTTCGCAGCCTCTCGGCTCCCGGCATCTATGGCGACGGCGACGGGCTCTATCTCCGCATTCAGAAATCGGGCGGCAAGTCTTGGGTCTTCATCTGGCGTCGCTACGGCGTTCGGCGCGAAATAGGTTTGGGAGCCTATGGCGCGGGAGCCGGGCAAGTGTCCCTTGCCGCGGCCCGGGCGAAGGCCGAAGAGGCGAGAGGCATCGTCGGGGCTGGTGGAGATCCGAAAACCGACATGGCGGAACGGCAGACCGCCGGGGCTTCTTTCGGAACGATCGCCGACGAATACATCGAGACGATGAAAACGAACTGGCGTGGCGGGAAGACCTTGCCCGCGTGGGAGCGTTTCGCTGCAACCTATGCGAAGCCTTTGCGCAATATTCCTGTGGAAAAAGTGTCGACCGACGATGTTGTCCGCGTGCTCCGCTCGATGTGGCACACCAAGCCGGAAACGGCGTCCAAGGTCCGGGAGCGCATCAAGATCGTGCTCGACCATGCCAAGGCACGCGGGCTCCGCAGTGGCGATAATCCGGCCCAGTGGAAGGGGCATCTCGATCAGATATTGCCGGCTCCGAAAGCCCTGTCGCGTGGCCATCATGCGGCCGTGCCCTACGGCGACGTTCCTGCGCTCGTGGCGAAGCTTCGGAATGCGGACGGCAATGGTGCTCGCGCGCTGGAGTTCGCCATCCTGACCGCCGCGCGAAGTGGGGAAGTCCGGGGCGCGACGTGGGAAGAGATCGACATCGCCGCGAAAGTCTGGACCGTTCCGAAAGAGCGCATGAAGACCGGGAAAGAGCACCGCATTCCGTTGTCGGGCCGCGCCGTGGAGATCGTGCAGGAGATGAAGTCCAGCGCGATCAACGGCTTTGTGTTTCCCGGCAAGAAGGAGGATCGGCCGCTTTCCGACATGACGCTGGCGAAAGCGTTGAAGACCGCTGGTGGCGGCGATTTCACCGTGCACGGTTTCCGCTCCTCGTTCCGAGACTGGGTGTCGGAAGAGACTGCATTCCAGCGGGAGGTTGCCGAAGCCGCTTTGGCTCACACCGTAGGCGATGCCGTCGAGCGCGCCTATCGTCGTGGTGACGCGCTGGAGAAGAGGCGCAAGCTGATGGAAGCTTGGTCCAAGTATGTCGCCACCGTTCGGGCTTCGAACGTTGTCACGCTTAAGATAACTTCCTGAACCCTGTTGACTTAGCCGCACATATCGGCAATATCAGATCAGGCAATTGTGCCTACCGATAGAGGAACCTTAGGGAACCGGACGGTAGGCGTATTGCGTCGTGAAGCCGTCCAAGGATTAACCGGGGCGGCTTTTTTGCTGCCCCAAGACACGAAAGGGGCAGTAGATGAGCGGTGAGACCCTCATTTCCCTGAACGAAGTGTGCCGACGGACTTCATTGAGCCGGACGCAGATTAATGTCTATCGGTCACAGAACCGTTTCCCCAAGGCGGTTCCGTTGGGCTTCAAACGCATCGCATTCGTCGCGAGCGAAGTTGACGGATGGATCGCTGCACGTGTCGCAGAACGCGACCAGGAGGCAGCATGAACGCGCAGGAATTTCGCACCCTCTACCTCCAGAACTGCGTCGCCGACGCGATAGAGGCACTGCTTGCGGTGCTCGACGCGCTCGAGCCTGACCCCGATCTGGAGCCCGACCTCGGCGACCCGCAATGTGGCGACCGGGAGGCGGACTATCTCAGCCCGACAGGCGGCACGTCTGACGATGAGCCGTCAATCGGCCACGATGACAGAGAGCATGACCCGGCCGAAATGGGCATTGCTGACAAGGATGCGCTGGCTGAATGGCGTGGGGAGGTTCTATGAGGCTGCTCCTCGCTCTTCTCGCTGTCTACCATGCTCGACGTGCGCTGCGTCTCCAGCAGCTATCCGATGCTCACATGGCGAAGGCTGACGCCATTCTGCGGAGGGCTGGTGCATGAGCCGCAAACGAAAATGGCTGAATTGCTTCCTGCCGCACCGGCTGGAATTGCTCATCAGCCCAGCGTGGCGGTCGGCTCCCCGGCCGCTGCGTAACATTCTTGAGCGGATCGAGATCGAGCACCTTCGTCATGGCGGTTTCAACAATGGCGAATTGTATGTGTCCTATCTCCAGTTTGTGGAGTTCGGCATCTCGAAACGATCAATCAAGCCGGTGCTGGAGCTTGGGCAGAAGCTGGGGCTTCTGGAGGTGATTCAGGAGACAGAGAACCACCTGAGCGACATACGCGACGCCAACGCCTACCGATTGACCTATGTCCCAGCCAAGGGAAAGGCCGCACCAACGGACGAGTGGAAGCTGGTCACAGAGGACCGGGCAACGGCGCTGGTCGAGGCGTACAGGGCAGAGGACAAGGCGGCGTCATCCGCGGCGAAAAGGAGGGCAGCATGAAAACAGCTTCCCAGTTCCCTTTCCTGCACGCCACCGGTTCCCTTTCCTGCACGGAATTGGGCTCCACCGGTTCCCTTTCCTGCATTCTCACCGGTTCCCTTTCTACTACTATCTTATATATCTCGGGGGGTATGGTCCGATGACACCCGATGACCTGCCCCTGTTTGCATGGCGTCCACCGACCGGCGAAGTCATCGCATTCCCCCTCGCGAAGCAGGGCGAGAGGGTCAGCGAAACCGCCCGGAAACTCCTCGCCAAAACGACCGAGAAGCACGCGGATTATTATCGTGGGCAAGTGACCGACGCGCTTGTGAGGCGGCTCCTTCGGCTGGGCATTGCCGATCATCGCATTGATGAGCAGATCGGTGCGTTCTGGACGGCCGTCGAATGGGAAGTCGCGCGGCTCACCTATCGCAACCAACGACCGGGAGGCGCAGCGTGAAGACAGTTACGATAGAAACGGAACCGGGCGGAGTCCGGTTGGCAAGATTCTGTGGTGAACCGCTGGTGAGCGTTGGCGAGAATGACGATGTCTTTCATGCGGCCTGCGTTGCGCTGCACTCGCGAGGCGTCAAAGGGCGCGTCCGCTTCTTGACCAAGGGTGCGCGTGTGTTGCGGACCATGGATATCGCCGAGGGGGCCGAGCATCGCGAGTACCGCGATCCTGATGACCGGCCATATAGACGCCTGCATTATCCTTTCGGGGCGATTAGTTCTTCCAGCGAGGATGGTGACGACTAATCCGACATGGTATTTGTTCAATTGATGGATTTCCGCTATATCATCAACAAAATTGATGATTGGAGATCCCCATGGGCGTCGTCGTAGTAGAGCCTCCGCAGGTCCAGCCGGTGACGGTAGCGGAGGCGAAAGCATTCTTCAGGTTCCCGCATGATGACGAGGATGCGCTGATTGCCGAGCTGATCGAGGCGGCGACAGAATCGGTCGAGCAACAGTGCGGCCGCGTCTTCGTCCAGCGCGTCATGCAGGCCACGTTCCACCATTTCCCTGTCGGCGACGTGATCCGGCTCCGGCCTGCCCCGTTGCTGGAGGTGGAAGGCGTATCCTACCGCAACCCCGATGGCGACGTGATCTTCCTCGACGAAGGCGTCGACTATCTGGTCGACACGTCGGAGACGCTTGGCGAGGTGCTTCCGCTGCGGTCCTGGCCTCGCACCGGCGATTTCCCCGATGCCGTGACTGTCTCCTTCATCGCGGGCTATCCCAGCGACGGCGGAAGCCCGGAAGACCTGACAGCCCGCATCCCAGCCAAGGCGAAAGCCGCTATCAAGAGCCTTGCCGCCCACTGGTTTGAGCAGCGCGAGGCCATCGCCTTCGCCGCGGCGCACGAGGTTCCGTTCCACGTCCGTCGCCTCTGCAACCAGCTCAAGGTCTGGAGGTGAGCCATGGGCTACAATCCTCCTCGCCGGCAGCGCGTCGGCAACCTCCGGCACCGGATTACGTGGCAGGAGCTGATCCTGATTCCCGGCCCGCTCAACGATATCGAGGAATGGGTCGACCGGGAAACCGAGCCGGCGCGCGTCGAGCCACTGAAGGGCAACGAGCAATTCTCCGGCGACGAAACCATCGCCCGGCAGAATCTCCGCGTCTTCGCCCGGTTCCGGCATGTCCCGAATACCGCCGATTGGCGGATTTTGTGGATCACCGGCCGCATGATCGGTGACGTGCCGGAGCGTCTGATTCTCGACATTCTCGCCGTGAGCAATCCCGACGAGCGCCAGCGCTTCGTCGAGCTTCTGTGCCAGAACACGAATAGCCAGGCCGATGAGCCCTATCCCTGACAACACGCTGAAGACGGCGCGCTGGCAGCGCGTGCGGGCTCGCCAGCTTGCACGGGAGCCCCTGTGCCGGGAATGTGGGCAGCCTGCGAAGGAAGTGGATCACGTGAAGCCACGGTCGGCCGGCGGCGCGGCCTACGACCCTGCGAACCTGCAATCGCTATGCTCGCGCTGTCATGGACAGAAGACCGGCAGCTATGACCGCCACGGTCGCGACTGGACGGTGCGCGGCTGCGATGCCGACGGCTACCCTCGCGATCCCTCGCACCCGTTCTACGGTGATCCCGATGCCTGATCGCTCAGAACGTCATGCCCGTGAGGCGATAGAACCAGCGTTCCAGCCTGCCGGCCTTGTAGCCGCGCGCCTTCTCGATGTCGGCGAGGAAACCATCTTCGATGCCCCGCATGATGTCCTTGGGCATGTCAGCAAACTGCACGTCACCGACGCAGCGGCGATAGCCTTCGGCGAGCGCGGGTCTGCTGTGCTTGTAGACCGATGCTGCACGAGCCTCGATGATGGCTTTCGCTTCGGCGAAGCTCTTGCCCCGGCGCATCAGGTCCGCGACGGCCTCCGTAGCGTCGAGCCTGGCCTGATGAGCGCACTCGACCTCCCAGCGCTGGAGCCCCAGCACATTGCCCTTCCATCCGCGTCGTGCAGTGCCTGCATATGCCGTCATCGGAGTGCTTCCCGTTCAAAGAATAGGTGCATGAAGATACGGAATAGAGCGCAAGTCAAGGTGAAATTTCAAAGGGTTACACCTTCGATAGACATGCAGCGGGGGCAGGTCATTCATGGGCGTTGCTTCGCTCAGGACCGACGTGTGGCCCTCGGGAAAAAGTTAGTTTCGATTTTGGGGCTTCCGACATGGGGCTGAGGGGACCGGGCGCGAAACCGGCGAAGGCCGGAGCGACGAAACGGCGTCGGCCATCGTGGCAGGCGAAGGGCCTCAGCCGTGCCGAGCGCGTCATTCGCTTCATTGAGGGCCTGAAGATCACGGCGGGCGCCCATGCCGGCCGCAACTTCCGCCTGCGGCCTTGGCAGCGGGAGATCATCGAGGCGATCTATGCCACGAACGCCAAGGGTCTCCGGCCGATCCGGCAGGCTCTTGTCTGCATCCCTCGCAAAAACGGGAAAACCCAGCTTGCGGCCGCGATGGCGCTGGCTCACCTTGTCGGGCCGGAAGCGGAAGCCCGCGGGCAGGTCTACAGCGCCGCCAGCGACCGCAATCAGGCCGCGATCATCTTCCGCGAGATGGTCGCCATGGCCCGGCTTGTGCCGGCGATCTGGGATCGCCTCATCGTGCGCGAGCACAACAAGACGATCGAGGACGCCGAGACCGGCAGCGTCTACATGGCGCTGTCCGCCGATGCGAAGAAGGTTCATGGCCTTTCGCCGTCCTTCGTCGTCGGTGACGAGGCCGCACAATGGGCCGGCCGCGATATGTACGACAACCTCATCACCGGCACCGGCGCGCGAGCCGAGCCGCTTGTCGTCATCATCTCGACCAAGAGCCACGATCCGAACCACTTCTATTCCGAGCTGGTCCGCTACGGCGAGCAGGTGCGCGACGGCGAGATCGAAGACCCGACGTTTCACGCCACGATCTACGCCGCGCCGGAAGATGCCGACCCGTGGGACGAAGCCGTGTGGCGGGCCTGCAACCCGGCGCTGGGCGATTTCCGGTCGCTGGAGGAAATGCGCGCCAGCGCCGCCCAGGCGAAGCGCACGCCGTCGCGTGAGCCCGCTTTCCGGCTCCTCTACCTCAACCAGCCGATCGACGCTGCCAAGCACTTCCTTGCCGCGTCTGACTGGAAAGCTTGCGCTTCGGAGATCGACGTATCGAGCCTCTACGGCAAGCGCGCCATTCTCGGGCTGGACCTTTCCAGCACCACGGATTTGACGGCGCTGGCTGCGTTCTTCCCTGAGACGAATGACCTGCTGGTGTGGCTATGGGCACCCGCTGACACGCTGGAGGAAGCCGAGCGCCGCGACCACGTTCCCTATCAGCTATGGGCGCGGCAGGGGCTTCTGGAAACCACGCCCGGCCGTGCGATCGACAAGGCTTTCGTCGTGCATCGCCTTGGCGAGATCGCGGCCGACTTCAAGGTCGAAGCCGTTGCCTATGACCGCTGGGGCATCAAAGACCTTGAACGCATCATGGCCGATGAAGGGCTGAAACTGCCTCTGGTGGAATGGGGACAGGGCTTCAAGGATATGTCGCCGGCCTTGGCGGCATTCGAGACAATGGTGCTGCAAGCCAAGCTCCGGCACCAGAACAACCCGGCCTTGAACTGGTGCGTCGCCAACGCTGTCGCCGTGAGCGACCCGGCGGGCGGCCGGAAACTGGACAAGCAGAAGTCGACCACGCGCATTGACGGCTTGCAAGCCGCCTGCATGGCCGTTGGGCTGGCCTCGCGCACCGCGCCGAAAAAGCGCAGTGTTTATGCCTCTCGTGGCGTTCTGTCGGTGAATGTTGCGGCGTAATCGCAATTCTGTGCAAGCTTCTTGCGTTCCTATTTGCCATTTCGATGGATTCCGCGTATATCATCAATCCAATTGATGGTTTACCCGGAAGGGATCAGGGACAATGAAGCTTCACGAACTGCGCGAGAAGCGCTCCGCCGCCGTCACCGAAATGCGCGGCCTCGCCGACAAGGCCGAAACCGAAAACCGCGACCTGACGGCCGACGAGGACAAGCGCTTCGGGGAGCTGAAGACGGAAATCGCCGGTCTCGACAAGAAGATCGAGCGTGCCGAGACGCTGGCGAGTGCCGAGCGTTCCGCACCGGCCATTCTGGTCAACGGTCACGGCGACGGCAATTTCGAGACCCGCGCCCGCGACTTCTCGATCACCCGCGCCCTTGTGGCTTCCCTGCCTCGCGATCTTGGCGGCGGCAACGTCGACGCCGGTTTCGAGCGCGAGATTTCGCAGGAGGTCGCCCGCCGCTCCGGCCGCAAGTTCGAGGGCATCGCGGTTCCCGACGAATGCCTGGTCGAACAGCGCACGCTCACCGTGGGCACCAGCGGGGCGGCCGAAAGCCTTTATCCGACGGTTCACCGTCCCGACCTCTTCATCGACATGCTGCGTTCGCGGCTCATCACCGGCCGGCTGGGCGCAACCGTCCTGAACGGCCTTGTCGGCGACAACGACATTCCCAAGCAGATCGGCTCCTCGACCGCGCAGTGGGTCGGCGAGGAAGGCGAGATCACCGCGACGGACGCCGACTTCGATGATGTCCACCTGCGGCCGAAGACGGTCGGCGCCATCACCAGCTTCTCCCGCCGCACGCTCATCAATGCGCAGCCGTCCGTCGAGATGCTGGTGCGCCGCGACCTCGCCGCCGTGGTGGCCCGCGCGATCGACCGTGCTGCCATCCTTGGCACCGGGGCCGGCAACGTGCCGCGCGGCGTCGTCAACACTTCCGGCGTCCATTCGCTGTCGCTTGCCGGCCCGACGTGGGATCAGGTGACGGACTTCGCCGCCTCGATCGAGAGCGACGACGCCGACGTGGGCACGATGGGCTGGGCGATGACGCCGAAGGCTGCGAAGGTCTTCCGCACCACGCTGAAGGTCTCCGGCGATGCCAGCGGCGGCTTCCTGATGGACAGCCGCGACAGTCTGGACGGCTTCACCGTCGCCCGCACCACGGCGCTGCCTGATAGCGATGGCGGCTCGCCGGAGCAGGAAGACTCAACCGTGATCTTCGGCGCATGGAACCAGCTCCTTGTCGGCTACTGGTCCGGCCTCGACCTGCTGGTGAACCCGTATGAGAGCGCGGCCTACAGCCGAGGCCGGGTGCTGGTCCGGGCGATGCGCGACTGCGACGTGGCAGTGCGTCACGCCGAAAGCTTCGCCTTCGCGAACGACCTCGACGTGAGCTAAGGCCATGAGCGCCGAGCGCCGCGCCGCTGCCCTTGAGCTTCGCGCCAAAGGGCGGCGGCTGGAAGGCTACGCCGCAACCTTCGGCACGGAAGCCCGCATTGCGGACTTCTCCGAGGTGATCGCGCCCGGCGCGTTCGCCCGGTCGCTGGCGAGCAATCCCGACATTCTGGCGCTGGTCGACCATGATAGCGGCAGGGTGCTTGCCCGCACCCGCTCAGGCACGCTCAGGCTGTCCGAGGATAGCAAGGGGCTCGCCTTCGACCTCGACCTGCCCGACACGACGGCCGGGCGCGACGTGCTCGCCCTTGCCGAACGCGGCGACCTTGGCGGCATGTCCTTCGCCTTCACCGTCCCCAAGGGAGGCGAGCGCTGGGAAGGCAACCGCCGCGAGTTGCGCAACGTGGCCCTGGCCGAAATCAGCGTCGTGCAGTCGTGGCCGGCCTATGACGGAACGATCGTGCAGGCCCGCCAGCGCGTCATCCTGCCCCAGCGGCTCGCCTGTGCCCGCCGCTTTCTGGAGACCGTGTGATGGGTATCCTTGACCGTCTCTTCGGCCGCACCGAGAAGCGCACCGGGAAGCCGTCGTCGTGGGATCTTCTCTCCGGCAATGCAGGCTATGATTCCGGCGCTGGCGTGCCGGTGAGCCCGCACCTTGCCGAGAACCTGTCCGCCGTCTTCTCCTGCGTGCAGGCCATCTCCGAGACGTGCGCCGTGCTCCCGCTGGAGGTCTACCGCGGCGAAGGGCAGCACTTGCGCGAAGTCGCTCCCGGCCATCCCGTCGCCCGCCTGTTTCAGCGCCAGCCGAACGACCAGCAAACGCCGGTCGAGTTCGTGGAGATGGTGACGGCGCATTGCCTGCTTCGCGGCAACGGCTTTGCCGAGATCATCCGCGACGGCCGTGGCGCGCCTGTAGAGCTTCGCCCGCTGCATCCCGATCAGGTTTCGGTGCTGCGCATCCCCGGCACTCGCCGCGTGGTCTATGACGTCACCGACATTGATGGCGGCTCGACCCGGCGCTTGCTGCCCGAGGAGATGTTGCACCTGAAGGACCGTTCCGACGATGGCATCGTCGGCAAGAGCCGGCTCCAGCGCGCCCGTGAGACCTTCGGCACGGCAATCGCTGCCGAGACCTTCGCGGCATCCACCTACCGCAATCAGGCCCGCGTGTCGGGCGTCCTGATCCATCCCGAGGAGATCGGCGAGGAAGCCAGCAAGAACCTTGGCGACAGCTTCACGGAGAAGCACGCCGGGGCGAAGAACGCCGGCAGCGTCGTGGTGCTCGAGGAGGGCGTGCGCTGGCAACAGGTTTCCGTGTCGCCGGCCGATGCCGAGATGCTGGGCTCTCGCCGCTTCAGCGTCGAACAGATTGCCCGGCTCTTCCGTGTCCCGCTGCCGCTCCTGTCGACCTCCGATTCGCAGGCATACAATTCGACGGTCGAGTTGCACCGTGCCTTCGTCCAGCACGCCGTGCTGCCGTGGGTGCGCCGCTGGGAAGCGATCATCAATCAGGCGCTCTTGTCGGAAGAGGCGCGCCGCTCGACGTGGGTGGAGTTCAATCTTGACGAACTGACCCGCGCGAACACGCTGGAGCGCTGGCAGTCGCACCGCATTGCCCGCGAGATCGGGGCGAAGAGCGCGAACGAGATCAGGCGGGAGGAGCGCTACAACCCGCGCACCGATCCCGCCGGCGACGAATATCTGGCACCGCTCAACATGATGCCAGAACAGAAGGGCGCGCCCCAAGACAAGCAGTAGGAGGCGGACCCATGGCGAAGCGCCCCAGCGAGCGCAAGCTGATCCTGGCTCGCAAAGCGGCCCGCGATGGATACGCGACCTTCCGCTACGGCTCCGCCTCTCCGGTTTCCCTGCCGAGGGTCTTCACGGGAGAGAAGCGGCGCAGCATGGTCGCGAAGGCTATGGACGTGCTGCGGGATTGGCGCGAATCTCCTTTCGAGCACGAAGGCGCGGCGCGCGCTGGCATCCGGGCGGGCCTGTGCATGGACGGTCACGGCTGGCAGGTGGCAGACAACGAGGCGGCGGCGCTGATCGAGGAAGGTTTGCACCTAATGGGCGCGAAGCGGCCCTCATGGGCGGCCGGACAACCGGAATATACCATCGGCCGGGAGAACTGCGCGAACTGTCGCGGTCCGCTTGACGACGAAGCCATCGCCCGCCGTGACCGCTTCTGCTGCGATGAGTGCCGCACGGTCATGCGCACCTATCGGAATGATCGCTATCATTACGCCGCTGCCGAGGCGGCGAAATGGGCCTACAACATCGCGTGCAAGGAAGCGGCGCCCGAGCGGCCCTGTGAATGGTGCGGGAGCATGTTCAAGTCCGTGCGGCCGGATGTGGAGACGTGCTCGCCGGAGCATGCCGCCAAGCTACGGGAGCAACGCGCCGGCCGGGCCATCCCCGATCGCGAGTGCAAAAACCCGGCTTGTGGGAAGGTCTTCCATCCTCAAAACCGGCGCGTCGAGTATTGCAGCTCCGAATGCCACCGTGAGCACCAGGTCGCGCTGATCCAGCCCAAGCCGTGCGACAACCCAGCGTGCGGCAAGCTATTTCAGCCGCGGTTCGCGTTCGAGAAGTTCTGCGGCGGCATATGCCGGAAGATCGTCCAGCAAGGCCGCACGTTGCCTCCCAAGCCTTGCCTTCGCTGTGGTCGCGAGTTCGAGCCGAAGAAGGCCAGCGTGGCGTTCTGTAGCCGCTCCTGTGCCAGCAAGGCGAGGGCAGAGAAGGCCAGCCGGTTCATCTGCGAAGAGATCAAAGAGGCGGCTTAGGCCGGATGCCGGCGAACTCCTCTACGTCATCGATCGTGAGTGACCAGCCGCCGTTCGGTCCGTCAAGAACGACCGATGAGCTCTCTGGATGCACGATCATGTAGCCGCGACCCCGGCCCTTGGTGAGCTTGAAACCGTCGCCGCACTTTTCAACGTGGCGCCGTGCTCGCTGTTCTCTAGCCTTTTGAACTCTATCCATGCCTACCCCCGTTGCAGCTTCAGGTTTGCGCAATGGGCATCACGCGTCAACGACGCATGGCGCGGCATGTTATGAACAGAGTTATGTTTGCTTGCTGGTTTGAGCAGGAAACCAAAAGGATTTCAACATCTTAAGGTGAAGAAGTGGCTCCCCGGGACGGATTCGAACCATCGACCAACCGGTTAACAGCCGGTTGCTCTACCGCTGAGCTACCGGGGAACAGCCTGCTCGCGCGAACGTGGCTGCCTCATAGCAAACAGCGCCGGCCTTTGCAAAGCATCAATCGGCGATTTTTCGCGGATTTTGTCGCCGCCCGATATGGCCTTTCGCACAAGCGCGCCTCATATGTGCGGCTGCACGCCGGGCAGGCGCCGCAAGACGTGGCGCAATGGCGCGCGACCGCCCGGTGAGCGGAAGGACACCCAGCGAGCGGAACGACATGGAGCCGACCAGCAAGGAACCGAGCGGCAAGGAGACGGACGGCCGCGCGCCGGACGACGGGACGGCGACGCCGCACGCCCGCCGCGCGGGCCGGCGCACGATCTTCGTCATGGGGCGCGAGTTCGCCATGCCGCGCTCGCGCGGCCTGCGCGTCGCCATCGGCGCGCTCCTGATCCTCTTCGGCATCTTCGGCTTCCTGCCGGTGCTGGGCTTCTGGATGATTCCGCTCGGCATCCTCGTGCTCTCCTACGAGTTCGCCACCGTGCGGCGCTGGCGCCGGCGCTTCGAGATATGGTGGGCCGAGCGCAGGGGACGCCGCCGCGGCCGCAGGCGCTGAGCCCCGGCGCAGAGGCGGCACAGGAGCGGCGCAGAGGCGGCGCGGATCGTCCCGCCCCGAACGCACCCGCCGGCGGCGGCGGCCGCGAGCCCTTCCAGAATGCCGCAGGCGATTCTTTTCAGAATGCGCCTTCCCGGCTTGACGCCCATTTGCCCTCAACCTATGGAAGCGGCTCGGAACGCTTCAGGCGGAGAGGCCTCGTGGCGGAGTGGTTACGCAGAGGACTGCAAATCCTTGCACGCCGGTTCGATTCCGGCCGAGGCCTCCAAACCTCCTCGCTTGCGTGAGGATGCGTCCGGCTTGCGATTCCGGCAGCGACGCGGGCTTCGCCGGGTCGCGGACCAAGAGATCGGGACCGCGCCGCTCAGGCGGGGCGGCGGTCCTTCAGGCGGTTGACGAGGGGCGCCCGCTGCGGCGGGCTGACAGGACATGACGGCCGATTTCCAGGATTTGCGCGTGAGGATGGTCGACGGGCAGCTGCGCACGACCGACGTCACCGACGACGCCGTCCTTTCCGCCATGCTTGAGATCCCGCGCGAGGAGTTCGTTCCCGCCCGGCGCCGGCCGCTCGCCTATATCGACGAGGACATCGAGATCGCGCAGGGGCGGCCGGGCCGCTTCCTGATGCGCGCCTCCCCCTTCGCCAAGCTTGTCCAGCTCGCCGGCGTGCGCCCGGGCGACCTGGTGCTCGACATCGGCTGCGGCACCGGCTATTCCAGCGCCGTCCTGGCCCGGATCGCCGGCTTCGTGGTCGCGCTCGAGAGCGATTCGGCGCTGGCGGGAGAGGCCGGAAGCAGGCTCGCCGCGCTCGGCTGCGAGAACGTGTCCGTGATCGAGGGGCCGCTGCCGGCGGGCCACGCCGCGCAGGCGCCCTACGACGTCATCCTGATCGAAGGCGCCGTCGACGAGGTTCCGGCCGCGCTCACCGACCAGCTCAAGGATGGCGGGCGGCTCGTCGCCGTCGTCGGCGAGGGCAATTCCGGCCGCGCCACGCTGTGGCTGAAGGAGGACGGGCTCGTGTCCTCGCGCCCGGCCTTCAACGCCGCAGTGCGGCCGCTCGATGCGTTCAAGCGTGTGCCGGTGTTCGAGTTCTGAGGCGTGGGACGCGGCTGAAAAAATTCTGGGTTGTTACCAAAGTGTAACGCCACCCCGCCGGAAATCGTGTAGCGTTCGCGTTCGAGGATGGCCCGCAGACGGTGCCGTCACGGACTGTTGCAAGCCGGATTCCGGCAAAGATCATTTGGTTGGGCGCAGCAAGGCAGTTCCCATCCAGTTCGCATGAGGTGGGTCGTGTCGATGATTCGCAAAGGCTTGGTCGCTGTCGTGGCGATGTCGGGGGTGCTGGCGCTCTCGCAGCCGTCGATGGCGGAGACGATCCATGGCGCGCTCGCCCGCGCCTACCAGAACAATTCCAGCATGAACTCGGCCCGCGCCGGCGTGCGCGTCACCGACGAGAACGTCGCCATCGCCAAGTCCGGCTGGCGACCGCAGATCGGCGCGACGGGAAACCTGAGCTACGCATCGAACTCCGGCAACCGAATCACCGCCGGCTCCTTCGGCGTGGCGATCCAGCAGTCGCTGTTCGACGGCTTTCAGACCCTGAACAACGTGCGCGCGGCCGAATCGCAGGTGCGCGCGGCCAATGAGAGCCTGCGCAATACCGAGCAGAACATCCTCTTCAACGCGGCGGCCGCCTATGTCGACGTGCTGCGCGACCGCCAGATCGCGGTGCTGCGCGAGCGCAACCTCGAGTTCCTCGGCGAGCAGGTGCGCGCGGCGACCTCGCGCTTCGAGGTGGGCGAGGGCACGCGCACCGACGTCGCCCAGACGCAGGCCCAGCAGGCGGCGGCCGTGGCGCAGCTGAGCGCGGCGCGCGCCCAGGTGCTGGCGAGCGAGGCCGCCTATCTCCAGCTCGTCGGCGACAGGCCGGGGCGGCTCGATGCGGCGTCCCCGGTGGCCAAGCTGCTGCCGGGCAACATCGACGCCGCGCTCGCCACCGCGCTCGCCGAGCATCCGGCGATCAAGGCGACGCTGCATCTGGTCGACGCGGCCTCGTTCCAGGTCAAGTCGGCCGAGGGCGCGATGCTGCCGCAGCTGCGGGCCGAGGCGGGCGTGTCGCATTCCTACCGCGATACCGTGGTCAGCGGGTTGCCGGGCGTGGGCGCGCAGGGCGACGGCTCGTCGAACGCCGCTTCCATCGGCCTCAACCTGACCATCCCGATCTACCAGGGCGGCCGCAGCTCGGCGCAGGTGCGCCAGTCCAAGGAATCGCTCGGCCAGGCGCGCATCGAGGTCGACGTGGCGCGCGACCAGGTCCGCGCCGCCGTCACCTCGGCCTGGACGCAATATGTCGCCGCGCGCGAGGTGGTGGCGGCCGGCCGCGAGCTGGTCTCGGCCGCGCAGCTCGCCCTCAACGGCGTCATCGAGGAGCGCAATGTCGGCCAGCGCACCACGCTCGACGTGCTCAACGCCCAGGCCGACGTGATCGCCGCCCAGATCAACGTCGCCAGCGCCGAGCGCGACGTGGTGGCGGCGAGCTACGCCATCCTGTCGGCCATGGGCCGGCTTTCGCCCGTGCGGCTCGGCCTCAACGTGGCGGTCTACAAGCCGCAGGAGCATTACGACGCCGTCAAGGGCAAGTGGTACGGCACGAAAACCCCGGACGGCCGCTGAGCCTTGCGGCCTCCGCGGCCCGGACCCAAACTTGTGCGAAAGTTGCGACTTTGCCGGGTGGGGGCTTCGCCCGGGCCGCGGCCTCGTCTAGCCTGTTGATCTCGATTCGGCGTCGCCGCGTGGCATGGGCGGCGTCGACGCGATCGACCGCGGAAGGCAGCAGGCGTAACGATGGCACAGACAGGCAGCGCCCAGCGCGAACCCTCGATGGAAGAAATCCTGGCGTCGATCCGCCGGATCATCGAGGACAGCGACACCGCGCGTCGGCCGCTGGACGAGGCCGGGGCGCCTGAGCTTGCCCCGCCCGCGCCCGCCGGCGAGGCCCAGCACGAGGTCGAGGCCTTCCGCGCCGAGTTCGACGAGGCCGAGGCGTCGCAGGCGGCGGCCCCCGCCGACCAGCCGGCGCAGGAGCCCTTCCAGGCGCCGCCGCAGCCGCAGGAAATGGCGCATCCCGCGCCGCGACCGCAGATCGAGGTGCTGCCGTTCGGCGGCCCCGTTCCCGCGCATGACGACGAGCCGGCCGCGCCGCCCGCTTTCGCGGAGCATGACGACGAGCCGGCCCCGGAGCCCGCTCCTGAATCCCTCGACGTCGCGGCCGCGCATCCCGCGCCCGCCGAGGTGCGGCCGTCGCTGCTTTCCGACCACGCCGGCCGTCAGGTCGCCGCCGCCTTCGGCGAACTGTCCGAGGCGTTCGCGGCCAGCCGCCGCCGCTCCTTCGACGAGATGGCGGAGGAGATGCTGCGCCCCATGTTGCAGGACTGGCTCGACAACAACCTGCCGACGCTGGTCGAGAGGCTGGTGCGCGAGGAGATCGAGCGCGTCGCGCGGGGCGGGTAGGGCACGCCGCGTCGTATGCGCATTGCCGGCGCCGCTTGCGGCACGCCGGTCGAAGGTTGTACCCCTTCGCAGCGGACAAGGCGCGATACGCCCACGGCGCACACCGGGCGGGGCCGGATGGCGCGGCGCCCGGCAGGACGGATTTTTCCTTGCCGATCAGATGGTTCGTGCCTAACCTGCCTTCGTCTTTCACGGGCAAGGGGGAAATGACGGGCATGGGACGATCCTCGAAACTGCTGCTGCTGGCGGCCGCGATGGCGATGACGGCCTCGCCGGCCTATTCGTTCGGCCTGAGCTTCGAGTGGGGGCCGACGAAGAAGTGCTTCGACAGCAAGTCCCCGCCCATCACGCTGAGCAAGGTGCCGAAGGGCACGGCCAAGATCCGCTTCAGGATGGTCGACATCAACGTGCCGGACTATCCGCACGGCGGTGGAACGGTGACCTATGGCGGGCAGACCTCGCTTCCCTACGGCGCCTTCCGCTACAAGGGGCCGTGCCCGCCGTCGCCTCATACCTACCAGATCAGCGCCGAGGCGCTCGACGCCCGCGGCAAGGTGCTGGCCAAGGCGGCGGCGCGCAAGCGCTTTCCCTGACGGACGCGCCGGAATAAGCTGGTAACAGGGACGCCGCCGGTTCGGGCGGCGTTTCCGTTTCGGGCCGGCATCGCGGCTGCGCGCGGGCCGGTTCCGGCGCGCGCAGTTGACTTGGCCCCGCCCTTCCGGTTTACACCGGCGTAACTCCTGAAAAACCGGACTTTTCCCATGCTCGACAAGACCTACGACGCCAAGGCCGTCGAACCCAGGATCGCCAAGGCCTGGGAGGAGGCGGACGCCTTCGCCGCCGGCGCCGGCGCCGGGCCGGGCGCGGAGACCTTCGCCATCGTCATCCCGCCGCCCAACGTCACCGGCTCGCTGCACATGGGCCATGCGCTCAACAACACGCTGCAGGACATCATGGTCCGGTTCGAGCGCATGCGCGGCAGGAACGTGCTGTGGCAGCCGGGCATGGACCATGCCGGCATCGCCACCCAGATGGTGGTCGAGCGCCAGCTCGCCGAGCGCCAGATCCGCCGCCGCGACCTCACGCGAGAGGAGTTCATCGACAAGGTCTGGGAGTGGAAGGCCGAATCCGGCGGCATGATCGTCAACCAGTTGAAGCGCCTCGGCGCGTCCTGCGACTGGAGCCGCGAGCGCTTCACCATGGACGAGGGCCTGTCGGAGGCGGTGCTGGAGGTCTTCGTCACGCTCTACAAGGAAGGGCTGATCTACAAGGACAAGCGGCTGGTCAACTGGGACCCCAAGCTGCTCACCGCCATCTCCGACCTCGAGGTCGAGCAGGTCGAGCTCGACGGCAACCTGTGGCATTTCCGCTATCCCGTCGAGGGCCGGTCCTACGATCCGCTCGATCCGTCGAGCTACATCACCGTCGCCACGACCCGGCCCGAGACGATGCTGGGCGACACGGGCGTGGCCGTCCACCCCGACGACGAACGCTACGGGGATCTGGTCGGCAGGCACGCGGTGCTGCCGATCGTCGGCCGCCGCATCCCCATCGTCGCCGACGAGTATTCCGATCCCGAGAAGGGCACCGGCGCGGTCAAGATCACGCCCGCGCACGACTTCAACGACTTCGAGGTCGGCAAGCGCCACGGCCTCGCCATGGTCAATGTGCTCAACACCGACGCCACCGTGAACATCAAGGATAACGAGGACTTCCTCGAAGGCGTCGAGATAACGAGTCAGCGCGAGGCGGTGTGGAACCGGCTTCACGGCCTCGACCGCTTCGAGGCGCGCAAGCTCGTCGTGGCGCTCATGGAGGAGGGCGGCTTCCTCGCAAGGATAGAGCCGCACCGCCACATGGTGCCGCACGGCGACCGCGGCGGCGTGCCGATCGAGCCGTTCCTGACCGACCAGTGGTATGTCGACGCCGCGACGCTGGCCAGGCCCGCCATCGCCGCCGTGCGCGAGGGCCGGACGAACTTCGTGCCGAAGAGCTGGGAAAAGACCTATTTCGAGTGGATGGAGAACATCCAGCCCTGGTGCGTGTCGCGCCAGCTGTGGTGGGGCCACCAGATCCCGGCCTGGTACGGGCCGGACGGCCACGTCTTCGTCGCCAGGACCGAGAAGGAGGCGCTGGACGAGGCGGTCGAATACTATCTCGCGCTGGAAGGGCCGTGGAAGGCCTGGGTCGAGGACAAGCTGGAAAACTTCCAGCCCGGCGACATCCTGACCCGCGACGAGGACGTGCTCGACACCTGGTTCTCCTCGGCGCTGTGGCCGTTCTCGACGCTGGGCTGGCCGAGGAAGACGAAGGAACTCGACACCTACTACCAGACCGACGTGCTGGTCACCGGCTTCGACATCATCTTCTTCTGGGTCGCCCGCATGATGATGATGGGCCTGCACTTCATGAAGGAGGAGCCGTTCCACACCGTCTACGTGCACGCGCTGGTGCGCGACAAGCACGGCGCCAAGATGTCGAAGTCCAAGGGCAACGTCATCGACCCGCTGGAGCTGATCGACGAGTACGGGGCGGACGCGCTGCGCTTCACGCTGGCCATCATGGCGGCGCAGGGGCGCGACGTGAAGCTCGACCCCGCCCGCGTCGCCGGCTACCGCAACTTCGGCACCAAGCTGTGGAACGCCACCCGCTTCGCCGAGATGAACGGCGTGGCGCGCGATCCGGGCTTCCGGCCTCAGGACGCCAGGCTGACGGTCAACCGCTGGGTGCTGACGGAGCTGACGCGCGCGACGAACGAGATCACCGCCGGCATCACCGGCTTCCGCTTCAACGAGGCGGCGGCAGTGGCCTACCGCTTCGTGTGGAACCTCGTCTGCGACTGGTATGTCGAGCTTCTGAAGCCGGTGTTCGCGGGCGAGGACGAGGCGGCCAAGGCCGAGAGCCGCGCCGCCATGGCCCATGTGCTCGACGAGATCTACAAGCTGCTGCACCCGATGATGCCGTTCATGACGGAGGAGTTGTGGGCGCAGACGGCCGGCGAGGGCGCGCCGCGGGAAACGCTGCTGTGCCATGCGGCATGGCCGGCGCCGGACTTCGAGGACGCGGAGGCGGCCGCCGAGATCAACTGGCTGATCGAGCTGGTCTCGGGCATCCGCTCGGTCCGCTCGGAGATGAACGTGCCGCCCTCGGCCACCGCGCCGCTGGTGCTGGTGGGCGCGAACGCCTCGACGCGCGAGCGCGTGGCGCGCCACGAGCCGGCGATCCGCCGGCTGGCGCGCACCGGCGAGGTCGGCTTCTCGGACGCCGCGCCCAGGGGATCGGCCCAGATCGTCACCGGCGAGGCCACCGCCTGCCTGCCGCTCGGCGAGCTGATCGACCTTGCGGCCGAGGCCGCGCGGCTCGACAAGGAGCTTTCCAGGAACGCCGACGAGATCGGCCGCGTCGAGAAGAAGCTCGCCAACCCGCAATTCGTCGAGCGCGCGGCGGAGGAGGTGGTGGAGGCCGAGCGCGAGAAGCTCGCCGGCCTCCGGGAGGCGCGGACGCGGCTCGAGGTCGCGCGCTCGCGGCTCGCCGACGCCGGCTGACGCCCGCCTGACCCAACGGGTGGGCGCTGACAGGCCCGCCCGTTGCCGCTATTAGCCATTTCAGGAACTGGAAGAGCCAGAAGAAGGTCAGGAAACGCCATGCCCCCCTATCGCTCCCGCACGACGACCCACGGCCGCAACATGGCGGGCGCGCGCGGCCTGTGGCGCGCCACCGGCATGAAGGACAGCGACTTCGGCAAGCCGATCGTCGCCGTCGTCAACTCGTTTACCCAGTTCGTGCCCGGCCATGTCCACCTGAAGGATCTCGGCCAGCTCGTGGCGCGCGAGATCGAGGCCGCCGGCGGCGTCGCCAAGGAGTTCAACACCATCGCCGTGGACGACGGCATCGCCATGGGCCATGACGGCATGCTCTACTCGCTGCCCTCGCGCGAGCTGATCGCCGACGCGGTCGAATACATGGTCAACGCCCATTGCGCCGACGCCATGGTCTGCATCTCCAACTGCGACAAGATCACGCCCGGCATGCTGATGGCGTCGCTGCGCCTCGACATCCCGTCGGTCTTCGTCTCCGGCGGGCCGATGGAGGCCGGAAAGGTGGTGCTCGCCGGCAAGAGCCACGCGCTCGACCTCGTGGACGCCATGGTGGCGGCGGCCGACGACACCGTCTCCGACGAGGACGTCAGCGTCATCGAGCGCTCGGCCTGCCCGACCTGCGGCTCGTGCTCGGGCATGTTCACCGCCAACTCGATGAACTGCCTGACCGAGGCGCTCGGCCTGTCCTTGCCCGGCAACGGCTCGACGCTCGCCACCCATGCCGACCGCAAGCGGCTGTTCGTCGAGGCCGGACATCTCATAGTCGACCTCGCCCAGCGCTGGTACGAGCAGGGCGACGAGAGCGTGCTGCCGCGCAACGTCGCCAACCGCAAGGCGTTCGAGAACGCCATGTCGCTCGACATCGCCATGGGCGGCTCGACCAACACGGTGCTGCACATCCTGGCCGCCGCGCACGAGGGCGGCATCGACTTCACCATGGACGACATCGACGCCCTTTCCCGGAAAGTGCCGTGCCTGTCGAAGGTGGCGCCGGCCAAGAGCGACGTCCACATGGAGGACGTCCACCGCGCCGGCGGCATCATGCGCATCCTGGGCGAGCTCGACCGCGCCGGCCTGATCCACCGCGACACGCCGACCGTCCACGCCGCGACGCTGGGCGAGGCGATCGACCGCTGGGACATCACCCGCACCAGCAGCGAGAGCGTGCGCGAGTTCTTCCGCGCGGCACCCGGCGGCGTGCCGTCGCAGACCGCCTTCAGCCAGTCGGCCCGCTGGGACGATCTCGACACGGATGGCGTCAACGGCGTGATCCGCTCGGCCGAGCACCCGTTCTCCAGGGACGGCGGCCTTGCGGTGCTGAAAGGAAACATCGCGCTCGACGGCTGCGTGGTGAAGACGGCGGGCGTCGACGAGAAGATCCTGAAGTTCTCGGGTCCGGCCGTGGTGTTCGAGAGCCAGGACGCGGCGGTCAAGGGCATCCTCGGCAACGAGGTCAAGGCCGGCGACGTCGTCGTCATCCGCTACGAGGGGCCCAAGGGCGGCCCCGGCATGCAGGAGATGCTCTATCCGACCAGCTACCTGAAATCGAAGGGGCTGGGCGCGGCCTGCGCGCTTCTGACCGACGGGCGCTTCTCCGGCGGCACCTCGGGCCTGTCCATCGGCCATGTCTCGCCCGAGGCCGCGAGCGGCGGGGCGATCGGGCTGGTGCGCAGCGGCGACATCATCGACATCGACATTCCCGGCCGCACCATCAGCCTTCGCGTTTCGGACGAGGAGCTGGCCGCGCGCCGCGCCGAGCAGGACAGGCTCGGCTGGAAGCCGGCCAGCCCCCGCAAGCGCAACGTGACCACCGCGCTCAAGGCCTACGCGGCCTTCGCCGCCAGCGCCGACAAGGGCGCCGTGCGCGTCCTGCCGGAATAGCCGCGCGCTTGCCGCGGATATGTCGCGAGCCCGCTCCGGCACCGGCCGGGGCGGGCGGGACCTGATCCGCAAGCATCGTTGCCCTTCCGGCCCACCCCGGAACGTGTTGCGGGTTTGGGGACTTTGCGGTCAATGCAGAAGCGGGGAACCACATGCTCCTGGAAAATTTCCAGCATCTTCTGCTGGTCTATGCCGCATATGTGATCGCGGTCGCCAGCCCCGGCCCCAGCACGATGGCCATCATGGGCGTTGCCATGAAGCAGGGACGCGCCGCGGCCGTAGCATTGGCCCTGGGTGTCGTCACTGGCAGCATGTCTTGGGCGATGCTGGCCGCAACCGGCATCTCCACTGTTCTGACCGCCTATGCCGAGGCTGTCCTTGCGATCAAGATCGCTGGCGGCCTCTACCTGCTGTATCTCGCCTGCAAATCTGCAGGATCGGCCCTGTCAGCCGATACCCGGCAGGCGAAATCCGCGCCTTCTGCGAAGAAGGCGGCGCTCTACCGCAGGGGTGTCCTGCTTCATCTGTCAAATCCAAAGGCGGTTCTCGGATGGATCGCGATCATGTCGCTTGGGTTGCGGCCCGATGCTCCCTTATACACTTTTCAGGCCATCATAGTGGGGTGTGCCGTTCTCGGGCTTCTGGTCAATGTCGGCTATGCGCTGGTTTTCTCGACGACGCCCATGGGGCGGGCATACCAGAGATCCCGGCGCTGGATTGAAGGCGCGCTTGCCGCGATCTTCGGATATGCGGGCATCCGTCTTTTGCTGTCGAGGCCGTAAGCGCCGCGCCCCTTGCGTGTGCCCGCCACGCTTGTCGCGGGAATCCCGAAACCGGCGACAGATCGGCTGCACCCGAAAAATTAGGAGTTTTCGTGTCGCATGTCTCCAGCGTAGGCGGCAAGGCATTTGCGACAGGAGAAATCGTGACCGCACGGCGGATTCCGGACGATCGGGAGGGGTTCAGGCTTTGTCGGCGGTCCGGGGCCGGGGCAGGTTTCGTTTGTGGCGATTCGGCAACACTGACCGGACATCCGCAGGGTGTGTCTTCCGCGCCATGGCGGATTGCCCCTTTCCCGCCATAAACCCGGAGCACCTCGATAACCTCCCGGCAAGGACGCCCGAAAGAGGCGCCCGGCGGGTGAGCAGGCCGCACCGCCCGCGGCAAGGATGACGATGATCGTGTACGAAGTTTCGAGCACCAGACCGGCCGGCCGCCTCGCGATGGCGGGCCTGTTCTGCGCGGTCGCCGCCGGCACGCTTTGCGCTGCCGCCCCGCAGGCTCATGCCCTCGACCAGTCGGTGATCGGCTCGCCCGACGAGCCGCGCAGCCCGTGGGCGGTGTTCCGCTTCGGCTTCACCGCCTACAAGAGCGGCCACAAGGACCAGGCGGTGGAAGCCTACCGCTACGCCGCCGACAAGGGCCAGATCGGCGCGCGCTGGAAGCTGGCGCGCATGTATGCCGAGGGCGACGGCGTGGCGCGCAACGACTACGAGGCGTTCAAGTTCTATCAGGAGATCGCCGCGCAGGAGGTCGAGCCCGGCTCGCCCGAGGAGAGCTACGTCTCCGACGCGCTGGTGGCGCTCGGCGGCTATGTGCGCGCCGGCATTCCCGGCTCGCCCGTGCAGGCCAACCCGGCCGCCGCGCAGGACTACTACATGCGCGCCGCCGCCACCTACCGCAACCCGAACGCCCAGTACGAGGTCGGCAGGATGCTGATGACGGGCGAGGGCGGGCTGAAGTCGAACATCCGCCAGGCCGGCCGCTGGTTCCAGCTCGCGGCCGAGAAGGGCCACACCGGCGCGCAGGCCACGCTCGGCCATCTCCTGTTCCAGAGCGGCAAGGTGGTGCGGGGGCTGGCCATGATGACGGCCGCGCTCGAACGCGCGCCCGCCGCCGACAAGTCGTGGATACGCGGCATGCAGGAGGAGGCCTTCGCCCTTGCCGGCGAGGCCGACCGCCGCACCGCCATCGCGCTCGCCCAGGACATGCTGGTCGGCGGCGAATAGGCCGCGCCGCGGCGGGAAAAGCCCGGCGGCTATCCGGCCTTGTCGATCCGAATATCGTTGGACGTTCCGGCTTCCGCGCCGGCTCATGTCAGGGCCGCCGTTCGGGTCGCCGTGCAGATCCGTGACCGGGCCGCGCCGCTCAACGGGTTCGGCTTTCCCCGGTTTCACCCGGCCGGCCGGGGCGATGCCTTCTATGACGCCGCGGGCTTCGCGCGGCGCGGTTTGGCCGGCGCCTTCGCCGCGGACAGCCTGGCCTCGTTCTCCAGCCGTGCCTGCCGGAGCCTCGCGGTCTTGGCCTCGCGGCGCGCCGCTTCGTCCCCGATGATCGTTCGTGCGGCCTGGTCCGTGATGTCGGCCTTGGTCTCGGCCTTGGAGGGCCTCGGCTTGAACAGGTTGTGCTCGGTGATGTTGCCGCTCATGCTGTCCGTGTCCTTCGGTTCGAAAAAGCAAAAAGGCCGGGCGAACCCGGCCTCTCCTATGCGCCTCGACGATCGATGCCAGTACATCCGTGGTCAAGGATCAGAAGCGCAATCGCGTTACGCGGCCTGAAGGTTCTCGGCGGCGCTCTTGCCGTTGCGGTTGTCCTTCACCACGTCGAAAGTGAGCTTCTGGCCCTCGACGAGGCTGCGCATGCCGGCGCGCTCGACGGCCGAGATGTGGACGAAGACGTCCGGCTGGCCTTCGCCCTGCTCGATGAAGCCGAAGCCCTTGGTCGCATTGAAGAACTTCACGGTTCCGATAGTCATGACGATTTCCTTTCAATCGCTCATGGAAGATTGCTTGCCGTGCGCGAGGCGCGGCAAACGGTACAGATCGATTTTGAGAGAGGAAGATCGCAGACAGCGCGGTTCGCGCCAGAGACAAAGTTCGACAAGCAAGATCGATGCCTGCAACATAGGCCTTCACGGTGTCCGAAACAAGGCGCCGCCGAAAAGATTTGCCGATGGCGCGGTCGGGCCGGCCGATGCCGGGGCAGGGGCCGGCATGCGGATGCGTTTCAGTCCAGCGCCAGTTCCGCCACCGCCGGCACGTGGTCCGACGGCTTCTCCCATGCCCGCACGTGCTTCTCCACCGACGCCGAGGCCAGCACGTTCGCCGCCTCGGGCGACAGCATCAGGTGGTCGATGCGGATGCCGTTGTTCTTCTGCCAGGCCCCGGCCTGATAGTCCCAGAAGGTGAAGGCCTGGCCGTCGCCGACGGCGCGGATCGCGTCGGTGAAGCCGAGATGCTCGATGCGGCGAAGCGCTGCGCGGCTCTCGGGCCGGTAGAGCGCGTCGTTGACCCATTCGGCCGGGTTCTTCGCGTCGACCGGCTGCGGGATGACGTTGTAGTCGCCGGCCAGCACCAGCGGCTCCTCCAGCGCCAGCCGCGCCCGCGCCCACCGCTCCAGCCGCTCCATCCAGCCGAGCTTGTAGCCGAACTTGCGCTCGTCGCCGACCGGGTTTCCGTTGGGCAGGTAGAGCGAGACCACGCGCAGCGCGCCCTTTCGCGTCGAGAACACGCCCTCGATGAAGCGCGCCTGCTCGTCCGTCCCGTCGCCGGGCAGGCCGCGGTTGACCTCGTCGAAGCGCGTTTTCGACAGGATGGCGACGCCGTTGAAGCCCTTCTGGCCGTGGGTCTCGACGTGATAGCCGAGCGCCTCGATCTCGAGGCGGGGAAAGCCGTCGTCCTGGGTCTTGATCTCCTGGAGGCACACGATGTCGGGCCGGTTTTCCTTGAGCCAATGCAGCAGGTTGTCGATGCGCGCGCGCACGCCGTTGATGTTCCAGGTCGCGATTTTCATGAAATGCTCGACACTATTTCAAACAGTTCTTGATGGTCTGCCGGCGGCATCGAGTCGATCCTGCACCATCGCGGCAGCCGAGGGAACCCGCCCGGGGGGCTGTTTCGCGGGGAGGAGAGGAAAATGTCAACCACATCGACGCATCCCGTCGACGAGGTGCTGCCCGCGCCGCGTCTGTTCACGCTCGGCCTGCAACACGTGCTCGTCATGTATGCCGGCGCCATCGCCGTCCCGCTGATCGTCGGGCGGGCCCTGCAACTGGAGCCGGCCGACGTCGCGTTCCTGATCTCGGCCGACCTGTTCGTGTGCGGCATCGTCTCGATCCTGCAATCGATGGGCGCCACGCAATGGTTCGGCATCAAGCTGCCGGTGATGATGGGCGTCACCTTCGCCGCGGTCGGGCCGATGGTGTCGATGGCGGTCGCCAACCCCGGACACGAGGGCGCGCGCATGATCTTCGGCGCCATCATCGGCGCCGGCGTCATCACGATCGTCATCGCGCCCTTCGTCAGCCGCATGCTGCGCCTGTTCCCGCCGGTGGTGACGGGCACGATCATCCTCGTCATCGGCGTGACGCTGATGAAGATCGGCATCAACTGGATCTTCGGCCTGCCGGTCGGGCCGACCGCGCCCAGGCTCGTCAATCCCGACCACGCCGCATGGCTGGCCTCGGTCAGGGAGGCGGTGGGTGCCAACGGCTCCGCGCTGCCGGCGGTGCCGCAGGGCCTCGCGCTCTCGCCGAGCGTGCCGAACCCCGCCTATGCGCCGCTCTCCAACATCCTCCTGTCGCTGGCGGTGCTGGCCGTCGTGATCGGCGTGGCGCGCTACGCCAGGGGCTTTCTGTCCAACATCGCGGTGCTGGTCGGCATCGTCTTCGGCGGCGTCGTGGCGGCCGGCCTCGGCCTGATGCATTTCGAGAAGGTGGCCAACGCGGCCTGGTTCGCGCCGATCATGCCGTTCCATTTCGGCATGCCGATCTTCGACCCGATCCTGATCGTCACCATGGTGCTGGTGATGATCGTGGTGATGATCGAATCGACGGGCATGTTCCTGGCGCTGGGCGAGATGACGGGCAGGAAGGTGACGCAGCCCATGCTGTCGGCGGGCCTGCGCATGGACGGCCTCGGCACCGTGCTCGGCGGCATCTTCAACACCTTCCCCTACACCAGCTTCTCGCAGAATGTCGGGCTGGTGGGCGTCACCGGCGTGCGCAGCCGCTTCGTCTGCGTCGCCGGCGGCGTCATCATGGTGGCGCTGGGGCTGATCCCCAAGATGGGCGCGCTGGTCGAGGCGCTGCCGACCGTGGTGCTCGGCGGCGCCGGCATCGTCATGTTCGGCATGGTGGCGGCCACCGGCATCCGCATCCTGTCGGCGGTCGATTTCAAGGGCAACCGCAACAACCTGTTCGTCGTGGCGATCTCGCTCGGCTTCGGCATGATCCCGGTCGTGGCGCCCGAGTTCCACATCTGGCTGCCCAAGGCCATCGGGCCGCTGGTCGATTCGGGCATCCTGCTGGCCTCGATCGCGGCGGTGGCGCTCAACCTCGTCTTCAACGGCGCCACCGGCGACGAGCACGGGCTGCGCGAGGCGGCGCTGTCGGCGGAAGCCTGAGGGGAAGGGGTCGCCCGGTTCGCCGTTCGCCTCAGTCGCGGGGGCCGCCGTCGCTGCGGTAGCTGGCCAGCAGGAAGAACACGAGCAGCGCCAGCGAGCCGATCAGCGCGGCGGACACCGACAGGAGCACTGAATGGGTGGTGCTGAAAGCGGCCTTGCCGGCCGCGATCAGCGTCGCGCCTTCATCGGCAAGCTGGTGGGCCACCAGATAGGTATCTCCGATCGACCGCGCCGCCTGCTCGGCCTGCTGGGGCGTCAGGTCCGCTGGCACCTCGATGGTGCGGCCGAAGACGCTGGACATGAAGACGCCGAACAGGGCGATTCCCAACCCGGTGCCCAGCTCGTAGCCGGTGGCCTCGAGCGAGCCCGCCGCGCCGCCCTTGCTGGCCTCGACCGAACCCATGATGGCGATGGACGAGGCGGTGAGGCCGGTGCTCAGCATCAGCCCCAGCACCGCCAGCATCACCGGAACGGACAGGCCCGGTTCGTGAAAGTCGCTCCAGGCGAGAAATCCGAGCGCTGCGGCCGAAACGAGAAGCGACAGCACGGCCACCGGGCGCAAGCCGAACAGGTTCGACAGATAGCCCGCGATGGGGCCGCCGACCGCCACCGCCGCCATCAGCGGGATCATGAAGATGCCGGCCTGAAGCGGCGTCTTGCCCAACACATATTGCAGCTCCTGCGCCAGCGTCAGCTCGACGCCGCCCAGCGCGCCCATGGCCACGATGGCCATGATCATTCCCGCGACGATCGCGGGATGCGAGAACAGCGAAAGGTCCAGCATCGGCTCGCGCGACCGCAGCTGCTTGCGCGCGAACGCCGCCAGCATGGCGATGCCGAAGGCCAGGATCAGCAGGACCGGCAATACCGGCTGCCCGGCCGCGAACCCGGCCTTGATGCCGTAGACGACCGAGATCATCCCCAGAATCAGCACGATCGCCTGACCGATGGGCCATTTCCCGGGGGTCGTCTCCTCGACGCGCGGCAAAAGCAGGGAACAGACGGGGGCGACGACCAGCATGATCGGCACGTTGATCAGGAACACCGATCCCCACCAGAACCGTTCCAGCAACGCGCCCCCGATCAGCGGGCCGACCGCCGCTCCGGCGGCGGCGACTGCGCTCCAGAGGCCGAGCGCCATGGCGCGTTCGCCCTCGTCCTCGAAATTGCGGCGGATGATGCCCAGAACGCAGGGCATGATCATCGAGCCGCCGAGCGCCAGCAGCATGCGCGCGCCGATCAGCATCGCCGCGCTCTGCGCGAAAGCGGCCAGTCCCGAGGCGATGGCGAAGACGATCAGGCCTGTCAGCAAAATCCGCCGGTTGCCGATCCGGTCGGCCAACGTTCCCATCGGCACCAGCAGGCCGGCCATCAGCAGCGGATAGATGTCGATGATCCAGAGCACCTCGTTGCCGGTCGCACCGAGCGACTGGGTGAGCGTGGGAATGGCGACATGCAGGATGGTCATGTCGAACACGACCGGCAGGATGGCCAGCATCACCGCGACCAGGACCAGCCAGCGCTTGGGGTTGGCGGGGGCAACCTGCATGATTCACCTGATTGCGTTGTGTGGAGGTGACGGGACGCCGGCGGGGCGCGACGCGTCAACGAAAGGAGACGGGAAGGGCGGGCCCTCGACTGTCCAGCGGCTCTCGCCCGTTCAGATCGAGAACGACGTGCCGCAGCCGCAGGAGGCGACGGCGTTGGGATTCCTGATCTGGAAGGACTGGCCCATCAGGTCGTCGACGAAGTCGATCACCGAGCCGCCCATATAGACGAGCGACAGGTCGTCGATCAGCACCCGCGCGCCGTCGCGCTCGATGACGGTGTCGTCGTCGTTCCTCGTGTCGGTCAGGTCGATGGTGTAGGAGAAGCCCGAGCAGCCGCCGCCCTCGACCGCGACGCGCAGGCCGATCTTGTCAGGCTCGCCGGCCAGCAGCGCGGCGATCTTCCTCGCCGCCGCCTCGCTCACCTCGACGCCCTTCATGTCCGTCTTCGCATCGACGCCCATCGCGCTCACCTTGCGTTCGCATCCGTGCAATAGGTATGAAGCGGCAGGGGGCAAGTCAACACGCCGCCGGCGCGCGGCAGCCGGGGCGTCACAAGGGGCTCGGATTGGCGGCATCCTTCGAGGGCATCGGCTTCGGCTACCGGCCGCGCGCGCCCTATGCGTGCGACCCGGCGCTGTCGCGGGGGCGCCTGTGCCCCGAGCCGGAGAGCCCGACGCGCACGCCCTTCCAGCGCGACCGCGACCGCATCATCCACTCGACCGCCTTCCGCCGGCTGAAGCACAAGACGCAGGTCTTCATCGCGCACGAGGGTGACCACTACCGCACGCGGCTGACGCACACGATCGAGGTGGCGCAGATCGCCCGCGCCATCGCGCGGGCCCTGCGCGCCGACGAGGATCTCGCCGAGGCGATCGCGCTCGTCCACGATTTCGGCCACACGCCGTTCGGCCATACCGGCGAGGAGGTCCTCGACGCGCTGATGCGGCCGTGGGGCGGCTTCGACCACAACGCCCAGTCGCTGCGCGTCGTCACCCGGCTGGAGCGCCGCTACGCCGAGTTCGACGGGCTGAACCTGAGCTGGGAGACGCTGGAGGGGCTGGTCAAGCACAACGGGCCGCTGACGGACGGTGAAGGGCGGGCGCTGCACGGCGAGGTGCCGGGAACGATCCTCGCCTTCAACGCCCGCTTCGACCTCGAGCTCGACCGCTTCGCCTCGGTCGAGGCGCAGGCGGCGGCCATCGCCGACGACATCGCCTACGACGCCCACGACATCGACGACGGCCTGCGCGCGGGCCTGCTGTCGCTCGACATGCTGGAGGCGGTGTCGCTGCCGGCCGGCATCCTCGCCACGGTGCGCGCCCGCTATCCCGGCCTCGACGCCGTGCGCACCGGCCACGAGCTGATGCGCCGGCAGATCACCGCCATGGTCGAGGACGCCATCGCCACGGCGCGGGCCAATGTCGAGGCGCTGGCGCCCCGCAGCGTGGCCGACATCCACAATGCCGGCGGCCCGGTCGTCGCCTTCTCGGCGGAGATGGCGGCGCGGGAGAGCGAGCTGAAGCGCTTCCTCTACGCCAATCTCTATCGCCACCCGAAGGTGATGGCCGTGCGCGAGAAGGCCGACAGCATCGTCCACGATCTCTTCACCCGCTATTTCGCCGTTCCCGGCGACATGCCCGAGGGGCACGGCGCCGAGGTCGAGCGCGCCGACGAGGCGGCCCGGGCGCGCTACGTCGCCGACTTCATCGCCGGAATGACCGACACCTACGCCATCAAGGAGCACAAGCGGCTGTTTGACCGGACTCCGGAATTGGGTTAGGCGAAGCGCGATTTGTGAGTGCGTCCCAAGCGTGGGACCCCGCGTATGCCTCAACGGACTTCCGAGATTCAAACCATGAACATCTTTGCGCAGTTCGCGTCGCGCATCAGGCAGGCCATCGAAGCGCTTGGCCTGGAATCGCAATCGGGCGGCGCGCTCGACTTCTCGCGGCTGGCGGTCGAGCCGCCGCGCGACCCCAGCCACGGCGACCTCGCCACCAATGCCGCGATGGTGCTGGCCAAGCCGGTGGGCCTGAACCCGCGCGTGCTGGCCGAAAGAATAGCCGCCGCGCTGCGCGCCGACCCGGACGTGGCGGCGGTCGAGGTCGCGGGGCCGGGCTTCGTCAACCTGCGGCTCGCCGACGGCTTCTGGCAGGCGCGGCTTGCCGGCATCCTCGACGCGGCCGCGGACTACGGCCGCTCGGATGTCGGCGCGGGCCGCAAGGTCAATGTCGAGTACGTCTCGGCCAACCCGACCGGGCCGATGCATGTCGGCCATTGCCGCGGCGCGGTGGTGGGCGATGCGCTCGCCAACATCATGGCCTTCGCCGGCTACGACGTGACCAAGGAATACTACATCAACGACGCCGGCGCGCAGATCGACGTTCTCGCCCGCTCCGTCATGCTGCGCTATCGCGAGGCGCTGGGCGAGGAGATCGGCGAGATTCCGCCCGGCCTCTATCCCGGCGACTATCTGGTTCCGGTCGGCAAGGCGCTGGCCGGGGAGTTCGGCCGCAAGCTCGACCGGATGCCGCAGGACGAGGCGCTGGCCATCGTCAAGGACCGCACCATCGACGCCATGATGGCGATGATCCGCGAGGATCTGGCCGCGCTCAACGTGCATCACGAGGTGTTCTTCTCCGAGCGCACGCTGCACGCCGACAACGCGGCGGCGATCCGCGGCGCCATCGCCGACCTCACGATCAAGGGCCACGTCTACAAGGGCAAGCTGCCGCCGCCCAAGGGCGAGAAGAACGAGGACTGGGAGGACCGCGAGCAGACGCTGTTCCGCTCGACCGTGGTTGGCGACGACCAGGACCGGCCGCTCGTCAAGTCCGACGGCTCCTACACCTATTTCGCCGGCGATGTCGCCTACATGAAGGACAAGCACGTGCGCGGCTTCGAGGAGCTGATCTTCGTGCTCGGCGCCGACCATGGCGGCTACGTCAAGCGGCTGGAGGCGCTGGCCAACGCCGTCTCGGACAACAGGCTGAAGCTGACGGTGCTCCTGTGCAACCTCGTCAAGCTCTACCGCGACGGCGAGCCGGTGCGCATGTCGAAGCGGGCAGGGGAGTTCGTCACCCTGCGCGACGTGGTCGACGAGGTCGGCCGCGACCCGATCCGCTTCATGATGCTCTACCGCAAGAACACCGAGCCGCTGGATTTCGACTTCGCGAAGGTCACCGAGCAGTCGAAGGACAACCCCGTCTTCTACGTGCAGTACGCCTCGGCGCGCTGCCATTCGGTGTTCAGGCAGGCGGCCGAGCAGCTCGGCGGCCTGCCCGGCCGCGAGGAGATGAAGGCGGTTGCGCATCTGCTGGTGGACGAGGGGGAGATCGGGCTCATCCGCAAGCTCGCCGAATATCCGCGCCTGATCGAGGCGGCGGCGCAGTCGCTGGAGCCGCACCGGCTCGCCTTCTACCTCTACGACCTCGCGCAGGCGTTCCACGCGCACTGGAACCGCGGCACCGACAATCCCGACTTACGGTTTGTTAAGGTTAACGAACCACAATTGACCCATGCCAGGCTGGGTCTGGTGCGGGCCGTGGCGGATGTGCTGACATCCGGCCTGGCGCTGGTCGGGGCCGACGCACCCGAGGAGATGCGCTAGGAATCGCCGGGGTTTCCCGTCACCTTTTACCCACAATGCCTTGGTATGGGCCAACCCCGAGCGACGTCGCCGGCGTCCGACCGAGTATGAGTGTGGGAAAAAGCATGGCAGACACCAACCACATCAGGCGCGATGACTACGTGGAATTTTCCGAGAACGATCCGTTCGCGGAACTGACGCGCATCATGGGCCATGATCCTCGGGTGCAGGGGCCGGCCGTGCAGGCCGCGCCGGCGCCCGCCGAGGCCGCCGCAGCGCCGGCCGACGACGATTTCGAGATCGACCTGGAGCGCGAGCTGGCCGCCGATTTCGACTTTTCCGAGTTCGACGAACCCGCCGCCGTCGCCGACTGGCGCCGGGAGGAGCAGGCCGGGGAGCCCGCCGCCGAACAGGCCGCGCAGCCGGACCGCGCCGCCCTCGACATCGATTTCGACGACTTCCTCACCGAGGAGGCGAAGATCGAGGAGCCCGTCGCCGCCGCTTCCGTGCCCGGGCCGGCTTACGAGGCGCAGGAAAGCCTCGACGACGCGCTGGAGCGCGAGCTTTTCTCCGAACAGGCGTCCTTCGCCGCCGAGCCCGAGCCCGTCTACGACGCGCCGGTCCATGAGACCGGGGATGCGCCGGCCTACGAGGCCGAGCCCGCCTATGAAGCGCCCGCCGCCTACGAGGCCGCTTCCGTCCATGACGCCACGGCCGCCGACCCGGCCGGGGACGACTGGGCGGCCGAGGCCGAGTTCGACCTCGATTTCCTGGAAAGGGAGCTTGCCGCGAGCGCGCCGCCCGTCGAACCCCGCCCCGCCCCTCAGGCGGTGACGCCACCGCCGCCGGCATCGTTCGAGGCCGAGCCGTTCCCCGAGCCGGAGGAACCGGAGGAGGCGGCCGCCGGCTCCGCCGATCGCCCGCTCAGCCTCGAGGAGGAGCTGAACCTGCTTCTCGCCGACGATCCCGCGCCCGCGCCGGGCGTCGCCGCGCAGCCGCAGCGTCCGGCCGGAACCGCGTTCGGCCGCGCCAATTTCGCCCCCGCGCAGCCCGCGGCCGCCGCCCCGGCCTTCGCCATGGCGCCCGCCGCCTATCGACCCGAGGCGGCTCCCGCCGCGCCCGCCGCCGACGCGCGGCCGGCATTCACGCCGATCGCCACGCCGGCCCCGGCTCCGGCCTACACGCCGGCGCCCGCGCCGGTCGACGCCGTGGCCGAAGACGACCTGCACGACCTGTTCGGCGACGACTTCGCGCTCGATCTCGACGGCGAGGCCGGCGCGCGCAAGGCCGCCGCCGCCGAGCTGCCGGACATCGAGACCGTCGAGGTGGCGGAGACCGTGCAGCCGGTGGCCGACGATCTCGACATCCCCGAGGTCGATTACGGCGCGCCGGCCGCGCCGGCTTCGGGCCTCTACGACGACCTCGAAGCCGACTTCGCCGACGTGTTCGGCGACGTCGCGTCAGACGAGCCCAAGCCGGCCGCCGCCGTCGCGGCGAGCGCGGCCGCGCCCGCGCCGCAGGCGGAAGCCGGCTACGTGCTTGACGATACCCGGTGGCAGGCCGCTCAGGCCTTCCCGGACGCCGGTTTCGACCACGAGACCGACCTCGAGCAGGCCATCGCCATGTCCGCCTACGAGGACGAGCAGCCGCGGCCGGCACCGCGCCGGCGCGGCCTGCTCGCCGCCGCGGTGGTGGGCGGCCTCGTCGTCCTCGGCGCCGCCGGCATCTTCGGCATGTCGATGTTCGGCGGCGGCTCCGACACGCCGGCCCTTGTGCGCGCCGATCCCGAGCCGATGAAGGTGCGCCCGGAAAACCCCGGCGGCACCACCGTGCCCAACCAGGACAACGAGGTCTACCAGCGCGTGTCGGGCGGCCCGTCCGACGCCGCGCCCGAGCAGGAGAGCCTGATAACGACCGCCGAGGAACCCGTCGACGTCGCGGCCCGCACGGTCACGCCGCAGGAGCCGGCCGCGCTCGCGCCCGGCATCGACGACGGGACGCCGGCCGCCGTCGCCCAGCCGAAGTCCGAGGACCGCATCGAGCAGCCGCCGCAGGCCGCCTCGCCCGTCGAGGCCGAGGAGACGGCCGTGGTCGCCCCGCGCCGCGTGCGCACCATGGTGGTGCGGCCCGACGGCACCATGGTCCCGCGCGAGGACCCCGCGCCCGTGGCCGCCGGGCAGCCCGCCGCCGCGACGGCGCAGCCGGGCGTGATCCGGCAGCCGGCCGGTGCCGCCGAGACGGCCGTGCTCGCGCCGGCCGGCGAAGCCGCGCCCGCTTCCGACACGCTTGCCGCCGAGGCGGACGAGGGGCCGACGGTGGAGACGCCGCAGACCGTGGCGGTGGTGCCGACGCAGCGCAGCGAGCCGCAGGCCGCGCCCGCCCGCCCGGCCGCGCCCGCGCCGCAGCCGGCCGTGCAGCAGCCGGCCGCGCAGGCCCCGGTCGCCGCCGCGCCCGTTTCCGCGCCGGCAGCGGCCGCAGCGGCAGGCGCCGGCGAATGGTCGATGCAGATCGCCTCGCAGCCGACGGCCGAGGGCGCCCAGTCCACCTATCAGGACCTCGCCCGCCGCTACGGCAGCGTGCTCGAGGGCCGCGGCGTCAACATCGTGCGCGCCGACATCGAGGGCAGGGGCGTCTACTACCGCGTGCGCATCCCGGCATCGAGCCGCGAGGAAGCGATCCAGCTTTGCACCCGCTACAAGGCGGCCGGCGGAAGCTGCTTCGTCTCGCGCTGAACCGCACGCCATCTTAGCGAAGCCGCCGCACGCCATGCGCGGCGGCTTCGCCGTTTGCGGGCCGGGATGCGCGCGGACCCGCTTGCGGCTATGATTCCAACCATGAGCGAATCAAAAGCGATCATCCTCGGCGCGTCGGGAACGGCGCTCACCCCTGACGAGACCGCCTTCTTCCGCGACGAGCGGCCATGGGGCTTCATCGTCTTTTCCCGCAACGTCGCGTCGGCGGAGCAACTGCGCGACCTGGCGGCCGCCATGCGCGACTGCGTCGGCCGGCCGGACGCGCCGGTCTTCGTCGATCAGGAGGGCGGGCGCGTGCAGCGCCTGCGCCCGCCGCTGGCGCGCGACTATCCGCCGGCCGCAGCGCTCGGCGCGCTCTACCGCCACGACGCGCGGGCGGGCTCGCGCGCGGCGTGGCTGATGTCGCGGCTGCACGCCTTCGACCTTTTGCGCTGCGGCCTGAACGCCGACTGCCTGCCGGTGCTCGACGTGCCGGTGGAGGGCGCGCACGACGTGATCGGCGACCGCGCCTACGGCACGGACCCCGGTACCGTCGCCGCCATGGGCCGCGCCGCGATGGCCGGGTTGCAGGCCGGCGGCGTGCTGCCGGTCGTCAAGCACATTCCCGGCCATGGCCGCGCCTTCGCCGACAGTCACCATCACCTGCCGGTGGTCGAGGCATCGCTGGACGAGCTGCGCGCGCACGACTTTCCCCCCTTCAGGGCGCTCAACGATGCGCCGATGGCGATGACGGCGCATGTCGTCTACACCGCCATCGACCCCGAGCGGCCGGCCACGACCTCGCCGAAGGCGGTCGCCGGCATCATCCGCGGCGAGATCGGCTTCGACGGACTGCTGATGAGCGACGACGTGTCGATGAAGGCGCTTTCTGGGGATTTCGCCTCCCGGACCGAAGCAATCCTTGCGGCCGGCTGCGATGTCGTTCTTCACTGCAACGGCGTGATGGCGGAGATGCGCGCGGTGGCGGACGCCGCGCCGGCGCTGTCGGGCGAGGCGCTGCGGCGCGCCGGGCGCGCGCTGGCCGGCCTTGGTGCGCAGGACGGCGCCGACGAGGGTGAAATCGCGGCGGAGTTTTCCGCCATGGTCGAGGCGGTCGCGTAGGAGCGGGAAACCGGGTGAACGCCAAGGGCAACACGAAGCCTGCGCCGCTGGAGCGGCTGTGGACGGAGGGCCAGGAGGAGAGGGGCCTTTCCGAGCCCGCGCTCGTGGTCGACGTCAGCGGCTTCGAGGGGCCGCTCGACCTTCTGCTGCATCTCGCCCGCAACCAGAAGGTCGACCTTGCCCGCATCTCGGTTCTGGCGCTGGCCGAGCAGTACATCGCCTTCGTCGAGCGGGCGCGGCGGCTGAGGCTGGAGCTTGCCGCCGACTATCTCGTCATGGCCGCGTGGCTCGCCTATCTGAAGTCGAAGCTCCTGATCCCCAGGCAGCCGGGCGAGGAAGGCGAGAGCGGCGAGGAGATGGCGGCCGTGCTCCAGTTCCGCCTCAAGCGGCTGGAGGCCATGCGCGATGCCGCCGCCCGCCTCGTCAACCGCAACCGGCTCGGTCGCGACGTGTTCGCGCGCGGCATGCCCGAGACGGTGATCGTCGAGCGGCACAACGAATATTCGGCCACGCTCTACGACCTGCTCAGCGCCTACGCCTCGCAGCGCCAGCGCCAGGCGGTGACCAACGTGCAGATCGCCAGGCGCGGCGTATGGTCGCTGAAGGAGGCGCGCGACATGCTGGTGAGGATGGTCGGCGAGCTGACCGACTGGACCGCGCTCGACATGTTCCTCGTCCGCTATCTCGCCTCGCCGGCCGAGCGGGCGACGGCGATCGCCTCCTCCTTCGCCGCCAGCCTGGAGCTGGTGCGCGAGGGCGCGCTGGAGGTGCGGCAGGACGGGGCGTTCGCGCCGCTCTACATGCGCGCCGGGCCGAAGGCGACCGTTGCCGGGGGGGACGGATCGTGAGGGGCGGCAAGGTCATCCCCTTCTCGCTCGACGGCGGCGCGGCCGACGAGGAGGCGGGGAGCCCGGTCGCGCTGGCGGAGGCGGTGCGCATGGCCGAGGCCATCGTCTTCGCCTCGGCCGAGCCGGTGTCGCGCAAGGCGCTCGCCGCGCGCCTGCCCGAGGGCGTCGACGTGCCGGCCGTGATGGAGGAGGTGCGCCGGCAATACGAGCGGCGCGGCGTCAACCTGGTGCGCGTCGGCGAGGCGTGGGCGTTCCGCACGGCGAACGACCTCGCCTTCCTGATGAGCCGCGACGCCGTGCAGCAGAAGAAGCTGTCGCGCGCCGCGCTCGAGGTGCTGGCCATCATCGCCTATCACCAGCCGGTCACGCGCGCCGAGATCGAGGAGATCCGCGGCGTCGAGACCTCGAAGGGCACGCTCGACACGCTGCTGGAGACCGGCTGGGTGAGGCTGCGCGGCCGCCGCCGTGCGCCGGGCCGGCCGGTCACCTACGGCACCACCGACGCCTTCCTCGACCATTTCGGGCTTGAGGAGGTGCGCGACCTGCCGGGCATGGACGAGCTGAAGGGGGCGGGGCTTCTGTCGCCGCGCATGCCGAGCGGCTTCTCGGTGCCGCAGCCGCCGGCCGACCCCGATCTCCTGACCGAGGACGAGGACCCGCTGACCGACATCGACCTCGAGGAACTCGGCCTGCTCACCCCGCGCGTCACGAACGATTGAGCCGCGCCGCCGCGCGAGACGGTTGCGCCGGCCCCGCCGGCGGAGGTAAGGGGACGCGGCGCACACGAGCGACGGCGGAACAGGCATGGCGACAGCAACGGCAGGGCGGGTGACGGCGGGCGTCTCCTTCGCCGCGCGGCTTGCCTTCGAGCATATCGGCCATGAATTTTCCCCCGGCGCGCCGACGCTTTCGGACGTGTCCTTGACGGCCGAGCCCGGCGAGGTCCTGTGCCTGCTCGGCCCCTCCGGCTCGGGCAAGACGACGCTGCTGCGCATCGCCGCCGGCATCGAGGCGCAGACGACGGGCCGCGTGCTGATCAACGACCGCGAGATCGCCGGGCCGGGCATCTTCCTGCCGCCGGAGAAGCGCTCCATCGGACTGGTGTTCCAGGATTACGCGCTGTTCCCGCACCTGACCATCCTGGAGAACGTGCGCTTCGGGCTGACGGCGCTGTCACGCGAGGAGGCGCGGAAGGAGGCGATGATCTCGCTCGCCCGCGTCGGGCTGGAGCGCTACGCCCACTCCTATCCGCACAGCCTGTCGGGCGGCGAGCAGCAGCGTGTCGCGCTCGCCCGCGCGATTGCGCCGCGCCCTGCCGTGCTTTTGATGGACGAGCCCTTCTCCGGCCTCGATTCGCGGCTAAAGGATTCGGTGCGCGCCGAGACGCTCTCCATCCTGCGCCACAGCCGGGCGACGGCCATCGTCGTCACCCACGACGCGGAGGAGGCCATGCGCATGGGCGACCGCATCGCGCTGCTCAAGGGCGGGCGGCTGGTGCAGGCCGGCACCGCGCACGAGCTTTACGAGCGCCCCGCCGACCTGTTCGCCGCCGGCTTCTTCTCCGAGCTGAACGTGTTCGAGGGGCGCGTGGCGGGCGGCCGGGTCGAAACCCCGCTGGGCGGCTTCGCCGCGCCGGGGCTGGCCGACGGCGTGCGCGCCACCGTCGCGATCCGGCTTTCGGGCTTCGACGTGTCGCAAACGCATGGGCAAACGCCCGCCCGGGTGCTATCACGCCGGTTCCTTGGCGTGGTCGAGCTGGTGGAGCTTGCCGTTCCGGGCATGGAGCAGCCGGTCCGCGCGCGGATCAGGTGCGGCGCTTTGTCCGGTTCGGCGCGAGAAATATGGCTCACGGTGAGGCAAACCGATGTGCTTGTGTTTGAAAGAACCGGCGAAAGCGCATAAATCAACCTGACGGGCCGCGTGTCGGCGGCTCACGAAAACACACGGAAAGAGATCGCTATGGGTACCTTCTCGATCTGGCACTGGCTCATCGTTCTGGTCGTGGTGCTGCTCCTGTTCGGCCGCGGCAAGATCCCCGAGCTGATGGGCGACCTCGCCAAGGGCATCAAGAGCTTCAAGAAGGGCATGTCCGACGACGAGGAGACGAAGACCGTCGAGCATCGCACCGACGAGACCGTCGCGACGCCGAAGGAAAAGGCGGGCAAGACCTCCTGAACCGCTTTTCCGGCGGTCGGGAGCTGAGACGCCATGTTTGACATCGCCTGGACGGAGATGCTGGTGATCGCGATCGTGCTGATCGTGGTCGTCGGTCCCAAGGAACTGCCCGGCATGCTGCGCACGTTCGGCAAGACGGCGGCGCGCCTGCGCGCCATGGCCGGCGACTTCCGCAAGCAGTTCGACGAGGCGCTCAAGGAAGCCGAGCTGGACGACCTGAAGAAGCTCGCCGACGACGCCAGGAAGCTGAACCCGGCGGGCGACCTGAAGAAGGCGTTCAACCCGATCGAGACAGCGGGCAAGGACGTGCGCGCCGGGCTCGAAGCCGCCTTCAACCCGCCGCGGGCGGAGCCGCCGAAGCCGAAGCCGAAGGCCGACGAGGCGGCCCCGGCGGTGACGGATGCGGCCAAGGCCGGGTCCGGGGCGGCCGCGCCCGTTGCCATTGCCGCCGCGCCCGCGGCCGTCGCGCCCGCAGCGGCGCCGGCCGCCGAACCCGTCGCGCCCGCGCCCGCGCCCAAGGCCCGGAAAGCGGCGGCGAAGCCCGCTGCGGCGAAGCCTGCCGCCAGGCCGGCCGCGACACCGAGGAAGAAAACCGGCGGAGCCGCGTCGTGACCACAGAAGACGACGAAATCGAGAAGTCGGCGGCGCCCCTGCTCGACCACCTGATCGAGCTGCGCTCGCGGCTGATCTGGTCGCTCGTCGGCTTCTTCGTCGCCTTCCTGTTCTGCTTCTTCTTCGCCAAGCAGCTCTTCAACCTGCTGGTGCTGCCGTTCCAGTGGGCCACCGCCTGGGCGGGCCTCGACCCGACCAAGGTCGACCTGATCTACACCGCGCCGCAGGAATTCTTCTTCACGCAGATCAAGCTCGGCATGTTCGGCGGCGTCGTGCTCGCCTTCCCGCTGATCGCCACCCAGATCTACAAGTTCGTCGCGCCCGGGCTCTACCGCAACGAGCGCGCGGCGTTCCTGCCGTTCCTGATCGCCTCGCCGATCCTGTTCCTGATCGGCGCCGCGCTCGTCTACTTCTTCTTCACGCCGATGGTGATGTGGTTCTTCCTGGCCATGCAGCAGGTGGGGCCGGAGCAGGAGATCCAGATCTCGCTCCTGCCGCGCGTGTCGGAATATCTCGGCCTCATCATGACGCTGATCCTGGCCTTCGGGCTGGTGTTCCAGCTTCCGGTGATCACCACGCTCCTGGTTCGCGTCGGGCTGCTCCAGGTCGACACGCTGGTTTCCAAGCGCCGCTGGGCCATCGTCATCGCCTTCGTCGCCGCCGCGGTGCTGACGCCGCCCGATCCTGTCAGCCAGATCGGCCTGGCGCTGCCGACGATCCTGCTCTACGAGGCGTCGATCTGGATCGGCCGCATGATCGAGAAGAAGCGGGCGGCCGAGCAGGCGGCGCGCGAGGCCGGGGAGGCGGGATCGCCGCCCGAGGCGAAGCCGACCGCATAGCGGGTTTGCGGCGCGGACAGGGGCCGCGCCGGCCCCCGGTTCCAGCCTTGGCGCTTGCGTCGAATCCAATTGCGGGCTACCCCCTCGACGCCGTGTGCGGCTCTCCCGCGCGGCTCATGGAGGACGGTTCGAAGCCATGCTCGACATCAAGTGGATTCGCGAAAACCAGCAGACGCTTGCCGACGCGCTCGTCGCGCGCGGCCAGTCGCCGGAGGCGGCGCGCGCGGTGGTGGACGACGCGGTCGCCAGGGACGAGGCCCGCCGCGCCCATCTCGTCGCCCTTCAGGAAAAGCAGGAGCGCCGCAACGCCGCGTCCCGGGAGATCGGCAACGCCATGCGCGCCGGCGACGCCGCCCGCGCCGAGGAGCTGAAGGTCGAGGTCGCCGGCATCAAGGAGTTCATCCAGTCGGGCGAGGCGGTCGAGCGCGCGCTCGACAAGGCGCTCGACGACGCGCTCGCCGTCATCCCCAACCTGCCGTTGCCCGACGTGCCGGTCGGCCGCGACGAGACGGACAATGTCGAGCTGCGCCGGGTCGGCGAGCCGAAGCGCGCGAGCTGGGCGAGGGAGCATTTCGAGCTCGGCGAGGCGCTCGGCCAGATGGATTTCGAGCGCGCGGCGCGGATGTCGGGCGCGCGCTTCACAGTGCTTTCCGGGCAGCTCGCGCGGCTGGAGCGCGCGCTCGGCCAGTTCATGCTCGACCTGCACACCACCGAGCACGGCTATACGGAAGTGATCCCGCCGCTGCTCGTGCGCGACGACGCGCTCCACGGCACCGGCCAGTTGCCGAAATTCGAGGAGGACCTGTTCTTCGTGCGCCACGGCGAGGCTCGCCTCGGCCTGATCCCGACCTCGGAGGTGCCGCTCACCAACCTCGTGCGCGAGGAGATCGTGGCGGGCGAGAGGCTGCCGCTGCGCTTCACCGCGCTCACGCCCTGCTTCCGCTCCGAGGCGGGGTCGGCCGGGCGCGACACGCGCGGCATGCTGCGCCAGCACCAGTTCAACAAGGTCGAGCTGGTCTCGATCACCGACGCCGACTCTTCCGTGGCCGAGCACGAGCGCATGACCGAATGCGCGGAAGCCGTGCTGAAGCGCCTCGGTCTGCCGTTCCGCACCGTGGTGCTGTGCACCGGCGACATGGGCTTCGGCGCGCGCCGCACCTACGACATCGAGGTGTGGCTGCCGGGCCAGAACACCTATCGCGAGATTTCCTCCTGCTCGGTGTGCGGCGACTTCCAGGCAAGGCGCATGAACGCGCGCTACAGGACGGGCGACGGCAAGCCGCAATTCGTCCACACGCTGAACGGTTCGGGCGTGGCGGTCGGCCGCGCGCTGATCGCGGTGATGGAGAACTACCAGAACGAGGACGGCTCGATTTCCGTGCCGGACGCGCTCAGGTCCTATATGGGCGGCGTCGAGCGAATCGGAGTAGCGTGAAGCGATGCGCATCCTTCTGACCAACGACGACGGCATCCATGCCGAGGGCCTTCAGGTGCTGGAGCGCATCGCGCGCAGCTTCGCCGAGGAGGTGTGGGTGGTGGCGCCGGAGACCGACCAGTCGGGCTTCGCCCACTCGCTGTCGCTGTCGGAGCCGCTCAGGATGCGCAAGGTGCGCGAGCGCCACTATGCGGTGCGCGGCACGCCGACCGACTGCGTCATCATGGGCGTGCGCAAGCTGATGCCCGAGCCGCCGGACCTGATCCTGTCGGGGGTGAACGCCGGCTCCAACGTCGCCGACGACGTCACCTATTCCGGCACCATCGCCGGCGCCATGGAAGGCACGCTGCTCGGCATCCGCTCCATCGCGCTCAGCCAGGGCTATTCGGTCACCGAGGAGGGAAGGTCGGTGCGCTGGGAGACGGTCGAGCGCCACGCGCCCGAGGTGCTGGACAAGCTGATCGGCCTGTCCTTGCCGGAAAACGTCTTCCTGAACCTCAACTTCCCCAACTGCGCGCCGGAGGAGGTGCGCGGCGTCGCGGTCACCAACCAGGGCCGGCTCAGCCACGGCCTGTGGCTCGACGAGCGCAAGGACGGGCGCGGCTTCCCCTATTACTGGCTGCGCTTCGGCCGCGAGCCGGTCGACGTGCGCGACGGCACCGACCTCGCCGCGCTCAGGGCGAAGATGATCTCGGTCACGCCGCTGCATATGGACCTGACGGCCTATGCGGTGAAGGACCAGATCGCCAAGGCGCTCGCCTAGCGCGATGGACGCGCTCGAGCAGGAAAAGTTCGCCGCCTTCCTGCTGCGCATGCGTGCCGCCGGCCTCGACCGGCGCGAGCTGGTGGCGGCGATCGAGGCGACGCCGCGCTCGGCCTTCGTGCCGGCGCAATGGCGCGCCGACGCCTGGTGCGACCGCTCGATCCCGATCGAATGCGGCCAGGCCATCGAGGGCCTCGACCTTCAGATGCGCACGCTTGCCGCGCTCGACCTGCGGCCCGAATGCCGGGTGCTGGAGATCGGCGCCGGCTCGGGCTTCACCGGCGCGGTCATGGCGCGGCTTTGCGCCCGCGTGCTCTGCCTCGACCGCTTCAGGACGCTTTGCGAGCAGGCCCGCCAGCGCCACGAGACGCTGGGCATCGCCAATGCGCTGGTGCGCCAGGCCGACGGGACGCAGGGCCTGCCCGCCGACGGGCCGTTCGACCGCATCGTCGTGTGGGCCGCCTACGAGGCGCTGCCGCGCGCCTTCGTCGACCAGCTTTCCTCCGGCGGGGTCATGGTGGCGGCGATCGGCCCCGGCGACGGGGCGCAGGTGCTGGAGAAGCTGACCAAGGTCGGCAGCCGCTTCGAGCGCGAGCAACTGGGCGAGGTGCGCTTCCAGCCGGTGGCGGCCGGCATCGCCCAGGCGATCTGACGGCGCGGCGCGCGGACCGTAAATTCATCCGCTCGCGCTTAACCGCCCGGTAACATTAACGCGCTTTAATCATGCCTGTCTCTGGTATCGGGTATTGCGGGTATTGTGATGCGTTGCGGAATCTCTGGCAAATACCGTCGCGGTCTTGCGCGGGGCGCGGCCGTTGTCATGGCCGGCGGGCTGATGGCCGGATGCAGCTCCGATGTGATGCGCTTCCAGGATTCCATCCTCACCGGCGATTCGCGGGCGGCGCAGCCCGCCCAGGTGGCGCAGACCTATCCCGGCGACTACGCGCAGGTCGACAGGATCAGCACCGGCTCCATCGCTCCGGCGCCGCGTCGCGGCGGCATCCTCCAGCGCGCCGGCCTGGTGCCGCGCCCGCAGGGCGACGTCAGCTCCGGCACGCCGGTCTACGCGGCCGCGGCGGCGCCGGTCTACAACGCCTATCCCTCCGCCCCGCGGTCGAGCCTGCCGCCGGTCTCGGGCGGCGGGGTGACGTCCGGCCCGGCGCTGGCGCCGGTCACGCGCGCTTCCCTCGACACCACCGTCACCGGCTCGACGCCGCCGCGCACGCCGGCCGCCGCCGCGGTGCAGCCGGCGCCGGTCGCCGCGCGACCCGCGCTCGCCCAGCCCGCGCCCGCCGCGACCCAGCCGAGGGCCGTCGTCGCCGCCGACGGCGAGGGCGGCTGGACCCGCGCCGGCGGCACGCAGATCACCGTCAAGCCGGGCGAGACCGTCTACAACCTGTCGCGCCGCTTCGGCGTGCCGACGGACGCCATCCTCAAGGCCAACGGCCTGTCGAGCGCGAGCGCGCTCGCGGCCGGCCAGCAGGTCGTCATTCCCACCTATATCCATTCGGCGCGCGCGCCCGTCAGCGCGCCCGACTCCAATCCCAACGTCGCCGATGCGCGCTCCTCGACCGGCACGCGCTACGACGTGCCGGCGAACCGCGTGCCCGTTCCCGCCAACGCGCCCGGCGAGCGCGTCGCCGTGCTGCCGCAGCAACCGGCGCTGAAGGAGAAGGCGCCCGGCGCGCAGACGGCCGCGGCCCCCGCCGCGCCGGCAACGGCCGGCAACGGCACCTATACGGTGGTGGCCGGCGACACGCTGCACGGCATCGCGCGCAAGACCGGCGCCTCGACCGAGGCGATCAAGCAGGCCAACGGCCTGTCGAACGGGCTGATCCGCATCGGCCAGACGCTGAAGATCCCGGCCGGCGGCGCGGCTCCCGTCCAGGCGGTGGCGGCCGCGCCGAAGACCGACCAAACCACGACCGCCGCGGTCGCGCGGCCGGCCAACGCCTACACGCCGCCCAGGCAGGCCGAGAGCGCCATCCGCCAGGCGGCGGCCGACGCCTCCGCGCCGGCGCCCAACGCCAGCGGCATCTCCAAGATGCGCTGGCCGGTGCGCGGCCGGGTGATCTCCGGCTTCGGCGGCGCGGCCGGCGGCAAGGCCAATGACGGCATCGACATCGCCGTGCCGGCCGGCACGCCGGTCAAGGCGGCCGAGAACGGCGTCGTCATCTATGCCGGCGACGGCCTCAAGGAGTTCGGCAACACCGTGCTGGTGCGCCACGAGAACGGGCTGGTCACGGTCTACGGCCACGCCAAGGAGCTGAAGGTGCAGCGCGGCCAGAAGGTGCGGCGCGGCGAGGACATCGCCCTTGCCGGCATGAGCGGTTCGGCCGACACGCCGAAGCTGCACTTCGAGGTGCGCAAGGATTCCTCGCCCGTCGATCCGACCTCCTATCTGGAGTGAGCGGGCCTCAACGAAGAAAAGAGCCGGCGGGCGTCGTATCTCCAGTCCGACTCGCCTTCCTCGCCCGCCGCCAAGGCGGGCGATTTTTATCGGCGGGGAAGGTCTACCGCGCGTCCAGCCGGCGGCCGAGCCGGCCGGCGAGGTCCTGGACGAACTGCCAGGCGACGCGGCCCGAGCGGCTGCCGCGCGTGGTCGCCCCTTCGAGCGCGTCGCGGCGCAGCTCCTGCGGCTCGACCTCGAGCCCGTAATGGCGGACATAGCCGTCGATCATCTCCAGATACTCGTCCTGCGAGCATTTGTGGAAGCCGAGCCACAGGCCGAAACGGTCCGACAGCGACACCTTCTCCTCCACCGCCTCGTGCGGGTTGATCGCCGTCGAGCGCTCGTTCTCGATCATGTCGCGCGGCAGAAGGTGGCGGCGGTTCGAGGTGGCGTAGAAGATGACGTTGTCGGGCCGGCCCTCGACGCCGCCCTCCAGCGCCGCCTTCAGCGACTTGTAGGAGGTGTCGTCGTGGTCGAACGACAGATCGTCGCAGAACAGCACGAAGCGGAACGGCGCCGGCTTGAGGATGGCGAGCAGCTTCGGCAGCGTGTCGATGTCCTCGCGGTGGATCTCGACCAGCTTCAGCGGCGGCTCGCCCGCCGCCAGCTCGCCGTTGATCGCCGCGTGAACGGCCTTGACCAGCGACGACTTGCCCATGCCGCGCGCGCCCCACAGAAGCGCGTTGTTGGCCGGCAGGCCGGCGGCGAAGCGGCGGGTGTTGTCGAAGAGGATGTCGCGCACCCGGTCCACGCCGCGGATCAGCCCGATCTCGACGCGGTTGACGCGGTTGACCGGCTCCAGCGCGCCGGCCTCGGCCGACCACACGAAGCAGTCGGCGGCCGAAAGGTCGGTCGGCTCCGGCTCGCGCGGGGCCAGCCGCGCGATGGTCGCGATCAGGCGGTCGAGCTTTTCGTCCAGTGTTTCGGGCAGCGTTTCGGGCGGCATGTCTGTCATCGCGGCGGCGGTCTCCGTCTTCCCCGGGGATGGTCTGGCCTAACATGGGCGCGGCCCGGCGAAAAGCGGCCCGGCGCGGTTGCATTGGCGCAGCCAGCCATTATATTCCGGCCACCTTTCACGAGGCCGCTCTGCGGTCGCTTCGCGCACCTGTCTCAGGAGTTCCTTCATGCTCGTAACCCCGGCATACGCCCAGGCGCTCGGCGGCGGTCCCGATGTCTTCATCAGCATCCTGCCGTTCGTCCTCATCTTCGTCATCATGTACTTCCTCATCATCCGGCCGCAGCGCCAGCAGATGAAGAAGCGCGGCGAGATGCTGGCGGCGATCCGCCGCGGCGACACGGTCATCACCGGCGGCGGGCTGGTCGGCAAGGTGACGAAGGCCGCCGACGACGAGCTGGAAGTCGACCTCGGCGGCGGGCTGAAGGTGACGGCGCTGCGCTCCACCATCGCCGACGTCAGGGTCAAGGGCGAGCCGGTCGCCAACCAGAACGCCAAGAAATAACCGCATTCGCGGCGAAAGCGATCAGGCAATGGCATCGGGCCGAAGGGCGGAGCCCGGTTTTCGGACGATCCCGGTGCCCGGACGAAGAGACGGATCGCCATCGATGCGCCCGTAAGGGCAGCCGGCGATCCAGGCGCGGCGGGTCCGCGTCCGGCTGGACGGAAGAACCATGCTCTATTTCTCGCGCTGGAAGTCGATCTCGATCTGGCTGGTGGTGGCGCTGGCCGTCATCGTCACCACCCCCAACTTCATCCCGCAATCCGTCCTCGGCTCGCTTCCCGACTGGCTGCCGAAGCGACAGCTCACGCTCGGCCTCGACCTTCAGGGCGGCTCGCACATCCTGTTGCAGGTCGACCGCAACGACCTGATCGCCGACCGCCTCGATACCGCGCGCGACGACATCCGCGTGGCGCTGCGCGAGGCGCGCGTCGGCTATACCGGCCTTTCCGGCACGGGCCACACGGTGCAGGTGCGCATCCGCGACGCCGAGCAGATCGCGGCCGCCAAGGCCGCGCTCGCCAGCCTGACACAGCCGGTCTCCTCCGGCCTGTTCGGCACGGGCAGCGTCGTCGAGCTGTCGATGGACGAGCCGGAGCCGGGCCTGCTGCGCTTCACGCTCACCGACGAGGGCATCGACTACCGCGTCGGCACCGCCGTCAACCAGTCGGTCGAGGTGGTCAACCGCCGCGTCAACGAGCTGGGCACGACCGAGCCGATCATCCAGCGCCAGGGCGTCGACCGCATCCTGGTCCAGGTGCCGGGCCTCGACGACCCGCAGCGGCTCAAGGACATCCTCGGCCAGACCGCGAAGCTGACCTTCCAGATGGTCGACCAGTCGATGCCGGTGGAGGAGGCGCTGCAGGGCCGCCCGCCGGCCGGCACCACGGTGATGTATTCGAACGACGAGCCGCCGGTTCCCTACATCATCGAGAACCGCGTCATCGTCTCGGGCGAGAACCTGATCGACGCGCAGGCCACCTTCGACCAGCGCACCAGCGAGCCGGTGGTCTCCTTCCGCTTCGACAACCAGGGCGCGACGCGCTTCGGCCAGGCCACGCAGCAGAATGTCGGCCGGCTGTTCGCCATCATCCTCGACAACCACGTCATCTCCGCGCCGCGCATCAACGAGCCGATCCTCGGCGGCTCGGGCCAGATTTCCGGCAACTTCACCGTCCAGAGCGCCAACGACCTCGCCGTGCTCCTGCGCGCCGGCGCGCTGCCGGCGGATCTGACCATCATCGAGGAGCGCACCGTCGGCCCCAGCCTCGGCCAGGATTCGATCGAGGCCGGCACCTTCGCCACCGGCATCGCCTCGCTGCTCGTCTTCGCCTTCCTGGTTCTGGCCTACGGCAAGCTCGGCCTGCTCGCCAGCATCGGCCTCACCGCCAACCTGGTGATGATGCTCGCCATCCTGACCACGCTCGGCGCGACGCTGACGCTGCCCGGCATCGCCGGCATCGCGCTGACGCTGGGCATGGCGGTCGACTCCAACGTCATCATCTTCGAGCGCGTGCGCGAGGAGCGCGCGCAGGGACGCTCGCTGATCCAGTCGCTCGATTCCGGCTTCCGCCGCGCGCTCGCGGCCGTCGTCGACGCCAACGTGACGACGCTGATCGCCGCCGTCATCCTGTTCTACATGGGCACCGGCCCGATCCGCGGCTTCGCCGTCACGCTCGCCATCGGCATCGTCACCACCGTCTTCACCGCGTTCACGCTGACGCGCTGGCTGATCGCGGTGTGGCTGCGGCGCAACCGGCCGACCGAGTTCCCCGCCGGCCTCGTCCACTACCTGCCGCTCGACCCCAAGATCAACCTGATGCGCTGGCGAAACCTCGCCTTCGCGCTGTCGGCCGCCGTCTCGCTGTTCGTCGCGGCCATGTTCTTCACCACGGAGATGAATCTCGGCATCGACTTCCGCGGCGGCTCGATGATCGAGGTGCAGGCCAGGGACGGCGAGGCCGATCCGGCCGATGTGCGCGCGCGGCTCGGCACGCTCGACATCGGCGAGGTGCAGGTGCAGGAGTTCGGCAGTGCCGAGCTCATGATCCGGGTCGAAGGCCAGGCCGAGGGCGGCGACACCGCCGAGCAGACCGTGGTCGACAAGGTGCGCGGCGTGCTGGAGAACGACTACGAGTTCCGCCGCGTCGAGGTGGTCGGGCCGACCGTGTCCTCGGAGCTCGCCTGGACCGGCACCATCGGCGTCATCGCCTCGATGGTCGCGATGCTGATCTATATCTGGATCCGCTTCGAGTGGCAGTTCGGCGTCGGCGCCATCGTGTCGACGCTGCACGACGTCGTCTTCATGGTCGGGCTCTACGTGGTGTTCGGCTTCGAGTTCAACCTCGCCAGCATCGCGGCGATCCTGACCGTGGTCGGCTACTCGATCAACGACACCGTCGTCATCTACGACCGCGTGCGCGAGAACCTGCGACGATACAAGCGGATGCCGATCGTCGACCTGCTCAATCTGTCGTTGAGCCAGACCCTGTCGCGCACGTTCCTGACCGGCCTCACCACCCTGTTCGCGCTCACCGCGCTCTATCTGTGGGGCGGCGAGGTCATCAGCGACTTCATGTTCGCGATCCTGATCGGCGTGCTGGTCGGCACCTACTCGTCGCTGTTCATCGCCGGCCCGATGCTGATCCTGTTCAAGCTGAGGCCCGACATGTTCGGCAGCGAGGAAGAGAACCCCAAGGCGACCAAACAGGCGGGCGCCAAGGCCTGAGCGGAACGATGAGCGCCGGCATCATCATCCGCGAGGCCCACTTCCCGGGCCGCGCGCCGATCGACGCCTACGGCAATGGCGGCTTCCGCTTCGCCGAGATGTCGCATCGCGGCTCCATCCTGTGCCTGCCCTCGGGCATCCACGGCTGGGAGCCGGCGGACGCGGCCGTGCTCGCCGCCGCCGACTTTGACCGCGTCGTGGCCGAGGCCGCCGGCATCGACATCCTGCTCGTCGGCACCGGGCCGGACCTGAAGCCGCTGCCGGCGGCGCTGAAGGCGCGGCTGCGCGAGGCGGGCATGACGGCGGAGCCGATGTCGACGGGAGCGGCGGTGCGCACCTACAACGTGCTTCTCGCCGAGGACCGGCTGGTCGCGGCCGCGCTCGTCGCCGTCGAATGACATGGCGGACAAGCCCGACATAGACACGGGCGCGCTGCGCCGCAGCGATCCGGATCGCTATCTCGCCACGCTCTACGCGCCGCAGGACAAGCGGCCGGACCTGACCGCGCTCTACCTGTTCAACGCCGAGATCGCCGCCATCCGCGACCGCATCCGCGAGCCGCTGCCGGGGGAGGTGCGCATCCAGTGGTGGCGCGACGCGCTGGCCGGGGGCGGCGACGCCGGCGGGGGCCACCCGCTCGCCGGGGCGCTGCTCGCCGTCATCGCCCGCCACGGCCTGCCGCTCGACGCCTTCGACCGCTATCTCGAGGCGCGCATCTTCGACCTCTACGACGACCCGATGCCGTCGCGCGCCGATCTGGAGGGCTATTGCGGCGAGACCGCCTCGGCGCTGATCCAGCTTTCGGCGCTGATCCTGGAGCCGCAGGCCGCGCCCGCCTTCGCCGCCGCCGCCGGCCATGCCGGCTGCGCGCAGGCCGTGGCCGGGCTGGTACGGCTTTTGCCGCTGCACCGGGCGCGCGGGCAGTGCTACGTGCCGGCCGACATCCTCGCCGCCGCCGGCGCGGATCGCGAGGACATCGTCTCGGGCGGCGAGGGCGATGCGGCGGCGCGCGCCGTCGCCGCCTTCGTCGAGCTGGGGCGCGAGCACGCGGCCCGCTTCGAGGCGGAGGCGAGGGACATGCCGCCCTCGCTGCGGCCGGCCTTCCTGCCGGCGGCGCTGGCGCGGCCCTATCTGGAGCGCGCGGTGGCGGCCGGCGCGCGCACCTTGAGCGAGACGCCCGACATTTCGGCTCTGCGCCGCCACTGGACGCTGCTGTCGCGCGCCGCCCGCGGCTGGGGCTAGAGCGACGGACGCCCGGACAAGCCCGTGCCGCTGCTCTATCTCTTTGTTTTAGCCGCATTTATGCGACGTCAAGTGAGTCCACTTGACTGCAAATTGCTCCAGGACCGCTTTGACGCCGCCGCGGCGGCTCTGTAGCATCGCGCGGGTCCAGGGGGAGGTGGCATGAGCCTGACGCTGCTCGTCGTCATGGTGGTCGTCGGCGTTGCGGGCGTGGTGGTTGCCGTGCACCTGACCGGCGGCAGCGTGCGCGCCCGGCTGGCGGACGCCGACGCGGCGCGCTCACGCTTCGCGGTCGATTTTCCCGACCTCGACATCGCGCGCGTCCACCTGACCGCGGACGGCGACGCAGCCTTCCTCGCGCTCGGCGACGGCCGCGTCGGCATCGTCAAGGCCGTCGGCGACAGGTTCCTGACGCGGGCGGTCGCGGGGGCGGACCTTTCCGGCGCGCCGCGCGCGACCGATTCCACCCTCGTGTTGCGTCTTCGGGACTTTACATGGCCGGGCGGCGTCTTCACCTTTGCCGGACCGGACGAGGCGCGCGCGGTGGAGCGGCTGCTCGCCGCGCTGCACGCGCGGGGGTGAGGGAGGAACGCAGATGGACGGCTACGCATTCCCCGACGTGACGCAGTTCGCGATTCCCTTCTTCGTGGCCGCGATCCTGATCGAGCTGTGGCTGGTGCGCACCGGCCGCGCCAAAGGCGCGTTCGAGACGCGCGACACACTGACCAGCCTGTCGATGGGCGTCGGCAACGTCGTCGCCGGCATGCTGCTCGGCGTCGTCTCCTACGCGGCGCTGACGTGGGTCTGGCAGTTCCGCTTCCTCGATCTCGGCCTGTCTTTGTGGGTGTTCGTCGTCGCCTTCCTGCTCGATGACCTGCGCTACTACTGGTATCACCGCATCGCCCACCGGGTGCGCTGGGTGTGGGCCGAGCACGTCAACCACCATTCGAGCCAGCACTACAATCTCTCGACCGCGCTCAGGCAGTCGTGGACGGCGCTGTTCACCGGCATGTTCGTGCTTCAGACGCCGCTGGTGCTGCTCGGCTTCCACCCGGCCGTCATCGCCTTCGTGTTCGGCTTCAACCTCGTCTACCAGTTCTGGATTCACACCGAGACCATCGGCAAGCTGTGGCGGCCGATCGAGCTCGTGTTCAACACGCCGTCGCACCACCGCGTCCACCACGCCACCAACCCGCGCTATCTCGACGCCAACTATGCCGGCACGCTCATCGTCTGGGACCGCATGTTCGGCACCTTCGTCGAGGAGCTGGAGGAGGATGCGCCGCGCTACGGCATCGTCCACAATGTCGGCACCTTCAACCCGGTGAAGGTCGCCTTCCACGAGTGGGTCGCCATGTTGCGCGATGCGTTCGCGCCGGGGCTGACGCCCGGTCAGCGGCTCGGCTACCTGTTTTGCCCGCCCGGCTGGAGCCACGACGGCTCGCGCGACACCTCCGAAAGCCTCAAGGCCGCCTATGTGCGCCGCAACCCTTCGCAAGCGGGAAGACCCGGCCTGCCGGACGCTTCCGAAGCCGGGATCGCGCCCGGCGAGTAGGTCAGCCGAGCTTCTGGCCGACGAGCAGGTCGGCGAACGTCGCCTGCTGCTTCGCCATCTTCGCCTGCACGGCGGCCATCAGCTCGCCGGGGCGCAGCATGCCGGCGTTCCATGTCGCGATATAGTCGAGCCCGTCGGCCACCGAATGGTCGCGGGCATAGGCGAGGTTGCGCTTGATGCCGGCGATCGCCAGCGGCGACTTCTGGGCGATCGAATGCGCCATGTCCCGCGCGGCCGCCATCAGCGCCTCGCGGTCTTCATGGACGGCGGAGACGAGGCCGATGCTCCTCGCCTCGTCGGCCGAAAAGCGGCGGCCGCTATAGGCGAGCTCGGCGGCGACGGCAGGCGCGATCAGCTTGGGCAGGCGCTGGAGCGTGCCGACGTCGGCGGCCATGCCGATATGGATCTCCTCGACCGCGAAGGAGGCGTCGGCGCTGGCGATCCGCAGGTCGCAGGCGGTTATCATGTCGATGCCGCCGCCCAGGCACGCGCCGTGGATGGCGGCGACGACGGGAAAGCGCGCCCGCTCCAGCGCGGTGAAGGCGTCTTGCAGCGCAAGGATCAGGTCGCGCATGGCATAGGCGGCGCGGCCGGGCTCCTTCTGGAACAGGCCGGCGAGCGAGGCGAAGGCGGCGAGGTCCATGCCGCCGGTGAAGTGCCTGCCTTCGCCGGCGAGGATGGCGCAGCGCACGCTCTCGTCACGGCCGAGCGCATCCATGATGCGCGGCAGGTCGGTCCAGAAGTCGGGCGTCATCGAGTTGGCCTTGTCCGGCCGGTTCATGACGACGAGCGCGACCGGCCCGTCGCGCTCGACTCGGAAGAAGCTGCTGTCCGGCGTCGTCATCGCAATATCCCCCCTGAAACGATGCGGCCGGCCTATTCGGCGGCCTCGGTGCGCTCGCCGGGCCCGAGCCAGGCGCGGCAGTCGTCGAGCGCGCGGCGGGCGAGCGCCTTCTTCTTCGCCACCGCCTTGTCCTTGCCCCGGAACCGGCCCTCGAAGCCCTCGGGCCTGAGCTTCGTGCCGGCTTCCAGCGGCGGGAACAGGCCGAAATTGACGTTCATCGGCTGGAAGGAGCGCTTGCCCGGCTCGTCGTCGCTGACGATGTGCCCGCCGGTGATGTGGTTGAGCAACGCGCCGAAGGCGGTGGTCGGCGGCGGGGGCGCGAGCGGCCGGCCGAGGCGCTGGGCAGCGGCGAAGCGGCCGGCGAGCAGGCCTATCGCAGCCGATTCGACATAGCCCTCGCAGCCGGTGATCTGGCCGGCGAAGCGCAGGCCGGGCCGGCCCTTCAGTTGCAGCGTGGCGTCGAGCAGCGCCGGCGAGTTGATGTAGGTGTTGCGGTGCAGGCCGCCGAGCCGCGCGAACTCGGCCTGCTCCAGCCCCGGAATGGTGCGGAAGATGCGCACCTGCTCGCCATGCTTCAGCTTGGTCTGGAAGCCGACCATGTTGTAGAGCGTGCCGAGCGCGTTGTCCTGCCTCAGCTGGACCACGGCGTATGGCTTTACGGTGGGATTGTGCGGGTTGGTCAGGCCGATGGGCTTCATCGGGCCATGGCGCAGCGTCTCCACGCCCCGCTCGGCCATGACCTCGACCGGCAGGCAGCCGTCGAAATAGGGCGTGCCCTCCCATTCGCGGAACTCGGTCTTCTGGCCGTCGAGCAGGGCGGCGACGAAGGCGTCGTACTGCGCCTTGTCCATCGGGCAGTTGATGTAGTCCTTGCCGGTGCCTCCGGGTCCCACCTTGTCGTAGCGCGACTGGAACCAGGCGACATCCAGATCGATCGTGTCGAAATGCACGATGGGCGCGATGGCGTCGAAGAAGGCGAGCGCGTCCGCCCCCGTCTCCCTCGCGATGGCCTCGGCCAGCGACGGCGCGGTCAGCGGGCCGGTGGCGACGATGGCCTGGTCCCATTCGCGCGGCGGCAGGCTCGCCACCTCCTCGCGCAGGATGGTGACGAGGGGATGGGCCTCGAGCTTCGCGGTCACGGCGGCGGAGAAGCCGTCGCGGTCCACGGCGAGCGCGCCGCCCGCCGGCACCTGGTTGGCGTCGCCCGAAGCCATGATGAGCGAGCCGGCCAGCCGCATCTCGGCATGCAGCACGCCCACCGCATTGGTCTCGGCGTCGTCGGAGCGGAAGGAGTTGGAGCAGACGAGCTCGGCGAGCCCGTCGGTCCTGTGCGCCGGCGTTTCGCGCACCGGGCGCATCTCGTGCAGGATGACGGGAACGCCGGCCCGGGCGATCTGCCAGGCGGCTTCGGAGCCGGCGAGGCCGCCGCCGACGACGTGAACGGGCGAAAGTGTCATGAAGGGGAATTAGTCCGCGCCCGCGGCGAATGCAAGGAAGGCGACGCGGGAAGGCCCCGCTCAGACCGCGCCGGCGCGGGCGGCCGGCCCAAAAAGAACAACACCCGCCGGGGGAGGAGGTCCGGCGGGTGTCGTTATGGTGGCCGTCGATCGGGAGGAGGAGATCGCCGGCCTATCCGTCAGGGTCTGGGAGGAGGACGACCCTGACGAGATCTGCTGGTTTCGTCAGACCGACCTGCGGGCGACGAAGGGAATCTCGCCGCGCGAGATGCCGAGGTCGTTCAGCTCGCGGTTGGACAGGCGGCTCAGCTCGTTGACCGTCTCGCGGTAGCGGCGCCAGTTGCGGTAGTTGCGGATCAGGTTCATTTCAGCACCTATTTGCGTTTCTTCACGCATTCGTTCTCGTTCGATGGTGCGAAGATAGGCCTTCCTCCCCGCGTTTTGAAGTGCTGATGCTGCATGGCAGCAATGCGTTTTGTGCATCGCAATATTAACGTCCGCTCACCCTTGCGGCGAAGTGATGGCGAAATCGGCTATGTGGCCGGAATTCGGTCGCAATTCGCCGCTTTTGTCGCTAGGCTGTCCGCTCCTGTCCGGCGGGCGAGGGAGTGGCCGATGGCCTCGTATGCGACGAAGGTGAAGCACGATATCGCCCGCTGGCGCGAGGCCGGGCTGATCGACGACGCCACCGCCGGATCGCTTTCGCTCGACGTGGAACGAAACGCCGGCGGCCAGGTGTCGTTCGGCACGGTGCTGGCGATGATGGCGGCGGCGCTGTTTTCCGCCGCGATCCTGATCTTCGTCGCCGCCAACTGGGAGGACTTCCCCCGGCTGGCGCGCGTGGGCATGCTGTTCGCGATCATCCTGGGCGGCTATGTCGGCGGCGCGGCGCTGAAGCTGTCCGGTCGCGAGGCGGCGGGCGAGGCGGCCTGGATCGTGGCCGCCGCCGCCTTCGGCGCGTCCATCGCGCTGATCGCGCAAATCTACCACATGTCGGGAGACGAGGCGCAGGCCGTGTTCGTCTGGGGCGCGGGCACGGCGCTCGCCGCCGCCGCGCTGCGTTCGGGGCCGCTGACGGCGGGCGCCGTGCTGCTCGCCGGCGCATGGATGCTGATGCGGACCTCGTCCGCCTGGTGGCTCGCCGGCCCGCCGCCGCCGTGGCTCGCGGTCGCGGCGGCGCTTTATGCGCTGTCGTTCTGGACGCGCAGCCTGCTTGCCCGGCACCTGCTGCTTCTGTCGCTCTACCTGTTCGTGGCTCTGGCCTATTTCGCGGACGAAAGCTCGTTCGCCGCCCCGCTCGCGCTCGCGGCGGCCGCGGCCCTGCTGTTCGCCTTCGGCCGTCTTCGCCCGGCGGAGGCCGGGCGGCTGCTCGGGCTCGGGCAGGAGCTGCCGGCGCAGGCGCTGGCCGGTTTCCTCGCCGGCGTCGGCATCGTGCAGGCCGCGCTGGTCGACGAGCCCGGCTTCGTGTTCCCGACGATCCTCGCCTTCGCCGGCATCGTGGCGGCGCTGCTGCTGGAGGGCCGCGACAGCCGCGCGCTGCGCTGGTTCGCCTATGCCGCCTTCGCCTTCCATCTGTGCTTCCTCTATGTCGTCATGCTGGGCACGATGATGGACACGGCCGGCTTCTTCCTGCTCGCGGGCCTGTCGCTGTCGGCGCTCGCCTTCCTGATCTCGCGCTTCGAGCGCCGCATCGCCGCGGCCGGACCGGCGAACGGGGGAGGCGCGGCATGAACGGGCGGCGCTGGCTCATCCTCGCGGCGGTGGCGGTGGCCGTCGTCCAGATCGGGTTCCTCGTCTCGATGATCGCCGGCCGCGCGGCCGTGCTGCGCAGCGGGCAGGAGGTGGTGCTCCAGGTCGAGCCGGTCGATCCGCGCGACCTGTTGCGCGGCGACTATGTCACGCTCGCCTACAACATCTCGCGCCTGCCGGTCGGCCTTTTCCCCGATCGGCAGGAGGAGGGCGCGCAGGGCGAGGGCGGCCGCACCGTCTTCGTGCGGCTGAAGGCGGGCGAGGACGGCGTCTTCCGGCCGGTGGCGGCCCGCTTCGGCCAGCGGCCGGAACCGGCGGCGGCCGAAGGCGAGGTCGACATGCGCGGCGCCACCCGCTCGCGCTGGTCGGCGAGCACGCAGTTCGTCTCCGTGCGCTACGGCATCGAGCGCTTCTACGTGCCGGAAGGCGAGGGCCGCGAGATCGAAAGCGACCTGCGCGAACGCGCCTTCCGCATGAAGGTGGCGGTCGGCCGCGACGGCGCGGCGCAGATCAAGTCGTTCCACGACGGCGAGACCATGCTCTATGCCGAACCGCTCTACTGAGCCTGCGCCGGGCGGGCCGAGGGCAAAAAATCGCCGCCTTTTGCGGCAATTTTCCTTTGAACCGCTCGCCCCCGATGATATAGAACCTCGCGCTTTCAGGGGGCGAGGCAGCCCCGTGGAAAGCGGGTGTGGTGGAATTGGTAGACACGCGGGATTTAGGTTCCCGTGACGCAAGTCGTGAAGGTTCAAATCCTTTCACCCGCACCAGCCACTCCCGGCCAGGATTTCACGCAGGCTGGACGGCACCGCGCCGGCCCGTCGGCTTTGACGAAGACGAAGGTTTTGAGATGCAGGTAACCGAAACGCTCAACACGGGACTGAAGCGCCAGCTCAAGGTGACCGTCCCGGCCAAGGATTTGGAAGCAAGGCTCGTCGAGCGGCTTTCGGCGGCCAAGGACAAGGTCCGCATCAACGGCTTCCGTCCCGGCAAGGTGCCGTTGCAGCACCTGCGCAAGGTCTACGGCAAGTCGTTCATGGCCGAGGTGGTCAACGAGATCCTGTCGGATTCGACCCGTTCGATCCTGTCGGACCGCGGCGAGAAGGCTGCCATGCAGCCCGAGGTCTCGATGACCGAGGACGAGAAGGAAGCCGAGAAGGTGCTCGCGGGCGCCGCCGATTTCGAGTTCTCGCTCGATTACGAGGTGCTGCCGCCCATCGAGGACAAGGACCTGACCAAGGTTTCCATCACCCGCCTCGTCTATGACGTGCCGGCGGAGGAGGTCGAGGAGCAGGTCGAGCGCGTGGCCGATTCCGCCCGCTCCTGGGAGCCCAAGAAGGGCAAGGCCGCCAAGGGCGACAAGGTCACCTTCGACTATCTCGGCAAGATCGACGGCGTGCCCTTCGAGGGCGGCGCGGCCGAGGACGCCGACCTCGTGCTCGGCTCCAACCAGTTCATCCCCGGCTTCGAGGACCAGCTCGTCGGCGTCAAGGAAGGCGACGAGACCACGATCGCCGTGACCTTCCCCGAGGAATACGCCGCCACGCACCTGGCCGGCAAGGAAGCCACCTTCGACATCAAGGTCAAGGGCGTGGCCAAGGCCGGCGACCTGGAGATCAACGACGACGTCGCCAAGCAGCTCGGGCTGGAAAGCGCGGACAAGCTGCGCGAGATCGTGCGCGGCCAGATCGAGAGCCAGTACGGCGCCGTCACCCGCCAGAAGGCCAAGCGCCAGCTTCTCGACGCGCTCGACGAGGCCTACAAGTTCGAGGCGCCGTCCAAGCTGGTCGAGGCCGAGTTCAACAACATCTGGGCGCAGGTCAACGCCGATCTCGCCCAGGCCGGCCGCACCTTCGAGGACGAGGAGACCACCGAGCTCGAGGCCCGCACCGAATACCAGCGCCTGGCCGAGCGGCGCGTGCGCCTCGGCCTCGTGCTCGCCGACATCGGCGAGAAGGCCAGCGTCCAGGTCTCGGACGACGAGATCCAGCGCGCCCTGTTCGAGCAGATCCGCCGCGTGCCGCAGAGCCAGCAGCAGCGCGTCTACGAGTTCTACCGCTCCAACCCCTCCGCGCTTGCCTCGATCCGCGCGCCGCTGTTCGAGGAGAAGGTGGTCGACCACCTGCTCGGCGTGATCTCGGTCGAGGACAAGAAGGTCTCCAAGGAGGAGCTGCTCGCCGACGACGACGAGAAGGCCGAGGCCAAGGAAGCCAGGAAGCCGGCCAGGAAGGCCGCCTCCAAGGCGAAGGCCGACGACGCCGACAAGGCCGGGAAGGACGAAGCCGGCGGCGAGAAGAAGAAGGCCGCGCCGAAGAAGAAGGCTGCCAAGGACGAGGCCGGCGAGTAGGCCGCCGCGCTTTCACGGATATGGGAAAGGCCGCTCATCGGGCGGCCTTTTTCTTTTGTTCGGAATCGGTTGCGGGCCGGCGTTGACGTATCAGATCAACTGCATGCCCTTCAGGCTGGCGTGGCCGTCCTTGCCGACGATGATGTGGTCGTGGACGACGACGCCGAGCGGGCGGGCCGTGTCGATGATCGTCTTCGTCATGGCGATGTCGGCCGGCGAGGGCGAGGGGTCGCCCGAGGGGTGGTTGTGGATCATCCACCTTGTTTTCCTAAGATATGGAAACTTATATGGAATTTGTCGGGCTGGGAGTTGGTGGGGGCTGCGCTTGGGTGCGGAAATCCCGACCAACTCCTGCCTATATCAGCTTCGTTCCCTCCCGGTAGGGCGACCTCCCTTGGGGGCATGGCAAGTCACAAAGTTCTCCTGGTCCCAACGGTCGAGGTGCTCGACGGGATAGAGGATAGTTTTCCCAAGTTTCACAAAGGATGGCCCGATCCGCAGCGACCTCCAGTTCTTCAGCGTACCGATCGAGATGGTTCCTCTGTACCGATCAGCGACTTCCTTTGTTGTCAGAAATTTTGGTTCGGTCATAGTCCGTGTCTCCGAATACCGTTGGCGCACGGGTGATTGGACCTCCGCTTTCCGCGTTCGTGAAGACGAAAAAGATCGTAGTAGGGGAACTTCGGGATCGCGGATATACATCGGAGGGGTTGATCCTCTCGGTCGCTTTTCACTGAGCGCTCGATTTGGAGAATGCGGTTCTGACCTGCCGCTCGCAGGCGCTTCAGACATGCGGCGGCCGGGCGACGAGGGTCGTGGCCATCGTCGCGCCCAACACGCGGGCTGCGATCGGATGCTGCTGGCCATATCTCCGCTTACCATTGGCGCACGGACCAATGGATCGCAGCTTTGGGCGGTCGTGAAGAGGAAATCGGTCGTAGTAGGGATACTTCGGGATGAGGGACATACATCGGAAAGGTTCTGGCAAGTGAGGTGCAAGGCAAGGTGATCGACCCGCGTCGCAGTAGGTTCGGTAGATCGTTGGCAAAAGTCCACGCCCCCGCTTCGATGATGAGGGTTACTGCGGATTCACAGGCAGAACCAGCGCCGCCTCGAATCCCGCCGACCTTCCCGGCCTCGGCGAGTGCAAGATGAGTTGCGACGATATCCGGTCGGCGATGCCAGCGACGATGGCGAGGCCGAGCCCGCTGCCGTCCGCCATGGCGGTTCCCCGTTCGAAGCGGCGGGTCAGCCGACCGAGCGCCGCCTTCGGCACGACAGGGCCGTCATTGGCGACGCGCAGCGTGCCGCCCTCCGTCAGGCTGACCTCGATCGGCTCGTCAGGTGCGCCATGCCGTAGGGCGTTCTCAATGAGGTTGCGGCAGATGATGCCGAAAGCGTCGGGGTCGAGGCCCGACATCACCGAGCGCTCGGGCAGAGCGAGCGCGATCCGGTTGGGCGCGGTTCTCGCCATATCGTCGACGACCAGACGGGCGGCAATGCGAAGGTCGGATGCGCGGTCGAGTCGCAACCGGCCCCCCTCGGCACGGGCCAGTTGCAGCAGCCGCTCCGCGATCCGGACCAGTCGCTTCAGCGAGGCTTCGATTTCGGCGGCCCTGCGGCCGGCCTCGGCATCCTTCGTTTCCACCTGTAGCCGCTGAGCTTGTGCTATCGCGCCTGCCAGCGGTGTCCGCAATTCATGCGCGGCATTGGCCGCAAAGTTGCGTTCGGCCTCGAATGTCGACTTGAGTCGTGCCAGAAGCACATTGACCGCCGCCCCCACCGGGGCGGCCTCGGTGGGAAGGTCGTCGCAGGCGACTGGGGCGAGATCCTGCGGCGCTCGTGCTGCCAGCCGGTCGCGGTAGCGGCGTAGCGGGGACAGACCCGAGCGGACCGTCAGCACGATCGCCAGCAGCGCGGCGGGCATGAACACCAGCAGCGGCAGCCCGAGGCCCATCCGGATGTCGCGCGCCGCCGCCGCGCGGTGGGCGAGCGGTTCGGCGGCGGTGATGCGGATCGTGCCCTGGAGCGCATCCTCGCCATAGAGGCGATGGGTCGGCGTGGTGCGAAAACCCGGCCCGTCCCATGCCGGGAAGAGGGCGGGGTCAGCTTCATGCGACTGAAGAAGGATGCGCCCCTCGTCGTCCCGCACGACATAGGTGAGGAATTCGTCGTGCTCGCGCAGATCAGCGAGGCGCTGGGTCACGCCTTCACCTTCCTCGCGCCCGACGATCTCGACAACGGCCAGCGGAAGCAGGCGTTGCGCCGCCTCCTGCAACGACGAGTCGAAGACCCTGTCCATCTCGTGCCGCAGCGTCACCGCCGTGGCGGCGGCCGCGGCGATCCACAGAAGCGTGAGAAGGATGCCCAGCGACACGGCCAACCGCACTTGCAGGCTGCGCGACATCTTCATGGCGAACCCAGCCGGTAGCCCAGTCCGCGCTCGGTTTCGATCACCCCGGCGCCCAGCTTCTTGCGCAGCCGGCTGACATGGACCTCAATGGTGTTGCTTTCTACCTCAGCGTCGAAGGCATAGAGCTTTTCCTCGAGCTGCGCCTTGGACAGGAGCTGCCCCGGACGGGTGAGGAACGCCTCGAACAGGGCCCATTCGCGCGCGGTCAACTGTACCGGCCGGCCGTCGCGGCGGATGCTGCGCGATGAAAGATCGACGGCAAGCGTGCCGTGGAGGATGATCGGGTTGGGGTTGCCGCTATAGCGCCGCGCGACCGATCCAATCCGTGCCGACAACTCAGCCAGGTCGAACGGCTTGACCAGATAGTCGTCGGCGCCGGCGTTGAGCCCCTCGATCCGGTCCGAGATCTGGTCGAGGGCGGTCAGGATGATCACCGGCGTCACATCACCACTGGCGCGCAGCGACCGAAGGAACGTGATGCCCCGCCCATCGGGCAGCATGAGGTCGAGCAACAGTAGATCATAAGCGGCACCGGTCATAGCATCGCCGGCAGCGTCGAGGCGCGTGACCCAATCCACCGATTGGCCGCTTGCGGCGATCTGGTCCCGCACGGCGGCTCCCAGAACGGTATCGTCCTCTATCAGCAGGATCCGCATCGTCTTTCCTGTTTGTTTGTCTTTGGCCATTGTGACAATCCCGGCTGACGCAAAGCTGATGGTGCGACGTCGCGGGCTTCAGCATCCCGTCAGGTTCACCGCGCACACTTCGATCCAACCGTTGCAACATGGAGTTTTGATCCATGAAGAGATTGCTGACAATTCTTGCCTTTCTGGTGGCGCTTCCATCCGGCGCGGCACTTGCCGGCGACGACTGTGTCGTACCGATGGCCGACTGGCAGCCAAGGGACGCGGTAGTGCGGCTTGCCGAAGAAAACGGATGGGTGGTGCGGCGCATCAAGATCGACGACGGCTGCTACGAGATCAAGGGCGCGGACCGGGAGGGACGTCGCATCGAGGTGACGGTCCATCCGGGCACGCTTCAGGTGATCAAGGTCGAATACGAGGACGAAGATGATCAGCGTCACCGTGGCGCCAAGGAGCGGAAGCGTGACTGAGACGAAGTGACCTGATCGTTGCCTGTCCCTCCTTTGATCCGGCCCCGCCTGCCTTGGCGGGGCCTTCTTGTTTTGCGCATCCGCCGCAGCCTGCTGGCCTGCCGCGGCAAGCTGACGAGAAGCTGAAGTGGATTCGTCGCCTCGATCAGGACCACGTCAGACGCAGCCTCCAGATTGGTTTCATCAAGCAACCAAGGCTGAGGAGCTAGTCCATGAAAACGATCCTGACTGCCACCGCATTTGCCCTCCTGATCCCCGCGGGTGGCGCGCTCGCCGACGAGAAATGCAACGTGCCGACCGAGAACATGCAGTCCTGGGAAGCGCTCGTTCGAGTGACAGACGAGTTCGGCTGGACCATCTCGAAAATGGAGCTCGACGACGGCTGCTACGAACTCAACGTTATCGACCAGGGCGGCAACATCCTGAAGATGACCGTCGACCCCGGAACGCTCGAGGTGATCGACGGCAAGGTCAAGCGCTGGAGCGACGGCACCAAGCCTGGAAAATCCGACTGATGCCTCAACGGCTTCGCCCCACATCGTAGGGCGGAGCTGTTCCAACACGGGCGCCGCCCGAAAACGCTCAGAAAGGACGCGGAACCATGAAATATCTCCTGATCTCCGCCGCCGCTCTCGCGGCATTACCCGTGGCGGTAGCATTGGCAGGCGACGACTGCCGTGTGCCGCGTGGTGCATGGCAGCCACGCGAGGCGGCGATGCAGGCCGCAGCCGGCCTCGGCTGGCATGTCGAGAAGATCGAGGCCGATGATGGCTGCTGGGAGGTCAAGGGTCGCGACGCCCAGGGCCGCCGCATCAAGGCCAAGCTGGATCCCGCGACATTGCAGGTCGTCAAGCTGCGCCACAGGGACGGCGAGCAGGACCGCAAGCGGGATCGCGGCGGTGCAACCCCTGTCGCCCCCTCGGCCCCGCCCGCCAATCCGCTGTTCCAGAACGGCACCCCGCCCGTGGTGCGGGTGAACTGACGCATCAGACGAAGGAGCAAGACCATGAAATCGATCCTCGCAGCCCTTGCGCTGACCTCGGCTCTGATGGCGCCCGGCCTTGCCATGGCCCGGCCGGTCACCCTCACCACCACTCTGAACACTTACGGCGGCGATGGTGCCTATCTGGTTCTCTACGTTACCGATGCGCAGGGGGCATATGCCGGAACCCTGTGGATGGCCGGCGGCAAGTCGAAATATTACGAGCATCTCAGCGACTGGTATCGTGCCACCGGCGGCGACCCGGCGCAGATCGACGGCATTACCGGCGCCAGTGTCGGCGCGGGGCGGTCGCTGGAAATCACCCTCGACCTTGCCGACGCGTTGTTCGATGCGGGCTACACGCTGCATGTCGACGCAGCCGTCGAGGATATGCGCGACAGCCCGAACGAGGTCGCCGTGCTGCTGACGACTGAAGGTGCAGGGCAGCAGGTGCCCGGCCGACGGTATGTCGCTAGCCTCCGTTACGATATGTGAGGCGGCGCCATGATCCGCACGCTTCATCGCTGGCCGGGTCTGCTGGCGCTGGCCCTCGTCATGGTCCTCGCGATCAGTGGGGCGGCGCTCTCGGTCTTCCCGGCTGTCGAGCGCCTGTCCGCGCCGCAGGCCGAGGCCGGCTTGACTGTCGCCGATCTCGCCGGACGCATCCAGGCTGTTTATCCGGGCGTGGAGCAGATCCGGCGCTCGCCGTCGGTCCGGATCACTGCCTTCTGGTTCGACAGCGGCACGCCGGGCTCGGCGGTGATCGACCCCGCGACTGGTCAGGCCATCGCCAACGCCGACCCGAACCCGGTCGAACGCTGGCTGACCAATCTCCACCGCTCGTTGTTCTTAGGCGATGCAGGCCGCATCGCTCAAGCTATCGGTGCGGCGGTGATCTTGGTCCTGTCGGTTTCAGGCGCAATCCTCGTCGCGCGGCGCATGGGCGGCTGGCGGCGCTGGTTCGCGCCCCTGCGTGGGTCATGGCCGGGCCGCATCCATACCGCGATCGCCCGCGTGGCGGTGATCGGGCTCGCCCTGTCCTCGGCGAGCGCGCTGTGGATGGCCGCCTCGACCTTCGATCTTTTGCCCGACGGGGCCACCACGCCGGCTTTTCCAACCGTGGTTAGTGGCCAGATGGGCGCCGCCCCTGCGACGATGGCGCCGCTGGCCGCAATTCCCGTGGCGGAACTGCGCCAGCTGAGCTTTCCCTATCCCGGCGACGCCACTGACGCCTTCACCCTGAAGACGGATCTGGGCACCGGCTATATCGACCAGGGGACAGGTGAACTTCTTGCCTGGGCCGGGCTGACGGGATGGGAACGGGTATCGGAAACCATCTACATGCTGCACACCGGCCAGGGGGCTGCGTCTCTTGGCCTCGTGCTGGGTGTGATGGCGCTTGGCGTGCCGGCAATGGGGGTGAGTGGTCTTGTGCTCTGGTTCGCCGGGCGGCGGGCAAGGCCGCGTATTCGTGGCAACCACCCGGCGAAACGCGCCGGAACCGTCCTGCTGATCGGCTCGGAGGGCGGCAGCACCTGGGGTTTCGCCGCGACGCTGCACCGGGCGCTGAGCGCCGTAGGCCAGCAGGTTCATGTCGCGCCGATGGCCGCCTTCGACCCGGCACGCTATCCCCGGGCCGAGCGTTTCATCATCCTCGCCGCCACCTGGGGTGAGGCGCAGGCTCCCGCCACGGCGAAGGGATTCATCGACCGCCTCGCGGCGCTGAAATCCATCCCCGAAGCCCCGCTTGCGGTGCTGGGTTTCGGTGATCGCAGCTTCCCCGCCTTCTGCGCGTACGCCGACGAGGTGGCACGGCTGGCTGCCGCGAAGGGCTGGGCGCAACTGATACCCTTCGACGCTGTGGACCGCCAGTCGCCGCAGGATTTCGCTCGCTGGGGCCGCGCCCTCGGTGCGGCGCTCGGGATCGAGCTGGCTCTCGAGCACCTGCCGGTCCCGCCGTCAGCGGAAAGCCTGACTCTCGTCTCGCGCCGCGACTACGGCACCGAGGTACAGGCGCCGACCGCGATCCTGCGCTTTTCGCTGCCGCAAGCGACGCTCCTGCAACGGTTGACCGGCCGCGGTTTCGCCCGGTTCCGGGCTGGTGATCTGCTGGGTATCCTGCCCGAGGAATCGGGCCTGCCGCGCCTCTACTCGCTCGCCTCGGGGCGGCGCGACGGGTTCGTCGAGATCGTGGTGCGCAAGCACACCGGCGGTCTGTGCTCGGCGCAGCTTCTGGCGCTGGAACCCGGTCAGGCGATCCGCGCCTTCGTCCGACCCAACCCGGCCTTCCATCTCGAGCCGGGAAAGGCCCCGTTGATCCTGATCGGGGCGGGCACCGGGATCGGCCCGCTGGCGGGCTTCATCCGGGGCAATGGCAGGAAGCGGCCGGTGCATCTGTTCTTCGGGATGCGTCACCCCGACAGCGACTTTCTCTATGCCAGTGAATTCACCGACTGGCTGACCGATGGTCGTCTGGCCGCGCTGACCACCGCGATCTCGCGCGGCTCGCGACCGCGCTATGTCCAGGACGCGCTGCTGGCCGAGAGCGCCGAACTCGCCCGGTTGATCCGGGACGGGGCGCGCGTCATGGTCTGCGGCGGGCGCGCCATGGCGGCGGGCGTGGCCGAGGCACTGACGGACATTCTCGCGCCGGTTGGCCTCACCCCGATCACGCTGAAAACGGAGGGGCGCTATGCCGAAGACGTCTACTGACCCGATCCGCCACGCGCTGAACGGCCCGACCATGGGGACACGCTGGTCGGCGCTTTTCCACGCCGACGCCGGGCTGGACCCTGCCCCGGTGCAGGCTGCCTTGCAGGCGGCCGTGACGGATGTCGACGCCCGGATGTCGACATGGAAACCCGACAGCGACCTGATGCGCCTGAACCGGACGCCCGAAGGTGTCCGGGTGATCGTTCCCGCCGGGTTGGCCGAGGTGCTCGTCCTCGGGCTGAGGATCGGGACCGCATCGGGCGGCGCGTTCGACATCGGCATGGGCGATGCGGCGCGCGCGTGGGGTTTCGGGTCCGAGCCGGCCAATGCCGAGGCTATGCGCGCGGCGATGGTCACCGCGCGCCGGCCCGCGCAGGAAGCGCTGGAGGTCGACCCTCTGGCCGGGCTGGCGCGAAAACACGCGCCGATCGCGCTCGATCTCAACGGCATCGCCAAGGGTCATGGCGTCGATAGGCTGGCCAAGACGTTGCAGGGCTTCGGCATCACCGCGTTCCTTGTCGGCATCGACGGCGAGATGCGCGCGTCCGGGCTGCGACCCGATGGCATGCCGTGGACGGTCGCCGTCGAGATGCCCGATCCCGAACGCCGCGCGCCTCACTCCATCCTGAAGCTCGCAGATGCCGCCGTCGCCACGTCGGGCGACTACCGCCACTATGTGACCCTTCGCGGCCGACGGCTGTCGCACACGATGGACCCGACGACGGGCGGGCCGCTTCGCTCGTCGCCGGCCTCGGTCACGGTCGTCGCCCGCACCTGTGCCGAAGCCGACGCCTGGGCGACCGCGCTGATGGTGCTGGGTCCGCAAGCCGGTGGCGAACTGGCTTCGCGTCTCGGCCTCCATGCGCTGTTCCTCATCCGCGAGGCAGGCGTCATCCGGACCCATGCCGTCGGGGCGCTGTTCGACAGCCCGATGGTATCGGCGGCAGGCCGCGAGGGTCTAGTTCGTGCCTGAGGTCTGTCCATTCGTGCAATGGGTCTTTGCAGGTTTCGTCAATTCTCGTGCGAAAACGGACAGCCTATGTCTATCCCAAGCCCGGCGGCGTCTGTCGATGCCCGCCGCGGCCAGAACCACTTGGCAGATACAGGAGATCACTATGAGGACTGTAAAATCTTTCACCGCCGTCGCTGTCGCTCTCGCCCTCGCGCTGGGGTCAGCTGGCATTGCCGCCGCGCAATCCCATGATCATGACAGCCATGGCGCGGGGGCTATCGAGATCACGCTGAACGATGGCGCCAAATGGCAGGGCGATCAGAACATGATCACCGGCATGACCGCGATTCACGGAACCATGGCCGCGAACCTGGACGCGATCCACAACGGCACCCTGCCGGCCGATGCCGCGAATGGGGTCGCTGCCGATGTCCAGAAGCAGGTCGATTTCATGGTCGAGAACTGTGTGCTGGAACCCGAGGTGGACGAGCAGTTCCATATCGTCCTTGGTGAGGTGATGACCGGCATCTCGGCATTGGAGGCCGGCGAGGTCGAGACTGGCGCGGTGACGATCGTTCAGGCGTTGAACGCATATGGCGAGCATTTCGAGCATCCGGGCTGGCTGGCGCTTCACTGACGCCATCCGGCCGCAAGGAGGAAAGGATGGACGGCGGGAGCATCAAGATTCCGCCGGTCTTGCCTTGCACGGGCAGCGCCCCTCCAGCAGGTCGGCATCGGCGGCCAGTGCTCCGGCCATGAAATCGAGAAAGATGCGCACGCGCGCGGTGTTGCGTAGATCCTCGTGGGTCAACAGCCACAGATCCACCGTGAAATCCTCGGGGAACGAGGCGGCGCGAACGAGGTCCGGGTCGCAGTCGGCGATCACGCAGGGCAGGGCGGCAAGGCCAATCCCCGCCCGCGCCGCAGCATGGGCGGCGATGATCGAGCTGGTCCGATAGACCTGCCGCATCTTCGGCCACCAGCGCGCCAGGTTGCGGCTGAGCGGACCATGGGCCGACCCGTAGCCGATCCAGTCATCATGCTCCGGATCGCCCAGCTCTCGCGCGCGAAGGCCGATGGCGGCGTAGACGGCGAAGGCCAGCCGCCCGACCCGCCGTCCGACCAGCGTTTCCTGCCCGGGATTGCCGACCCGCAACGCGACATCGGCTTCGCGCCGGGTCAAGTCCAGCATCGTGTCGGCAACGGCTACTTCGATCTCGATACCCGGCCATTCGGCCCGGAACGCGGCGATATGCCGGGGCAGAACCCCCACGGCAAGCAGGTCGGTGGTGGTGATGCGGATCGTCCCGCTCGGCCGCTGGTCCTGTCCGGTGACCTTCAGCGCCAGCGCGGCGATCTCCTCCTCGATCCTCATGACGGAATCGCGCATGTCTTCGCCAGCCGCTGTCAGGACATAGCCGCCCGGCAGCCGATCGAACAGCCGCACTCCCAGCCGTTGCTCGAAAGAACCGATGCGGCGAAAGACGGTCGAATGGGTGACGCCAAGTATCCGCGCGGCCCCCGAAAGCGACCCCGCTCGCGCCACGGCGAGGAATAGCCGCAGGTCGTCCCAATCCTGCCCCTGTGCATTCATGCAATAGTTCCTTGCCCATATCGCTAATTCTGATCCTGAGAGGACAGCATATCTTAAGGGGGCAAGCAATGACCGCCGCATTTCACAGAAAGGAACAGGCCACGATAAGAACCGTCCTGCGCAGTGATGAATTCACCTGCCCCTCCTGCGTCGCCAAGATCGAGAAGGCGCTGGCTGCAACGCCCGGCGTAACGAAAGCCAGGGTGCATTTCAGCACCGGCCGGATCGAGGTCGAGCACGATGCCGCATCCGCCCCGGTCGAGACCCTCGTCTCCGCGGTGAAATCCGCCGGCTACGAGGCCCGCCCCGCCGCGTTCTGAACCCTTTCCAGCCCGGTCGCGCCTGCCAGCGCGGCCGGGCCTTTAAACCATGAGGCCCCGCATGTTGACCTCCATCCTGACAACCCTTGGCCAGCCGGCCAGCCGGCGCAAATGGCTGACGATCATCAGTGGCGCATTGATCGTGCTTGGCCTGATCGCGCTTTACGGGTTCGGCCAGCACGGGATTTGGGCGGCTTCGATGCTGGCAGCGGCCTTTGTCGCCGGCTCCGACATCGCCTGGCGCGCGGTGCAGGCGCTGCGCATCCGCCATTTCTCGATCGAGTTGCTGGTGACTGTCGCTGCCATCGGCGCGCTGTTCATCGGCGAATACTGGGAATCCGCCGCCGTCACCTTCCTGTTCATGCTGGGCGCTTGGCTTGAGGCGCGCACCCTACGCCAGACCCGCGGCGCGCTGGCTGACCTGCTGAAGGCCGCGCCCGACGTCGCGACCGTGATCCGCGACGGCCAGCCGGTCGAGGTCGCCGCCAGCGCCGTGCAGTTGGGCGAGACGGTGCTGGTGCGCGCCGGCAACCGCATCCCCGTCGATGGCGAGGTGATCGAGGGCAACGCCGCCGTCAGCGAGGCCGCGATCACCGGCGAGCCGATCCCGGCCGAGAAGGCGCCGGGGAGCCATGTCCACGCTGGCACCATCGCCGAGAACGGGTTGCTGCGCATCCACGCCACCGGCATCGGCGCCGACACGACGCTGGCGCGCATCATCCGCCGCGTCGAAGAGGCGCAGGAGGAACGCGCCCCCAGCCAGCGCATGATCGAGCGTTTCGCCCAATGGTATACGCCCGGCATCATGGTGCTGGCACTTGGCGCCTGGGCGGCGACGCAGGATATTCGTCTGGCGCTGACGCTCTTGGTGGTGGCCTGCCCCGGGGCGCTGGTGATCTCCACGCCCGTGTCCATTGTCGCCGGCATCGGGCGGGCGGCGCGTTCGGGCATCCTCATCAAGGGCGGACAGCATCTCGAAAGCGCGGGCCGCATCGACATGCTGGCGCTGGACAAGACCGGCACCCTGACCGAGGCTCGCCCGAGCCTCGTGGAGGTGCTGACGCTACGGGGTGTGGACCGCGCCGATCTGCTGCGCTGGGCGGCGATCGCTGAATCCGGCTCGGACCACCCGCTTGGCCGGCCCATCGTCGTCGCCGGCCGTGCCGAGGGCAAGATTCCCGCGCCGGAGGCGGTCGAGGAAGTGGCCGGCATGGGCCTTGTGGTCAACTACGCAGGACGTCAGGTCGCGGCCGGCAACCGCCGGCTCTTCGATAAGCTGGGAATCGCCTTCGACACCGAAGCCGAGCATGCGCTGGCCGGGGTTCTGGCGCGTGGGCGCACGCCGATCATCGTCGCGCTGGACGGGCGGATCGCGGGCATCTTCGGGCTTTCCGATCAACCCCGCCCCTCGGCCAAGGGCGCCATCGCCCGCCTGCGCGACATCGGGGTCAGCCGCATCGCCATGCTGACCGGCGGCCAGCCGCAGGCCGCCCGCGCCATTGCCGCCGAGATCGGCATCGAGGAAATCCACGCCGGTCTGATGCCAGAGGACAAGCTGGACCTCATCCGCCGCTTCCAGGCCGAGGGCCGCCATGTCGCCATGATCGGCGACGGCATCAACGACGCCCCGGCGCTGGCCGCCGCCGATACCTCGATCGCCATGGGGGCCGCCGGGTCCGACGTGGCGATCGAGACCGCCGACATCGCGCTGATGTCCGACGACCTGGGCAAGCTTCCGCAGGCGATGGCAATCTCGCGCGCGACGCTGCGCAACATGCGCCAGAACCTGGCCATCGCGCTGCTGACGGTGGCGGGGCTGCTGGCGGGGGTGTTCAACGGCGATGTGCATATGGCAGAGGGGATGCTGATCCATCAGCTTTCGGTGCTGGTGGTGATCGCCAACGCGATGCGGCTGCTGCGCGCTCCGCGCGGGCCCGGCGGCGGTGTCGCCAGCGGTAGGCAGGCGGCAACAGCGGAGGGCGCCGCAAAAGCCGCCCGCGCCTGAGATCGCGACCGACAAGCCGGCCCCGCCTTCCCGCGCGGGGGCTGGCGCTGCAACTGAAAGGGTTCAGGATGACCGACAGCTACGATGCAGGCACATGGCGCGAAGTTCTGGCCTTTTGGTTCCCCGAGGGCCGCGCGTCAGGGATCGACTCCGAACATCATGCCGAGCTTTGGCGCTGGCGGCTGCATGGCGGTGCTGATCAGGGGATCGCGGCGCGCTTTGCCCACGTCACCGCCATGGCGGCCGAGGGGGCGCTCGATCACTGGGCCGCGGAGCCGGAGGGTCGGCTGGCGTTGACAATCGCGCTGGACCAGTTCCCGCGCTCGCTCTGGCGGGGAACGCCCCGGGCCTATGCGCAGGACCGGGCGGCGCTGGCGCTGGCGCTGGCGGGCCTGGAGAACGGCCACTACGCGGCGCAACCAGCGCCCTGGTTCCAGATCGCCTTTACCCAACCGCTCGGTCATGCCGAGGGGCCGGACCACCTGGAACGCATCGGCCGCCTGATCGTCCTGCGCGAGGAGATCGCCACTCGGGCGCCAGAGCCTCTGCGACCCATATACGATTCGCTTGTCGCCCAGGCCCGGCAGGTGCGACTGGTCATTGCCAGTTTCGGCCGCCACCCGCATCGCAACGCCGTTCTCCGCCGGACATCGACCCCGGCGGAGGCCGCCTATCTCGCAAGGGGCAAGTTCCCGCATCTGCGCGCCTTCCGTCAGTGACCACCGTCCGGGCCAGACGCACCTGACCCCGTCACGCGCGCAGGCCTGCTATGCCGCCTGGGGGGCAACCGGCCCCGGATATTCGACGGCCTGCTGTTTTGGCCGGCGGATCGGATCGGACAGCAGGCGCAGCCCGTTCAGCACCACAAGCACCGTGCCGCCTTCATGGCCGATCACCACCAATGGCAGCGGCAGGTCGAAGAACAAGCCGCCGACAACCAGAATCACCATAGCGCCGATGGCGAAGGTCAGGTTCTGCCGGATCACCGCCGAGGTCCGGCGCGACAGGCGGTGTGCATCGGCCAGCCGTTCCATATCCTCGGACAAAAGCGCCACATCGGCGGCCTGAAGCGCGACCTCGGAGCCGGCCGCGCCCATGGCGATACCGACATCGGCGCGGGCAAGAGCGGCCGCGTCGTTGACGCCGTCGCCGACGAAGGCGACCCTGCCGCTGGCCGCCAGTTCGCCGACCTCGCGAACCTTGTCCTGCGGCAGCATTTCGGCATGGATCTCGTCCGGCTCCAGCCCGAGCCTCGCTCCTATACGCAGCGCCACCGGCCTTCGGTCCCCCGTCATCATGACGATACGGCGGACGCCGCTGTCGCGCAGGGCTGCCAGCGCCGGGGCGGAACTGGCCCGTGCCTCGTCCGCCACGCTGACGGCGCCCAGCACGGTGGCGCCGCGACCGAGATAGACGACCGTATTGGCGCTATTCTCGAGTGCCTTCAATACGGGGTGATCCATCGAGGCGTTCATTTCCTCGGCGAGATAGGAGTTGCCGGCCCAGATCGGGCCGAGCGCATCGAAACCTTCAATACCGATGCCCGGTCGGGCGTTCACGTCGGCAACGCTTGCTGGATCAAGCGCGCGCGCGGCAACTTCCCGGCGGATCGCCGCGGCAATATGATGCTCCGAATGCGCCTCGAGACCGGCCAGCAGCGACAGGAAGCGGTCCTCATTGCCGTCCAGCGCAACGATTTCCGTCACTTCGGCACGGCCGGTGGTCAGCGTTCCCGTCTTGTCGAAGGCGAAGGTGTCGACGGTGGCCAACGTTTCCAGCGCGCCGCCGCCCTTGAACAGCACACCTCCGCGTGCCGCCGCGGACAGCGCGGACAAGATGGCGGCGGGAACCGAAATGACGATGGCACAGGGGCTGGCCGCGACCAGGAGTGTCGCTGCCCGGTAAAGCGCCTGTTCCCAGTCGCGTCCCAGCCACCAGAAGGCAGCGAAGGCGATCACTGCGCCTACCATCACCGCGACCGTATAGCGCTGCCCGAACCATTCGCTGAACCGCTCGGAGGGTGCGCGGGCGGCCTGCGCCTCCGTCACCAGCCGGATCATGCGGGCAATCGTGCTGTCGCCGACGCTGCGAGTGACCTCGACCTCCAGCACGCCGTCCAGATTGACCGTGGCCTCGAAGACCTGCGCGCCCGCTTCCTTGGACACGGGCATGGATTCTCCGGTGATGTTGGCCTCATCGACGCCGCCGCGTCCCGTGACGACCACGCCGTCAGTCGGTACGCGGGCGCCGGGGCGCAGCACCACCACGTCGCCGACCGAAAGCTCGGCGGCGGCAACCTCTTCGACAGCGCCGCCGACGGTCTTGCGCAGCGCGGTTTCGGGGCGTAGCGCCATCAGCGCCTCGATGGCGCGCCGCGCCCGGCCGAGCGCGCGTTCCTCCAGCGTGGTCGAGATGCTGAACAGCGTCAGCAGCACCGCGCCTTCGAACGGCGCGCCGACCGCTGCCGCAGCAATGGCGGCGGCGATCATCAAGAGATCGATGTCGAGCACATGCTTGCGCCATAGAGACGACAGCGCGCGCCAGGTGGTCGGCAGGCCGCCCGCCAGATAGACGATCACCAGGCCCGGAAGCTCCAGAATGCCGAGAGCCTCGCTCGGCGGCCACCTGCCGGCCACGGCCATCGCCATGCCGAGGACGGTGGCGAGCGAAAGGACCAGCGACAGGTCAATGGGCAGAAATCGTTTCATGTCAGGTTCCTGGCTGGCGCGGTCGCGGTCTCCGGGAGAGGGGAGGCCGCCGTTGCTGGCTGGGTGAAGGGTTATGTCAGGCTTTCTTGCGCCGCAACACAAATGCGGCGATGGCTATCCAGATGCCGGTGCGCAGGATCATTGCGCCCATGGTGCGCGCCTCCCATGCGCCGCCCGACCGGACATGCCACAGGAAGGCGGCAAACACCGCCGCCGTCGTCACGGCGATGCCGAGCGACAGCATCGGTGCCCAGCCCGCGCCGCGCCACAGGCCGATCCCGGCCAGAACATAGGCAAACCCGGCAAGGAAGTTGAACCACAGCACGAACGGCACCACTGCACCCATGTCGGCGCTGCCGAACAGCGCCCTCCCACCTGAAACGATGGTCAGCAGGCCGAAGATCACTGCGACGGCGATGGCGATAGACAGGGTACGGGGTCTCTCGGTCACGGCATCCTCCGGGGTCAGGCGTCTGCGAGGCGGCCATCGCGTAGATGGACCAGCCGGTCGAAACGGTCAAAAATCTTCTCGTCATGGGTGACGGTGACGATGCAGGCCTCCTGCTCGAGTGCGAGCTTGCGCAAAAGGTCCATCACCAGCCCGGCCCGCGCGCCGTCGAGCGCGGCGGTGGGCTCGTCGGCCAGAATGATGCGGGGACGGTTGGCGAGCGCCCGGGCGATCGCCACGCGCTGCGCCTCGCCGCCCGAAAGCAGCGCCGGCTTGACCGCCGCGCGGTGGCCGACCTCGAGATAGTCGAGCAGTTCGCGTGCCCGTGTCCGGCCATCGTCGGCGGGCCAGCCGGCAAGATCCAGCACGACCGAGACGTTTTCTTGCGCCGTGAGGAAAGGCAGAAGGTTGTGCGTCTGGAAGATGAAGCCGATCTTGTCGAGCCGTAGGCGTCTCAGATCGCGTCGCAGCCATCTGCCACCGAACACCGGCTCGCCATCCAGCACCACCCGTCCCGCCGAGGGAGCGAGGATGCAGCCGATGATGTTGAGCAGCGTCGTCTTGCCCGAACCGGACGGTCCGAGCAGCGCGATCACCTCCCCGGCGCGGACCTGAAGATCGACCTCGCGAAGCGCGTCGACGCGGGTTTCGCCCTCGCCGAAATGCTTGGCCACGCCCGCGACCTCGATGAGGATATCGCCGAGCGCCATGTCAGCTTCCCAGCGCGGTGGCTGGATCGACCTTCATCGCCGCCCGCACGCCAAGCGCGGAGGACAGAAGGCAGACCGCGGCGATGATGCCGGCAAGGATCATGGCGTTGAACGGCTCCAGCACGACACGGCGGGGAAAATAGTCCTTCACCGTCAGGATCAGTACCAGGCCGATCCCCCATCCGGAGGCGCCGAGAATCAACGCCTGCTGTACGATCAGCGCGACGATGGTCCGGTCGGGCGCGCCGATCAGCTTCAGCGTGGCGATTTGCTTCAGCTTCTCCATCGTCATCGTGTAGATGATGAGCGCGATTACCACGGCGCTGACGGAAAGCAGGATGGCGAGGAACAGTCCGATCTGCCTGCGAGCCAGATCGACGACGGAGGCGAGCAGGATGTCCTCCTGTTCGGCCTGGGTTATCGCGGCGAGGTGCTTCCACTGGCGTACGGTTGCAGCCAGCAGGTCGACATCGGCGCCCGGCGCCATGCGGGCAATGACGGCGGCGACGGATGCGGACTTGACCGAAACGGCCCCGCGCGCGGCCTGTACCCGCTGGGCGGCCGGGTCGAGTTCGGTCTGAAGCGCCATCGCGTCGGAAAGCGTCACATAGACCGCCGGATCGCCGCCCGCGTTCATCGCCCCCTCGACCAGCCCGACCACGGTGAAGCGGTTGCGCCCGAGCCGGATCGTCTCGCCGGGCAGGAGGCCAGTCTTGCGGTCGGCCACCAGTTCGAAATGGCTGGTGCCGATGCTGCGCCCCTCGGCGATAGCCCGCGGCCCGCCGGGGCGGCCGGGCTCGTAGCCGATGACGTAAAGCCGCAAGGTTTGCCCGGCGTGGGGAGCCTCGACGTTCTGGTAGTTGACAGCCCCGGCCTCGGCCACGCCGGGCATCCGCACCACCGCATCGCGGGTGCTCAGCGGGATATTCGAGGCTTCGGCGAATGGCCCCTTGGTGCCAGCCTCCACCACCCAGACATCGACCGCCGGCGCCTTCACCACCGCCAGCGCGTCCGAGACGAGGCCGTTGTAGATGCCGATCATGGCCAGCACCACGGTCATCAGCAGCCCCAGCCCGAAGCAAGTGAGGACGAAGCGGAACAGCCCGTGGCGGATGTCCTTGAGCGCGAGGTTCATGGCGCCTCGCTGACGCGGGCGCGACGGCCCTCGGCCGCACCCTGCGGTGGCCGGGCGACGATCGCGGCTCCTTCGGGCAGGCCGCCCGCGACCTCCACCCGACTGCGGTCGTCGCGCGCGCCGAAGGCCAGTTCCGCCCGCGCGAGGCGGCTGTCCCGCACCGTCCAGACCGTGCCGCGATGGCCGTCGAAGCCGGCGATCGCCACCTCCGGCACCATCAGCGCGGTCGCGCGCGTGTCGGTCAGGATGCGCACTGCGGCCTGTTCGCCGAGAAACATCTCGGCGGGGCAGTCGGTGCAGGTCAGCCAGACGCGGCGCTCCTCGTTCACCCGGTCGCTTTCGACGCCGATGCGGGCGATGGTGCCGTGGAATTCGGCCGACGGTTGCGATCGCAGCCGGATCGTGCCGGACTGGCCAAGCGCAAGCTGGCCGGCGCGCTCCTCGTCGACATAAGCTTGGATCCAGATGGTGGCCGGGTCAATCAGGGTGAAGATCGGATCGCCGGCCTTGACCACCGTGCCAGCCTCGGCATGACGGGCGACGACCAGCGCATCATAGGGCGCGATCAGGCGGTGGCGGGCGAGAAGGGTTTCCTCCTGCTGCAAGGCGGCCGCCGCGTCCAGTCCCTGCGCCCGGATCACCGCGCGATCGGCCTCGGCCACCGCCAGATCGGCGCGCGCCACGTCCTCGTCACGCTGTGCCTCTTCGGCGCGCTGGATCGAGGCGATATCGCGCTGCGCCAGTCCCTGCTGACGGCGGTTCGCCGCCTCGCGCTGCGCCAGCATGGCGCGGGCACGCACGACCGCCGCATCGGCCTTGGCGAGATTGGCCTCGTTCGCTGCCACAACGGCGCGGGCGCGACCGACGCGCGCTTCCTGCTCCGCAGAGTGAAGGACGGCCAGTTCCTGCCCCCGGATCACGCTGTCCCCGGCATCGGCGTCAAGCAAGGTCAGGGCGGCGCCCACCTCGAACCCCACCCGGCTGAGGACCCGCGCCTCGACGGTGCCAAGCCCGTAAATACGAAGGGCAACATCGCGTTCGGGATGCACCACGCTGACCGTAAGCGGCCGTTCCGTGAGAAACAGGACACCTGCGCCCAGAACCAGAATCGCGGCCACCGCACCATAGAGCCACCGAAGCCGCATGGCCTAATCCCCCTTTACAGCCAGAAGCCGGAGTTGCACATCGAGAAGCCGCACCCCTTCCTCGATCAGGGAGAAGTCGCGCGCGCCGAGCGACCAGCGGATCGCCATTCCCTGCACTAGTGAGGTCAGCAGCACGGCAGCATCAGCCGGGGCCACATCCCGGCGCAGACGGTCACCCTCCTGCCCACGCGCCACCTCAGTCACGATCAGGGCCTGAAACCTCATGAGCAGGCCCCGGAAGGCCGCGCGCATGTCCTCATTGCAGACATTCAATTCGCGTGAAAACAACAGCATGGGCAATGCCGGTGTGGCCGCGATCTGCCCCAGTTGCGTAGCAACCAGTGCCGTAAGCCTGCCAATAGGGTCATCGGTCCCGGCCAGGGCCCGTTCCCAGGCTATTGTCAGTTCCCTCGCCACATGGTCTGCCACGGCAAGCCACATCGCGGCTTTGGTCGGGAAATGCCGGAACACGGCCGCTTGACTTACGCCTATTGCCGATGCTGCCGCGCCCGTCGTCACACGGTCTGGTCCAATCCGGTCGGCCAGGCCCAGAACAGTGGCGACGATCTCGGCCTTGCGCAGCTCTGCAGATTTCCGCATAAAACACCATAAGTAAGTAAGCAGTCACAAACTTAAATAAGTCAAGAATTGTGGTCAACCCTCTCCTGGTGAGGCGATTCGCAGGCTTGGGCCGAACGTGCAGATTGTTGCCGACAACGCGGAGATGGGCTGCGCGAAGTGAAACATGTTGATTTCCGCTGAGAGCTGACCCGGGATTTTCGCCGAGAAGTGACCCGCCTTCATGTATGGTTTGGGTCTTAGGTCTTGGTCAAGGTGGGTGCTTTCTCCTTCTTTGTTGGTG